>Ga0207664_10002823_pt1 | contig 11536 bp, 14 predicted proteins | sample LARL83metaG_FD_184349 | JGI IMG/M metagenome (GOLD analysis project Ga0207664, IMG submission 184349) | Corn, switchgrass and miscanthus rhizosphere microbial communities from Kellogg Biological Station, Michigan, USA - LAR L8-3 metaG... | ecosystem: Host-associated > Plants > Roots >...
ACCCACCCCCGCCAGGCGCAGGCCCTTGCCTTCGACCTTGGCCTGTGTCTCTAAGGCCGACGGCAGGTGAGAGCACGGGCGCGTGAGCGCTGTTTTGCGCCCGCGGCGACGGGCCCGAGTTGGGCCAGGCTAGTGCGCAAGCCGATCGGTGCCGTTGATCGTTTCGAGGGCGTGGCAGATCGTTGGGTATCGGGTCAGCGGGGGTGATGGTATGCGGCCCGGCCTTTATCTGAATGGCGCGGTAGCGGTGGGCGGTTTTGACGAACTTGTGGATTGGCCACCCGGTCTGGTGCTCGATCCAGGTGTCGTGGCGGAGCGGAAGTGAGCGGTGAGGAAGTCGTCGAGGAGACGGGTCTGGCGGTGCGGGGGGAAGCGGGCGGGGTCGAAGAGGGCCTGGATGACGACGCCATGGGTGAAGGCAGCGGCTGTGGCGACGATGTCGTCGATGCCTGTGCCCGGCGGAAGCTCTCCGAGGCCCACGGCATCCTCAACGTGTGCGCGAAGCGACTGCCGCCACCGCTCGTAGCGGGCCACCTCCTTTGCGGCCAGGTCCGAGTCGCCGAGTGAGCCGTCCCATGAGCTCACCCAGACCCGATTCATCACCACCGCTTCCTCGGTGATGGGGAGTACGTCCAGCAGGGCGTCGCGGAGGGCGGCCAGGCCGGGGGCTGCCGGGACGCGTCTGTCGCGTCGGTCGGTTCGCTCTCCTGCGACCGTCAGAGCGTAGATCACCAGTTCCTTCTTGGTCGGGAAGTAGTGGGTGAGCAGTCCGGTGCTCGCGTTCATCTCGGCGGCGACGGTACGCAGCGTGAGTCCGTTGAAGCCGCGGGCGGCCAGCACTCGCCAGACCGCCTCCGACACGTCCCTGCGCCGGGCCTCGTGGTCTCCCTTGGCTGGCATGGCGGCCGCCCTTCCTTATCTCGCACGGTCCCGCTCGTCGCCGCGTTCTTGATGGTACGGTACATAACAAACGTTCGGTACGTACGGAGGACGGCGATGTTCACTCGGGCATTGGGGGACGATGCGGAGCTGGGGCCGCTGGAGCCGTGGCAGGCGGCTGAGTTCGCCGGGTACATCAGGCGGGTCCGCGAGGACCTGCTCCCGTGGATCCCGTGGGCGTCGACGATCGTGGACGAGGGGACGGCGCGCGAGTTCCTCCAGTCCTATGCTGACCGGCAGGCGCGCGACGAGGGCCGGATTTTCGGCCTCTACGTGGCAGGCGAGTTGCAGGGCGGTGTGCTCTATCGGCGCTTCGACGCCGCCCAGGCGGTCTGCGAGATCGGGGTCTGGCTGGCTTCCGAGCTGCGGGGAAGAGGGCTCATCACCCGGGCCTCTCAGGCCCTCATCGACTGGGCGCTGGACATACGCGGCCTGACCCGCGTCGAATGGCTCTGCGATCCGCGCAACGAGCCGAGTATCGCCACCGCCAAGCGCCTTGGCTTCACCCACGAAGGCACCCATCGCAAGGCCTTCCGAGTCGACGACGAACACCGCGACGTCCAGGTGTGGGCCATCGTCCGCTGATGCTCAACGCTCGGCACAACGCCGGGCTTTCCTGAGCACCCGCAGGCTATCCAGCTTGCTGACCGGCTCGATGATCCGCGCCAGCACCAGCTGAGCGAACACCTCGTCCTCGCTAGCTGCGGCATCGAGCCCGGCGCCCCGGCAGGCATGCTCAAGCGCATCCAGCAGCACGCCCATCTGCGTCGAGGTGATCGGGAGCGGCGCGCTGCCCGTTCCCCGCCGCGCGGGCCCGGTGGGTTCCAGGCCCAGGTCCAGCTAGCCCTGCCCAGCCGCGAGCCGCTGCTCAGTAGCTCCGGCTCCACATCGTCATGGGCTGAGCCGAGATGCTCGATGTCCCGCGCGGAGTGCACGATCTGCACCGCTGTCGCGCCCGATGTCGTCTTCACTGTCTGTATATACGGGGACACCAGCCCGCCGTGCTGGCTTGCCTAGTGCGCAACTTCAGCTTCTGCGAACCGAGAACCTACAGGTCAGCGCCCCGTGGAACCTGGCTTTTATCACTCTGACGGGATCGGCTCGCCCGTAGCGCTGTGAACTGCGGGTTTGATGGTTGTGAGCAGCAAATTTACACACTAGGCCATGACTCGTAATCTCGTCGGGTGGCGTACGTACGCACCGTGAAGGCACCGTCGGGGGCACGCGGTCTAGGTTGTGTGGTCCTCCGGGCGGGGGCCGCGGAGGGCGGGCCAGACTTAGAGCGGCGGCTCGCCGGAAATGACCGAGGCCGGGCCGAGCTGACCAAAGGCCTGCGCGTAATCATCATCTGTCGCGCCACGCCACGTGCCCGTGACCGGATCCTCGATGAGCCAGGGCTGGTAGAGAGCGCACTCGGCCCACCGGCCGAGCCATCCGGCGAGGCTGAGGGGCTGAGGGTAGAGCGCCTCCACGTCCCAGGGCCAGGGTTCGGGTCCCAGCCCCACATCGGCCCCTCCGGGGAAGAGCAGTCGATGAATGAGTAGATCCCGCATCCCCACGTGCAGACCGGCAACAGCGACAGCGGAAACGACGACCACTTCGCGGAGGCGTTTTCGCGGGCCCGCCGGTACATGCTGAGGCCGGTGAACTCGTTGTCGTAGGAAAGCTTCAGAAGACCGTATCCCGGGCCGAACCCGCCGTTGCCGACCTCCAGGTACAGTCGCCGCAGCAACGGCGGAAGCGGCGGGCCGAGGACGCGCTCTGCCTCTTCAACCGCCTCTTCCGCGGCGGGAACGAGGGTGGCGGGCAGCGGCTCCACCAGCCAGCCCCCTGTCCCGCGCCTGCAGGTACTCAGGCGACCCGCGGAAGTAGATCCGCCGGTACTGGCCATCGGGGGTGATCCGGAACGCGCCGCCCCCGTCGGTCGAGGGCATGGGAATCCCCGGTATTTGATCCAGGTACTCGCCAGCCGTCACGAGATCCCGTACTGCCTGAAAAGCCTCGTGAGGGGCGTTGTCCCGCGCATCCTGGGGCGCTCGACGACTGCGCTACGAGGGCATGCGGCGGAGGTGGCACTGCGGACGTTCCGGGGCTCGCCCATTGAGTCCCGACTGTCCTCGGTGACGCTGCCTGCGCTGGCTCCCGCCGCCTAGGGAAGAAACGGGAGGAGCCGGGCGGAGCCACAACCCGTTCTGGAGACTGGTTTTACTGAACTGGCGCACTGGCGGGGAGCCAGCCCCACGGGTGGGTGCCCCAGCCCGGCGCGAACTCCTCGCCGGCCTTGATGGTGCGGACGGGGACCAAACCGTACCGACCCGTAAAGCCCTGTCCGTTGGTGTCCGTGAACGTGAAGTCACCTTCGACGACGTCGATGATGCTCAGGTCGGCGTCCCGCCCGACCGCGATCGCGCCGATCTCATCCTGCAGGCCGAGCGTGCGGGCGGCGTTCGCGGTGGTCGCCTTGATCACGTCGGGCAGCGAGTAGCCGATTGCCATGAACTTCGCCATGCACTCGAGAAGGCTGTGGAACGTCTGGCTCCCGATGGTCAGGTCGCTGCTGATCGTGTCCGGGTAGAGGCCGAGGTCGGCCTGCCGCCTGGCCACCTCGACACCGAAGTTGCCTAGGCCGATCGCTGAGTCGAGCGTGACGCCGTTGGCCCGGGCCTCGGTGACCTCCGGGTAGGGGTTGCCGGCGCGGTCGAGGACGCCGCCGGGGCGCGGTGTGCAGAGGTGGGTCAGGATGTCCCCCGGCTGAAACGTCGTCTTTAGTAGGAACCGGGTGAGCTCTTCGCGCCGGGCGGCCGCCGCCCCGTCCGTGGCCGTGGCGTCGCCGATGTGCACCATGAACGGGACGCCGAGGTCCTTCGCGACGGCCTTCGCGGTGCCGATGATGGCCTCGCCCGCGGCGTCGAAGACGGGGCCGACCATCCGGAGCTTGACCCCGCCGATGAGGCCGGGGTTGTGTTCGGCGCCCAGGGTGATGGCGCGCCGGTTGATGTCGTCGGGCGAGTTGATGTCGGCGGGGCCCGGCATGGCGTGCCCGTAGCTGCCGGCGTTCACCAGCGTCACGATGCGGGTCTTGGCTTTCGGCAAGATGTAGGCCGGGACGACGCCGATGTTGGCGATCCCGACGGAGCCGCAGTCCGCGACCGTGGTGACGCCGGAGTGCACCCCGATCGCGTCGGGGTCACACATGCCGACGCCGACGCCCTTGGCGATCGCGCCGCTGGCGACGTGCGTGTGGACGTCGATCAGCCCCGGTACCACGTGCCGGCCAGGTCTGCGCAGCTCAAGGACGCGGACGGCGTGGGCTGCGGGTATGTCCGCGGCGATCTTCGCGATCTTCCCGCCCGCGACCGCGATGTCCAGCTTCGCGGCAAGACCCTGGCCGGGGTCGAGGACATGGCCGCCTTTGATCAGGAGGTCGTAGGGGACCTTCGGGGCAGCGGCGCTCGCAGGGCGCGCGGCGGCGGTCACGGGCTGTCCCGGTGCCGTCATGGTTGCTCCGCGCCACCTACTCCTTGGCGGGGCGGTTGCCCCATTCGCCGATCAGCAGGACGACCGCGGTGAAAAGCGGCCAGAACGCCAGCGCGCTCTTCGCGCCGAGGGCGAGCGAGGCGGAGAAGTCGGTGCCGGCCGGGCTGGACGCGAGGTGTCGATTGTAGGAGGACAGGCCGATCTGCTCGCCGAGCCACAGCATGACGAGTCCGCCCGCGAGCGCGCCGAGGATGAGCGCCGCGGCCACCGCGGCACGCGATCCCCCACTGCGGGGGGCGACCCCGAAGCGGTAGCCGAGGATGCCGGTGAGCAGGCCGGCGACCACGCTGATGCCGCAGAACCAGACGTCCGCGCCGAAGAACGCGCGCGTTTCCGCGTTGACCACCTGGGCCGTCCCCGTGCCGACCTCCTGGAGCGCCGCGCGCGGCGCGAACTCACCCCAGATCAGGCCGCCGAGCAGGCCCAGCACGGCGCTGCCCACGAGCGCCGCGACGATCCACGCGACGGTCGAGCGGGTCGTCGTTCTCTTGAGACCCGCCGAACTGGGCACCTCTGGCACCTCAGGCACCATCGCCATTGACGACATCCCACCTCGCTTTCTTGTAGGTGATCGTACGCGGGCCGCCGGAGTCGGCACGCCAGGCGGTGCCTCGTTTGGAATTGCGGCCCTGGGGCAGCGAATGCGGCGAGCGATTTCGAGGAGGTTCCAGTGTCTACCGGCATCATTATCCTGATCGTGGTGATCCTCGTCCTGCTTGCCGTGGGGGCGGTCGCGGCCAGCAAGCTAAGCAGACGCAAGGCCGAACTAAACGATTACGGCCCGGAGTACGACCGGCTGGCGAAGGAAGTCGGCCCGCGGAAGGCTAACGCGGAATTCGCCAAGCGCAGGCAGCGGGTTGAGAGCCTGCAGATTAAGCCGCTCTCCGCAGAGCGGCGGACCGCCTACACCAGCCAGTGGGAAGCCGCCCAGGAGCAGTTCGTCGACGAGCCCACCCAGGCGGTGAACGCGGCGGGGTCGCTGGTTACCGCCGTCGCGGTGGACCGCGGTTACGAGGCAGGGGATGCCGACCAGTTCCTGACGGACCTTTCCGTCCACCACGGGCGTCACCTTGACGGCTACCGGCACGCGCGGCAAATGACCGAGCAGGCCGACCGGGCCTCGACCGAGGACCAGCGGCAGGCGCTGCTTGATTACCGCGGGATCTTCTTCGACCTGCTCGAACCCGGTGGCGACGGCCGTGTGCCCGCGCCCAGGCCGGAGCCGGACGAGGCACGGGGCGACAGGCCGCAGGTCGAGGCGCAGGGCGACAGGCCGTGGAAGCAGCTCACCCAAGGGCGGCACTGGAAGACCCAGCGGCAGGACAGCGACACCATAGCCGAACCCCGGCGCTAGGTGACCGGGCGAAAAGGGCGAAAGAAAGGACACATGCGATGAGCATGCAACCAGGCCCGTCATCCGTGCCCCCGGGGCGCCCGGCGCCGGAAGAGTCGGTGCCGGGCGCCCCGGAGAACTTGGTGCCGGAAGACGAGGAAGGTCCGCACGCGATGAACCCGGCCGAGCCCGGCCTTGGCGAGCCCCGCCTTGACGAGCCGGGGCTTGGCGAGCCCCGCTTTGGCGAGCCTGGGCTTGCGGAGCCCGGCCTTGACGGGCCGCTGCTCAGCGATGCCACAGGCCTGCACGCGCGGTGGCAGCAGGCACAGGCCCAGTTCGTCGAGGACCCCCGGGAGGCGGTCAGCGACGCCGCGGACCTGGTGGAGCAGACCGCACAGGCCCTCGTTGGCACGCTGCAGCAGCGACAGCGGCAGTTGCGCCTGCTGTGGGATCACGGGGCGGCCGACGCCGCCGCAGGTGAACGCGCCGCCCAAGGCGGCGAGCCCGTCAACGGCACCAACAGTGCGTCCGAGACTGAGCGGCTGCGGCTGGTGATGCAGCGCTACCGGGCCCTGTTCAGCGAGTTGTGCCGGCCTGAGCCGACCAGCCGCTGACCGGCCCACGCCAGTCGTAGCAGGCGCAGCGCGCTTCCCGTTTGCCCCCTTTTCTGGGTTTCGAGACCGATCTGTGGGGCAGACGGAGGCTGCAAACCGTCGCTTCAGGAGGTCACCGTGTCGACCGGCACCGTCATCCTTCTTGTAGTCGTGCTCTTGGTCATCGCCGTAGCGGCGGGGCTGGCGAGCACCCTGCTGAACCGCCAGACAGCGCAACGGCAACGGGTCGGGGCGGAGTTCAGCCGCCTGGCGCGCGAAGCGGGGCCGCGGCGCGCGCGGGCAGAGTTCGCGGCCCGGCGGCGGCGGGTCGAGGGGCTCGGTATCAAGCCGCTGTCCGACGAGCGGCGCTCCCGGTTCCAGCGTCAGTGGGCGGCGGTGCAGGAGCGGTTCGTCGACAGCCCGCCGCAGGCCGTGACGACGGCAGCGGCGCTCGTCACGGCGGCCGCCGCCGAGCGCGGCTACGACGTAAGCGACCGCGGCCAACTGCTCGTTGATCTGTCGGTACACCACGGGCAGTACCTCGACGGGCATCGGCGGGCCACGCGGACGGCCGGGCAGGCGACAGCCACCACCGAGGAGCTGCGGCAGGCGCTGCTTGACCACCGGGCACTATTCCAGGACCTGCTCAGGGATTCTGCGGCATCCGCCGGCCGGCTGGGCACGGGGGCGCGGCGCCTGCCGTGGCGGCCGGCCATCCCGGCGCCCCGCAGGACGGCCAGCCGCCGCGACCGCGACGACGTCGCGGTGGCGCAGCCGTAAGGGACGGCGCTCATGTGCCTAGCCCCTGCTTCCTGAGCTGGTCTTCGAGAGTCGTCATCGCTAGCAATAGCGACAAGAGACATCGCGATACGAAAGATACAGAACAGAGAGGACACGCGGCGATGAGCGCGCAACCTAACCAGTCGTCCGGCAGCCAGCCCGCAGGCAGCGAGGGACACTTCTCAACACTGATCGGCAGCCTGGCGGCGGCCACGTCCACCGACCGGGCCGCTCAGGACGAACGGACCGACCCCACGGCCGACGGCCGGCCGACGTCCCCGCCCAGGCCCACCTTCACTGCCCGGGCTAACGGCCCGGCGACCGGTGTGGCACCTGAGCCTACGGACGCACCCGAGCCCGACAGCTCGGGCAGCAGGGTGCGGCGCGCGCCCGCGCTTGACGCAACGCCACCAGCGGCCACCGCACCAGCGCCTGTCATACCCGCACCCGCCGCACCGGTTCCCCCGCCTAAGCCTGCGCCTGAGCCGACGGACGCGGAAGCGACCCGGGCGCTTCCCCAGCCTGCCCCTGCGCCACTCGATGAGCCGCTGCTCGGTGACGTCGCCGCGCTGCGCGTACGGTGGCAGCGGGTCCAGGCCAGCTTCGTCGACGGACCGCAGGAAGCGGTCGGCGACGCCGCCGACCTGATCGAGCAGACGGCGCAGGCCCTCGTCGGCGCGCTGCGCCAGCGGCAGCGCCACCTGCGGATGATGTGGGAGAGCGGAGCGAAGACCGCCTCCGCCGACGGCGCGCAGGCATCGGGCGAACCGGACACCGAGCACCTGCGGCAGATGATGCAGCATTACCGGTCGCTGTTCAACCAGCTCTGCCGCCCGTAGGGAACCGGTATTCCAATCCATCTAAGCAAATCTCGACTGCCATACCTGCCTAGTTAGTCTTGTCTGGTTGGTTTGTGCTCTGAAAGGCAAATGGCCGATAAGAGCCGCTTGACTGATATTTATAGGCATTTGTAAGGGCAGGTCATGACCGGTTCTCCGAATTCAGCTTCACCGCCACGGCCTTGGCCGTCTATTACTGCTGCCATCCTCGCCTGCTGCCTGGCCGGGTATGGCGTCACCGTCTCGCTGTGGCATCGGGGCACTTTGAGCACGCGGGCCGAGGCGGCTGACGCCGCCGCGGTCGTCGCCGCGCTCGTCGTCATCGCCCTGCTCTGGCTGGCCTGGCGCGCGAGCGCCAGCGTGCGCGACAGCCTGTCCGTGCTTGAGCAGCAGGCCAGCCAGCAAGAGGCCAAGCTGACGGGGCAGGCAGAGCAGCTCGCCGAACAGGGGGGCAAGCTTTCTAAGCTGGAGGACCGGCTCGCGCAGGCGCGCGGCCGTGAGCTGAGCCTGATCGAGGAGGAGGGCGCGCTGCGTGCGCGCCTTGACCAGAGCCAGGCGGCCCAGCAGAACCTGGCCTCCCAGGAGACCGCGCTCCGCCAGGCGCTTGAGCACACGCTCGGCGTCCGCATGCTCGCGGCGTTCGAGGGACGCGACGTGCCGCCCGCCGACCTGCCCGTCGATTTCGACGCGGAGCTCGCCAAGCTGCTCGACCAGCTGGTGACCGAGGCCGCCCGGGCGGGAGACCGAGACGAGTCGGTCCGCTCGGCGCTGGTCGCCCTCTCCCGGCGGGTGCAGACCGCGGCGCACCGCATCCAGGAGGAGGCGACCCTGATGGCGGAGCGGCATCCGGGTGACCCCGACGTGCTCGAGGTGTCGATGCGGGTGGACCACGCGGCGGCCCAGCAAGCCAGGCACGCGCAGTCGATGGCGGTGCTCTGCGGCGAGTGGCCGGGGCAGCAGTGGCCGGAGCCGCTGCCGCTCGTCGACGTGGTCCGGGCCGCGGCCGGCCGCATCATTGCCTACCGGCGGATCGAGGTAGCCGGCGACCCGGACGTCGCGGCGGCGCCGTCAGTCGTCGAGCCGCTCATCCACCTGGTCGCCGAACTGCTCGCTAACGCCACCCAGTCCTCGCCGCCCGCGACGTCCGTGCCGGTGACGATCCGCTCGGTGCAGCGCGGTGCGGTCATCGAGGTCAACGACTGCGGTGTCGGGCTCGACGACCACCGGCTGACCCAGGCCCGCGAGATCGCCTCGGGTGCCCGGCTCATCGGGCTCGACGAGCTCGGCGAGTTCCCGCAGACGGGGCTCGCCGTGGTTGGCCAGTACGCGCGGCGGCACGGGTTCCGTGTCGATGTGTCGGAGTCCGTGTACGGTGGCGTGCGCGCGGTCGTCGGCGTCCCCAACGAACTGGTCGAGACCGTCGCCCCGGCGGAAGCGCTCACGGTGCCGCCGCCAGCCGCGCCGACAGCGGACGAGGAGCCGACGGCGCTGTCCGAGGACGGCAAGCGGCCATTGCTCGCGCGACGGCGTTCCCCGCGGCACGGGACGACCGGCCCAGCGCCGGTGCCCGCCGCAGCCGACACTACGGCGCCGGATAGCGCCAGCGCCGGGCCGGCCGAGCAGCCGTCCCCCGAGCAGGCCGGGGCGTGGATGGGCGCGTTCCTGAGCGGCGACCAGGGCGCCGATGAGCGGGACAACTCAGCAGAGCAGGAGCGTTGATGACTGTCGACCAGAACTGGATGCTCGACGAGGTGACCGGGGTGCGCGGCGTCCGGCACGCGGTCGTGCTGTCGGCCGACGGCCTGGTGCGGACGCACTCGGCGCAGACGAGCAAGGATGACGCCGAGCGGCTGGCCGCTGCCTGCGCCGGGCTTAAGTCGATCGGGCAGAGCCTGGCCAGGCAGTTCGGCACCGGCATCGGCAACTCCCGCCAGGTCATGGTGGAGTTCGACGGGTACGGCGGCTACCTGTTCGTGCGCGGCGCCGGCGACGGCTCGCATCTGGCGGTCATCACCGAGCAGGGCGTGGACCCGGCCCTCATCGCCCAGCAGATGCAGGCACAGGTGCTGAAGATCGGGGAGTCCAACTTCGGCACGCCGCAGCGCGCGGACTGAGCGGGGGCGGGCGGATGAGCGCTGCGGGCGAATACCGTGACCGCCCGGTCCGGGCGTATGTGCTGACCGGCGGCCGCGCCGTTCCCACCAGGAACACCATCAGGCCGGAGACGCTCGTGATCGCCACGGCGCCCGCCAAGCCGCTCCCGGTCTCGGCGAGCCGGACGGAGCGGGCGCTGCTAGGCATGTGCCGGAGCCTGCTCTCGCTCGCCGAGGCCGCCGTGTACCTGGAACTGCCGGTAAGCGTGGTCGTGGTCGTCGCCTCCGACCTCGTCGATTCCGGTCACCTGTCGGTGCGCACCCCGGCCGGCGCACCCGTTAGCCGTGAAGTCCTTGAGGAGCTGCTCCATGGCCTACGCAAGCTCACCTGACGAGGGCTCGGCGGCTGTCGTCTCCAGCACGGGCCCCTCCAGCACGGACGGCCGGTACCTCGCCGAGACGATCCAGCGGTCGGCGAAGATCCTGGTGGTCGGTGCGTTCGGGGTCGGCAAGACCACGCTGATCGGGTCGGTCAGCGAGATCACGCCGCTGCGCACCGAAGAAGCGATGACGCAGGCGAGCGTCGGTGTGGACGACCTCGCCGGCCTCAAGGAGAAGAAGGCCACGACGGTCGCGATGGACTTCGGCCGGATCACCGTGTCGCCGCGGCTGGTGCTCTATTTGTTCGGGATGCCCGGGCAGCGCAGGTTCTGGGACCTGTGGGAAGGGCTCGCGGAAGGGGCCGTCGGCGCCCTGGTGCTCATCGATACCCGGCGCATTGAGCAGAGCTTCGAAGTGCTCGACCAACTGGAGACGCACACTGCGGGGCTGCCGTTCGCGGTGGCGGTCAATCAGTTCCCCGACAGCCCGTGGTACGGCGAGGACGAGCTCGCCGATGCCCTCGACCTGCCCGCGCGCACCCCGGTCACCAGCTGCGACGCGCGAGACCGCGCGGGTTCGGTCAAGGCCCTGATCACCCTCGTAGAGCACTCCCTCGCCAACCAGAAGGTGCCATCATGACCTCCGCAGCGCACGCGCCGACCCGGGTCGCCGGGCGACTGTCCGACCTCGACGGCCTCACCCCGCTGTCCGCGACGACCGCGACCAGCGATCCGCAGGCCGCCTACCAGCGCCTGCGCGACCAGTGGGGGACGGTGGCCCCCGTCGAGCTCGAGCCGGGCGTCAACGCCTGGCTGGTCATGGGCTACGACGAGCTGTGCCAGGTCGTCAAGCACGAGCGGATGTTCTCCCACGACCCGAACCACTGGCTGGACTTCACGGAAGGGCGCGTGCCAGCCGACTCCAAGCTCGGCCCGATGATGTTCCCCCGGGAGCACGCGTACTTCAAGGACGGCGACGTGCACCGCAGGCTGCGCGCGCCACTCGACGAATCGGTGAGCGGCCTAGCGCTGCGCCGGGTCA
>Ga0207664_10002826_pt1 | contig 11534 bp, 10 predicted proteins | sample LARL83metaG_FD_184349 | JGI IMG/M metagenome (GOLD analysis project Ga0207664, IMG submission 184349) | Corn, switchgrass and miscanthus rhizosphere microbial communities from Kellogg Biological Station, Michigan, USA - LAR L8-3 metaG... | ecosystem: Host-associated > Plants > Roots >...
CACCGTGCTTCGAAGCACCGTGCTTCGAATCACCGGGCTCCCCCTCGCCCTGCAGCCGGATGTCAAACCGGAACCCGTCCGGCGGGCCGGCCCGCGCCACCGCGATCAGCGTGGCCCGCCGCTCCGGGTCCGCGATCGCGGCCAGCACCGGGTCGGCCTCGTTGGCGGCCTGCTCATCAGGAAAGTAGATCCTGGTCACCAGCCGGTCGAGCAGGCCGCGCGCGAACACCGACACGTCCAGGTGCGGCGCCTCGAAGTCCCCGAGCCCACCCCCCGCCCGCCTCCCCATTCCCTCTTCACTTTCCCCCTTCACTACCGCCGGCAGCCGCCCGGGCCGCAGCGTGACGATCTGATAGTGGCCGGCCCCGTCGGTGAGGCACCGGCCGAAGCCGCGGAACCCCGCGGCCGCCCGGCTGCCGCGCGGGTCGTCCGGGTGCGCGAACCGCCCGCCCGGATCCGCCTGCCACGTCTCCACCATCGCATCGGTGACCGGCTGGCCCGCCCCGTCGCGCACGGTCCCGTCGATGGTGATCGCGCCCGGCGTGCCCTCGGGCACCACGTACGGCCCGTCCGGCCAGGGCAGGCCGATGCCGAAGAACGGCCCGGCGGTCTGCGACGGGGTCAGCGGCAGGCTCACCAGCGCTCCCCCTCCCGCTCGAAGACGGTCCCGGCCGGGCCGCGCAGCACGATGTCCCACTCATACCCGAGAGCCCAGTCCGGCTGGGTCAGCGAGAGGTCGAACCGGCAGATCAGGCGCTCCCGCGCGCGGGCGTCCGGGATCGAGTTGAAGATCGGGTCCTGGGCGAACAGCGGGTCGCCGGGAAAGTACATCTGGGTGATCAGCCGCTGCGTGAACGCGCGCCCGAACAGCGAGAAGTGGATGTGGGCGGGCCGCCACGCGTTGGGGTGGTTGTTCCACGGGTAGGCGCCGGGCTTGATGGTGACGAACCGGTACCGGCCCTCGGAGTCGGTCAGGCACCGGCCCGACCCGTCGAAATTCGGGTCCAGCGGTGCGGGGTGCTGATCCACCCGGTGGGCGTACCGGCCGGCGGCGTTCGCCTGCCAGATCTCGATCAGCGTGTCAGGGACGGGCCGGCCGCCGGAGTCAAGCACCCGCCCGGTCAGGATGATCCGCTCACCGAGCGGCTCACCGGCGTGCCGCGTGGTCAGGTCGGCATCCGCGGCCGCCACCCGCTCCTCGCCGAACACCGGCCCGGTCACCTCGGTGAGCCCCTGCGGCAGCCTGACCAGCGGCCGCCGGGGCGACCGCAGCAGCGTGGACCGGTAGGACGGGCTGTCCAGCGGCGGGTGGACGCCCACCGGCCGTGGGTACGACGGGAGCACCAGGTCTCCGGCGGCCAGCAGCGGGCCCCGCGTCATGAGGCGGCTCCCTGGGCGGCGGTCCCGTCCGCATCCGGCAGCGTGGCGCGCAGGCCGCGCAGCACGGCCAGTTCGGCGGGGCAGGGCGGCGGCAGCTCGCGGAGATCGGGGGCCACCCGCAGGGCCCATCCGGTCCTCTCGGTGACATCGGGCACGCTCACCCCGGGATAGGCCGCGGTGAGCACGAGCTCGCAGGTCTGCGGGTCCGGCTCGAGAACGCCGAGGTCCGTGATGACCTTCTGCGGGCCCGCCCCGGTCAGGCCGAGGCGCTCCCTGCTGCCCGGGCCGTCGCCGAACCCGACCGAGGTGACGAAGTCCACCCGTTCCACAAACGTCCGCCGCGTCTGCCTGACGATGACGATCACCTCCCGGCAGGAGGCGGCGATCTCCGGCGCCCCGCCCGCGCCGGGCAGCCTGACCTTGGGCTCGGTGTAATCGGCGCCGATCACGGTGGTGTTGATGTTGCCGAACCTGTCGATCTGGGCCGCGCCCAGGAACCCGACGTCGATCCGGCCCGGCTGCAGCCAGTAGTTGAAGATCTCGGGCACGCTGACCACGGCGTCGGCCGTCTGGGCCAGGATCCCGTCGCCGATCGACAGCGGGAGCCGGCCGGGCCTGGCCCCGATCGTGCCCGACTCGTAGATCAGGACCAGGCCGGGGGTATGCGTGGCCCGGGCCAGGTTGGCCGCCTCACTGGGCAGGCCGATGCCCACGAAGCAGGTCCTGGCGTCGCGCAGCGCCTGGGCGGCGGTGACGGTCATCATCTCGCCGGCCGAGTAGCCGGGCCCGGTCATCGGGCTCCTCCCCCGTACACGTGCTCGTCCAGCCACTGCCCGAACGTGGCCCGGTCGCGGCTGATCGCGTCCCAGGCGATGTAGAAGTCGTTGTCGCGGGCGGTGTAATCCAGCGCGTACGAGGGATGCGCGCCTCCCGGGGCGAGCGCCACGTACCCGACCGCCCAGGCGGGCAGCACCACGGCGCCGGGCCTGGGGTCCAGCGCGTCGACGATCTCCTCCACGGTGACCACGGACCGCGCGGCCGCCAGCACCGCCTCCTTCTGCACCCCGGTGATCCCCCACAGCTGCACGTTGCCCTCGCGGTCGGCCCGCTGCGCGTGGATCACGGTCACGTCCGGCCGCAGGGCGGCCACGGCGGTCAGCGTCTCGCCGGTGAACGGGCAGGCGATCTCGGCGATGTTGGCCCCGGGCCCGGCGCCCGCACCGTTGCTGGCCGCACCGTGGTTTGCCTGACCGCCCACGAGTCCCGTGCCGCGGTACCCGCGCAGCACGGCGAACGGCAGCCCCGAGGCGCCCGCCACGTAGCGGTTGGCCATGCCGGCGTGGCTGTGTTCCTCGAGCTCGAGCGGAACCGGCCAAGAGTGCTCGATCGCGTCCCTGAACCGGTGCAGCGACCCGACCCCGGGATTGCCGCCCCAGGAGAACACCAGCTTGCGGGCGCATCCGGCGCCGATCATCTGGTCGTAGATCACGTCGGGGGTCATCCGCACCAAGGTAAGCTCGCGGCGCCCCTGCCGGATCACCTCGTGCCCTGCTGCGTGCGGGATCAGGTGGGTGAAGCCCTCCATGGCCACCGTGTCACCGTCGTGGACCGAGCGCGCGATCGCGTCGGCCAACGACACGATCTCCGCCACGCCGCACCAGCCTCCTAGCCGTCTTTACCGAAACGATATAGGCAATAGACCGCGATGTGCACACTTGTGCGTTCTACGTGTCACTCTGCGGCTCCAGGTCACTCTCCGGGGGCCGTGTCGGCAAACACGCGCTGGGCCACGGCGAAGGCGCGGTTCGCGGCGGGCACCCCGGCGTACACGGCCACCTGGAGCAGCACCTCACCGATCTGCTCCCGGCTCAGGCCGTTGCGCAGCGCCGCCCTGGTGTGCATGGCCAGCTCCTCGTCCTGGCGCAGCGTGGCGAGCGCGGTGAGCGTGATGATGCTGCGCTCGGCCCGGGTGAGGCCGGGCCTGGCCCAGATCTCGCCCCAGGCGTAGCGGGTGATCAGGTCCTGGAACGGCGCGGTGAGCTCGGTCGTGCCCGCCACGGCCCGGTCGACGTGCGCGTCGCCCAGCACCTCGCGGCGCACCTGCATGCCCTGCTCGGCCATCTGCAGCGCGGTCCGGTCAGCGTCGGTCATGACGCCTATCCTGGCAGGCGCCCGCCCGCGGCCTCAGGTACCTTCCCGCGACGCGGCAGCCCCGGTCAGGCGGGGCACAGCCATTCCGGGCGGCCCTCGCGGGCGGCGCCGTCGGCGCTGCCGGGCGGCGGGAAGTGCTGGCGCAGCGTGAACGCATACGCGGTCGGCCCGTGCGCCCGCAGGTGCCGGACCCGGTCCTCGGCGTCGTCCGTGGTGGGGACCGTGCCGCCCGGGATCCACCACATGGCCGTGTAGGCCTCGGTCATCGGCTGGAACCACTCGCGGCGGCGGCGCAGCACGCTGCGGTGGGTGTCGGAGTAGACGAACGCGGCCAGGGCCTCGACCGACTCCCAGACCGACATGTTCATGATGACGCCGGCGCTGCCGGCCACGTCCCATTCGAACGCGCGGACCGCGGTGGCGTTGCCGTCCTCGGTCTGCAGCCGCCACACGAACCCCGGCGCGGCGTCGGCCACGGCGTTGACCGGATCGAGCGCAGCCATGAAACCAGCCAGCCGGGGACTGTCCAGCGGGGCCTGCAGCCGGCCGATGTTGACTTGAGCCAGTACGTATCTCACGGCGCCATCGTGCCACGCCCCCGGTGCGCGGCGAGCGCGTGGCGGGTGAACACCGCCGCCGAGCCGAGGTGCGCGGCCGGGTCGAGCGCCGCGCCGATCTGCTCGCTGGTGACCCCGGCGGCCTCGACCCTGGCCGCCAGGTCCGGGGAGCTCAGCACCTCGCCGAGCGAGCGGCCTGTCCGGGTGGCCACGCCGCTCGCGTCGGCCACCAGGTCGTGGGCGGCCAGCCGTCCCAGGCCCGGGGCCAGGACCGCCACCACGCTCTCGGCCAGCGGCAGCCCGCCCGCCGCGTCGAGGTTGGCCCGCATCCGGCCCGCGTCGACCTCGAGCCCGGCCAGCAGCTCGGCCGCCCACGCGGCGGCCGACCCGGTCAGCCGGAGCAGGCTGGCCAGCGGCTGCCATTCCGCGTGCCAGGCGCCCGCCGCGCGCTGGTGCTCCTGCTCGGCCGCGCCGGCCAGGGTGGCGAGCAGGCCGGGGGCCTGCTTGGTGCAGCCGAGGATCACCACGGCGGCCACCGGGTTGCGCTTGTGCGGCATCGCCGACGAGGCGCCCGCGCCTGGCGTGCCCTCCCGGACCTCAGCCACCTCGGACTGGGCCAGCAGGGTGACGTCCCTGGCCATCTTGCCGAGCACGCCGCAGGCCCCGGCCAGCGCCGCGGCCAGCTCGGTCACCCGCAGCCGGTCGGTGTGCCAGGGCAGAACGGGGCAGGCCAGCCCCAGCTCCTCGGCGAGCAGCACCCGGACCGCGGGCGCCTGGTCGCCGAGTGGGGCCAGCGTGCCCGCCGCCCCGCCGAGCTGCACGGCGAGCCGCTGGCCGCGAACCCGGTTCAGGCCGTCGGCGGCCTCGTCGATCGCGCTCATCCAGCCGGCCGCGACCAGGCCGAACGTCACCGGCACGGCCTGCTGCAGCAGGGTCCGGCCGATCATGATCGTGTCCTGATGGGCCGCGGCCAGGCCGGCGGCGGCGTCCGCGGCGGCGGCCAGGTCGGCGCCGACACCCTCCAGCGCCCGGCGCGCCATCAGCACGGCCGCGGTGTCGATGATGTCCTGGCTGGTCGCGCCCTGGTGCACGGCCACCGCCGCCGGCCCGGGCACCGCCTCGGTCAGCGCCCGGACCAGCGCGGGCACGGGATTGCCGGCCGCCACGGCCTGACGGCCGAGCTCATCCGGGTCGAACGCGCCGGCCCGGGCGGCCTCGGTCACCGCGGCGCCCGCCCCGGACGGGGCCAGCCCGGCCCGCTCCACGGCCCGGGCCAGGGCGGCTTCGGTGTCCAGCATGGCCTGCAGCCACGCCGCGTCGCCGGTGCCCGCCGCGCCGCGGTCGAACAGGCCGCCGAACAGGCCGCGCCCGGTGCTGCTCATGCCTCCATGATCGCAGCCGGGCCGGCCGGGCACCGTGCTTTAGGAGGCGCCACGCTGCTGCCAGAGCGTGACCGTGATGCTCTTGTAGTGCCGCTCCGTGATCAGCCGGTAGCGGCGCATCAGCAGCTCTCCTTCGGCCCTGACCGCCGGGTCTGCGACATGGTCCGACGGCGCCCGGCCGACCACCCAGATCCGCTGGTAGCCGAGCATCAGCCGGCGCACCACATCCGGCGGCTTTTCGAAGCCGTTGAGCGTGCCCGACTGCTGCGGCGATATGGCCATGCCGAAGTCGGTGGTGTTCCTGAACTCCTCCGGGTAACCCAGCCTGATCTTGCGGAAGAACCAGTTGAAGAACAGCACCCCGTCACCGGGCCGGGCGTGCGCCCCGATATAGAAGGCGGGGTCGCCGTAGTCGAACAGCCGGCTCTCCGGGGTGCGGGCCCGGTGCTGGGGCCCGAGCTGCAGCAGCAGCACGCCCAGGCACACCACGGCGCCGGTCACCGCGACCAGCGCCCGCTGGCGGGTCACGTCGGCCAGCCACTGCCCGATCCGGTACAGGCCGGCGCCGGCCAGCATGGCCGCCCCGGCCTCGCCGAAGAGCACGTACCTGTCGACGTACACCGGGTGCGCCACGACCGACTCGAGCAGCACCACGCCGGCGGGCATCACCAGCAGCGGCGCGGCCACCGACGGCAGCGTGATTCCGCTGCGCCGCCACCAGGGGGGCCCGGACCTGCCCGCGGGCAGCAGGGCGACCAGGGCGCACAGCAGCACGGCCGCGCCCACGATGTTCTGCGAGCCGAAGTAGTCGTGGAACAGCGTGCCGAGATCGTGGACCGTCGGGCGGGTGATCCAGGACGCGGCGCTGTCCTGCCGGAGGCTGAGCGCCACCACGGGCAGCACCAGGACCGCGCCCGCGGCGCCGGCCGCCGCCCAGTGCACCATGGCCCGCCGCCCGGGCCGGGCCAGCAGCAGCGTGACCGCGTGCGCGGCCAGCACCGCCAGCGTGATCTCGTTCAGGTAGCCGCACACGGTGATCAGCGGGGCGTAAACCAGCCACCGGGTCATGATCCGCTCGCGGGGAGCGCCCGCCATCTCGGCCTCGATCGCGCGGACCAGCGCCAGCGTGGCGCAGAGCACGACCACGATGATCGTGGCGTATTCGCGCGCGGTTTGCGCGTAGAAGCTGATGACCGGGGTCAGCGCCATGATCAGGCCGGCGAACAGCCCGGTCCAGGCCGATCCGGAGAGCCGCCGGGCCACGTACACCAGCAGCCCCGCGGCCACGGTCATGGCGATCACCGACGGGATGCGGATGATCACCGGGGTGGTGCCCAGCACCGCCCAGCCGTGCATGAGCACGTAGTAGAACCCGTGGTAGATGTCGGTGTGCTTGAGCAGGTGAGCGAGCTGGCCGAAGCTGAGCATCGAGGCGTAACGGGTCACGATCTCGTCGTTGCCCATTGCGTCGTGCCTGGCCAGCCCCCACAGCCCGAGCACCAGCATGGTGGCCGCCGCGAGGGCGATCGGCGCGAGCCAGAGCGCGGTCGCGGCCCGGCCGCGGGGACGCGACCCCGGCGGGCGGGTGCCGGTCCCGCCCGCTGTGGGGGTCGGCGCCCGCGTGGTGCTCACGTCTGATCATCCTCGCCGGAGGGTGGGATCCCGAAGGTCTCGCGCCAGCGCTGCGGCGAGGTGAAGTCGGGGGCCGCGGCGCGGTATTCCTGGGCCAGCCTGGCCCATCTCCGGCGCAGCCGCCGGTGCAGCATCACGCTACGCCAGCCGAGCGAGCGGAACAGCTTCGGGTCGCGCTGGTACCACGAGGCGGTGGTGCCGTCGGGCGTGGACACCAGCGCGCTGTCCAGGTTGACCAGCACCCACCAGCCGGTGTCCTGGTTGGACAGCGCCATCTGCGGCCGCTGCCTGGCCCCGGCCCGCGGCGCCCGGAACTGGCGCGCGGTCCCCGACACCGCCTTGGTCAGGAGGTTGCGCCGGTTGGTCGGCGTGGTGGATGCCTTCACCGCCTCCGGAGGCCGCCGCCGCGGCGGGGGGTAGCTGTCCAGGTCGGCGTCACCCCGGGCGTCGGTGTACTGCAGCCGGAACTCCCGGAGCCAGGCCAGCTTGGTGCCGATCTCGGCGTGCATGTGATCCGGGCCACGCAGCACGTCCTCGATGGCCAGGGCCCGCAGCGCGACGGTCGAGTACTGCATCGACAGCAGGGCCTGCAGCTGCCGCTCCAGGCTTTCCGGGATCAGCTGGCCGCCGCGTGGCTCCTTCGAGTGCAACAGCGCGGCCACCAGCCGGTTGCGCAGGTGGTAGTAGGCGTTCCAGTCGAGGGCGTCGTTCTTGTCCGTCCACGGCGCCTGCCAGCAGGCCACGCCGGGCAGCGACACGGTCGGGATACCCCGGTCGCGGGCCCGCACCCCGTACTCGGCGTCGTCCCACTTGATGAAGATCGGGATCGCGAGGCCGAGCTCCTTGATCACCTGGACCGGGATCAGGCACTCCCACCAGCCGTTGTAGTCGCCGTCGGCCCGGCGGTGCAGCCACGGGGTGTTGCGCAGGTTGCGGCGCCCGAAGTCGTGCCGGCTCTTGGTGTTCGGCGCGTTCCCCCACCACCAGCGGGCGGGCGCGACCGCCTCGGCGAACGCGTGCAGCACCGACCGCTCGTACCGGCTGAACATCTGGCCACCAACGATCGTCGGCTTGCGGGCCAGGTCGGCGAAGGTCACGGCGCGCAGGATGCCCTCGGGATCGAGCTCGACGTCGTCGTCGCTGAGCAGTACGTAATCGCTCCGGCCGGCCCGCACGGTCTCGTCCATGGACCGGGAGAACCCGCCCGAGCCGCCCAGGTTCGCCTGCTCGATCACCTGCACCCGGTCGCCGAGTTTCTTGGCCGCGTCCTGGAAGCCCGGGTAGTCGCTGACCCGGCCGGGGGTCTGGTCGATCACGTAGACGGTGTCGAGCTGGGGGTGGAGGTCGGTGGCCTCGCCGAGCACCCGCAGCTTCTGAACCAGATCGTCGGGCGCGCCGAACGCGGTGATGCCGAGGCTGACCCGGCCAGGCGGCGAGGGCTCGGCCAGGGCCAGCCAGTCCGCCTCGAGCAGCGTGGTCCCGCGCGGCCCGGCCACGATGTCGAACCAGTACCAGCCGCCGTCGATGAACGGGGCGAGCGGCAGCACACGCTCGATCGTCTCCGCGTAGTCCGACTCGATGTTGATCGTCTCGACCGGATGGCTGTGCCCCCGGGCCGTCGAACGGTACAAGATGACCTTCGACTCGCCGGCCACGCGGATACGCAGGGTCACCGCGTCCACGGTCGTCCAGCGGCGCCAGTAGCTGGCCGGGAAGGCGTTGAAGTAGGTGGCGAACGAGACCCGGCAGCCCGCGCTGATCACGGCGCTGCGCCGCGGGTCGGTTTCCTCGATCAGGTGGGCGGGCACGTCGGCGCCGAAGCGGATGCTCGATTGCGCCTCGCCGACCGCCGCGCTCGCGGTCGCGGTGCCGCCGCTCACCTTGCGCCCGGTGAGCTCCTCCGCGGCCATCTCGGCCGCGAGCTCGGAGGCGCCGCGCTCCATATTCGTTTCCACGTAGAGCGGGACCACGTCCAGGTCATCGCCAGGAAACACGACCCGCTGCAGCACGCGCGGTGACCGGCCCGTGGCCGTTGCGTTACTCATGTCCTGGCCTCTCACCGGTCAGCGGCTGATGATCGGCGAAGAACGGGCGCAGCCGGTTGTCGTACATGCTCAGCGCGGACCCGATCGCCATGTGCATGTCGAGGTACTTGTACGTGCCCAGGCGCCCGCCGAAGAGCACGTCGGGCTCGCCCTCGGTCATCTCCCGGTAGGCCAGCAGCCGGGCGCGGTCTTCCGCGGTGTTGATCGGGTAATAGGGCTCGTCACCGCGCTCGGCAAAGCGCGAGTACTCCCGCATGATCACAGTCCTGTCCTTCGGGTACCAGTCCCGCTCCGGGTAGAAGTGGCGGAACTCGTGGATACGGGTGAACGGCACGTCTTCGTCCGCATAGTTCATCACGGGTGTTCCCTGGAAATCCCCAGTCGCCTTTACCTCCATATCGAAGTCGAGGGTGCGCCAGCCGAGGTCGCCCGCGGCGTAGTCGAAGTAGGTGTCCAGCGGTCCTGTGTACACCACCGGCACGTTCCCGATCAGACCGGACCTGAGGCTGGAAAACTCCGTGTCCAGGCGCACCTCGATCTTGGGGTGGTCGACCATGCGCTCCAGCCAGGCGGTGTAGCCGTCCACCGGCAGGCCCTCATAGGTATCGCTGAAGTAGCGGTTGTTGAACGTGTACCGCACCGGCAGCCGGGTGATGATCTCCGGCGGCAGGTCGACCGGGTCGGTCTGCCACTGCTTGGCGGTGTAGCCCCGGATGAACGCCTCGTACAGCGGGCGCCCGATCAGCGACACCGCCTGCTGCTCCAGGTTGGCCGCGGTGCCGGTCTCGATCTCGGCCGACTGCTCGGCCACCAGGGCCCTGGCCTCGTCCGGGGTCATCACCCGGCCGAAGTACTCGCAGATCGTGCCCAGGTTGATGGGCATCGGGTAGACCCGGCCCTTGTAGATCGAGAACACCCGGTGCTGGTAGCCGGTGAAGGCGGTGAACCGGTTCGCGTACTCCCAGACCCGGGTGTTCGAGGTGTGGAACAGGTGCGCGCCGTAGCGGTGGATCTCGATCCCGGTCTCCGGCTCCGCCTCGGTGTAGGCGTTCCCGCCGATGTGGTGGCGGCGCTCGAGCACGAGCACGTTCAGGCCCAGGTCGTTGGCGCAGCGTTCGGCGATGGTCAGACCGAAGAAGCCGGACCCGACGACGACGAGGTCCGCGTTCACCGGCTCACCGGGGACGGCGGCTCGTGGCGCAGCCCGGCGGGCGAGCGCCCGGTGAAGTGCGCCACCATCGGGCGGTACAGCAGGCGGCGGCACCACCAGGGAATCAGCCGGTAGCCGCCGCGGACCAGCACGTTGCGCACGAACTCGGCCGGCGTGGTGAAGTGCTGGCGCCGGAACTCCCGCTGCAGCCGCAGCTCGGAGCGGAACAGCCCGGTCCCGCCGCGCCGCTTGAACGCCTCCGCGCCGACCCGGTAGTAGACCAGCGGTTCGGCCACGTTGACCGCCCGGGCGCCGGTGGAGAGCATCCTCGCGAACAGTGCGTAGTCCTCCATCAGCGGAAAGTCACCGTACCCGCCGGCCGCGACCACGGCGGCCCGCCGGTAGACCACGGTCGGGTGGTTGAACGGGTCGTGCATCCGGGCGTAGCGCTGGATCTGGGCGGGATCGGTGGGCGGGATCCGCTGCCCCACGATGTCATCGGTGTCCGCCACGAACTCCAGCAGCCCGGCCCCGACGATGTCCGCGTCCTGCATGAGCGGGAGCTCCACCTCGAAGCGGTGCGGCATGGCCACGTCGTCGGCGTCCATGCGGGCGATCACCTCGAACCAGCTCGCCGCCAGCCCCTGGTCGAGGGCGGGCCCCAGGCCCCCGTTGGCGGGCAGCGGCACGAACGTGACCGGCACCATGCTGGTCGCCTGGATCTCGTCCAGGCACGCGGCGAGCTCGTCACGGACCGGCCCGTCCCTGACGATCACCACCTGGTCCGGGCGCACGGTCTGGTCGTCGACCGCGCTGCGCAGCGCCCGCTTGATGTAGTCAGGCCGGTCGCCGTCATACACCGAGACCAGGAGGGAGAAGGGCTCGTGCATATGCAGAACTCGCCTTCCATCGCGGGGGAATGTATGCGCCACGGCACCGCGGGGACCGGGGGTTCAACAGCCCAGGCTGGCGCCACCCAAACCAATCCTGGCCTGACGACCTGCTGATTGTCGTGACTTGTACGAAGACAGACTATTGGGTGAAGGCTACTGCGCCACCTTATGTGTGCTAGTTTCACCGATTGCTGTCGGTTGCGAGCTCCTCCCGTAGGCCTGGCCGATACTGGGAGTCAAGGCGCCAATACTCACGATCCGCGAGGTGTCAGGATGGCTGCGCACACCGTCACCGGGTCCCAGTCTTCTCCGGAGCCGGACACCGGGCCCGCGGCCCGTATCCC
>Ga0207664_10002830_pt1 | contig 11527 bp, 9 predicted proteins | sample LARL83metaG_FD_184349 | JGI IMG/M metagenome (GOLD analysis project Ga0207664, IMG submission 184349) | Corn, switchgrass and miscanthus rhizosphere microbial communities from Kellogg Biological Station, Michigan, USA - LAR L8-3 metaG... | ecosystem: Host-associated > Plants > Roots >...
ATGCGAGCCTGCCCCACGTGCCACACCGCACTGGGCTCGGGCTCCCGTGCTGCTCGCGCCCTCCTCACAAACGCCTGCCCGTACTGCGGCCGTAAGATCGACGCGTCACTGCTGTGGTACCAGTGCACCGGCGAGGGCGACGGCACGTGCAAGAAAGCAGTGGATCCCGCGCGGCTGCGCCTGACCAGGTCCACGGGCGCGATCGACCCCTCGCTGCACGAGACCTACCCCTCGTTCGCGCCTACCCGGCTCGCAAGCAGCAACTCGTGCCCGTCGTGTCGAGGCTCGACGAACATGCGAGCCTGCCCCACGTGCCACACCGCACTGCCCGTCCACTTCCGTGACAGCACCATCTTCGGCCTGGTGGGGTCGCGCGGCAGCGGCAAGACCGTGCTGATGACGGTGCTCGCCAAGGAACTGCGCGGCGCGATCGGGAAGCGTTTCGGGGCCGACGTCTCGCTCGCCACGGACAATCCCGACGGGCTGGCCGGCGACAGCGATTACAAGGAGAAACGAGAGAACGCGCTCTACCAAGACGGTACCCTGCCGCCACCCACGGAGCCTCTGGGCACCGGCGCGCGGCAGCACTCGGCATCGGTGCTGCTGCGCTGGCGCCGGGAGACGCTGGACTCCGCCGGCCGGCCGGCGATTACGTCCACCATGGTCTCGTTCGTCGATTCCGCCGGCGAACAGGGAAACTCCCTGACGACCGCGTTTGCCCTGGACTACCTGGAGGTCTGCGGCGGGATCATCGTGGTGCTCGACCCGTTCGCGCTGCCCGGCGCGCGGGCCATGCTCAGCCTGCCGCCCGCGGCGGTCAGCGTGGACGACGAGACGCCGCTTGACGTCCTGCGGACCATTACCGAGAAACTGCAAATCGAGCTCATGCTCCGCGAAGGCGAGAAGGTCGAGATCCCCGCCGCGGTGGTCTTCACCAAGATCGACGCGTTCTTCACGGAGCTCGACCGGCTGCACTCGCCGCTGATGACCGCGGCGCCCGACCAGCCCTCCTACAGCGAAGAGGACGGGCGGCGGGTGCACGAGAACATGCGCAGCCTGCTGTACCGGTGGGACGCCCAGGACATTGATGCGCATATCCGGATGAACTACGCGGACTACCGCTACTTCGGCTTGTCGGCGCTCGGCGCCGAGCCCGAGTACAAGGACTACAAGGTCGCGCCCGGCGGTATCCGCCCGCACCGGGTCGGGGACCCGGTGCTCTGGCTACTGTCCAAGAAGGGAACCGTGGAGCGAGCATGACCATGCGCAAGACCTTCGGCCGCGTGCCGTGCGACGAACACGGCCCCGGCCGGGCCAGCCGCGGCCGGCCAGGCCACCCCTCCATCGCCAGCGTTAAGGAGTCGTAGTGCCATCCGGCGTGGTCTGCCCGTTCTGCTACACGAGGATCAATCCATCGCAGTTGTGGTACCAGTGCCTCGGTCGCGGCAACGGCAGCTGCAAGAGGGCGGTGGATCCTCAGCGGGAGCGCCTGACCAATTCCAGGGTTGAGACCTACCCGTCCTTCCCGTGGCGCGAGGGAATGACCAGGAACGCGCCCTGCCCGGCCTGCGGCGGCCGACCGAACCTGCGGGCCTGCCCGGCGTGCCACACCGCGCTGCCCGTCCACTTCGACGAGTCCGAGGTGGCCATCTTCGGCCTGGTGGGGTCGCGGGGCAGCGGTAAGACCGTACTGATGACGGTACTCGTCAAGGAACTCCGTGACGAGATCGGGAAACGCTTCCAGGCCAGCATCTCGCTCGCCACGGAAAACCCCGACGGGCTCGCCGGTGAAGACGATTACGGGACCAACAGGGAAGACGCGCTCTATCAGCAACATACCCTGCCCCATCCCACCGCAGCGGTCGGAGAAGGCCGGGACCACTCGGCATCGCTGCTGCTGCGCTGGTGGCAGGAGGGGCGCGGCATCCTCGGCCAGCGCACGACCAGGTCCACCATGCTGGCGTTCGTCGATTCCGCTGGTGAGCAGGCCAGTTCCCTGACGGCCGCGTTCACCCTGGAATACCTGGAGGCCTGCTACGGGCTGATCGTGATGCTCGACCCGTTCGCGCTGCCCGGCGCGCGTGCCAACCTCAGCCTGCCGCCCAAGGCGATCAACGTCGATGACCGCAGGCCGCTCAAGGTAGCGGAAACCATCACGGAAAAGCTCCGGGTCGAGCTCGGTCTCAAGATGCGTCAGAAGATCCCGATTCCCGCCGCGGTGGTCTTCACCAAGATGGACGCCTTCTTCCCCCTGCTCGACAGGTCCAGCCCGCTGATGTCCAAAGCACCCCGGTCGAATGCGTATGACGACGAGGACGGGCAGCGGGTACACGAGCAGGTGCGCAGCCTGCTGCACCGGTGGGGCGGCCAAGACATCGATGCCCTGATCAGCGGGCACTACCGGGACTACCGCTACTTCGGCGTATCCGCGCTCGGCGCCGAGCCCGACTACCCGCGCTACGAGGTCGATCCCGGCGGGGTACGCCCGCACCGTGTCGAGGACCCGGTGCTGTGGCTGCTGTCCAAGAAGGGGATCGTGCGGACGGTGACGGCCGGAACCCGCACGGGCCGGGAAACGCGCCCGCCGCCCGTACGCCTGCCGACGATACTGCGGGGCAGGCGTGGGGCGCTGCTGACCAGCGCGGCCGCGGCGGTTGTCGCGGTGGTTGCCGCCTCCGGATCGCTGCTTGCCGCTCACCCGTGGGTTCACCCGCCGGTCCTGCGGCCGGCTGGGCTCGCCGTCGGTTCCGCGGACACGGCGAGCCTGTCCATCGACTGGTCCGGCCCGCCTACCGGCCCCGTGCCAGACAAGTACGAGATCCTGCGCGACGGCCACCAGGTCAGCACCGTTCCCGGCGCTACCACCAGGTACATCGACAAGGGCCTGGCCCCGGCCACGGCGTACACCTACCAGGTGATAGCCGTGAGAGGCGGCAAGGTCTCCCCGGTCTCAGTAATCCTGTCCGCGCGGACAGTTACCCCGCCCGTGTCGGCCGGGGTGCTGGACTGGAACGGAACGGTCGATTACACGATGGGCGACCTGTCCAATATCGACTGGTCAAATCCGGATACGTGGACCGACTCGTGGACGTTTGCCCCGGCTTGCCAGGACACCTCGTGCGAGATCAAGCTCAGTGGCGCCTTCGACAGTTACGACTTCGCCGCCACGCTCGAACCCACGTCGACGCCCGGGACGTACACGGGAACAGCTCCGCTGAACGACTTCTGGACCTGCGGATCAGACAACTCAGATTCGACGCTCACGATCACCGTCACCGTCACCGGTGCCGGCGTCACTGACAAGCAGTGGGTGGCGAGATCTTTCGAGGGCACCGTCGACGCGGCCGTGGACGCCAGCGTAACCGGCGACTGCGGATCCGGGACGGCCCACACGCAGGTAACCAGCGCCTGATCGAACCACTGCGGCAGGAGTTGATACATGACCGCGCGCGAGGGCTTCGGCCGGCTGCTCTACACCGATTGCGGAGCCTCCGGGTTTCAGGTGCAGGCCCGCTCCGCCAACGTGAACTCGGCGTTGTCGGGACTTGCGCTGGGGCAACTGCTCTATGAGGTGCAGGTGCCCTGGCTGACGGCGAAGCGTCCGGTTGAGGAGTTCCCGCTGGGGTTCGCGCACGCCGGCGACGCCGGGTACGGGACGGCGCAGGGCCGGTACCTGGGCATGACGGTGACCGGCGGGCGGGCGGGCAACCACCTCAGCGACTGCCTGCTGACCAGCGACCCCGGCCTGTACGGTCCGCTCAGGCCGGCCCAGCTGTGGCGGTCGGAGCTGTGGCGGTCCACGCCGTGGCCGACCAGGGAATGCCCGTCGCTGTCCGCCGACGACCTCGTGGCCGGCCCGCTGACCGTGACCGCGGTCGCGGACTGGTCGCGCGCCCGGCCCGAGCGCGCCCTGGCCCTGGCCCGGCTCCTCACGGTCCTCGAAGACGCGGGCGGCAGGCGGGTGGTGATCGTCTCCGACGATCCCGATGAGGCGATGACATGGATCGCCGCGGCCACACTGCTCCTGCCGGCACGGGAAGCGCTGCGGGTGTCGTTCAAGGTGTTCAGCTCCATCCCGTTGCGCGCCGGGCACCGGATCGCGGCGGCGTCTGCCGCGCTGTTCCCGCGTATCGCACCCGGACAGGACGGGCCTTTCGTACTGGACACCAGGTCGGGAACAGCGGACGAGGTTCCGGTCAGCGAACGGGCGGCGTTCTTCACCGCGAGGTTCACCGCGGACGGCGACCCCTACGACGTCATCGACGCGGTCGAGCTGGCCGGAGCGCTCGGCGGTCCCGCCGTCAAGGGCATGCCCAGCGGGCACGACGCCAGGGTGACCGCGTGGGCGCTCACCCGGACGGACGAGCCGGTGACCGAGCCCCGCCCGATGTTCCGCTGGCTGACCACCGCTCCGGCGGAGCTATTCGAGGAGTACGGATCCGAGGTGGCAGACATCATCATGATGCGGGCCGCTCCCGATGCGAGAGCGCTGCGCTGGATCGACCAGGCCGTCACGGAGAACAGGCTGGCGGCAGACCGCGCCGCGCTGCGCACCCGGCTGCTGGCCGCCGAGCTCGCGGAGGTTCGCGACGGCAGGCCGGGGATCCCGGTGAGCGAGGTACTCCCGGCCGTGCCGCTTGGCGACGATGCCAGGCGGGACGAGGAGAGCGAGTTGTCCTCCGCGCTCCTGCTCAGCTCGGCCATGCAGGCCGACCTGCTGCTCTGCCTGGCGCGCCGGCATGGGATCGCTCCTGACCTCGCGCCGCCGGTCCGGCAGCGGCTCGGCGAGTTCGCCAGCGGCTGGATCGACCACCCAGACAGATATCACCCCGACGGGTGGCTGCTGCGCCCGGAGATCCTCGACCTCGCGCACGACCAGCTGCGCGACCGGCTCAGCGCGGACGGGATCGATGGCGTCAGGGGCCGCATCCAGCGGCTGGGCCAGTACTTCACCGACCGCGAGGACCTGACCGACCCGCTCGACTGCCACCTGCAGGCGTCGTTCATCGCCCAGGACCTCCGGCACGGGCGCGGTCAGCGGCTGGTCAGGCTGCTCGCCGAGATCAGGCAGCACGCCGGATCGCCGCACGGCGCGGCCACGGCGGCGCAGGAGGCGAGCGGGCTGCAGCGCGCGCTCCTGGACTGGCGGGCCGTCGACGAGAAGGCGGCCTTCGTCATCCTCGCCGGGCTGCCCGAGTCGATCGGCGTGTCGCCTGAGGTCGCCGGGTACGCGTCCCGTTACCTGGCCCGCTTGTCGGACAAGCCTGACGTCAAGCTGCTCGGCCTGCTCGCCAGGCTGGACCGGCAGGGCCTGGTCCCGTCATCCGGTCCGCTGGCAGGCCTGGTCGCGGCGGACAGGTCAGTGCGGAGCTTCATCGGCCGGACAGCGGAAGACCGGCTGCGAACCGACCAGCCGTACCTGGAAGAGACGGTCAGGGTGCTGTGCGAGGCAGACCATGCGGTCATCAGGGTACGGCTCGACGCAGTACTCAGCGCGTGCCTGGAAGCGCGGCACCCTCAGCTCGGCGCGCTCGTGCTGGCCGGCCTGCGGGCCCCCCTCCCGCAGGTGCTCGCCGGGCGGTGGGCCGGGACGCTCGGCACCAGGGACCTGGCCGGGGACGGGGTGTGGTGCGTGCACTGCCTGGATTTCGATGACCTGCCAGCCATACTGCGGGATCAGCTCAAGGCCGCCATCCGCTCGCACGCCAGGACCCTCCCCGCGGAACAGTTCGGCGCCTGGTATCAGGAGGTCGCCCGCCGGGTCGGGCCGCGGCGGCGCGACCTGTGGGCGTCAGTCTTCACCGACGCGCCCCGCCCCGGCCTGGCGCGGCTGCTGCCGCAGGTCAGCCTGCGGCGGAGCAAGCAAGGCGAGCAGCCGTGAGGGCCGGCCAGAACCAAGGGCGGCACGTGGTCGGGATCGACCTCGGGACCACGAACTCGGTCGTCGCGACGGTGGATGACTCCGGTGCCGTGGTGGTGCTGCCCAACGCCAGCGGCGGTGAGATCACGCCGTCGGTCGTCTACTTCGAGCCGGACGGGACCGCGGTGGTCGGCGAGGAAGCCGTGCACGCGACCGCCATCGACCCGGAGAACGGCGTGCAGCTCATCAAGCGGGCCATGGGCACCGATTCCCCGCTGCGGATCCGGGGTGAGCGGCACACGCCAGAGTCGGTGTCCGCGCTGATCCTGCGCCAGCTGGTAAGCGCAGCCACCGGTGAGCCCGCGGGGGCGCCGGTGAGCACCGTGATCACGGTACCCGCGTACTTCGGTGCCCGGGAGCGCGAGGCCACGAAGGCCGCCGGCGAGATCGCCGGGCTCGACGTGCTCGGCCTGCTCGACGAGCCGGTGGCGGCGGCCGCGCACTACGGGCTGCTCTCCGGCCGTGACCGGACTGTCCTCGTCTATGACCTCGGCGGCGGCACGTTCGACACCACCGTGCTCCGGATCTCAGGCGGCGCGGTAGACGTGGTGGCCACCGATGGCCACCACTCGCTCGGCGGCGCCGACGTGGACCAGCGGCTGTTCGACGTGATCATGGAACGACTCGGCGACCAGCTGCCGGCCGATGAGCTCGACCAGGTAACCGGCGACAGGGCGATGCTCGCCGACCTCGCGCTCGGCACCGAGGCGGCGAAGAAGGACCTGAGCGTGCGGACCACCAGGCAGGTGACGGTCCGCACGCCGACGCGCCGGGCCACGGTCACGGTCACCCGCGCGGACCTCGACACCGCGTGCGGCGACCTGTTCGACACCACGGCCGAGATCATCGACCGGGTACTGCGCGCGGCGAAGCTCGATGGCCGCCGTGACATCGACGACGTGATCATGGTCGGCGGATCCAGCCGGATCCTCGCGCTGTCCCCCCGCCTGACGGCGATGCTCGGCAAGACGCCGCAGCTGTCCGACCCGGACCTGGCGGTGGCCAAGGGGGCCGCGGTCCGCGCCCACCATCTGGCGGGAACGGCGCAGTACCGCGCGCTCACCGCAACGGTCGCGCGTAGCCTGGGCAGCGGCGGCGCTACGGTTCGCCGGGCCGGCCAGGTCGTCACGGTGACGCCGCGCGCCGTCGGGATCCTGATCGAGGACAGCTTCGACCCGTCGGGGCAGCGAAGCTTCGTCGAGCACCTCGTCGCGGCCAACGCGCCGCTGCCGGCCGAGGTGACCGCGACGCGGTTCGGCACGATCGTCGCCAATCAGCAGTCCGTGCGCGTCCAGGTGTACGAGCAGGCCGGCCCGGTGCCCTCCGTGGAGACAGAGCACAACCGCCGCGTCCTGGACGGCGAGCTGACCGGCCTGGGCGCGCTCCCCGCCGGGTCGGTGATCACGATCACGATACGGATCGCGGCCGACGGGCGCCTGGCGGTCATCGCCCACGAGCCGCAGTCCGGCAGTGAACTGGTTCTCGAGGCCTACGTGGAGGGCGTGATCGACGGACCGGAGGCCGAGCGGCTGACGCGGCTCGTCGCGCTGACCAAGGTGCGGGGGTAGTGACATGAGACGGGGTGCGTGCTGAGATGTCTGGCTGGAGACGCAGAACGTTCGAATCCCCGGGCCTGACCCAGGCGCCACCAGGCCCGTACGTCGCGAAGCTGGCCCGGCGGTGGAGCCGCACGATCTACGTGACCTCCCCCGGCTATGACAACATCGGAAAGGTTCTGCGCTCGATGAGCGTCGAGTTCGAGCCGTTCAAGGGTGCGTACGGCTGCGACCTGCTGTTCGCCAACTGCGGGTCGGGCGACTACCTGGATCCGGCCAGCCTGCAGCAGTTCGTCCGCACCGGCGGTTGCCTGTACGCCTCCGACCTGACCAGCGACCTGCTCAGCAGGGCCTTCCCCGGAATGTTCAGGTTCGGCGGCTCCGGCTCGGCCGGCAAGGTTGCCGCGAAGATCGTCGACGCGGAGCTGCGCAGCGTCATAGGGCACTCGACCACCGTCCACTTCGACATGGACGCATGGGCCATGCTCGACAGCTGCCAGGGTGAGACCCTGGTCAAGGCGGCACCGGGCACCGCGTACGCGGGACGGCCCCTGATGGTCGAGGTCGAATTCGGGAAGGGTGCCGTCTTCTACACCTCGTTCCACAACCGCGCCCAGGCCTCAGCGCAGGAGAAGGTCCTGCTCCAGCTGCTGGTGCTGAAGCAGATCAGCACGTCGTCGAAGACGACTCTGGCCAAGGCGAGTCAGTCCCTGGGCATCAGCCTGACCGCTCTCAAGAAGCGGGCCGACGGCTGAGCCGGAGCGCCAGCCTGGCGGTCAGGCTTCGGCCAGCGGCCAGCCGAACGGGGTCAGGTCCAGCGGTGCGGCCACCGTCCCGCATTTGCCGCAGGTCCTGGCCGCCTCGTCGGCGGAGAACCGGGCGCACGCCGCGGTGTAGTACTGCAGCGCGGGGGTGTCGTTGTCGTACTCCCACTCGTATCGCCGCAGCTCGCTGTCGCACCCGTCGCAGTACCAGGACGCGCCCTGGAGCCCGGCATCCAGCGGCTGGAACCGGAGGGTGACGCCCTCCGCGATCGGCACGATCCGGTGCGGGGTGCCCGCCGGGATATAGATATGGTCGCCGACGTCCATCCGGAACCGGTTGACCGAGCTGTCGCGCAACTGGACGTGCGCCGCCCCGGATAGCTGGCTGAGCACGTTGTCCTTCGAGCAGATCAGGTGGAACGGCTGCGGCTGGCGGTTGCGGGACAGGTAGAGCTGCGGGTCCGTGTCCTCGGGGAGCACGGCGGCGTCCTCGTACTCGCCCAGCTCGGTCTTGAAGGCGTGCAGCATCCGGCGCCGGTTCATGACCCGGCCTCCACCAGGCTGCGGTAGGCGGCGCTGGCCGCCCGGGTCTGGGACACCTGCCGCTCCCACCCCCACCGGCCGGCCGGGAACACGTCGTTGACGTGCCCGCATTCGGCGCAGGTCCGGCCCTCGTCGCTGTTGCGCAGCTCGACAAACGTGATCGAGCCGTAGATCGTGGCGAACTGCCTGATCGGATCGTCGTCCCCGCCGAGGTGCTCCTCGTCGTAGCCGGGCAGGCCGTGCGGCGTGGCGTCGTAGGAGTGCCGCACCAGCTCCGCCTTGCATTTCTTGCAGCGCGCGATCACCGCCTCCTGCTGGTCGCCTGACGTCGACTGGTGCTGGGTGATCGTCATGACGGCGAACGCCTCCGGGTCCTTCTCGTCCCGCAGGAACGAGTTCACCCCGTGCAGCTGCTGGGTGACGAATATCTGGCCCGAGGCCAGCATCGCCTTGCTCGCCCCGTAGGTGACGACGACCTCGTTCACCGTGTTCCAGTGGAAGAAATGGCCGTACTCCATCTCAGGACCGCCGACAAGCACCGCGCCGCAGGGCACGATCGCTCCGGCGGAGTCGTACGGGAACAGCGGCATCAGCTGCGACGCCGCCTTGGCCATCCGCTCGTAGACGTTGACCTTGAGCGGCTCGCGGTCCGGGTCGGGCGGCGGGATCCGCCGCGTGTCCTCCAGGTTCACGCCTCACCTCGCCATGTAGCGTCATACGGAACACTGACCCCCATTGTGATACCGAATGCGGGTACGCGGCAAGACTCCCGGGAAGGTCAATGGTCGTAACCGGCGGCGGGAACGAGCGTCAGACGACGCGGTCGCCGAGTTCGCGGGCCACCCGCATCACCGTGGCCGCGGTGGTCTTCACCCACGCGTCGTCGGCCCGGGACAGGGGCGCGGTGGTCACCAGCGCGCACCGGACGTGGCCGCGCTTGTCACGGACCGCGGCGGCGACCGCGGCGACATCGGCCTCGCTTTCCCCGTGGTTGACCGCGTAGCCGAGGCGGCGGACCTCCGCGAGCTGCTCGAGCAGCTCGCCCACGCCGGTCAGGGCGCGCGGGGTGGGCGCCTCCAGCACCCCCGACGGGTACAGGGCGGCGATCTCCTCGTCGGTGCGCTCGGCCAGCAGGACCTTGCCCGTGGCCGTCGCGTGCGCGGGCATGACCCGCCCGACCCGGCTGCCGGTACGCACGATCTGGTCGCTTTCCACGCCATCGAGGTACAGGACGCTGGTATCACCGCGCATGATGCCCAGGTGAGCGGTCTCACCGGTCAGGTCGCGCAGGTTCACCAGGGCCGTGTGCGAGATCGCGCGGATCTCGATCTTCGACACGACCGACAGGCCGATGTCGACCAGGGCCGGCCCGGGCTTGTACGCCCGCGAGAGCTCGTCCTGCTCCACGAACTGGTGATGGCTGAGCGTGGCCAGCATCCGGTGCACCGTCGACCGGGACAGGCCCATGTCGCGCGCCACCTGGTTGACCCGGATCATCTCGTGATCCTCGAACAGGCGGAGCAGGCGCAGCACGTTGTCGACCGCGCCGATCAGGCCGCCGGGGCGGCTGGATCGCCCAGCCTCGGACAGCTGCTCCGGCACCTGCTCCACGCAAGCAGGGTAGCGCATCCGGCTCTTGCGTAACCTCAGTAGGCGTAGCAGAATACGGGACACTGTTCCGTATGATGACACAGGGGAGAATGCCGTGGCACTGTTCCTGAGCCTGCACCAGGCCCCGGGCCTGTCACCGGAGGAGATCGCCGGTTACGGGCCTGATGTCGCCAAGGGCGTGCACGCCACCTTCCGCCAGCTGTACGTCAACACCGACACCGGCTTCATCGTGTCGGTGTACGAGGCCGGCAGCGCCGCCGCGGTGGAGCAGGAGTTCGAGCGGGTGGGCTTCCCGTTCGACTCCATCAACGAGATCGATTACACGCTCAGCGCGGCCGAGCTCGGAGAAATGCTGGCCCGTGGCTGAGGAGCCGCGCCTGAGCCACCCGGTCACGCTGGCGTTCCGCGGTGACTGGGGCCAGGCGAACATGCACCGGATCTGCGGGTGGCTCGCCCAGGAGATCGGCGACCGGTCGCCGCGAGGCTCTGAATTCGCCATCTGGTCCGGCCGCGGCGGCAGTGATCAGATCGCGGCACTGCGGGCCGGCCAGGCCGACATCGTCGTGGTCACCCCGGCCGCCGCGGCGCCCATGCTCGGGGCCGGCGACCTGTATGCGCTCGGCGTGATCGGCCAGCGCGACCGGCTGGTCGTCGTGGCCGACGCCGCGCTGCCGGTCCGCACCGTCGCCGACCTGGCCGCCGTCGCGGGGAACGTGACCGTGGCCACCTCGCCCGACGATGGCGTCAACCTGATCGGCCTGGCCGCGCACAAGGCCCTGCGGCTGGCCGGGGTGGATCCCGGGAGCCTGTCGTTCTGCTACGACGAGCGGCCGTTCCCGGTGATCGGCGCGTTCGCCGACGGCGGCGCCGACGTGCTCATCCACGAGGCGATCATGACGCCGCACTGGCAGCGGGTCGCCGCCAAGCGGCCGGTGCGCTACCTGCCGTGGGGCGACGACGTGCTGGCGGCCTTCGCCGCCGAGGGCTGGCCGTCGGCCACGGTGGAGGCGGGCTACCTGCCCGGCCTCACCGAGGACCTGCTGACCCTGGACTTCTCCGACTTCGTCCTGCTCTGCTCCCCGACGCTCGCCGATGACGTCGCCTACCTGGCCACCTGGTGCATGGCGAAGACG
>Ga0207664_10002831_pt1 | contig 11520 bp, 14 predicted proteins | sample LARL83metaG_FD_184349 | JGI IMG/M metagenome (GOLD analysis project Ga0207664, IMG submission 184349) | Corn, switchgrass and miscanthus rhizosphere microbial communities from Kellogg Biological Station, Michigan, USA - LAR L8-3 metaG... | ecosystem: Host-associated > Plants > Roots >...
AGGATTCGCGAATTACACAGGCGATGCTGAATATTTCGCGGTATGGAACCGAGGATTATCTGCCCAGGAATTAATTGCTTTTCAGAGCAATCCATATATTGTACAGCAGGCACCAGATGACGAAATATGGATTGCTCCCGGCGGCAGTGGGGTAGCGCTCTCATCGAGCGCCCTGGCAACAGCAACCGGATCCGCCGCTCTCTCAGTTGCAATACCAATCATCGGTGCATCAGCAGCATCCGCGACAGGCCAGGGAACACTCAGCGTTGCTCTGCCACTCGCAGCAGCGGGAGCATCAGCCGTCGTCGGATCGGCAACGCTGGAGATTAATCAAGCGTTGGCATCGTCAGCAGTAGCTGACATTACGGCGGCTGCCTCACTCAGCCTGTCCGTCCCGATTAACTCTGCCGCATTGGCAAATGTAATTGGATCTGGAACGCTTAATGGCTCAGTAGCGCTCGCAGCGGCTACTGTGGCAGGTGTATCGGGATCTGGAACGCTATCACTTTCAGTTGCCCTTAGCGCATCGGCAATAGCCACTGCCCTGGGCAGCGGGGATCTTGGTGTAAGCGGCTTGTTCGAGTCGCACGCAGTGGCATCCGCAGCAGGGCACGGAACCTTAACCCAACTGATACCGATAAGCGGTGTTTCACTATCCGCAACGAACGCTAGCGGTAACCTGACACAGATTGTTCCGATATCTGGAAGTTCTCTCGTGCTGGCAAGTGGACAGGGTGCATTGCAACTCGCGGTAAACATGAATGCTGCGGTACTTGCACAGGCGATAGCGGTAGGTAATTTAACACTGAAAATTTCACTCAACGGACAGGGACTGGCAAATGCAATCGGAGGCGCGACACTTGCCGGCATGCATCGGCCCGTTAATCCCAAGTTTTTCATTACCGGTAACAGTCTCATCCGATATGTGCTCGGATTCTAGATGATGTCTTGCGCACTCCAATCATACGACTGCAAAGCGGTAGGTGAGACAGCAACGTTCTCCTACGACTTCGTAGACAAGATTCCTGCTGGCGTGACCATCACCGGAGTTGTTTGCATCGCCATCGTGTACATGGCGTTTGGTGCGGCCGATACTTCAGGAATGATGGTGGGCACGGCAACGTTGAATGGCACGATAGCCTCACAGCTTGTTGCTGGTGGTCAGGATGGTGTTACCTACGTTTTGCAATTCACCGCCACGTGTTCGGATGGTGAAACTATTCTCGGGCAGGCATTGATGCCGGTTGCCACGTTTGTGTAATGGGACGCCCGAGCAAACTTACCGAGAAGCAATGGGAGCAGATCGGAAAGCGGTTGCTTGCTGGTGAATCCGTAAGAAAGGTTGCGAAAGAATTTGGAGTGTCGCCTTCATCTGTACAGGAACGTTTTTCCGAACGCAACAAAGAAATAAAAAAGGTTGCAGATCAATTATCTAAAGCAGAAATAGCGCTGAGCGTTTTGCCGGTTTCCGCACAGATTTCCGCACGCACCCTCGCTGATGATCTGAAGTCGGTATCACAGCATCTTGCCAGTGCAGCCCGATATGGATCAATGACTGCACATAGGTTATCGGCTATCGCTCATGCTGAAACTGACAAGATAGATGAAACCAAGCCACTGGAGGATATAGAAACCCTCAAAGGCATAGCGGTCCTGACAAAGATGGCTAACTCTTCAAGCGAGATTGGAATAGGGCTTTTGAAAGCAAATCAGGAAACGGTTGAGCGGCTGAACGAAACAGAATCTGCTCCTGAGATAACCCAGATCACCAGACGCATTGTTAGAGTTACAGATTGACACCGCTCCTGTATTTGAGCCGCTGCTTGGTCCCGCTCGATACAAAGGAGCGCATGGAGGCAGGGGCAGCGCCAAATCGCACTTCTTCGCGGAACTGCTTATAGAGCGTTGCATTATGCAGCGGACAGACTGGGTATGTTTGCGTGAAGTCCAAAAGACGCTTGATCAGTCGGTAAAGAAGCTTCTTGAGTCCAAGATAGAAAAGTTTGGCGTAGGTCATCTCTTCGATTGCCAGCAGAATCGCATTAAAACGCCCTTTGGTGGCGTGATCATCTTTCAAGGGATGCAGGACCATACCAGCGACTCAATCAAGTCCCTGGAAGGCTTTGACGGGGCTTGGTTCGAGGAGGCGCAGACAGCCAGCGCCAAGAGCCTGGAGTTGCTGAGGCCTACTCTACGCAAGCCCGGCAGTGAGATATGGTTCTCATGGAATCCGAACCTGCCCACTGATGCCGTGGACATGTTCTTCCGTGGGGACAACCCGCCGCCCGATTCGATAGTGGTTGAGGCGAATTACCAGGATAACCCGTGGTTCCCTGCGGTGCTTGAGCAGGAAAGAGTATTCGATCTGTCCATCTCGCCAGAACGTCACGCTCACGTCTGGCTGGGCGCATATAACCAGGATGGGGATAACAATCTTATCCCGGCAGCTTGGGTGCACGCGGCATTTGACGCACACATAAAGCTCGGGTTTGAACCTTCGGGACAGAAGAAAGCTGGACTCGACGTCGCAGACGAGGGTATGGACAAGAACGCTTTCTGCGGTAGGCGGGGCATCCTGCTTGATCATCTTGAGGAATGGACCGGCAAGGGCGCTGACATATTCAGTACCGTGCAGCGTACATTCATGCTCTGCGATCAACTGGAATACAGAGAGTTTGATTACGACGCTGATGGTCTTGGCGCCGGCGTGCGTGGTGATGCCCGGATAGTGAACGAGGCGCGGGGCAGATACGAGCAGATCATTGTTATGCCATTTCGCGGATCGGGAGAAGTGCTGCACCCAGATCGTGAAATGGTGAAAGGCCGAAAAAACAAAGATTTCTTCGCCAATCGTAAGGCCCAGGCCTGGTGGGATTTGCGCATAAGGTTTCAGAACACATTCCGCGCTGTTGTTGAAGGCATGGAGTTCGACCGGGATCAAATTATATCTATTCCCTCCACGATTAAGCAGAAGGCGAAGTTATCGCAGGAATTGTCGCAGCCGACATTCTCCATCAACGGCGCCGGGAAGATTCTGATCGATAAAGCGCCTGAAGGTGCACGCAGTCCGAATTTGGCAGACGCGCTGATGATAGCTTATGCCCACACAAAGCCGATTATGAGAATTTCAGCCGAAGCATTACAGAGAGCCGCCCGATGATTCGATGGTTAAAAGGTTTATTCGCTAAGCCCGTGCCCGTGGTGGTAGAGCCGAAGCGAATGAGCATATCAACCATGGCAATGGAGAGGGCGCGCAGGAAAGAATCGGTTGTAGAGCAATTCATGCCATATACACCCCCTCCTGGCGTGATACCGGAAGGACAACGTAAATCCGCCATGGCGATGGATTCTACGCCCTATGATTTCGTCAATAACGCGTTTGTCAATAATTATTTCCCTGGCTATCAATATCTAGCCATGCTCGCGCAACTTCCGGAATATCGCAAGATGTCGGAAGTTATCGCTAAGGAAATGACGCGCAAATGGATCAAGTTCCGCTCCAAGGGGGACGATGACGATAAGGCAGATAAGATAGCCTTGATCCAAACCGCTTTTGAGAAGTACAAGATTCAGGACTTATTCCGCAAAGCCGCTGAACTGGATGGCTTCTACGGACGGGGCCAGATTTACATTGATCTGGATAAGCCGAGCGGCGGGAAGGCTACTGATGATCCCGCTGAGTTGGGATCGCTGCTGCTGATCAACAAAGCCAAGATCAAGAAGGGGTCTCTCAGGGGATTTGTTGCCATTGAGCCGGTGTGGACCTACCCAAGCAATTACAACACAACCCAGCCCCTAGCAGCGAATTACTACAAGCCTCACTCATGGTTTGTCATGGGTCAGACGGTGCACGCATCCCGCCTGCTCACATTCATAAGCCGGGAAGTACCGGACTTGTTGAAAGCGGCTTACAACTTCGGTGGGTTGAGCATGAGCCAGATGGCTCAGCCCTACGTCCAGAACTGGTTGCGTACCCGCGATTCAGTATCGGACGTGGTGCATTCATTTTCTACGTCTGGATTGAAGACGAACATGTCAAGCGTGCTATCCGGTACGGATGACGCGCAGTTCGCCAACCGGGCCCAGCTATTTAATACCCTGCGTGACAACAAAGGACTGATGTTGATCGATCAGGACTCGGAAGAATTCTTTCAGTTCAATGTCCCACTTGGAAGCTTGGACAAGTTGCAGGCCCAAGCACAAGAGCAGATGTCGGCGGTATCGAGCATACCTCTGGTCAAGTTGCTAGGCATAACCCCCAGCGGTCTGAATGCATCGGCTGATGGCGAAATACAGGTGTTCTATGACCACTTGCACTCGATGCAGGAGGCGCTGTTTACCGACCCGCTTAACAAAGTACTTCAGATTATCCAGTTGTCTGAGTTCGGTGAGATCGATGAGGATATTACCTACGATTTCGAAACTCTGTACGGCCTGGATGATGTCGAGAAGGCGACCATTCGAAAAACAAATGCGGAGACCGGGCAGATATTAATTGATGCCGGCGCAATCTCTCCGGATGAAGAGCGCACGCGGGTAGCGGCTGATCCTGATAGCGGTTACGACTCTATCGAGGGGGAGTTGGAGTTGGATGATGTCCCTGAAGACGAAGACAAGGCAGCGTAAAGAGCCTGAGAACTTTAAGGTTCTCCGCCCGATTCATCCCAATTGCGGCATAGAAGCAGAATACCGCAAACGCCTGAATGCGTTGGTTACTGAGATGCTCGATAGCATCGAGTACTGGCTGGCCGCTGAGTATCGCGCTACCGGTCTGGCGCAGGATGATCTGCCGGCGAACCGGCTACAATCCGCCATGAGCCGCTTAACCCGGCAGTGGCAGGACAAGTTCAATGATGCTGCCGCAAAGCTTGGCTTGTGGTTTGCAGCGAAGACAAAGATATATTCGGATTTGAGCATGACTTCCAGGCTAAAAGATGTCGGAATGTCGGTGGACTTCAGGATGACCCGGCCGATGCGAGATGCCTATCAGGCCGTTATCCATGAGCAGGTAGGATTGATACGATCGATCGCCAGCGAACATCTGCAGGAAGTTCAAGGATTGGTTATGCGCTCGGTACAACAGGGGCGCAACCTCGGGGAGTTATCGAAGGAGTTGCAGAAGCGTTATGGCGTAACTAAGCGCAGAGCGGCTCTTATTTCCAGGGATCAATCAAATAAAGCGACGGCTACCCTCACCCGGGTGCGTCAGCAAGAGATAGGTGTAACCCAGGCCATTTGGAAACACTCTCACGCCGGAAAGCATCCTCGCCCCTCGCACGTCAAGGCGGATGGGGAAACTTACGACATCGAGAAGGGGATGTATCTGGATGGGGAATGGCTGCTTCCGGGGGTTGCGATAAATTGCCGATGCGTTTCCCAATCCATCATCAAAGGATTCAAGGCTTAATCGCTAGTCGTTTGGTTTCATCCATGCACAACTGGACTATTTGGAGCATAAAGGGGTTGCCACCTACCGGCGGCCTGAGAGCCGGATTGTAGAGCACGTTATCCACGATTCCTTCTGGGCTGAACTGAGGGTAGTCCGATAGAACTGCTTTGACGTGGCCCAGGATGGCATTGTAAGTTGCCTGAGCATCCGAAAATCCCCATTGGTTACGGATGTTGATGGCCTGAACATAGGCATTGCCGTAATAGATGCAGGCGGTGTATTGCGGATTCTCTGGCTTAACTTGATTGCGCTCAGCTAGTGTTGGGGCGCCCATACGTTTCAAAGATTGATCATAAGCTTCTTCATCTGCTTTTTGTTTGGCTTCTCTGGCCCGTTGGCTGGCGTACATGCGACCAAGAGATTCCTCGCCGGCCTTTCTTTGCCTTTCTTTCTCTGCTGTGCCATAAGGTGGCACAACGGAATGCATAGCATCGACGACCGCGCAACCTGACACTGATATAAGCAAAAGTAATATTAACGTTTTCATAACGACCTCGGATAGATATAGAGGTATCTATGATACTTGCATTCAATATTTAACTGTATAATTCAAGGTGCGGATAGGGGGATACCCCGAAAAGCTGGTCTGACCGCCAGCCTGCCGCACCCTTCAAACGGTCGCCTCTAGTCAAGGTGAAAAATGAAACAAAAGATTTGCAGAACGTGCGGGGCGAGAAAGGATATACATTCGTTTAGCAAATGTGCAAGCACAGCAGATGGTCTTCAGTTTAAATGTAAGGACTGCCATGCCCAATACAACCGAGCTAACAAGGAATCTCGATCTGCCAATGCGAGGAAATATTACGCTTCTAATAAGGAGCGATATTCTGAATTAGGGAGGGCTTGGAGAGAGAAAAACGCAGCAAGGAAATCCGCTACCACCAAATCTTGGAATGAGGCGAATAGAGAGCGCATATCTATTCTGGCTCGTAAACGGTATACGGAGAATTATGAGAGAGAATCCAATAGAGCTAAACTATGGAATTCTCTGAATAAAGATAGGGCGACGGCCAATCGGAAGGCATGGAAAGAGTCAAACCCCGCGAAGCGTACCGCCGATATGAGGATGTATCAATCCCGGAAAATTAGAGCTACTCCAGCGTGGGCAGATAGATCGAAAATGGAAGAGTTTTATGCCGAAGCTCTTAGACTAAAGAATGCCACGGGAGAGTCTTACCATGTTGACCATATAGTGCCTCTGCGATCAAAATTGGTATGTGGATTACATAATCAATTCAACTTGAGGACAATTCTTGGTATTGAAAACATGAGAAAGAATAACCGTTATTGCCCTGATAATTCATGACAATATGAATCTAACAACAGCAAAGCCACCCTTATACGGTGGCTTTTTTATTGGCTAAACATATGCGCAACGATTTTCTAGCATTCGACCGCAATTCAGCTAGGACCACGGATGCCGATGGAAGGCTTCATGTTGCCATCAGCAATATTAGTAAAAGTTGCGTCAACCCATACTTGGGCAAGGAAATACCGGGTTACAAAGAACTCGGATTGAATGCTGATCAAGTATATCAAATGCTGCGTGACCCAGCGGAATTAGAGCGTAGCGCGGCGACGTTTAACAACATCCCGTTGCTATCCAGGCACGTCCCAGTAACGGTGGATGATCACCAGCCGGACTTGGTTGTCGGATCGACGGGAACGGATGCATCGTTCGAATTCCCCTTCCTAAGGAACTCCCTGGTTGTGTGGGAAGCTGCGGCAATCGCAGGCATTGAATCCCGCGAGCAATGTGAGTTATCAAGCGCCTATCGATACGATCCTGATATGACTTCAGGAGAATTCGAGGGCATCGCGTACGATGGAATTATGAGGAATATTCGGGGAAATCATGTTGCCCTGGTAGAGATAGGCCGCGCCGGGCCTGATGTTGTTGTTTCAGATGAAAACCCATTCACAAAGGAAAAAACTATGACACGGAAAGAGAAAAAGCTCGAAGCCCGCGCCGCAGCACTCAAGGTTGCGCAGGATGCGGGTATCGACAAGAAGGAACTGGCGCGCATCCTGCTCGCGTCCGACGCTGACGTAGCGAAGGAAGACGACAAGGATACCCCCGCGGTTGACGGCGACGATCAGCGCGAAGACGAATCCGACGAGGATTACAAGAAGCGCATGGACGCCAAGAAGGCCGCTGAAGATGAGGACGACGAGCCAGCCAAACCCGATACCAAAAAGGATGATAAGGCCATGGATGCAGCGATTGCCAAGGCACGCACAGACGGTGCCGCAGATGCCGTAAAACGCATCCAGGCGATCCACCGAGCCGAGAAGGATGTCATGCCCCTAATTGGTGAAGTGGTCGCGCAAGACAGCGCCGAGGCCGTATACAAGTTGGCCTTGGATGCAAATAACGTTGATACGACTGGCGTTCACCCTTCGGCCTATGGCGCAATGGTTCGCATGCTTGCGAAGCCGGAAGCAAAGCCCAGCGTAGCGATGGATGCGTCCAGCGTCTCGGATTTCCAAAAACGTTTCCCTAACGCCGTTATCCCGGCGAGGAGCTAATTATGTCTTTTCAGAAAACAGTCAATCAATACCTCGCGCCTGCGGTGGCTGGTGATTTCGCATCGGCCAATCCTCGCGCGTCTGTAGTAGCCGGAGAGGGCCAGTTCGTAGCAGGTCCAGGAGGCGTCACCGTCGGCCTGTTCGCCTGGGCGGTATCTGGCGTTGTGACTAATGCCGGTTCGGGTGCCCCTACAGGGTTCGTGCATCGCGATCTGCAAGCGCTGATCACCATGTTCCTTTCAGAAGCTGGGCTAGTCATCCCCCAAGGTTTGCCTGTCACGCCTCTTAATCAAGGCGATTTCTGGGTCAAGACCGGCAACAATGCCACGGTGGGCCAAAAAGTGTTCGCATCCAATACCACCGGTGGAGTGCAGACTGGTGCTGCTGGCGCGACCATTGCCGGATACACAGAGACTCCGTGGCATGTGGACAGCGTGGGCGCGACCAACGAACTCATTCAAATTTCAACCTGGGGTTAATTAGATGAAAAATAATGCTGAATTTGCCATGCTGGCAAGCCGCTACGGGGTTCATTTCCCCGGCGCCATGGACTATCTCAATAAGGACATCAGCTACGACATCAATGTAGCAATGGACGCGCAGCCGACGCTCATTACCACGAGCAATGCAGGCGTTCCTTACTTCCTGGCGAACTACATCGACCCCGAGTTCATCCGGGTGCTCGTGACGCCGATGAAGGCTGCGAAGATTGCCCCTGAAGTCAAGAAGGGCGACTGGACTACCTTGACCTCTATGTTCCCGATGGTGGAATCTACCGGGCAAGTATCGAGCTATGGCGATTACTCGACCAATGGTCAATCCAATTCTAACGAAAACTGGGTGAGCCGTCAGTCGTACCACTTCCAGACCGTTACCCAATGGGGCGAACGTGAATTGGATATGGCTGGATTGGGCAAGATTGACAAGGCCGCAAACATCAATGTAGCGTCCGCGCTGACGCTGTCCAAGTTCCAGAACAAATCCTATTTTTTCGGGATTGCGAATCTGCAAAACTATGGACTGCTGAACGATCCATCGCTCTCCACGCCCATCACCCCAGCTGCCACAGGGACCTCCAGCGGCACTCTCTGGTCTACCAAGGACGGCGCTGCGATCTACGGCGATATCGTGCTGCTGTACGGACAATTGCAGTCGCAAATGCGAGGCTTGGTGGATCGGGATGCGGAGATGGTACTGGCGATGTCTCCTGAGATCGAAGTAAATCTAACTAAGACGAACACGTACAACGTCAACGTGACTGATCAACTTAAGAAAAACTTTCCAAACATGCGCATTGAATCCGCCGTGGAGTACAACACCACGGGCGGTCAATTGGTGCAAATGAAACTGGATAGTGTTGACGGTCAGCCAGTGGCGCAAGTCGCTTTCACGGAGAAAATGCGCGCTCATCCGGTCAAGGTGGAGTTGTCCAGTTTCCAGCAAAAGAAATCTTCAGGAACCTGGGGGGCGATCATCCGGTTGCCTATCGGCATCGCCGGTCTTCTGGGCGTATAAAACTTTCAATCGCATCAAGCCCCGCTTCGGCGGGGTTTTTCATTTGGAGAACGTTAAATGGGTCAACAACTCACAGTAGGATGCAAACTCCCAAACGGTTTGCATCTGGATCATGCAGGTAAGCGCGTAACGCTCAATGGAACCAATTCCACCGAGATTATCGGGGGACATGGTCTGACGATGGTAGACAAGGAATTTTTCGACGCTTGGTATGACGCGCACCGCGACTATCCGGCTATCAAACAAGGGTTGATCTTTGCTCACGAGAAGCGTTCGGCTACGGAAGGTGAGGCGAAAGAAAAAATCGATAATCCGTCTGGGTTTGAAAGACTCGATCCCAATAAGCCGGGGCCCGGTCTAGCAAAGGAAGACGGTAAATAATCGTGGCTGTCGTCGCATTCGATGCCCAGGCATTCCTGGGACGGTATCCAGAGTTCGTGCCGATCAGCACGCCTGCTCTGCAGGCCTATTTTGCCGAGGCGACGATCTACCTCAATAACACCGATAGTAGCTTGGTAACGGATGTAACCATCCGGGCTATGCTGCTCAACATGATTGTGGCGCACATTGCAGCGCTCAATTCCGGCGTTGGCGGCCAAGCCGCATCTCCGCTCGTGGGGCGCATAGACCAGGCGAGCGAAGGCAGTGTGTCGGTACATGCTGATATGGGTCCTGTAACCAATTCTCAGGCATGGTATGCGCAGACGAAGTATGGTGCGGCTTACTGGACCGCCACAGCTCCCTACCGAACATTCCGGTACTTTCCTGGGCAGAGTTACGTGCAGGGTTTCCCAATATGGCCTCAATAGAGCTCAAGAGCAGCGGAAAGCTCCAATCCACTCTTGATCGGATGCTGAAGAAGCTGCGCAAGGGGAAAACTTTAGACGTCGGGTTTATGTCGGACGCCACCTATCCCGATGGAACGCCGGTCGCAATGGTTGCGGCAATCCAGAATTACGGTGCGCCTGCTGCCGGGATACCTGCCCGGCCCTTCTTTTCGAACATGGTTCGGGAAAAGTCCCCCGAGTGGGGAGAATCGCTCGGCGAAGTCCTCAAGGCCAATGATTACGATTCCGACGCGGCTATGAAAGCGATGGGATTGGGCATTGAGGGCCAGCTTCAGGACTCAATCAGGGCTACGAATTCTCCGCCTCTTGCCGAGGCAACAGTAGACCGGAAGGGGTTCAATAAACCTTTGATCGATACAGCGCATTTATTAAATTCCGTGCAATCGGCAGTCGACGGAGAGATTCAACGTTGAACCTCCATGGAATAGTAAGCGGCGCCATCGGTGCGATAAATCCTCAGCGCGCTATCATGGTATTGCAGAGTACTGGCTACACCACTGCCGACGATGGCACTCAAATGCCGACTTATCGCACCCTGAACGTAACCGGCCAGATTCAGGATTTATCGGGCAAAGACATCATGCGGATAAATGGATTGAACATTCAGGGCGTAATGCAGAAGGCATACCTGACCGGGAATTTCGAAGGCGTGTTCCGCGTTCTTGGAAAAGGTGGCGACCTGCTCAAATTTGGAGGCCGGACTTACCTTGTGACAGTCGTTTTAGAGAGGTGGCCAGATTGGGTATGCGTGGCGATCACCATGCAAATGGATGATTAAATGGCTATTCCGGCAAGTCAGATAGTTACGATCAACGCTACCGTCAGCGGGACGGGTAGTAGCGCTACGAACATTTTACAATTTCAGGATGATGATGATATGGCTAAACTTATCGCGCAGTCGTATTCCGGCTGGACTCGGTCGTCAGCGAATAATTCAGGCGATTCCGGCTATCAAATACTAACTTCTATCTTGATCCCGGCTGGCACTTTGGGCCTGAATAGCAAGCTTGTAATCGTCGCAGATTACGAAAACTCGGTCAGTTCGAATATAAAAGATATCGGGGTTTTATGGGGGGGGAACGCCTTCGTTGGATACAGCCCCACGACGAACGCAAGCACCAAACAGATTTACGAAATCATGAACGCCAATAGCTTGACCACGCAAAAGACCCTTAATAA
>Ga0207664_10002832_pt1 | contig 11519 bp, 13 predicted proteins | sample LARL83metaG_FD_184349 | JGI IMG/M metagenome (GOLD analysis project Ga0207664, IMG submission 184349) | Corn, switchgrass and miscanthus rhizosphere microbial communities from Kellogg Biological Station, Michigan, USA - LAR L8-3 metaG... | ecosystem: Host-associated > Plants > Roots >...
TGACGACCGCGACTTCACCATCGATCAAGCCGGATACCGGCTGTCCGGGTGGATCGCCGTGCAATCCGCGGGCCGCGGCCTGGATACCCAGGACCGGTTCGCGGCGCAGGTCAGCTTCCCGCCAGCTCAGCCGTCCGGTGCAGTGGCAGGGCTGCTGGGCCTGAGCGCCGATCCGGACATGCGCGAATGGCGCCGCGGCAGCCTGCTGGCCATGCGCTCGGCATCATGGGACGACAGGGTCGACTCGGGCCAGACGACCACAGGCCCGCATGGAGAACGACTGGAGATCCGGCGAGACGTCCTGGGCGAGGTGCTGCGCCTGACCGGCATGCACCTCATCCTGACCGTCATGATCGACCGGTCGCTCGACCGCCGGCCGCACGCGCAGGACGGAGATAACGATGAGCGATTCCCCTACCAGGAAAAGTCCTACAAGGTGTTCCTCTTCGACGGAGAAGGAACAGACCCCCGCGTTCAGCTCGGTCGTCGAACTCGGCAAAGCGATAGCGGAGACGCTCGACCGGTCTGACTTCCTCGGCAGATGGATGGCGCACTACATCGCGCAGCAGATCATCGACGCCGAATCAGCAGACCCAGCCGAACGGGCCACCAAAGAACAGGCGGCCGCCGAGTCAATCCTGGCCCTGTGGCAACGGCGTTCCGGCCTGCCAGCAGACCAGCCGCCCATGAACTCATTCGAGCCGGTGTTCACGGCCCTGAACCGCCTGGCCGGACCGCAGGACCCATGGAGCTTTTACCGCACGTTCCCCGCCCACGCCGAACCAGGCAAGGAAGAAATCGTCTCCAGCACCCTGCTCCGCCTGGCACTGGACCTGGAAGACAGCGCCCGCAGCACCGTCCGCGCCCTGGTAGCAGAGGCAGCCGCAACGTCCCTGGACCGTGAAGCCGAATGGGTCCGCCTGAGCGCGAACCTCGCCGAGGACGACGAACGCAAGGCGATCCGGCAGTTGCAGCGGCTCACTGAGCAATCGGACGGACAGCCCGAGAACGCCGGCGACAGGCAACCCCTGGAGCGCATCCACGCCCAGATAGCCCGGATGATCAAGCAGCTGACAGCTATCAACGACGCCATCGCGCAGGACCTGTCTGGCGGCCCAGCTGAACCTGCCGGTGGCAGCTAATCATGATTGCCCGCCACGGGCGGCGGACTGAGCTGCCCCGCGTTTTCCGGACAGGGAATGTGCGGTTAATTCACGCGGGGCAGCTCAGACATCCGCAGTGTATTGCGCCGCTGCCGCTCAGCGAGCAGCCGGTACGCCAGGATCCCGGCCACGAGCACGGTTATTGCCCAGACGGTCGGCCAAGACATTGCATGCGCAGCCAGCGCCGCACTTTCCAGCCAGCGCCAGCGTGCTGGCTCCGACATCGACATGCCTTGTAGTCGTCTCAGCCACCCGAATGTTTACCTCCGTTCTTCGGCACGCCGCAGGCCAGGTTGTGCTGCGAGACGACCTGGTCCGAGACCTCCTTGGCTGTAGCAGGTTGCCCGCGAAATCACTGGACCTACCCCTGCCTGGGTGCCAATAGGCCGCCACTATCCGCTGATCTGCCACCCGGGCCCTGATACCCCCCGGGTCCTCCAAGTGCCACTCTTGAAGGCAACAGGCTCGCGCCATATCGCTCGCGTAGAATGGCCAAGGGCGCGAAAGGCAGCTGAGCCGCATTTGAGCACACGGCTTCCTATATCGTACGCACGGTGCTTGATAGCAACTCGGTACCGCGAGTGCCGTCTGTTATTAGGGTTTTCTCGTGGTAGCATCGCGGTACAGCTCTTCGGCCTCCGGAGCCGAGTGCGTAGGTTCGAATCCTACTGGGGGCGCTCATCGCGGAAACCGCCAGCAGGGCGCCTGCCAGGCACGACGACCCGCAGCCGCTCTCCGCCATCCTGACACCGGACGCCAGCACCAGCCAACGCGAAAAGACGCGGCCCGAACTCATCATACGTACTCTGGTTCGATTTCGGTCTGATTGCTCCAGCCGTGCGCGAACCCCTGAGTGGCCGACCGCCTGCCCCAGGGGGGCGCGTTCAGCGGGGTTAGGTGGCCGGCTGGTGTTTACCTGCCCAGGTTGCCGGCGCATAGGCTCGGCGGCACGGATGAGCTTTTGTCCGCCGCGCGGGCGAGTTCTGGAGAACCTGCGCGGTTTTCTAGCCGTTGCAATGCTGTGTGCGCATTGGCGCACCTCTTTTCGTGACAGCAAATCCGGTGCTCGTCTGCAAATTGCAGTCACGAAAAGCGGTGCGTATTTCTGATCAGAGGGCTGGCTGCCTGCCGGAGCGCACGGAGCCCCTCAAAGTACTCACCGCGCCGGGGGCACGTCCGATTTCGTCAGTCGACCCGCTCCGAGTCCGGCGGTGGGCGTCCTCGTAATGCACCGCAATGCGGACTGAATCCGGAAGGGCTTCGACATGCGCCGGGGCCGCCCGCAAGCGGGCGGGCGGCCCCTCTTCTTGGTGGATTACAGCAGCTTGATCAGGTGCTCTTGACCGTCGCGCCGCACGACCAGGTCGGCTCCGGCATTCAGCTCGGCGTCGATGAATTCGTACAGCGAAAGAGCCCTGTTGATGATGTCAGTTCGCGACATCTGTGTCCGGTCGTGGACCTTCTTCAGGTCTGCGGCCGCCTTGGCGACCAGCGCGACGGTGATCCGCGTAGCTTCCGGCCTAGCGGGAGCCGGGCTACCGATCACCTCCTCTGGCAGACCCGATCCATTACGGCTCATCACATGCCCCCCCGTTCGGCGCTTACCCGCCCCCGCGCATGACACGACGTCATGTGCGATGGCTGATCCGCAGAACACCCCTGCCTTACACCGAAGGAGGTATCGACCGATGAAGTCGATGGGGTGCGGTTGGTACGCGGGCCTCACCGCGACGACCCTTGAGCTGCGGCGGTGAGGCCGTGGCAGGGCTGAACCCCGTACCGGGGCACAAGGAGTCACCCGAGAGCGCGCCTGGCGATGAGGCGCCCTCCGCCGCGGCGGAGCTGTGGGTGATGAAGGTTCCGGCCGGCGATCAGCCGGCCATCCCCGGGGCCCGGCAAACCCGCGCCGCAGGGAAACCGTCCGGCCGCATCGCTAACGCGCTGCGGAGGATCGGGATCGCCGCCGGCCTGCGGATGACAGTCCCGGCTGGCGACGCGAGCGAGATGATCGCCATGATCCGGTGCATCATCGTCGCGTTCATCTGGGGTGCCACTGTCGTGACCACTCTGGTCACCTCCATCACGGCCGGGCTGCCGGCCGCTGCGACAGTCGCTGTCGTGGTACTCGAACTAGTCGGCTTTCTCTTCGCGATCCGCCGGGTACGGCGGGGGGACGGCAAGTAGCAGGTCAGAAAGGTGGGGCCCATGGGGAGGGCGGGTGCCGGCGGAGACGCGCGGCAGAGGCGAGTCAGCCGGGGCTCGCCGGCACCCGCGCCGAGGGCACGCCCGATTCGTCAGCCGGCTCGCTCCAGATCCGCCGCGAAGAAGAACTCGGGCACCGGCCGGCCACTCAGCGCACACTCGTCGCAGCATCGTCGCCCCAGCTGACGATCTTCAACCGAAGTGCGGGCGAAAAGGGCTGGTGGGACGCCTACCCCGGTGAGGGCGCGCCGCACGCCCGGCTCTGCACCGCGCGGCCTGCGGATCACCCGCGCCGCCGGGCGCGGGATCGATCGCGCCGATGGGCAGGACCCCGTCCGGGTCGGGTAGCCCACCCTGATCGCCCGCATCCGCGCGCTGGAGGGCTGAGCCCGCAGGCAGCGCCCGCCGCCGCGCACGCTAGCTCATTGCCGGATATGACGCTCCGCCTGGAGTAGTGCTGGCCCCGCGGGCAGGTCAGGCCAGCAGGGTGCCGCCGTCGGCGGTCAGCACCGTCCCAGTGGTGAATGGGTTTTCCATCAGGTAGAGGTAGGCGGCGGCGATCTCGTCCGGCTCGGCGATCCGGCGCATCGGGATACGGCCGCTGAAATCGTCGTAGACGACCTGCGGATCCGGCACGGTGGCGGCCCACATTTCGGAGCGCACCGGCCCGGGCCGGACGGCGTTCACCCGGATGGGGGCCAGTTCAACGGCCAGCGCGCGGGTCAGCGACTCGATGGCGCCGGTGACGCTGGCCGGGAGCGCCGTCCCGGGCGCTGGCCGTGCCGCCACGGTACCGGAGGTGAACACGATGGATCCGGCCTGGATCAGCGGGGCGGCATGCCTGGCCGCCCAGAACGCTCCCCAGTACCGCCGCTCGAAGAACGAGCGGGCCTCGTCGGGCGAAACCGCACCGGCGGGCTTGAGCAGCAACGCCTCACCAGCGGTGTACACGAGATGCTCAAACGCCCCCTCCGCGGCGAAGAACCCCGCCACCGCCGCCTCGCTCGTGACATCCAGCCGAACGCCACGGGACGAGCCGGGCAGCCTCTTGGCGGCGGTATCCACCCGGTCCTGGTTGCTGGAGGCGACCACTACCGACGCGCCGGCAGCGGCGGCGCCCGCCGCCACCGCGAACCCGATACCAGATGTGCCACCGATCACGATCACCCGTGAACCCTGCAATGACATGCGCTTACTCCTGACGAGAACCGTTATTCACTGTCTTGCCTGTCGATGCCGCGGCGCGCGGCCACCGCCCAGACGACGAGCCCGGCAAGGGTGAAGCCACCGCCGGCCAGGCTCACCGCGGTCCACCCGCCGCTGGCGTAGGCAATCCCCGAGGTAGCCGCGCCGGCCACCCCGCCGAGGAACACCGCTGTGAAGTACACGGTGGTCAGGCGCGCCCGAGCGGCCGCGCAGCGCCGGTAGATGACAGCCAGATTCGTGACATGCGCACCCTGCACGCCCAGATCGAGCACCACGATCCCGACCGCGACCGCGGCCAGCACATGCCCGCCGTCGGCTCCGATCAGCACCCATCCGGCCAGGATCGCCATCAGCATCGACCCGGTGACCAGGCGGTCACGGCCCCGGTCCGCGGCCGGCCCGGCGACCCGCGCGGCCAGCGCGCCCGCCGCCCCGGCCAGGCCGAACAGCCCGATGACGCCCTCATCGAACGAGTACGGCGGCCGGGCCAGCAGGAACGCGACAGAGGTCCACAAGATCGTGAACGTGCCGAAGCCGAAGAATCCCAGCAATGCCCGCACCCGCAGCACCGGCTGCGTGCGCAGCAGCGTGAAAATAGACCTGAGCAGCGGCAGGTACCGGGCGGACGCCGCCGGCGGCACCTCGGGCAGTACCCGCCACAGCACCAGAGCCAGCACGAACGTCACTCCCGCGGCGATGCCGTACACCGCGCGCCAGCCCAGGGCCTGCGCGATCAGGCCGCCGGCCACCCGAGACAGCAGCACCCCGAACAGCACCCCGCTCATCACCGTGCCGGTTACCCGGCCGCGCTGGGCGGGCGCGGCCAGCGCGGCCGCGAACGGCAACAGCACCGGCCCTGCCACCGCGCCGGTCGACATCACCGCTATCGCGGCGGCCAGCACGGCGAAGTCCGGCGCCGTCGCGCATACGGCAAGGGCCAGGGCGGTCACCCCGAGCAGCGCCGTCGCGAGCCGACGCCGGCTGGTGATGTCGCCGACCGGGACCAGCAGCGCGATCCCGACGGTGTATCCGAGCTGGCCCGCCGTCGAGATCAGCGACGCGGTTCCGCTGCTGACGCGGAACGCCGACGAGATCGCGGTGAGCAGCGGCTGCGCGTAGTAGATGTTCGCCACGGCCAGGCCCGCAGCGGCGGCAAACAACAGCGTCATGCCCCGCGACAGCCCGCCGTCCGGTACAAGGCCCCGATCCCCGACCGCGATCGGCGCCTCGGTGCTCGCCATCCCCCGACCTCCTTGTTTGCCCGCATGTTTGCGTGCTAACGCTAGGCAGCGACGGCAGATCCGGAGAATGGCTGAGACGCTCGTATTCTTGTTCCGCCGTCTCACCGGGCTCTCCCGTACCAGGAACGATGCGATGGATGTTTTCAGCGATGCGCTTGCCGCTCTGCGCACCGGTGCCCCGGTTTCCACCTGCACCGATGCCCGGGCACCGTGGAGCTTGCGGTTCCCGCCCGTCGCCGGGGCCGGCTTCCACGTGCTGCTGCACGGTACCTGCCTGCTGATCCCGCCGGACGCCGACCCGATCCGCCTCAGCGCCGGCGACCTGGTCTTCCTGCGCCAAGGTAACCAGCACACGCTGTGCAGCGACCCCGCCGTGCCGCCGGAGACCTTCGATGAAGCGCGGGTCGGCCACAGCGATTACATCGGCCGGATCATCGTGGACGGGCCAGGAGATCGCGCGGTGCTCGCGTGCGGCGCGTACCGGCTCGACGTGACCCGGCCGCATCCGCTGCTGGCAGGACTGCCCGCGGTCATCCACCTGCCGGCTGACCTCGGCCGGTACCCGGCGCTCCGCGCCTCGATCGAGCAGCTGACCACCGAGATCGACGAACCACGGCCAGGAAGCGACAGCATCGTGGCCACGCTGATCGACCTGATGCTGCTGCAGATCATCCGTGCCTGGTACGACACGCTGCCCTCCGCTGACGCCAGGGGATGGGCGGCCGCTGTCACCGATCCCGCCATCGCTCCCGCGCTACGTGCCATTCACGCCGATCCCGGCCGTGCATGGACCGTCGACGCCTTGGCCCGCGAATCCGGCCTGTCGCGCGCCGCCTTCGCCCGCCGGTTCACCGCGATCGTCGGGGAGCCACCGCTCGGCTACCTCACGAGCTGGCGGATGACCACCGCCGGCCGGCTGCTGCGCGAGACCGATGCCCCGCTGGCCACCGTCGCCGAACGCACCGGCTACAGCTCGGAATACGCCTTCGCCAAGGCATTCAAGCGCGAATACGGCATCGCGCCAGGAAACTACCGTCGCCACGCCAGATCGACCGCCTAGTACTGCTCCGTGTCACCGCGGACCACCTGCACGGCGGCCGGCCGCTCGGCGGGCCGGTGTCACGCGGCACACCGGTGGTGTGTCTGATGGGCCGGGAGGATTTACCCATCAGGCAAGGAGACAACCGATGACTGACATCCAGGCCATCGCCGACCGCGTTGAGATCGAGGCGCTACGCGGGGATTCCATCGACGCTCAGATGATGGATGATTACGACCGCTTCGCGTCACTGAAGGAGGACCTGTGGGACTTCTCGGGCCGCGCGTACGTCCCGAGTTTCCAGCCCGCTGCCGGGCTCAGCGCCCGGCGCAGCGAAAGGAGCTTGACATGCGGGTGTTCGTAGCGGGAGGCACCGGCGCGATCGGCCGGCACCTGATCCCGGGCTTGGTCGCGGACGGTCACCGGGTCACTGCCACTACCCGGTCCGCGGGCAAGCTGGCAGACCTTGCCGCCGCCGGGGCCGTACCGGTCGTGGTGGACGGGCTGGACCGGGCCGCGATACATGCCGCGGTGCAGGACGCGGCGCCGGAGGTCATCGTGCACCAGATGACCGCGCTGGGCGTCGCGAAGGACTTCCGCAATTTCGACCAGGAGTTCGCGGTCACCAACGAACTGCGAACCCGGGGTACGGATTACCTGCTGGAGGCGGCGCGAAAGGCTGGGACCCGCAGGTTCATCGCGCAGAGCTTCACCGGATTTACCAACGAGTACGCAGGGACGCCGGTCAAGACCGAGGACGATCCGCTCAATCAAGACCCGCCGGCCTCGGCGCGGCAGACGATGGCGGGGATCCGTTACGTCGAGGAGACGGTGCCGGACGCGGTGCCGGAAGGGATCGTGCTGCGCTACGGCCTGTTCTACGGACACGGCGCGGCGAACGGCACGCTGGCCGCGCTGCGAGCGGGCAAGTTCCCGCTGATCGGCGGAGGCACCGGAATATGGTCATTCTGCGAGATCACCGACGCCGCGACCGCAACGGCCGCTGCGGTGAACCACGGAGCAACCGGGATCTACAACATCGTGGACGACGAGCCGGCTCCGGCCTCGCAGTGGGTTCCGTTCCTAGCCAGTTGCCTGGGCGCCGAGGCGCCGCGGGAGATATCCGCCGAACTGGGCCGTGAGCTGGCAGGTGACTACCTCACGGCCCAGATGACCGTGGGCCGGGGATCCTCCAACGCGAAGGCGAAGCGCGAACTCGCCTGGACCCCGCGCTATGCCACCTGGCGGGAAGGATTTCCGGAGTGGGTGAAGACGGCGCGGTGAAGGAGGCGGGCGGAAGCTTCGCCGAGCACCGCCCGCTGCTGTTTTCCATCGCCTACCGGATGACCGGGAGTGTCAGCGACGCCGAGGACATCGCCCAGGAAGCATTCACCCGGCTGACCCAGGCCCTGCGCAGGGGAACCCCGGTGAGCGAGCCGAAAGCGTACCTGGCCACCACGGCCACCCGCCTGGCCCTCAACCACCTCAGATCGGCCCGGCTGCACCGGGAGATCTACCCGGGCGCATGGCTGCCCGAGCCGGTCCTCACCGGCCCCGGCCCCGAGGAGCACGCGGAGATGGCCGATTCCCTGTCCATGGCGTTCCTTGTCCTGCTCGAATCCTTGTCGCCCGCCGAGCGGGCCGTGTTCCTGCTGCACGAGGTGTTCGGCTACGAACACCGGGAGATCGCCGAGATAACCGGCATGTCGGTGGCGAACTGCCGGCAGATCCTGGCCCGCGCCCGGCGGCACGTCGACGAGGGGAAACCCCGTTTCGAGGCAACCAAGGCCCACCGTGAAGAGGTCGCACAGCGGTTCCTCGCGGCGGCCGATGGCGGCGACCTGGAGGAGTTGCTGCGAGCCCTGGCCCCTGACGTTGTCTACATCGGTGACGGCGGCGGTAAGGCGCGGGCGGTCGCGACGCCACTGCACGGCCGGGACCAGGTCGCCCGCTTCCTCACCGCGCTGTTCCGCCGGATCCGGGCTCTGGAGGCCAGCACCCACATCGCCGAGGTGAACGGACAGCCCGGCACCGTCACCCGTGACAGCTCCGGCTACGTCGTGAACGTGATCGCACTCGACATCACCGACGGCGTCGTGCAGGCAATCCGATGCGTCGTCAACCCGGACAAACTCCGCCACCTCGGCCCGGTCTCGGACCTTGCCCGCAAGCCGCCGCCTAGCGGCGGATGATCTTGCCTCGGCTGCGGGGCTGCTGGCTGTGGCCGGCCCTGCCGGCCGCGGGCGTCCTGTCCGCGGTCAATTCCGTGCTCCGGACCGTGGCACCACCGTGGTTTCACGAGCCGGGACCGCTACTCAACGACCTGCCGACGAGAACAACGGGAGAGCGCAACTTTCAAGCGCGTCCGGCGGGCACGCCGGCCCGAGCTACGGAGGGCAGGCTGCACGATTGCGTGCCGCGTTGCCGGGAAACTTCTGGCGTGCCGCGTGCCGTTGCCTGGCGTTGTTTCCCGCTCGGAAACATTTCTCCCCTCCGGAAACAGCGTCCGTTCGGGTGGCGGCCCGGTGAGCGTGAGGACCACAGCGGTCATCTGGCTAGTTGGCGATGGTGCTGCACAAGCCGGCTTGCCATATATAGATCATTGAGATATGTATATGACATGACAAAGCGCAGCATGCAGGAACCGACGTTCCTCATCCTGACCGCCCTGGCCGCCGGGCCTCAGCACGGCTACGGGATCATCACCGACGCCGCGGACATCTCCGGCGGCGCGACCCGCTTGCAGGCTGGCACCCTGTACATGGCCCTGGACCGGCTGCGCTCGGCCGGGCTGGTCGAGCCGGACCGGGAAGAGGTGGCTGACGGGCGGCTGCGCAGGTACTACCGGCTCACCGACGACGGCGCGACCCAGCTCGCGGCCGAGACCGAACGCCGCCGTGCCAGCGCCGCCGTCGCCGCGAAGCGGCTGAGCATGCGGCTGGCTGGGGGATCCGCATGAGCGGGGACGCCGAGCCGGAGGACGGATACCTGGCAGACGGGGCCACCGGAACACTGGAGCGTCGCTACCGTCGCCTGCTCCGCTGGTACCCGCCCAGCCATCGTGCCATGCATGACGAAGAGATGCTCGGCGTGCTGCTCCTCGCGGCCAGGCCTGGGCAGCGTTCGCCGGACGTGGCGCTGGCGGCGAACCTGATCGCGACCGGGCTGGCGATCCGCGCCCGCCGGGCGGTCAGCTGGCTGACCGACGCGCAGGACGCGCTGGCCGCGGTGAGCCTGATCGCGCCGGTGCTGATGTTCGGCTACGCGGCCCTGGCGCTCGGAAAGCAGACAGGCTCCATCTCGACGCGGTCCTGGAGCCCCTTGATCATTCCCGTCCTCGCCGGGCCCGCGGCGGCGACGATCGGCTGGCTGGCTGTGGTGGTGCTGGGGCCGGCCGGCGGCGGACGGCGGCGGGGATCGCATTCGTCCTGCTGGCGCTGGCATTGCCGAGTTTGCTGACCTATGTCTTGGAGTTCACCGGAGCCTACACGGGAGGAATTCCCATTGGATTCTGGATGGCGGGCGGGCAGGGCGATCCCTGGCGTCATGGCAAGCCTGGCTACATGTTCGCTCGCCTTCTCCGCGGGCCCGCGGCGAGGCCTGTTGATCGTGGGAAGGCGCCGGCTCTTCCGCGTGCTGGCGGGATTTTCCGCCGCCTTCGGGTTTCCCATGGTCGTTCAGATCGTGGATCCTGACCTGCAATCGCGGGCCGCTAACCTCGCCATTGGCAGCTTCAGTGCCCTGGTGATCGCGGCAGCCATGGCCATCACGCGGGTGCGCGGCCCCGTGGACAAGCGGTTCGTGGTGCTGCTCGCACCTGGGCTGCTGGTTAATATCGTCGGCTATTTCACCGGTACCATCACGGCTGGTGAGGTGATCGTGGTGCTCGACCTGGTGCTCGCCCTGGTCGTGTGGCCGGTGGCGATCGCGTCCTGGCGGGGGCGGGCGCCGCGCGCCGCGGCCGGATAACCGGACGTCCGCGAAGGCCGCTTTGACCGAACGTACGGTGCGCTGCCTTTACGACAAGCCGATCCGGAGAGGCAATCCGGAAATCACTGTGGGTATTTACCCCCCCGATTCGGACCCTGCTGGCTGATTCCGGGGGTTGCCCGGATCGCTGGCCGCCCCGGTAAGGTCAGCGGCCGACGTCCGGGCTCGATCGGCTCGCTGGGCTCGCGATAACGTGGCAGTTTCCCGCTTCGTGGTAGCCGGCCCGTTGTGTACGAGGGTCAATCCACCACGAGGAGGTAATCTTCCACGTCGTTGACGGGCGTGCCGGTGCGCCCGTATCCCGGCAGCCGCATACGGCACTCCAGACACAGACGGCGCGCCGGCTGCCAGGCCGCGGCGGACGGCGGGCGGACGGCGGACGGACGGCCGGCACGGCCATGCGCGCGCAGTTCGCCAGCAGGGTCCGATTTGGTGGGGTAAATACCCACAAAGATCCGGGCCGTCCGTCGGCTCGCCCGAAATAAGCTCAAATATCCTGATATGGGCGGTGGGCTGCCGCGATACCAGCCCGGTCCGGCTGCCGCGATACCAGCCCGGTCCGGCTGCCGCGATACCAGCCCGGTGGGCTGCCGCGATACCAGCCCGGTCCGGCTGCCGCGATACCAGCCCGGTCCGGGGGCGCGCTCGGTCCGGGGGCCGCCGGCCGGGTAGCGGGAT
>Ga0207664_10002833_pt1 | contig 11519 bp, 8 predicted proteins | sample LARL83metaG_FD_184349 | JGI IMG/M metagenome (GOLD analysis project Ga0207664, IMG submission 184349) | Corn, switchgrass and miscanthus rhizosphere microbial communities from Kellogg Biological Station, Michigan, USA - LAR L8-3 metaG... | ecosystem: Host-associated > Plants > Roots >...
CGAGGTGGCCTGGTGACCGCCGTCATGGTGAGCTCGATGCCGCTCGTGGCCCTCCAGTTCCCCGGCAGGATCGATTTCGAACGGTCGCTGACCTATCGCCCGCTTGCCGTGATCGAGATCGCTCAGGTCGTGTCCTACCAGGTGGCGGCGATCGGCTTGGTTATCGCCGGTCTGGGCGTGTGGGGGGTGGCAATCGCGACCGTCCTGATGCGCGCTGTGGCGGCAGTCGTCATGTGTCTCGTGAGTCCGTTAGGTCTCGTGCGGCCCCGCTTCTCATCGCGCGGGATCCGCCCGCTCGTCGGGTTCGGTCTGAGCTTCCAGGCGGTCAGCGCCACGTGGCTGGCTCGAGATCAGGGACTGAACGCGTCGATTGCCGCGATCGCCGGTGTGAGCACACTTGGCCTGTGGAGCCTGGCCAGGCGCCTGATGGAGGTTCCGCTGCTGGTTTTCCAGTCTCTCTCCCGTGTCTCATTCCCCGCCATGTCGCAGCTGGTCGCCGCCAGGGAGGATGTAACGCCGATCATCAGGCGGGCCGCCAGCATGGCCGTGATCGGAAGCGGACTCGTTCTAGTCGCGGTCGCGGGCTCCGCCCCGGGACTGATCCCGGGGGTCTTCGGTCGGCAATGGCGCGGTGCGGTCGACGCGATTCCGGCAGCTTGTCTCGGCCTTGGGCTAGGCGGTTCGGTGACGGTTGCCACCCAGGGGTACCTGTACGCGGTCGGCGATGCGGCTGCAGTGCTCTGGAGCAGCATCTGGCAGACGCTTGTGTGGTTCGCGGTGACACTGCCGCTGCTGCCCCTCATCGGCGTGTCCGCCGTCGGCGTCGGCTGGCTCGTCTCGGCCCTCGCGGAGGCCGCCGTGCTCATTCGTGCCACACGGCGCCGGACCGACCCTCACCTCATCCGTCCCTTGATCCTCCCTGTGCTTGCCGGCATTGTCTCGGCTGGCGCCGGTTGGTATGTCGCCTCCTGGGGAGGCGGCACTCTCCTGTCCGGGGTCGCGGGGGGCTGCTGCTCGGTCGCGTGTTTCCTGGCGATCCTCTTGATCTTCGAGAGGCCGCGCGTCCTGGAGACATTCCGCTTCGCGTTGGCATCGGTGCACGCCGGGGCTCGTCGCGGCGAACGTCTCGCCGTCTCGCCCAAGCCCCCGGAATCCACTGGGGCCGCGATCATCCGGAGCTGAACCGGCCGGCAGGTGGACCACCGTCGGAACACGCAGTCACCGCGGTCTGGTCTGTCACGGTGCCGGCGACTTTGGTTGCTCTGCGGGCGGACGTGCCGGCCCGCTGTCGGCTGCGGTGGCGCCGGCCGGGGTAGCGGCATGGCTCGTGCTGCCGCCGAACCGGGCATATCGGCGGTCCCCGGTGCGGGGCGCGCCGTTCAGGAGCACCCCCAGGAGCCGCGCGCCCGCCATCCCAAGCGCCTGGACCGTACGTGTCAGCTCAGACTTTCGTGTGCTCCCGACGCCGACTACGAGGATCACCCACGAGACCGCGGCTGCTACGACAGCAGCGTCGGGTTCCTCGAGCACGGCCGGCGCGTCGACGATCACCGCATCGCCGCGACGCCCGAGGGTATGAAGCAGCTCTGCGAACCGACCTGACTCAAAGATCTCGCCCGGGTCCCCCGGCGGCGGTCCGCTGTCGAGCAGCTCGAGGGGCAGGTCGAAATCAGTGTGGAGCGCGACGTCGAGCGAACCGTCTCTCGCGACCACGTCAGTCAAACCGCGCGTCGTGGTCGCTCCCAGCATGTGCGCGAGCGATCGGCTATGGACGTCGGCATTGACCAACACCACTCGCTGACCGGTCTGCGCCAGGACGACGCCCAGGTTGGCCGCGACGAACGTCTTTCCCTCCCCCGGCACCGCGCTGGTGATAGCGAAGGTGCGGGGCTCGTTGCCGATGGTGGTATGCAGGCTGGCCCGCAAGCGGCGAAACGTCTCCCCCGAGGCCGAATCCGGAGCCGCGAGGCGTCCGCGGGCAGGTGGGCGCAGGTGGAGCTCGCGGACGAGTCTGCCAAGGACCGGTGCCTCGGTGATCAGGGCAACGTCCTCCTCCTCTCTGATCCGATCATCCAGTGCCTCCATGATCACCGCGCCGATTACGCCCAGCACGAGGCCGATCAAGACGCCCAATCCGACATCGAGCCCCTTCCGGGGAGAGACCGCGCCGGTCTGGAGCCCAGCGGGACTGACGACGCTCACCTTCACGGACGGTTGGCCGTCAGTCTGCGGCGTCTCGAGGCGACTGACGTAGCTGGCGAACTGACCGTCTAGTGCTTCCCCGATTGCCCGCGCTCGCGCGCGACTGCGGTCGTTCACCGTCACGTTGATCAGAACGGTGCCGGTTGGGACCGTGGCGGTGATCTCACCCTGCAGCTGCTGGACGCTGTCTGGCAGCCTGAGCTGATCGATGACGCGCTTGACGAGCGCGGCGCTGGACAGAATCTGCGTGTATGACGCAACGCGCTGCTGGATGAAGAGCCCACCCTCGTAGGCGTCCCCTAACGTCGGCGCCTTTGTCGCCGAAACGAACATCTGGGACCGAGCTGCGAACCTCGAAGGCTTAGCCGTTGCGATCGCGGCGGCGGCGACCGCGCATAGGGCAACGCTGAGCGCGATAAGCCGCCATTGCCTGCGAAAGATCCGGCCATACCGCCGCAGATCCATGTCAGGCGCGAGCCCCCTTGCCGGTGCTACGTGTTCCAGCGTTCATGGCGGTAAGCGGACCTGGCACCTCTCCCTGGCGCCGGTATTCTCTGACCAGGTTGCACGATGGCCGCAATCTTCCGGTCACCGATCCACGGAGGAGATCATCCTCCGATGGGGCGACGGTTCGGAGCTGCGCGCTCGGCCGACTCGTGACTACCCCCGGCATGCTTGAGAGGTCAAACAGTGCCACCTGACCCGTCAAAGTTCATCGCGCCCTCCTTGCCGGTGCGGGCGGGCGATCGCGTCGCTCCCCCGGCAGATGATATCCGACTGGCTCGTCCGCACGCCATCGATCGGCAGATGCTGATGGGGGCGGTCGGCCCGTAGCCGTGCGGCCGCCCAAGAAAGCCTGCGCCTCCGGCGCCGAGTCCGCGACGCCGGCGCGTCTGGGGTCATCGCAGGCGCTGCTCCAACGCCGCCTCGAGTCCTCTCCTGCCCTTCCGCGCCATCGCTTCGCGCTGATGGTGGTGTTGGCTGCGGCCGCAATGCCAGTCCGACTCGCGGACTCGTTTCCGCTCGTTCACTCGGTGTCGGTCCTCGACATCCTGCTGATCATTGCCGCGGCCACGCTCTTCCTGGATCTCGCGTTCCGCCCGCTCGACCCAGGGGATCGGACCCTGTTCCGAATCCTCTTGGTCCCGGTGCTGGTCTCGTTCATCTCTCTTGCGTGGTCACAGGACCGGGGGCAGACCGTCCGGTCGCTGCTCATCTATCTCGAGGGCCTGGTCGCCTACCTCTTCGTCGTCCGTGAGTTGAACGGGCTGCGTCCGAGCCGGATCATGGTGTACATCGGCGGCTACGGGATCCTGTTGGTGATTCCGGGGGTGTTGCTCCTGCTGCACATTCCCGGGTTCGCGCCGCAGGTTCCGCCGAACCTCTCCCATTCGGCGGGTGACTACCTCTCTTTCTACAGTCGCTTTTCCCATCCCATCCTGGGCCGATCGAACAACATCGCCGCGGTTCTTGCCTTCTTTCCAGTTCTCCTGATCTATTGGGGGCAGTCGCGGCGCATCCCCATCGCCACGCTCGCGGGCGTGGCGACCGCCATCGCCGTCTTCCTGACTCTTTCTCGCGGCACGCTGCTGTCGTTCCTGATCGGTGCCGTGATCTACGCGGCGCTTCCGCGAGCGGCTCCTGGAGCGGCGACGTCGCGATGGCGGCGCACCGTCCTCACGGTGGTGGCCGTGGGCGCGCTCGCGATCGCGGCTCTGTACGTAGCCAACCCGGCGACTCACGACTTCTTCAGCGGTCGCCTGGGGAGCGCGAACATCAACGGAAGGTTCAGCCTGGTCTCGATGGCGGTCCCGAAGCTGGCCGCCCGCCCCTGGCTCGGCTACGGGGCGGGGGTCACTCCAGACGCCGATCCCAAACTTGCCGAGGGCGTCCACGACACGTATCTGCAGCAGGCGTTGTATTTCGGACTGCCGCTGGCCCTCGTTGTCTCCCTGGCGCTCTGGGCGATTCCGGCGTTCTTCCTGAGCAGGCGGCGAGCCAGCCCCATTGCGGGGGTGATCGGCTACACGATCATGGTTCAGCTCCTCAGCTTCATTTTCGAGTCGAGCCTGGAGGGAACCGTGCTGCGTGTTCTCTTCTACCTGTCAGTCGGTCTTGGCGCTGCGCTTCTGCGCTCGGTTGAGGCGGAGCGGCCGGAAGCCACGCCCGTGCCCGCTCGTCGACCGGCCGCGTATTGGTCGGTTGCGAGTCACCCGCCGGGATGATGCCCGTGCGCGCGCGCCGCAGGCCCGCCGGGAGCTCGATGTGACGGCCCATCTGCCCGGGATACCGTTGCCGCCGATCGTCACATCGCAGGAACGATCGACGGAGAGACCGGACCGCCCGGCGGGCGCACTGTTGTCGGTCACCGTGAGGCCTTGGACGCCGGAGAGACGCAGTGAGGTGGGAGGGGTGCCGGTGTCGGACATGTTGTCCGCGATCCTGACGCGGCGCGCCATCGCGACGACGCGAGTGACCGCCCCCACAAAGATCCTCAGGCTGTCGCCGAGCACGCGATTGCCGATGAAGGACTGGTTTGTGACCGGCGCGTTTTCCACCAGGCTGTAAGCGGCCAGGTAGTAGGACCCGATCGTGTTGTTCTCGAACGTCACATCGCTCGAGCCCCAATTCCCCTCCGCGATGTTGGGCTCGACGTCGAACGCGTCATATCCGATCTCGCTCGCCGTCAGGTGCTCAACCAGGATCCGGTTTCCCGCGGTTACCGACACCGCATTTCGCGAGGTGCCCGAACATGAGCTGTAGGCGACCCGTCCCGACGAGCGGGTGGTGTCGTCAGATCCCAGGCCGAAGTACACGCAGTCTCCCGCGACATTCTGAATCGCGACCGACTCGATGTCAGCGCTGGTCCCGCGAAGGTCGATCCCGTGCGCGTGTTGGAGGCGGCTGTTGAACGTGCCGCCCTCGCCATACGAGCCTCGGATCGTCATGTCGCGGAAGGTCAGGTCCGAGGATTGCCATGCGCGCCACAGCGCGCGCTGATCGGTCGGCTCATCGAATGAGCGGAAAGTCGCCCCGTGACCGTCGAATGCGAGGCCTCGCCGGCCTCGGATCTCAAGAGTTCCCTCGACCCTGTAACACCGATTCCGGTCAAACGCCAGGGTGGAGTCGTCAGGCACCGACGAGATCCAAGACAGCAGCGCGGCGGTCACGTCGACTGAGCAGTCGCGGGCGATCGAGCGGGGGACGCGGTAGGTCGCGGCGCCGGCGGAGGACGGGAGGCAGGTCAGGGCCGCCAGGGTGATGACCGCGACAACCGCCGGCCGGCCGGAGGCGCGGAGGGGGACACGGACGAGTGCCGGGACCGCCGAGGCGATCACCCGGCGGCAGAAGCGGGTTCCGGGGCAGGGGCGCGACATTACCTGCGCTTCCATCGGCGGCGCCAGGCCAATTCTGAAGGCCTTCGCGCGCAGGGTCGAGCGGGCCGCCCCCGCGATGGGCGGTCAGCGCCGCATCTGCCACGTCTTGTACACCGCGATCAGGTAGATCGAGGCCGCCGCACCGAGGATGAGGTATGTGTAGGACGCCGGGGCATCTGACGTGAGGCCCAGGTACGGCTCCTGGTCTGTCACGCGCACGTGCGTGGAGTCCAGGGTTGCCAGCAACCCCACCGCGCCTCCCTGGGCCAGCGGCTGCCGATTGGCGCTGATCGAGACGCCGTCTGTGTTGCGGAAGACCATCGCCGCCGGTCCCGGACCCGCGAAGGAGACGGTCGAGATGTTTCCGTGCACATGGATGTCGCGCGGACGCCGCGCGCCCTGATCGACGAGCACGGTCAGGGGTCGACCGATCAGCCGGTTGTCCTGGAGGAACACGTCAGACACGGGTCCGCCTCCCGCGACGGTGAGGACGCTGCCGCGCGTTCCCGTGCCGATCGTCGCGTCCTGGATCACGACCCACGCCGCGCCGCCGGACGCATCATTGGGCTCCAGGTCGAAGGTGCTCAGGCCCGGGTTCGACCACACGCCTCCTCGGACGAGGACATCACGGCCGGCGGTAATCGCGATCGCCATGCGTCCGCTTCCGACGCCCCTTGAGTTGATGATGGAGACATCGCGTGACCAGCGCGAAGCGGAGTCTGTGCTCAGTCCCACATAGACATCGTCGCCAAGGACATTCCGGATACCGACGTTCTCGATGAGAGCACCCTCGACTCCGCGCAGGTCAATCCCGTGCTGCCATTGATACTGCGGCTCGAACTGCCCGGGGACGCTGTCCGCTCCGACAATCGTCAAGTCCCGGATCGTCCAATGAGAGCCGCCGATGAGACGTACCTCGGCCCGGTCGGGTCCGCCGTGCGTGCCCGCGAACAGAGTCGCGCCGTTGCCCTCCAGAGTGAGGTCGCGGCGACCGCTCAACTCCAGGGTGCCATCGATTCGGTACCGCGCTCGGCGGCCAAACCTGACGGTGGCTCCATCAGGAACGGAGGCGACGAACTGCCGAAGTTGGCGCGTGACATCCGATCGCCCGGCGGCGTCGATCCACGCGGGCACGGCTATGGTCGCCGCGGCGCCTGGGGCCAGCGCCGGCGGAGCCATGCTCGCCCCCGCAGACACAAGCAGCACTGCTCCCGTTCGGCCGATCCACCAGGACTGGCCGGGATCGCGGTTCCGCAATGCGGCGATTGCCCTCACGACGAGTGAGGGAGGGGTCGCCATCCGGATCCTCCAACGAAGCATCCGCGCTCCAGTCCGTGCCCGCTCCTCCACGGGGGCCGCCGAAGTTCGCCCCTCACGCGCCGGGAGCGACTGGAGCGCATCTCCGGTCCTCGTACGGACGTGACTATATCTCGGCGACGCCCTCCCCACGCTCGTTTCCGCTCGGCCCAAGGACGATCCATCCTGCTAGCCTCCGTCGCCGCATGCCGACGACAAGCCAGTTGATCCGTAAGGGGCGCCAGGCGCCCAAGAAGAAGCTCGCTACCCCGGGCCTGAAGTCCGGTAAGGGCCGCAAGAAGAAGGTCGCCGCCCCGCAGCGGCGCGGCGTGTGCACGCGCGTGTACACGACCACGCCCAAGAAGCCGAACTCGGCGCTGCGCAAGGTGGCCCGTGTGCGGCTCACCAACGGCATGGAGGTCGGCGCCTACATCCCGGGTGAGGGCCACAACCTGCAGGAGCACTCCGTGGTGCTCGTGCGCGGTGGCCGCGTCAAGGACCTGCCGGGCTTCCGCTACAAGGTGATCCGCGGCACGCTGGACGCCGCGGGCGTCAGCGATCGCAAGAAGGCCCGCTCCCAGTACGGCGTGAAGGCCAAGTAGGAGGCTGAAGAGATGCCCCGTCGCGCCGCCGCCGCGGTCAGGCCCATCGATGCCGACCCGGTCTACCGCAACCGCTTGGTCCAGCAGGTCATCAACAAGGTGATGCTCGACGGCAAGAAGTCCGTCGCCGAGAAGATCGTCTACGACGCCATGGCCATCCTGGGTGAGCGCAGCGGCAAGCCCGCGCTCGAGCAGCTCGAGGCGGGCATCAAGGCGCTCACGCCCGTTCTGGAGGTCCGCCCCCGCCGTGTCGGCGGCGCGACCTACCAGGTGCCGGTCGAGGTGCCCTCGCGCCGGGCCCGCACCCTCGCCGTCCGCTGGCTGGTCCAGTACGCCCGCCAGCGCCGTGAGCGCGACATGGCCCACCAGCTCGCCCACGAGCTGCTCGACGCCATCCAGCAGCAGGGCAACGCCTTCAAGCGCAAGGACGACATCTACCGCATGGCGCAGGCCAACAAGGCCTTCGCCCACTATCGCTGGTAGACGCGCCTCGCCCCTAGTGGGCGGGTGCCAGGTTCGTGGTCGTCGCGCTCGACGATGCGGCCGACAGGCCCATCGGTGCACAGGCCGTCACGTGTCGGCCGCATGCCGAGCTCGGACCGCGAACGGGCTGCGGGGTCGCCGCGCCGCGCGAGGCGGGTCTGGGCGATTGTCCGCGTGTCAGGCGTATTTCCTCCCACGGTCCGCTGCACCCGCGGGCCTGGGAGATCTTGCTTACTCCTGAATCAATATCGCCCGCGATCCTCCGCGGCAGCGCCTCGGGCACCCGCACCCCGCTCCTTCGAGGCCGCCGTTCGTCGGCCGGAGCGGCTTCGCATCCCAGGCGCTGCTGACCCCAGCCGACGCCGCGAACTCCCTCGCCCCTTAACAGAGAAACGCGAGGGCTGCCTACCGCACGGGACCGGGGGCTGCGGTAGGACAACCCTCGCGTTCTCTAAATGTAACGACCCTGATGTTGGTAAACCGTTGGGATCGTCAAGAGGTCAGGAAGCGGACCGTCTACGAGACAATTTGGTCTGAACTTGGCCGTTTGTCTCAGGGACGAGCAGCAGGCCTCCGACGCTCGCGATGAGGAGCACGACGGCCCCCGCGGTCTCGAGATAGAGGCCGGCCCGCGGGCTGGCGGCGGCGGTGACATAGGTGCCGCCGGAGTGCTCGATGCCATTGGACTGCGCGTCGGGCAGGTCGCGGCCGAGGGCGATGACGAGCGCGGCCACGCCGAGCACCGCCATCGCGAGGGCGATGAGCCGGGTGGGCGATCGCCACCACGCCCAGGCGAGCCCGGCGGCGAGGAGCGCGATGGGCAGCAGGGCGTAGGCGTGATGGGATCCTGACCCCACGGTGGTCACCACGCCGTTGCGTGCGCTGGTGCGCACCTCGAAGAGCGGCGCAAACTCGGCCACGACGAGCAGGACGGCGGCCACCAGCGTCCCCGCCAGAACGGGGAGGCCGACCCCGGTCCACCCGCCGCGTGTGCCACCCGCGACGGGCCGATCGTGGCCGTCTGGGACCGCGGGTGCTCTGCTATATTCGGCCTCCGCCTCGGGCTCGGACACGTTCATCTGTGCTCGCACCCGGGCGCGGAGCATCCACTCAATGGAGACGCCGACCCACTAGACATTCGCCCGTAGCCGACAAGCGCGTCGTGATCGGGCCCTCTGGGCCCTTTTTTGTGACCGCGATCGGGCATCGAGATTTCCCTCCTACCCCAAAGACTCATGGCACGCACGTTCACGCTCGAGAAGACCCGCAATATCGGGATCATGGCGCACATCGACGCCGGCAAGACGACGACGACCGAGCGCATCCTCTATTACACCGGCCGGACCTACAAGATCGGCGAGGTCCATGAGGGCGCAGCGGTGATGGACTGGATGGAGCAGGAGCAGGAGCGCGGTATCACCATCACCTCGGCCGCCACCACATGCGAGTGGAACGACCACCGGATCAACATCATCGACACGCCGGGCCACGTCGACTTCACCGTCGAGGTCGAGCGCTCGCTGCGCGTGCTCGACGGCGCCATCGCGCTGTTTGACTCCGTCGCCGGCGTCGAGCCCCAGTCCGAGACGGTGTGGCGCCAGGCCGACAAGTACCACGTCCCGCGCATCGCCTACATCAACAAGATGGACCGCATCGGCGCCAACTTCGCCCAGGGCGTGCAGACGATGATCGACCGCCTGGGCGCGCACCCGGTGCCGATCCAGCTGCCCATCGGCGCCGAGTCCGAGTTCCAGGGGATCATCGACCTCGTCGAGAACCACGCGATCGTCTACAGGGACGAGCTCGGCAAGGAGCAGGAGGTCATCGAGATCCCCGCCGACCAGGTCGAGCGCGCCGCCGAGGCCCGCGAGCACCTGCTCGAGGAGCTCTCCCACTACGACGACGAGCTGCTGGAGATGATCCTGGAGGACGAGGAGATCCCCGTCGCCCGCATCAAGAACGCGATCCGCATGGCCACGCTCGAGATCAAGCTCACCCCGGTCCTCTGCGGCTCGAGCTTCAAGAACAAGGGCGTTCAGCCGCTGCTCGACGCGGTCCTGGATTACCTCCCCAGCCCGCTCGACGTGCCCCCGGTCGATGGCCTCGAGCCCGAGCGCGGCTCAGACAACGGTGGAACCCCCGCCACGCGCAGGGCCGCCGACGACGAGCCCTTCGCGGCGCTCGCCTTCAAGATCATGGCCGACCCCTACGTCGGCAAGCTCACCTACTTCCGCGTGTACTCCGGCAAGCTGGCCGCCGGCTCGCGCGTGCTCAACGTGTCCACGGGCCGCACCGAGCGTGTCGGGCGGCTGCTGATGATGCACGCCAACGAGCGCGAGGAGCTGGAGGAGGTCTACGCCGGCGATATCGCCGCCGGGGTCGGCATCAAGCAGGTCGTCACCGGCGACACGCTGGCCGCGCCCGACCGCCCGATCAAGCTCGAGACGATCGAGTTCCCCGAGCCCGTCATCAAGGTCGCCATCGAGCCCAAGACCAAGGCCGACCAGGAGAAGATGTCGGTGGCGCTGGGCCGCCTGGCCGAGGAGGACCCGACCTTCCAGGTGGCGACCAACGAGGAGACCGGCCAGACCGAGATCTCCGGGATGGGCGAGCTGCACCTCGAGATCCTGGTGGACCGGATGATGCGCGAGTTCAAGGTCGAGGCCAATGTCGGCCGGCCGCAGGTGTCCTACCGGGAGACGATTCGCGGCACCGCCGAGAAGGTGGAGGGACGTTTCGTGCGCCAGACCGGTGGCTCGGGCCAGTACGGCATCGTCTACATCAACGTCGAGCCGGCGCCCGGCGAGGGCTTTGACTTCATCAACAAGATCAGGGGCGGCGCCGTCCCCACCGAGTTCATCCCCGCCGTCGAGAAGGGCGTGGAGGACGCGATGGACAACGGACCCCGCATGGGCTTCCCGCTGGTCGACGTCCGGGTGACGCTGACCGACGGCAAGTACCACGACACCGACTCATCGGAGATCGCCTTCCGGATCGCCGGCTCGCTGGCCCTCAAGGCCGCCGTGGCTCGCGCCAAGCCGGTCCTGCTGGAGCCGGTGTTCGCCGTCGAGGTCGTCACGCCCGAGGAGTTCATGGGCGACGTCATCGGCGACCTGAACCGGCGACGCGGTCAGATCAGCGGCATGGAGCAGCGCGGCAACGCGCAGGTCGTCTCCGGCCACGTGCCGCTGTCGGAGATGTTCGGCTATGCCACCGATCTGCGCTCCAACACGCAGGGTCGCGCGACATACACGATGCAGTTTGATCGCTACGACGAGGTGCCGCCTAACATCGCTGACAAGCTGGGCGGCAACGAACAGGAAGCCGCCTAGGCTCACCACCGAAAACCGCTGCGTGCGTCTAGCAGCGGTGTCGGACGGAAAACTTATATCCTGATTAGGTTCGTCCTCCGGACGAGCAAACCCCCAAGAGAGAAGAAGGAGCAACACCAAAGTGGCGAAGGCTACGTTTGAGCGCGACAAGCCCCATGTGAACGTCGGAACCATCGGTCACATCGACCATGGCAAGACGACGCTCACCGCGGCCATCACCAAGGTGC
>Ga0207664_10002836_pt1 | contig 11514 bp, 9 predicted proteins | sample LARL83metaG_FD_184349 | JGI IMG/M metagenome (GOLD analysis project Ga0207664, IMG submission 184349) | Corn, switchgrass and miscanthus rhizosphere microbial communities from Kellogg Biological Station, Michigan, USA - LAR L8-3 metaG... | ecosystem: Host-associated > Plants > Roots >...
GGAAACTGTCGTCTTGCCTCCGCGGTACTGCTCGACCTGCTTCGGATTTTCGGCGATCACTTTGTCGAGGATTGCTTCAATTGCGCCGGTGTCGCTGGACTGCGCGGGGCGGCCTTCTTCTTCGTACACCTGAGGGAAGTCCTTTCCACGCTCGAAGCAGAGATCGAAGAGATCCTTGAGCATCTTGCTGGAAATGGTGCCGCTCTCGAGCAGGTTCGCGGCTTCGGCGATGCCCTTCATCGAGATTGGGGACTGCTCAATCTCTAGACCCTTTGCTTTTAGCCGTCCTAGCAACTCGCTCTGAACCAGGTTCGCGACGCGCTTCGGATTCTTTGCGTCCTTGGCGGCCGATTCGAACTGGTCTGCCATCGACTTCGTCAGCGTCAACGTGTAGGCATCACCGGCGCTGATGCCGTAATCCGAGATCATGCGCTTGCGGCGTGCCTCCGGCAGTTCCGGCAAGGTCTTGCGAATTGCTCCACGCCACTTCTCGTCCACCACGAGCGGAAGCAGGTCCGGTTCAGGGAAGTAGCGGTAATCGTGCGCCTGCTCTTTTGAGCGCATGCCGTAGGTCTTGCCTTCGACCGAGTTATAGAGGCGAGTTTCCTGCGTGATCTTTCCGCCGGACTCGATGACTTCGATCTGGCGATCGATCTCGTACTCCAGCGCCTCGCGAATGAAGCGGAAGGAATTGACGTTCTTGACTTCCGTCTTAGTGCCGAATTCCTTCTGGCCGCGCGGACGAACGCTGATGTTGCCATCGCAGCGCAGTGAGCCTTCCTCCATGTTGCAGTCGCTCACGCCGGTGTAAAGGATGATCTCTTTCAGGCGGGTGAGGTACTCATAAGCCTCATCGGGTGAAGCAATATCGGGCTCGCTGACAATCTCGATCAGTGGCACGCCGCTGCGGTTCAGATCCACACCCGTAGCGTCACTCGCGCCTGGGAAGCCGTCGTGCAGGCTCTTGCCGGCATCTTCTTCCAGGTGCACGCGCGTGATGCCTATCTTTTTGGGCCCATTCGCGGTTTGAATCTCAATATATCCGTGCTCTGCCAGCGGCTTGTCGTACTGGGAGATCTGATATCCCTTTGGCAGATCAGGATAGAAGTAGTTCTTTCGGGCGAAAATTGAGGTTTCGCGGATCTCGCAGTTCAACGCCATCGCGGCCAGCGTCGCGAATTCGACAGCCTTGCGGTTCAGGACAGGCAGCGCCCCTGGTAGTCCGAGGCAAACCGGGCACACGTTTGTGTTGGGCTGATCGCCAAAACGGGTCGAGCAGGAGCAAAAAATCTTGGTCGCCGTCAGCAGCTGGACGTGCACTTCGAGCCCGATGACCGGCTCATACTTCGCCCGCGCCGTCGCAGGAGTCTCCACAGATGTCGCCATATTCAAAGGATTATAGAGCAGTGAACGCAGCCAAGGCCTGATCTGCGCCTACGATATCGGCAACAAAAAGTGAGGCGGGCAGGTTCGCCCGCCTCCAAGGAGAGAGAGTACGAAACACTTACGGCGTAATTCTCCGCGCGATCAGGTTGAACGAAGTTCCCGTCCAGAACAGCAATCCACGTACTCGCACCGCGTTCGTATTGCTGATCGCTCCTATCTGGTTGTCTGTCCCCGGCTGCAGAAACACATGAACCGAACTTTGCCCCGAAAGCAGGGTCAGGTACGAGTCTGGCGGTAAAGTAAGGTCGAAAGTGGCCGCGCCGCCCGAACCGGCAGCAAAATTGGCGACGGTGCCGTTCAAGGCTTGGTGTTGCAGCTTCACCTTGTCGGCGACAACGGTCCCGCCCGCCGCCGGTACCGCGTTTGTGCTTTCCACCTCGATGCGTTGCCCCGCTTTGAGAGTGGTTGCATCGAACGGGAAGTTCGGTGCTCCCGGGATCCCTCCCAGCCCACTCGTATCAATATTGCCCTGGTCGATCTTGAACTGGGCCCCACTCACGTCGGCGGAGAAGCTTGCGCCGATCTTGCTGGAGTTCATTCCGCCGCCAATGCCGTCCTGCGCGAGAACGCTGACCGATGTAGCCGGGTTCCCGGTCACCGACGTCATGATGCCGTCCAACTCCGCGCCGTTTTGGTTCTCCAGGCCTTCGACTTCGGAGGCAAACAGCGTTCCATCGGCTTTGGTCATGCCCTCAACTTTGACGATCTGATTCAGCGTGCTGTTCAGGTCGGCCACACCGTCGCTGAATTGCGTGGTGTTGTCCGTGGTGAACGTCAATTGCGCGCCGCTCTGCCCAACGTTCATGTTGAAACTGCTTCCGGAAACGCTGGTCACAAGACCGGTGACGTCTTCTAGTTCGCCGTCATCATCTTGCTGGTTGGCAGTCGCCACCGGCTTGGTGCTGAAGGTGAATGAAGATGCACTGAAGTTAAATCCGGTAATGTTTCCGGCCTGGTCGGTCGTGACCGAGTTGGCCAGGTTGACGTCAATGCTCAGCACCACCGGCGCCGCGCCAATTGTGATCGCAGGGCTGAATGTCAGGTTCATGGTCTGACTTGCTGAACTCTGAATTGAGTGTGCCACGCCGGCGTTATCCAGGAACGTGAGTTCGGGATTCGAAATTGTGAGCGTTGCACCAGTGTAGGTACCTTGCGGCGCGTTAACCAAAGTTAACGGCTCGAACTTCGCGGACATATGGCTCAGTTCGAGTCGATTCGAACTGAGGGTGATTTGCAGGTTGCCGCTGGCTGTTGTCACGGTGATTGGGCTGCCGATCGTGACTTCAAAAGCGACTATGCGATCGGCCGCGGCGTCACCGATCTTCACCTGCGTGGTCGTGTTTCCCGCAGGTGGAGGCGGGTTGTTGGTCATGCTTGAGCCACCGCCGCAAGCCGCGGCAGCAGCCAGTATGAGGGCGCTCGCTGTGAGCGCCACTACAGCGCGAATCCGGGAAACGGTGGAATTTCCAGTCATAAAATATCCTCCTCGGCGAATGGCGACACTACTCCCTGGCGCTGAAATCGGCGGCTTTAGCCGTTTCAGCGCGACTACCAAAGTCATCTCTCACATGAACTTGGGATCGATCGCGGCCAGAACGTGAGGCGATTCTGCTACTCACGTTCGGTCAAGGCAATAGCTTTGACCATCAAATGACATCCGCCTGACGAGGTTTTTGCGAGGTACCCGTCTACGTGACAATGCCGAGACTTTTGATGTGGTAACCGTTACTGAGCGGAACCAAGCGGCACTTCAAAGTACATGAGGTCGTTGCCGGAGGCGTCGTGGACGCGGGTCAAATAGAACGTCGCGCCTTTCAGAGGCTCTTTCACGTCGGAGACGTCGAAGAAGAGGAATCCCGCTTGCGATCCACGCGGCTCGACTGCCTTTGCCTTGAACTGCGCGTTGGTGATCTCGCTCCACTCTTTCGTGTTCACGCCGCCTTTCACGCGCCGAGTGGGAAATGGCAGCGGGACACGGGCTCCCGAGGCATTTGGATGCGAGATGCGGCGATAGACATCGTCCTCGGTTGCCGGACTCAACTTCGTGCCGTCCTCTGTGACCAGCTGCGCCTTAATGTCGATGAGTGAAATCGGCGAGTCGCTGTCGTTGGTAATGACCATCAGCACGGGCATCAAATCCAGTTCGCGATAGTTCACCACAAAAACCTTGGTTTTCTCCGCAGTGTTGTAAGGGTCGAGGCCGACCGTTACTTTTTCCTTGGAGTGATAATCGTGCGCCGGATACGCGGCTGCGGGCTGCGTTTTGGGCATGGTGAATTCTTTGCCCGCAAAACACACGATCGATGCAGCCAGCACAATGGTCGTGGTCGTGACTAGCCGGTGAACTCTCATGCTCGTCTGGATTATAGGATGCAATGTCAATCGGTTTCTGGTGCCTCGTTGCCGAGAGCCTCGGGGCAAAGCGCAGACAAGGTTTCGTCTTCGCGAACTTTGCGGTTTGAGAACGGCATTGAACCGCAAAGAACGCAAAGGTCGCAAAGACGAACGCAATCAGCAAATGTCCGATTAAGCATCCCATAGTCGCTGTGCCTGTGAGTACGGAAGTCCAAGTCCAATCCCTGGAACTTGCCGCCTGAAGCCTGAAGCCTGAAACCTGAACCTTGCCGAACTCCTCCATTTAGAATGTCCCTTGCTCAATGTACTTCGCCTACAGCGCGCTACTCGCCCTGGTGCTAGTTTTTGGAAGCCCGTACTGGCTCTATGAGATGCTGCGCCACCGGAAGTACCGCACTGGGTTGCGCGAACGCCTGGGCGGAATTCCGGCCCGCCTCGGCAGGATTTCTCAGCCGACGATCTGGATTCACGCGGTCTCGGTCGGGGAGGTGCTCGCAGTCAGCGAACTGGTTCGGCAATTGCGTGTTGAATTTCGGCAATATCGAATCTTTGTTTCCACAACCACCGACACCGGCCAGCGTTTGGCTCGGCAACGGTTTGGAGACGAAAACGTCTTCTATTTCCCGCTCGACTTCACGTTCGCCGTGCGTCGGTGGCTCCAAACGCTACGTCCTGAACTTGTGGTGATTGCCGAAACCGAGCTCTGGCCGAATTTCTTGCGTAGTGCTCGCGCAGCGAAAGCTCACATCGCAATTGTGAATGCGCGCATTTCGGACCGGTCGTTCGAAGGCTATCGGCGTTGGAAGGGCCTGATTGCGTCTGTTCTGCAAATCCCCAATCTCTTCCTCGCCCAGACTGATCAGGACGCCCGACGCCTACAGGAGATTGGTGCACCCGGAGATCGGGTCATCACCACGGGAAATTTGAAGTATGACGTGCCGCTGCCTTCCACGCCGCCAGTTGTCGAGGAACTTCGGCATAGCCTTTCTGGTGCAGGTCCGGTGCTGGTCTGCGGAAGTACTGTGGAAGGGGAAGAACCGCTGCTGCTCGGGGCGTTCACGAATATTCTTGCCAATCACGCCGGGGCAGTAATGTTGCTGGCACCTCGTCACCCACAGCGCTTCGATGGGGTCGAGCGTCTGCTGCGGGAAATCAAGATACCGTTCTGGCGCCGCTCGAAGTGGACGGGCGGGCCAATCCGTGGCGGAGTCTTGCTTGTCGATTCCATCGGGGAACTCTCGGCGCTGTACGCACTGGCTGACATCGCATTTGTCGGTGGCAGCCTGGTTCCGCGCGGGGGGCATAACATTATTGAACCGGCACAGCATGGGGTTCCGGTCGTCGTGGGTAATCACACGGAAAATTTTCGCGATATCGTCGGGTTGTTTCAATCGCGAGATGCGGTCCGCATTGTGGGACCAGCAGAGCTTCCGTTGATATTGATGCAGTTGATCGCAAACGATGCTGAACGGCGTGCACTCGGCAAGCGGGCGGCAGAAACACTGGACCTTCAACGCGGCGCTACGGAGCGCACAGTCACGCAATTGAAGAAGTTGCTGGCTAAGAACACGCCTGAGGTTGCGCAGCCGTGAGCCTGCTCGGGCGACTTTACGGTGCCGGGGTGTACGCGCGAAATCGTCTGTACGACGGCGGGGTTCTTCGCGCTCGCAAGCTGGCTGGACCGGTCGTCAGCGTCGGGAACATTTCCGCCGGTGGCGCGGGGAAGACGCCGCTCGTCATTCTCTTTGGCGAGTTGCTGAAACAGCGCGGGGTTGCGTTTGATGTCCTCTCTCGTGGCTACGGACGCGCCACTCGTGGCGTGTGCCTGGTTGATCCGAATGGCTCAGCGGAGGAATTCGGGGATGAGCCTTTGCTGATTGCCCGCCGTCTCGAACGCCCGGTTGTCGTGGGAGAAAGCCGATACGAAGCCGGCCTGTTCGCAGAGAACAAATTCGGACCGCAACTACACATCCTCGACGATGGCTTCCAGCACCGTTCGCTCGCACGCGACCTCGATGTCGTGCTGCTCACTGAGGACGATCTGAAAGATGATTTGCTTCCAACAGGACGTCTGCGCGAGCCACTCAAGTCATTGAATAGAGCGGATGTGATTGTGATGAGCGCCGATTCGGATGTCTCCGTTCTATCTGTTTCCAGCAAGCCGATCTGGAGAATCCACCGCGATGTTGAGATCTCCGGGGCGCCCACCCACCCGATTGTCTTTTGCGGAATTGCGCGCCCGCAAAGATTCTTGGACCAACTGCGATCGAAGGGGATCAAACCTGTTGCGGAGAAGTTCTACCGCGACCACCACGCGTATTCAGACAGCGACATCGACGAACTGCTGCGCCGCCAGAGCCAAAGTAACGGCGACGGATTCATCACGACTGAGAAAGATGCGGTGAATCTTGGCCCGCGCATTTCGCGTCTAGCGCCATTTTCGGTCGCGCGGGTCAAGATGGAGATCATGGATCCACCTGACGCCCTGGATGCTGTTTTGCAGTTCATTGGGAACCGCAAACCGCAGGCATGAGAAAATCAGTGGTCAGTGGTCGGTGAACAGTGGCCAGCCACAGATTCGAATTCTCCGTATGTTTCTGGCCACTAGCCACTAGCCACTAGCCACTTTCATGTCCCGCTCTCTCCAACCCGCCGACCACCTTCGCAAGATCGTCGAGTCTTTCCCGCGGCTCACCATTACCGTGCTGGGCGACATGGTTGCCGATGAGTTCGTGATCGGTGAAATTTCGCGCGTGTCGCGCGAGGCCCCGGTGCTCATCCTTCGGCATCGCGAGCGGACGGTTGTTCCCGGTGGTGGCGCGAATGCCGCAAATAACCTGGCCGACTTGGGAGTCAATGTTCTTCCCGTGGGAATCGTCGGAAACGACGATCCTGGCCGCCTTCTGCTGCGCGCCTTTCGCCACAAACAGATTCCGGTTACAGGAATTCTGAAAGACAAGAACCACGCGACCGTCACCAAGACACGCATTCTCGCCGGCATGCCGCACACCTGGCGCCAGCAGGTGGTGCGCATCGATCGTGAGCCGGAGGCAGCGCCCGATCAGCACCTGTCGCGCGAACTGGCCCTCGCCACACGCGAGTATCTCGGCATTTCCGATGCGCTGCTCGTTTCGGACTACGGCTACGGCGCGGCGACGCCGGGGGTCCTCAATGCGGCTCGCGGTAGAACCCGTGGATCAACGTTGCCCATCGTTCTCGATTCGCGCCACCGCATGCTGGACTTTTCAGGGATCACCGCTGCGACGCCGAACGAGGCCGAGGTCGAAGAAGCCTTGGACGTCGAGATCGGGCAAGACTGGAAGAAGCTGTGCTTCGCCGGGGACGCCGTCATTTCTCGGATGGGGCTGAAATCCTTGGTGATCACACGCGGCCGCGACGGGATGGTGGCCTTCCCGGGCAAGCACAAACCAGTGGACATCCCGATTTCCGGCAGCGACGAGGTCACGGACGTTACTGGAGCGGGAGACACAGTGATCGCTGCCTTCACCGCAGCACTCGCTGCGGGCGCCAGCACCGAAGATGCCGCCCACCTCGCGAATTATGCTGGCGGGATCGTGGTCATGAAGCGTGGGACGGCTACTGTCTCGCAGCAAGAGTTGTTCGAAGCCATCGAGAAATCTCCGCCGGCCGTGCGGGCGCACTGAGGCACCGTCTCGTGAATGACAAGATTTTGACTCGCGAACAACTCAAGCGCCGCGTGGAAAAGTGGCGCAAGTCCGGCGAGAAAATCACGCTGGCGAACGGCTGCTTCGATGTACTGCACGTCGGCCATGTGCGCTATCTTCATGCCGCGAAAGAACTCGGCGGCAAGTTGATCGTCGCCGTGAACTCGGATGACTCGGTGCGCACCCTGAAGGGCAATGGCCGCCCTCATATACCCGAGAACGAGCGGACAGAAATTCTCGCAGCGCTCGCTGATGTGGATGCGGTGGTGGTTTTTTCTGAGCCGGACGTACGTACCCTGATTCGGGAGATTCATCCTGATATTCAAGCCAAAGGGACGGACTACACCGCCGAGAACGTTCCCGAGCGCCAGGTCGTGAGGGAATTCGGTGGGCGCGTGGAAATTGTCGGCGATCCCAAAGACCACTCTGCGACGGAAATCCTCCGCCAAATGGAGCAGAAGCGCTCGTGAGCGCAGGCGCGCCTGGCAATCCTCCAAAAAGCTTGCTGGTTGTGCGCCTGGGGGCCATGGGCGACGTGATTCACACGATGCACGCGGTCGCTTTACTACGGCGTGCGCTTCCTGAAACACAGATTGGTTGGGTGATCGAGGAACGCTGGGCGGAGTTGCTGTGCGCGAAGGGAACTCCGCGATCCGGCGCTCGTTCTGCCGGCCGTCCGCTGGTGGACTTTGTGCACCCGGTGAACACGAAGGCATGGCGGAAATCACCGCTGGCTGGAAAAACGCGGCAGCAATTCTCGGCAGCACTGAAAGAGATTCGAGACCAAGAATACGAGCTGGCAATCGACTTTCAGGGGGCGATCAAGTCGGCACTGCTTGCCCGGCTTGCTGGTACGAAGTCGGTAGTGGGGATGGACGAGCCTCGTGAGCGGCCGGCACGTTTGCTTTATTCCCAGCGCGTGCAGACCAGGGAGGCACACGTCATCGCCCAGTATTGTAGGTTGGCAAAAGCGGTCGGGGAAGACCTTAGCCTTCGAGCTTCGTTCGACCGGACCCATTCGACTCCCTCGCCCCGCTCAGTTGCTCAGGGCGGGCTTGACGAGGGCGGCTGTCTCCCCGCGCATGGTCTCGGTGCTCTGCAAATCCCCTCGGACGAAAGCGCTGAGCAAGCAATTTCTCTCAAGCTACAGAGTGTTGGTAGTCCCATCGTTCTTGTTAACCCCGGTACGGGTTGGGGCGCGAAGGAATGGCCGGCGGAGCGGTACGGCGAAATCTCCCACGAGTTGGCAAAACAGGGCGCACACATCTTTGTGAATTACGGCCCTGGGGAAGAACGACTCGCAAAAGCTGTTCAAAATTCATCCGGCGGCGGCGCGCAGCCGATCACCTGTTCAATCGGCGAACTGATTGCCATCAGCCGCCGGGCCAGCCTATTCATTGGCGGCGATACAGGCCCGCTTCACCTCGCAGCAGCGCTGGGCGTTCCTGTAGTCGCGATCTTCGGGCCCACCGATCCTGCCCGCAATGGGCCCTACGGCGAGAGAAGTATCGTTCTGCGAAATCCGGCAAGCCGTACGTCGCTCTCGCACACTAGCGAGCCCGACCCAGGACTCCTGCAGATTAGGCCTGACCAGGTTCTTGCCGCAGCCCGCAAGTTGCTGGAGAGCAACCATGCCTAGCTGGCAGAAGATCGCGCGCCGAATTCGCGTGCCCCTTGGGTTCGCTTTTGCGGCCTTGTACATCTGGCTAGCACATCCCACGTGGAGATCGGTAGTCACAGGGAGCGGCGTTGCGGTGGTTGGCCTGGTCATCCGTGCTCTCGCGTCCGGGCATGTTCGCAAGAATGAAGAACTCACCACCAGTGGACCGTACGCTTACAGCCGCAATCCGTTGTACTTAGGGTCGCTCATCATCGCTGTCGGTTTCACTCTAGCTTCCCGCAGCTGGATCATCGCGGCGGTAGCTGCGGCGATGCTGGTGATTATCTACATTCCGGTCATTCGCTCGGAAGAAGAGTTTCTACGCTCGCGCTTCTCTGCATTTGATGATTACCGCCGTAACGTGCCCAGACTATTTCCTCGTCTTAAGCTCGGTCAGGGCAGCGCGGGTTCCTTCTCCGCGCATCTGTATTGGAAGCACCGCGAGTACAACGCCGCGCTTGGGGCAGCGGCGATCGTTGCGGTGCTCGTCATCAAAGTCCTGTGGTTTCGATAGGGATAATCCGTGTTCTTACGAGCGCCGCTGCGTGCTTCAGTGGGGTGGTGCTCTCGCTACACTCCCACGCTCAAGGGCAAAATGCGACACTTGCATCTCTGCCGCCGGCCCGGATTGTTGCTCCGGCGCAATCCTACGCATTTCCTGCGGGCAAGTATGTTTTCTCAGTGCGCTGGCAATTTTTCAATGCGGGGACTTCGACCGTTAGCATGCAGCGGGATGGCTCCGGCTTGCGCGTGACGGCGACTGCCGATTCCGCCGGCATGCCCGACAAAATCTTCCGCGTTCACGATCAGTTCAATGCCGATGTTGACCCACGCACATTCTGCACAATGCACGTCACCAAGCACAACGAAGAAGGTCCGCACCGGCGCGACTTCAATGTGGTGCTCGACTACGCGCACGGGAAGAGCCGGGTCGACGCGCATGATTTGAAAACATCGGAAACCAAGCACACGGAATTCGACATTCCTCCGTGCACGACTGACTTGATCAGCGGATTTTTCTATGTCGCTTCGCTTCCCCTTGCGCCTGGCTTCACTCACACTTTCCCCGTCAATGACAATGGCAAAACGATTGATGCGCGAGTTGAAGTGGAATCTCGCGAGACAATCAAGAGTCCGATCGGTGAGTTTCAGACATTGCGGGTCAAAGCGGAGCCGATGTCCGGCCCCATGAAAGGCAAAGCCACGCTGTGGGTCTGGTTCACGGACGACGCGCGCCACATGCCTGTGCAGATGAAATCCAAGCTGGGCTTCGCAAACCTATTTTTTCAGCTCCAGAAAGTAGACCCCCCACCTACTGGGAAGTAGCTACTGCCTTGTCGGTTTCTTCGCGTGCGTGCTTCAATTCCGCCCGATCGGACTTGGAGTCAACGCAGTTCTTGACGATCTGCGCGTAATAGTCGTGCGCCTTGTCGTTCTTGTCCAGCGCCGCCGACGCCGTTGCCGCTCCGTAAAGCGCGTTGAAGCGACCGGGATTTGTCTTCAGCGTGGTTTCATATTCCGCGAGCGCCTGCTCGGGCCGCTTCGCTTGCAGAAGCATATCGGCGATCATCTCGTGCGCGGGAATCCCTTCACTCGCCTCGGCCTCTCCCTGCTCTTTGTCCGCGATCGTGCTCAGGAGCTTCACCGCATTGTCGACATTGCCCTGAGCAAATTCCAGCCATCCTTGTGCGACGACGAGCTCGTCACTCACCGCTTCGTACTCGCCCTGGTCAGTCTTCTTCTTGGGTTCAAGCTTCTTCTGGATTTCTTCCAGCTGGGCGATGCCCTTCTTCACTTGCTCGGTGTTTCCTGCGTGGCCGGCGCCAATCGCGCGCGTGGTGTAAGTGATGGACTGCACGATGCCGTCGGCACCTTCGACAGGGGTGAGCTGAGACGCGGCGCTCCAATCATGCAGTTCCAGCGCGTAGGAAGCGGGGTATGCGGACAAGGCGAAGAACCGCGGATCAAATCCCATGTCGTACATGTCTTTCATCGGCGGCATGGCGCGGACCTCGTCGATGATTTTTTGCGCGTCCTGCTCGCGGCCGGTTTGCAGATACGCATAGACCAGGAAGTCCATCGCATGGAACTGATGGCCTTCGCCGCCCATGTGCATGGCGGCTTCTTTCTGGGTTGCAGCAATCGAGGCCACATTGGAGTCGATGTCGTCCTGCCAAAGCCCCAGACGCGCGAAGATGTGCGCAGGCATATGGAGGGCATGGGGCGCGGCAGGAGCCAGATGAGCGTATTTGCGTGCAGCCGGCAGGCCTTTCTCCGCCATGTCAGGCTTGTCGTACGTGTGGATCAGGTAGTGCGCGACTCCGGGATGATCCGGCTCCTCGGCAAAAAGTTTCTCGAGCACCGCGG
>Ga0207664_10002838_pt1 | contig 11505 bp, 11 predicted proteins | sample LARL83metaG_FD_184349 | JGI IMG/M metagenome (GOLD analysis project Ga0207664, IMG submission 184349) | Corn, switchgrass and miscanthus rhizosphere microbial communities from Kellogg Biological Station, Michigan, USA - LAR L8-3 metaG... | ecosystem: Host-associated > Plants > Roots >...
GCCGGCTTTACGGTTCGGCGCTCGTGGACGCGCTTCGCAGCGGGCGGCCGGAGGTGTTCAGCATGGAACCGGAGGCCTTCGCCAGCCTGGCTGCAGATCCTCGGGCCCTCGAGGCGGTTCGGGCCGCAGCGGCCGACCCGAGCCCCGGCCTGCGCGCGACCGCGGCCGAAGCGCTTCCCGATCTCGGCGGCGCCGCGGCGCTAGCGGAGCTCGAGCTGCTGGCCGCCGATCCCGAGCCTGCCGTGCGCTGCGCCGCCCTGGCCGGGCTGCTCGGGCTCGGCGCCGGCGGCGAGGCCCGCGACGGCCTGCGCGCGCTGGCCTCATCCGGCGACCACGCCGTCCGCCGCCGCGCTTTGCTCGCGCTGGCCGAAGCTGAAGAGCTCGAGCTCGAGGCCGCGCTGATGCTGCTTGCCGACCTCGATCCCGCTGTCCGCGCCGCCGGGGCGCGCGCGGTCGCGGACCAGGGCCACGTCGCGGTGCAGCCGCTTCTGGAGCGGCTCGAGGATCCCGCTTCCGAGCAGGGCGCGCTGCTCGCCCTGTCCCGGCTGGGCGCAGAGCTCCCAGCCGACGCCCTGACCAACGCCGCCGAATGGCGCCGCCAGCACGCCCTCGAACGCTGGGCCGCGGCCCACGCCGCGAGGGCGGCGGAAGGCGATTGGAGCGAGGTGCTGGCGGATTCCCTGCTGGCCAGAGCCAGGCGAAACGGCGCGACCGCGTTGAGCCTCCGCGCGGCACTGGGCGAGGCCGACTACGTCCCGGTGCTCGGCGGGTTGGAGAGCCGGCACCCGCAGGTCCGGGCCACAGCGCTGGAGGCGTTGGAGGCGTTGGCTGTTACGCCGGAGGCCAAGTCCCTGCTGCCGCTATGGGAAGAGATGCCCTCGCCCCCTCCGTCGCCGCTGCGCGGCGACACCTCCCCGTCAAGCGGGGAGGAGACGTCTCTTCAGTCGCCTTCGACTGAGTTTGTGGAGCGTTTGCTGCTTGACAGCGATCCCTGGATCAGAGAATGTGCGGCCGCCATGAAGACGCTCGACACCGTGCCCGTCATGGAGCGCGTGCTGCTGCTTCGGCAGGCGCCGCTCTTCGCCGGGCTCGACCCGGCCGACCTGAAGCAGGTCGCCGAGGTGGCCACGGAGCACCTCTTCCCCGCCGGGCATGTCCTCGTCCGCCAGGGCGACGCGGGGGGCGAGATGTTCCTGGTGCTCGAAGGAGCGATCAAAGTCGTATCGGATGGTGTGGAGATCGCGCGCCGCGGCCGCGGCGAGGCCGTGGGCGAGATGGCCCTGCTGACGGGTGAGCCCCGCGTCGCCAACCTGGTCGCCGAAGGGGAGGTGCGCGTGCTGACCCTCGACGCCGGCCAGTTTGAGAGCATCCTGCGAGAGCGCCCGCAGGTGGCGCTCGGAGTTATGCGCACGCTCGCCCAGAGGCTGCAAGAACGGTCATGACAAAACCGGCTCCCGACCTGGTTGAAGGCCCCCTCGTGGTGGCGGACATCTCGGGCTACACGAAATTCGTGACGCAGACCGAGATCGATCACTCGGTCGCGATCGTCCACGAGTTGCTGGAGTGCACCGTCGCCGCGATGAGCGGGCAGCTCGAGGTGTCGCAGGTGGAAGGTGACGCGGTGCTCTTCATCGGCGGCCTTTCAGAGGAGCGCGTGCTCGAGGTGGTCGAGCACTGCTTCGTCAGTTTCCACCGGCGCGGCCGGGCGATGAAGGAGATGACCACCTGCCCCTGCCAGGCCTGCCGCCACATCGACGTGCTGCGGCTGAAGTTCGTGCTCCACCGCGGCGCCTATTCGAAGGTCCGCGTGGGTGGCATCGAGCAGCTCCACGGAAGCGACGTCATCGTCACCTTCCGCCTCCTCAAGAACCAGGTGCCGGGCGCCGAGTACGTGCTCGCCTCGAAAGCCTTCCTCGACCGGCTCCCGGCGGCGCTGTCGGCCGCCTTCGCGCCGCACCAGGAGGAGTACGACCACATCGGAACCGTCGAGTGCAGCTACCGCGACCTCGGCCCGGTCTGGGAGGCGGCGGTCGCGTCCGAGAGGCGGCTCGTCGCGCCCGCCGACGCCAAGGTCAAGGGCGAGTTCCTGCTGGACGTCCCGCTCGACCGTGCCTGGGAACTGCTGGAGGATCCGGAGTGCTGGCGGGAGACGATGGGCGTCCACGACGTGACCATGACGCGCGGCGCGCGCGGCAGCCTGGCCGACAGCGAGCTGCACTGCCACCACGGCAAGAACGGCAAGCAGCTGCTGGTCATGCGCGTGGTGCTGGCAGAGCAGCCGCACACGTTGACGATCACGAGCGAGCCGGGCGTCGTCAAGGAGATGTGGCAGACATTCCACTTCGAAGATGCCGGCGAGGGGCGCACCAGGGCCTTCGAGTGGATTACCTGGGATACCTGGCCGGGGCTGAAAGGGAAGCTGATGGAGCGGCTCGCCTACGGCTTCATGCGCAAGTCGGTCAAGGACGGCAAGCCGAGGATGGAAGAGATGGCGCGGCGGCGAACCGCTCTGCCGGAGAGCAAGGCCGGCTAGAGAAGCGTCTCGAGCAGGGAGGCTGCCGCCGCCGGTGGATCGGTCTCCTGGAGACGGGCCGAGTGAGCTGCGACCGCGGCATGCATCGGTTGGGAGGCGATGACTCGATCGATCGCGGCGGAGAGCATCGCTGCCGACACCTCCTCTCGGGCGACCACCGCCGCCACGCCCAGCATCTCCGCCCGAGCAGCGACCCCGGGCTGGTCTCGACCCCAGGGCACCAGCACCATCGGCCGCGCCTCCCAAAGGCCTTTCATGACCAGGCCGTGGCCCGCGTGGCTGAGAAGGAGATCCGCCCTCCGCAGCACCGCGGCGTGCGGCACCAGTTGCTCGACATGGATGTGGCCCGGGACCGCACCCACCTCCTCCGCCTCGTGGCCGCGGCCGACGGTGACGACCGCACGCAGCGGCTTGTCCGCCAATGCCTCGACCGCGGCTCGCGCCAGGGGTAGATCGTCCTGCGCCTGCGAGCTCAAGGAGACCAGCACCCAGGGATCACCGGGCTCGGCTAGATAAGCCGGGACCGTGCCCGGCGGCTCCCAGATACCCAGCGGGCCGGTGTAGTGGTGACGTGCCGGCAAGCCGTCGAACCCGAGATCAAAGACCTGGTCCGTGGCGTGCAAGACCAGGCTCGGCAAGCCGAGCAAGCGGGCATAGCGGGCGAGCAAGGGCTGGGCACGCGGCGCCGCGTCGAGCTCGAGGGGACGCGGCGGGTTGGGGCCGAGATAGAAGGTGCTGTTGATCACGCCCCAGGGGACGCCCGGCGCGGACACTGCGACCGCCTCGACGCCGAAGAGCGAGGTCACTACCGCATCCGGACGGAGCTCGCGCAAGAGAGGACTTACGGCGTCCCCAACCTCCGCCGCCCACGCCGCCAGACGCTCCTCCACCACCTGCCCATCGGTTCCCGCCTCGCGTACCGCCGCGACGAGCCGCGGTCCGAGAGCTCCGCGGGCAGGACCCGCGCCGGTAGGCCGATCGCGCCGAGGCTGTCACCCGCGCCCGAGTCGCCGGCGAAGCTCACCTCGTGACCGCGCTCGCGCAGGGCCAGTGCGGCCGCCACCAGTGGCTGGAGGTCCCCGCCGGCCCCACCGATGGCGACGAAAAGAAAGCGGCTCACAGGCCTATTAAGCCCGGAGCCGCTCCTTGCTTGTTCTTAGGTGTGCCGGATCAGTTCATGACGCAGGCGTTGGCGCTGTTGCTCCAGAGCGACTGCACCGCCCAGTGGTTGCTCGTGGTCGAGATGTTGCCGCTGGGATAGGTCGAGGGGCTCCCCCAGGCGCAGATGTCGCCGGTCTCCCCACCGTCTGACGTGCGCCACGCCGGCGCTGTCAGCGGGAACGGGTCCGTCTCCGCCTCGGCGAACTCGTGGCCGCCGACGACCGAATAACCGTCCAGGAAGCCGTGGCCGTAGGCATCGTCGGTGGGGTTGACGTAGTTCTCACCGCAGAGGGAGTTGACGTTCGGCAGGTAAGGCATCACCGAGTAGGAGATCTTCCGTCCCTGCGAGTCGGTGATCTCGTCGTGGTAGGCGCAGTAGACGCCGAAGCCGGCCGGGTAGGCACCCGGTGGCAGGAAGATCATGTAGTCGGCGCCCGCCGTGTAGCCGAAGTGCGCCTCCGCCGCGAGGGCCTCCATGCCCAGCTGCGTGAAGTTCTGGGCGCTCCCGCTGAAGCAGAGCTCGTTGCAGTTGTCGGTCACCACCGGCAGCGGCGGCACGCTCGAGGTGTCCGTCCACTCCCCGTGGTAGACGGGCCCGGTGCTCGAGCCGTACTGCAGCTGCGAGTTGTTCCAGCCGGTGGTGCCACCCGCGACGGCGGTGAAGAAGTCGTTCAGATAGTTCTGAATGGTCGCGGCCGCGTTCGGGTAGGTAGTGGGGCCTGAGGTCCCGACGTCCGCCCAGCCGACGCTCCACTGCGCCCCCCAGAAGTCGAGGTAGACGTTGGCCGGTTTCTCCACCGGGCCGCCGCTATTGATCAGCGGCGGCGTGCAGCAGCTGTTGTGCGGTCCGGCACTGGCGTTGGTGCTTCCAAGATTGGTCTCGGGCTGCTGGCCCAGGGCGAGCATGAAATGTGGCCGCCCGGCCGGCGAGCCGAGGTTGCTGGTGGTGGGCAAGGGCGCGGCCGCGAAGGCCTGGGTGCCGGCGAAGATACCCGCGATGACAGCCCCCGCCAGGGCGAACCGGCGGATAGCAGGTGACAGCGAACGTAGCGACAACAGAAGACCCTCCTACTTGCCGAGCGTATAGTCACGCGCGGCTTGATTGACACCTTGCTTATCACATGAGCCGGTGGCAATGCGAGCCTCTGATCTGGCGGTGGAGCCGGGTGGATCCCCTCCCCACCAGGTGGGGAGGGGTGTTATCGGCTCAGTTGAGGACGCAGGCTCGGGCGCTGTTGCTCCAGAGCGATTGCACGGCCCAGAAATTGCTCGCGTTCCGGACGTTGCCGGCCGGGTAGGTGGTCACCGTGCCCCAGGCGCACATGTCGCCGTTCTCGTTTCCACCTGAGTCCTGCCATGCCGGCGCGGTGAACGGCAAGGGGTCGGTCTCGGCCTCCGCGAACTCGTGGCCGGCGACGATCGAGTAGCCGTCGAGGAACCCGTGACCGTAGGCGTCATTCGTCAGGTTGATGTAGTTCTCGCCGCAGCCGTAGCTGGCGTCGGGCAGGTAGGGGATGACCGAGTAGGAGATCCTGCGGCCCTGGCCGTCGTAGATCTCGTCGTGATACGCGCAGTAGATGGCGCCGAAACCGGCTGGGACGGAGCCCCGGGGCAGCATGATCATGTAGTCGGCGTTCCGCGAATAGCCGAAGTGCGCCTCGGCCGCGAGGGCTTCGCTTCCGAGCTGGTTGGCGGCAGTTTCAACTGACCGCACGGCGCCGGGCGGCTGGTCGATCAAGCAGACCAACGCGACGCAGTTGTCGGTGACGGCGGGAGTCGGCGGCGTGCTGGACGTATCCACGAAGCTCCCGCCGTAGGTCGGCGGCACCTTCAGGTGGTACTGCGACTGGGAGTTGTTCCAGGTCGGCGTCGTGCCCCCGGCGGCTATGGCTTTGAAGAAGCCCTGGAGATAGGTCTGGACAGTTGTCGCAGCGTTGGGATAGCTGGCTGGAGTCGCAGGCCCGCACTGGTTGTAGTAGCCGCCGGCGCACGGGTTGGCCGCTTCGTCAGGCCAGCCGGCACTCCACTGAGGCCCCCAGAAGTCGAGGTAGACGCGGGCCGGGCTCTCGACCGGGCCTCCGTTGTTGATCAACGGCGGGGTGCAGCAGCTGTTGTGCGGGCCGAACGAGGCCTTGCCCTGGCTTTGGCCCGCAGATGTCCGGTGGAGCGCGAGCATCAGGTGTGGTCCGCCCGAATGGGTCGGGTGCCCGGCCGGTGAGGCCGCGGCGAAAGCTGAGCTCCAGGCGAAGACGCCGAGCACGACCGCGCCGGCGAGAACCAGGCGCCGCGCCACCGGCGGCAGCGTAAGTACAGTCACAGGACGACCCCCATTCCATGCCCGCGCCAGAGGGCACGCTTGCGTTAGTTACATCCTGCATATCACATAACCGGCAAGCGCCGCCACCGGTCGAGTTGACGGCTGCTCTACCTCCCCGGGCTCCGTTCTAGCGCCGGGCGATCACGTGGAACACATGCCAGTGCTTGGGCGTCCCGTCCGCCGTCTTGCCGTCCTCCTCGATCTCCGTCAGCTCGATGAGCTCCCAGCCGGCGAGCAGCGCCCGCACGTCGGCCTCGGTCGTGAAGTTCAGCTCCGAGCCGGGTTCGTTCCACTGGTCGCGCAGCCCGAAGAAGGTGGCGGCGAGCACGCCGCCCGGGCGCACCGCATCACGGATTCCCTTCAGCGTGGCTTCGTGGCGGTCTGGCGCGATGAAAGGTAATGAGAACTGGGCGTTGACAAGGTCGTAGGACTCGGGGACGAAGTCCTCGATTCGGCTCGCCACGAACTGGACATTTCTCTGCCGGGGCAGCCGGCGCAGCGCGGCGGCCGACGATGGCGACGAGTCCACGGCGGTCACGCGCCAGCCCTTTGTCAGCAGGTGGCGGCTGTCGCGGCCGCCGCCCGCGCCGAGGTCCAGGGCATCGCCCGGCGTGGCGAACAGCGCGGCGGCGCGCACCAGGCGCGGCCAGGCCGGCTGAGCACCCGTGATCCGGATGAACTCGCGCCAATCCTTTTCGTCGGGCACAGCCCGCCGAGTCTAGGCGGGTCGGCTGGTGGGGCAGCGGTCTGCCCGGAATGCGGTGACGACCTTGGATGTGCTGTCCTAGCACCGTGGCGAAGCTCGCGATCATGATCGAGGGCCAGGAGGGAGTCGACTGGCGGCTCTGGAAGCACCTGGTCGAGACGGTCGAGGGACTCGGCTTCGACTCCTTCTGGCGCAGTGACCACCTGCTCTCGGTCATGGGCGCCAACGAGCGGGCCGTCGTGGAGTGCTGGACGTCCCTGCCGCTGATCGCGACCTGGACCGAGCGCATCCCCTTCGGCCCCAACGTCAGCCCGATGACCTTTCGGATCCCGGGCGTGCTCGCCAAGCAGGCCGCGGCGGTCGACGTGCTCAGCGAGGGCCGGCTCGTGATGGGAGTCGGCGCCGGCTGGAACTCGGTCGAGCACGAGGCGTTCGGCATCCCCTTCCTCTCTCTGAAGGAGCGGATGGACCTGCTGGACGAGGCCATCCCGATCATGCAGAAGGTCTGGGAGACCTACGAGCCCCGGCCGGTCCGGGGGACCATCCCCTTCCTGGTCGGCGGCGGCGGCGAGAAGCGGACGCTGCGGGCGGTCGCCCGGCACGCCAGCCTCTGGAGCATGGGCGGCAAGCCCGAGGTGGACGACTACCGGCACAAGGTTGAGGTGCTCGAAGGCCACTGCCGTGACGCCGCCCGCGATCCCGCCGAGATCCGGCGCGGCTTCCAGACCATCGTTCTCATCGGCCGCACCGAGGAGGAGCTTCTCCGGCGCGCCGAAGGGCTCCGCTCGGCGCTCCCGTCATTCCGCTCGATGTCGCCGGAGGACGTCCTGGCCACGCTGCGGAACCGGTGCTTCGCCGGTACCCCGGCCGAGATCGCGTCGCAGATGCGGCCCTACATCGACCTGGGCGCGGACCTCTTCTGGCTGCAGCATTTCCTCTTCGAAGACGACGACGCGCTGAAGCTGCTCATGGACGAGGTCGCACCTCTTATCTCCTAAAGCGCGGAGGTATCCAGGTTCCTGTCAGCGCAGGGCCTTCTCGTACCAGACGACGTCCCAGTAGCGGCCGAACTTCCGGCCCAGCTCGGTGAAGCGCCCGACCTCGCGAAAGCCGAATTTGAGGTGCAGCCGCACCGACGGTTCGTTCGGCGGCACGATGCCGGCGACGGCGCGCCAGACGTCGTGGGCCGCCAGCCGCTCGAAGAGCTCGGCATAGAGCAGCGAGCCGACGCCGCGCCCGCCGGCGTCTGGGTGGTTGTACACCGTGGTCTCGACCGTAGTTTCGTAAGCCGGCTTGGGCCGGAAGCGGCTGCTGGTCGCATAGCCGAGCAGCTGTCCGCCGTCCTCGGCCACGACCAGCTGGTGCCGGGTTCCTTCCCTGTAGTGACCGAACCACTCCCGACGCTGGTCGGGCTTGAACGGCTCGAGGTCGAACGTCGCCGGCGAGTGGACGACGTAGTGGTTGTAGATCTCGGTCAGCGCCTCGAGATCGGAGTCCCGGGCGTGCCGCACGGTCGCAGACACGCCCGAGAGGATAGGTCAGCTAAGGCTGAACGGCGGGTACTGGTCGGTGACCAGCAGGAAGGCATAGGCGAGAACTCGGTTCTGCCAGCGGAGGACGCCCTCCACGAACTCGAAGAGCCCGCGGGGGTAGCGCCCGGTGAAGAGGATCGCGAACCACGCGATCACGACGGCGCCGACGGCGGCGATCCCCAGAAAGAAGAGCACCACGTAGTGCGGGATGGCGAGGAACCACTTCACCAGCGGCAGCCAGCGGTTGAGCTGAACCTCGGCGTCGGGATAGGCCACGTCCACGTGCACCGCCTGCTCGTCATCGGTGGACGGGTACCGGTCGTCCATCAGGAACAGGTAGACGAGCACGCGGTCGCTGAACCTCAACAGCTCGCGGTTCCAGTCGAACCACCAGCGCGGGTACTTGTGGCGGAACAGGATCATCAGCAGCGGCGCCACAAAGAGCGTTCCGCCCGCCAGCGCGATCGCATCGCCGTGCCTGCCGTGGATGGTGAAGGCAGACACGGCGCCCAGCACCACCGCGATCGGCAGCACCGTGAAGATGCGAAAGGCCGTTGTCCAGCGGTTGAGCGCGCGCTCGGGATAGTCGACCGACAGCTGCAGTGGATAGGCGGCGTCCATGGGTAATTCCCTCCTAACCGACCGCCGTCAGAGCGGCCGGCACCAATGCCTCGTCGGACAGCACGCGGCCGTCCTTGAGGCGGATCTGCCTCTTGGTCCGTGACGCCAGCTCGGCGTCGTGGGTGACCAGGATCACGGTCACCCCGGATTCGCTGTTCAGGGTCTCGAGCAGCGTCATGAGCTCCGCGGCTGTGTCGCTGTCGACCGCGCCCGTGGGCTCGTCGAGCAGGATCACGTCAGGCTGGTTGATGAGGGCGCGCGCGATGGCGCCGCGCTGCTGCTGGCCGCCCGAGAGCTCGCCTGGGCGATGGCGGGCGCGATCCGCCAGCCCGACCGCGTCCAACAGCTCCAGCGCGCGCCGGCGTCCGTCGCCGTTGGCCCGCGTGTAGCGCAGCGGCAGCATCACGTTGGCCAGCAGGTCCAGCGCCGGCAGCAGGTTGTACTCCTGGAAGACGAAGCCGATGCGGCGGCCGCGCAGCTCGGCCAGGCGGGAGTCGCTGAGCCGGCCGGTGTCGTCGCTGCCGATCACCACCCGACCCGAGGTGGGCCGCAGCAGCAGGCCGGCGACGTCCAGCAGGGTGGTCTTGCCGCTGCCCGAGCGGCCGACGACGGAGGCGAAATCGCCGGACTCGAAGCTCAGGCTCACGCCGTCCACCGCCTTCACCGTCTCCGCGCCCTGCTTGTAGTGCTTCGTGATGTCGACCAGTTCGAGTCGTGCCATGTTTCTTCGGTCCTCTCTTCTCGTGGTTACTGCGAGCGCAGCGCGGTGACGGGGTCGAGGCGCGCGGCGCGCCAGCTGGGGATCAGACCGGCGAAGGCGCCGAGCGCCACCGCCAGGCCGATCGAGATGCCGGTCAGCAGCGGCGTGATATAGAAGATCTCGCCGCCCGCGGCCGACGCGAGCGTGCTGTTCAGCACCGTCGCGGCGATGAGGCCCAGGCTGTAGCCCGCCAGCCCGCCGATGAGCCCGATGACGGCGGACTCGGTGACGACCTCGCGGACTATGTGCCGCGTCCGCGCGCCGACCGCGCGCTTGAGGCCGATCTCGCGAGTCCGCTCGGTGATCGCCATCAGCATTGTGTTGACGACCGAGAGGCCGCCGATGACCAGCGCCAGCAGCGCCGCGCCGACCGCGATCAGCGAGAAGATCTCGCCGCCGGTCTTGAACTGGCTGACGATGTCGCTCGGCCGGTCGGCATGCATCGCCGGGAAGGTCTTGTTGATGCGGTCGGCGAGCTTGTCCAGCCGCGTGATTGCCGCGCCTTTGGGGCCGTAAACGGTCGCCGACTGGACCAGGGTCGAGGCGTCGATCTTGTCGCGGATCGCCACCGGGAACGTCGCCTGGAGCGCCCGCTGCGCGTCGCTCAGCCCGACCCAGGCGAAGGCGTCCGGCTCCGTCCTGGTGCGGCTGTAGAGCCCGACGACCGTGAACGGGTGGTTCGTGAAGCTCGGGGCCGGTTGCTTCGGCCGGATCGGCAGGTAGACGGTGTCGCCGAGGTGCGCGTTGAGGTCCTGAGCGACCTGGGTGCCGAGGGCGACGACGCCATGCTCGTCCGGCATCACCTCGCGGCCCGCGACCAGGCTGAGGTGGAAGGCGCTGTAGCGGTTCACGCCCGGGTCGGCACTTTGAATGATGTCGTCCGGGCTGGCGAACCGGCTCGGGCCGCCGGCCGCCACGGTGATGGACGGGGTGACCATCTCCACGCCCGGCACCGCGCGCAGGGCGGCCACCTGCTGGAGCGTCAGCAGCGAGCGCCCGTCGCCCGCGGCCCGGACGTTGATGCTGGAGCCCTCGTAAGTGACTCCGCCGGCCAGGATGGCGTTCACGTGCTCGGCGACGCCGCCCATGACGGTGAACGCGAAGATGCCGATGACGATGCCGCTCACCGTCAGCGTGGTTCGAAGCCGTCTGCGGGCGAGGTTTCGCAAGATTTCCATGCCGTGCATGCTCAGCTCCACCCGTTGAGGAACTGCGCGGGATTTGTGTCGAAAAGGAATCGAATTACCTCCCCTTCGGGGAGGTGGCTCGGCGCAGCCGAGCCGGAGGGGTCGTGCCGAAGCTCCCAACCCGGAGGGGTCGTGCCGAAGCTGCCAGCCCCTCCCTGACCCTCAGCGGAGGGGAGGGAAGGTCCTCTACCTACGGCTGAGGCTGATCACCCCGTTGACGGTGTCGAGCGTCAGCGAGCCCGAGGTCGCCGGGCCGCCGCCGACCACCCCCGTGGCCGCCTCGGATGAACCGAACTTCTGGAGTCCGATCCCGAAGCTGCGGGGGAGATCGACGGAACCGTTCGCGGATGTCGCTCGCAGCTGGGTGCCGCCGGCCGAGCGGAGCACCAGCCTGATCCCGCCGCTGACGACCGCCGCGTCGAGAGACCCCCCGGCCATGCTGATGGTCCCCGCGATGCCGCCGTTGGTCAGGCGGATACGCGAGACGCCGGTGACCTTGAACCCTTGCAGCACCACGACGCCGGCCGACCCCGACACGTCCACGGGCCCGGCGAGCTGGGCGAGATGGATGACGCCCGGGCCGCTGTCGAGGCGCAGCGAGGAGCCTGGCGGCACGAGGATCGTGACGTCGCGGCCCTGGCTTGTCGGTCCCCCGAGGCTCAGGTCCTGCAGGCTTGGGAACTCCGAC
>Ga0207664_10002841_pt1 | contig 11495 bp, 15 predicted proteins | sample LARL83metaG_FD_184349 | JGI IMG/M metagenome (GOLD analysis project Ga0207664, IMG submission 184349) | Corn, switchgrass and miscanthus rhizosphere microbial communities from Kellogg Biological Station, Michigan, USA - LAR L8-3 metaG... | ecosystem: Host-associated > Plants > Roots >...
GACGGCCCCCAATCCGGCGCCCGCAGGTCGTACTTCAAGTAGAAACGCATGTGGCCGCCCTCGCCTATCCGGACCTAATCAGGTTAATACGTTATATATTTTTGGCGCCTGCGCGATCGCGATCAGAAGAGGCGATCGGAGTCGCGGGACTGCCGGACGCGCCACGGAAGCGCATCGGGCCAGACCGAACATGAACGTCCACCGGACCGCCGATCCCCAGACGTCCGCCAGGTCCTCCGGCGCGCTGGGGTAGTCATTCATAAATTAGATAGACAATTAAGCTTCTCTATCCACATGGGATGCTGGCACGAGGCGTAGGCGAAGTCAAGGGACTGGCGGTGCGGACCCGCGAGTTGCGGCCTCGCCGGGCAAAGGCCTTCACCCGGCTGGGTATTCATCACGGCTTCGGGCCGACCGAAACGCTGCCCCGCCTGGTTGGCATCTAGCGGGCGGCGCGTCTGATCTTCACGCGTGAGCAGGTCTCCGGCGCGCGGGCCGCCGAGATTGGCCTGTACGACGAGGCGGCGCCCGCCGCGCAGATCCGCACGCGCGCCGTGGACCTGGCCCGCGCGATCGGCGCCGCGGCGCCGCTGGCAGTGCGTTCGGTGCGCGCCACCCTGCGGCGCGAGCTGCTGGCCGCGCTTCACGCGGCGATGGACCATGAGAACGCCGAAGACCGGCCACGTGATCATGTTCGGGGCAGTGATCTAAATAGGTAGATAATTGACACTAGACAGATAAATGTTAGTCTACGGTCAGTCGACTGTCGCATAGCTCAGTAGGCCCATTCGGGCATTGCCGGGGCCACCCGGTTCCCAGCACCGCGGACTCGCTGCACTCTCAACCGCGGAGCCATGTCGCGCCGCTGGCGATGCGGGCCTCCCGCGTGATCGGCGGAAAGGACGGACGATGAAGACGAGAGCGGCCGTACTCCGGGAATCCCCCGGTGCCTGGAGCGTAGAAGAGGTCGAGCTAGACGATCCGCGGGACGGCGAAGTCCTCGTGGAGATGGTCGCCACCGGGCTGTGCCACAGCGACCACCACCTGCTCACCGGCGACCTTCCGCCTCTGCACCTGCCCGTCGTCGGGGGTCACGAGGGAGCCGGCATCGTGCGCCGGACCGGGCCCGGGGTCACCGGTCTCAACGAGGGCGATCACATCATCACCTCCTTCATCCCGGCGTGCGGGCGGTGCCGCTGGTGCGCGACGGGCAGGCAGAACCTCTGCGACAACGGCGCCCTGATCGCCGTCGGCAACCAGCTCGACGGCAGCTACCGGATGCGGACCGGCGACGGGCACGACCTCGCGACGTTCTGCGTGCTCGGGACCTTCGCCGAATGGCAGGTTTACGACCAGCTGTCGTGCGTCAAGGTCGACCCGGACCTTCCCCTTGACGCGGCCTGCCTGGTCGCGTGCGGCGTCCAGACCGGTCTTGGCTCGGCCACCAGCGCCGGCGAGGTCCGCCTGGGCGACGTCGTCCTGGTGGTCGGCGTCGGCGGGGTCGGCATGAACGCCGTGCAGGGCGCGAGCCTGGTCGGCGCTGAACATGTTATCGCCATCGACCCAGTGCCTAACAAGCAGAAATGGGCGCTGGACTTCGGGGCGACCGAGTCCTTCGAATCGATCGCGGCCGCCGACGACCGGGTCCGGCACCTGACGAACGGCCAGGGAGCCGACGTCTGTATCCTCACCGCGGGCATCGTCACCAGCGAAATGTTCAGCCAGGGCCTCGCCGCGATCCGCAAGGGCGGCACCCTGGTCGCCACCGGCATGAGCACGGTCAGCGACAACGCCGCGATCCGCGGGCTGAACTCCACGAACCTCGCCTCCCTGCAAAAGCGCATCCAGGGATCCCTGTACGGGATGAAGTCCCCCCGGGAGGCCATGCCGAGCTTGCTGAACATGTACCGGGCCGGCAAGCTCAAGCTCGACCAACTGATCACCCAGCGCTACGCCCTGGACGATATCAACACCGCCTACCAGGACATGAGTGACGGCAAGAACATTCGCGGCGTGATCACCTTCGGAGGCTAACCCAAGGCCGGTTAGTTTAGGTGGCTTCGTTTGGTGTCAAGTTTAGGATGGCGATGTCGATGGTGGCGCTGCAGGCGGTGTGGTCGACTTTGCCTCGCGCGTTGTACCTGGACATGGCGCGCTTGACGGCGCGTGGGCTGATGCGAAGCCGTCTTGCGGGGATCAGGCTGGCGAGGACTGTGCCGCCGATCTTTCCGGCCAGGTCGGTGACTGCTCCCGCAGTGACGACTGCGGCCAGGATGACCTGCTCGCGGGTGGCGTTCAGGGCGACGGCGAAGCTAGCCCGAGCGGGGACTGTCCGATGGCCTGCCCGTTATCGTGCCCACCGTGGAGCGGGTCGAGCGGATGCTCTCCGGTACCGCGCGCGACCCGTCCGCGAGCCTGGGCCGGATGCCGCCGAGCAACGCCCAGGCCACGGTCGAGAAGGTCGCCATCAATGCAGTCCTCGCGGGCTGCAAGCCTCGGCGAACTGGACGCCGCGCTGCCGCCCGGAGCCGCCCGGGTCACCCCGGCGGGCCGGCGCGCTGTCCTGGACGAGCGGATGCGCCAGGCCACCCGGCTGCAGCGGGCGTGACGCCGCCGCGCACCTCTGCTACACGACCGCTCCGGCGCTCACGTGGATGAGCTGCCCGGTTATCTGCCGGCTGGCCGAGCTTCCTAATCATCCTTACCCGATAGGTCTCCGGCCCGTGACCTCAAGGTGGACGGAAAGATGAGCGCTGACAACGACACCAGGGTTTTCGCGGTCTCCCCGGAAGCCGCCTCCCGGATCGAAGCCCGTTATCGCAGGCTCTCGCCGCGATCCGGGGAGGCCTTCGAGCGCCACGCCCGGCTAATGCCGGCCGGCGTGCCCGGCGGGATCACGCAGAGCTTCCCCTATCAGCTCTACATCTCCCGGGGGGACGGCTGCCATGTGTGGGACGCAGACGGCCGCAAGCTTGTCGACCTCGTCTACGGGGACTGGCTGTACCCGCTCGGCCACAACCACCCCGCGGTGACCGCGGCGATCGCCGGCCAGCTCGCCAAGGGCCCCACCTTCTGCATCCCAGACCCCGACCTGGGCTACGAGGCCGCCTCACGGCTGCTCGCCCGGTTCCCCTGGCTGGACATGATCCGGTACACCGCCTCCGGCACCGAGGCCACCTTGATGGCCACCCGGCTCGCCCGCGCCTACACTCACCGACCGAAGATCGCCAAGATCGCCGGCGGCTACCACGGCGTCCACGACGCCTCGATGATCGTCAACATGCGCACCCGGGACCCCTTCGTCACCCCGCAAGGCCTGATCCCCGGCACCGAAGACAGCGTGGTCCTGCTGCCTTACAACGACACCGAGACTTCGCTTAAGACCATCGAGACCCACGCCGACGAACTAGCCGGCATCATCATCGAGCCCATGATGGGCGGCAGCGGCATGATCCCGGCCAGCCGGGAGTACCTGGAGGCGCTGCGGGACATCACCCGGCGCCTCGGCATCGTCTTCATCATGGACGAGGTCGTCACCTTCCCCTACGGCCCGGCCGGCATCCAGGGCGCGTTCGGCATCGAGTCCGACATCACCACCTTCGGAAAGGCCATCGGCGGCGGGACCCCGCTGGGCGCCTTCGCCGGGACCGAACTGATCATGAGCCTCATGGACAACCGACTGCACGAGGGCAGCCCACCCGTCCGGCACGCCTCCACCGTCGGCGGTGCCCCGCTCTGCCTCGCCGCCTCCGTCGCCGTCCTGGACACCCTGACCGACGATATCTACCGGCACCTGCACGCCCTCGGCGACCGGCTCCGCTCCGGTGTCGGCGAGATCGCCGCCAAGCACGATGTCCCACTGCAGGCGACCGGCGCCGGCCACTTCTTTGCCCTGCACTGGACCCCGGTCCCGGTCGTCGACTTCCTCACCGCGATGACCTCAGACCGGGTTCTCATGAACCACGTCCTGATCGCGCTCTACAACGAGGGCTACATCCTCATGTCGCCCCACGCGGGCACGCTGAGCGCGCCCATGACGGACGAGCACGTCGACGGTCTGCTCCAGGCCATCGAAGACTCGCTTGCCGCCTGCGGGCTCATCAAGGCCTGACCCATTCCGCCGCAGGAAAGGACGGGACACGTGTCCGGTTCTAAGCTGATCTACCTGGCCCGGCGAAACCCGCGACTGAGCCGGGAGCAGTTCATGCGGCGGTGGCGCCAGCACGCCGCGTTCTCGATGGGGCTGGCCCGCTGGTCGGCGATCCAGCGGTGCGCCTACTGCGATGTGCTGCCGCCGTCTCTCGGTATCCCGTGGGCGGTTGAAGGCTACGATGGCGTCGCGGACATCTGGTTCCGCGGCGACGCCACCCCCGCCGACCCGGAGGACCGGGCCAGGCTGAGCGCCGACGAGATCGAGACCTTTTCTGATTACGTCTCGGCGTTCGCGCTGCACACGCGGGAGGTGATCGTCAAGCCGGGCGGCGGGACCGTCAAAGCCACCCTATTCGTCAGGAACACGGCGTCGGGCGGCCCCGGGGGCTTCGCGGCCCGCTGGGCCCGGCACGCGGACCGGGTGCTGAGCCTGCCGCGGGCGGACCTGGTCCGCGGCTACACGCGGAACACCGCGGACCGGACGGGGGAATGGGGCAATGCGAAGCTGCCTTTTGACGGCGTGGCCGAGTACTGGTTCGAGACCGTCGAGGGAGTCAGCGAGTTCTTTGCCGACCCGCAGGTGTGGGAGATGTACGCCGGGGGCGTCGAGCGATACGGCGCGGGCAGCTCGAACCTGTTCGTGGTGACCAACGAGGTCGTGATGTACGACCGAGCGCTGGCAGAATGACCGCGCCGTAGCCATTCTGCACGGTGCGCAAGAAGCACGGTGCGCAAGAAGCACGGTGAACGAGATGCATGAGTGGGACGTGCGTGCTCAGAACCGATGGGAAGTAATAGGAAAAGGAGGATGCCGGTTCCTGCTGTCCTGATCGACTGGCCCCAATGCCGAGATGGCGGTGCTCCGGCTTCCCGGCGGACCCGCTGACCGCGTTGACCCACGACATGCTAGATGAACTGTCCGCCGGCCGGACCCGCGACGACGGCCTCGCCCAGCTGGCCGGCCGGACGGCCGAGACCGCCCGGCCGGCGGATGCGGCAGCTTATCCTTGTACCTGGACGGCGTTGATGGGCTGGCTCGACAGCAGCGTCTGCTGGCCGTTCTCCACCTGCACGGGCCAGTAGTTCGCCTCGGAATACCGGGTCGGGCCCAGACCGACGATGCTCAGGTGCGTCGCCGGGGTCCAGTTGGGCAAGATCCCGTTCAGGCTGACGTTCTCCACCGAGTTCAGTGCGGTTAGGTACGTGGCGGCCGTGATCGGGCCCTTCATGCCCTTCATGATCTGGAACTGGGCCTCCAGGCCGTCCCACACCCGCAAGGCGAAGGACCGCATGGTCGAGACGTTCGCGTCGCTGTCGCCCGTCGCCGCCTCGGCCTTGACCTGCGCTACGAATGTCTTGATCATCGGGAACCTGGCCTCGGTGGCGGCGTTCACGGGAGGCACGTCGTTGACGATGTAGAGCCCGTTGACCGTGCTGGCGTACCGGGTGATGTCGGCGTCGGTGAAGGCCCCGGAGCCGGTGATGAACTGCACCTTGGACCCGAGCGCGCGCACCGCCTCGATCAGCGGGACCTCCTGGTTGATGGCCAGCGTGACGTCGACGATATCGGCCCCCGAGTTGACGATCTTGGCCGCGTAGGGGCTGAAGTCCGAGATCCCGGCGACGGGGAAGTCAACGACGCCCGCGTAGGCGAGGCCGTACCGCTTCGCCGTCCCGGAGACCGCCGCCTCGAAGGTGGTCTCGAACGGGTTACCCGAGTTGGCCACGAGCAGGATCTTCTTGTAACCTCGCTGCGCGGCGACGGACGTCGCGACCGCCATGGCCGCGGGGATGCCGCCGGTCAGCGGGAACGCGGTGGGAGCAGTCATCTCGCCCAGGGACAGGGCATCCTCGTCGACCACCGGGATGCCCGCGGCCGACAGGGACTGAACCATGGAGGGGCCGAGGATGTCGATCCCGGCCGCCAGCTCCACCACCTTGTCCGAGATCATCTGCCGGACGCAGGCCGCGGTGATGTTCGGGTCGTCCTGGTTGTTGCAGTAATCGACCACCACCTTGTGGCCGTTAATCCCGCCCGCGGCGTTGACGGCCAGGGCCGCGGCGCGGACCGCGGCCACCTCGTCCCCGGCGTTGTAGATCGCGGTATTAGTCGGCTGGATCACGCCGATGTTGATCGGGCTGCCGGTCGCGGTGCTGACAGCTCCCGCGGAGCTCGCGCTCGCCCCGGTGCTGGCCGGGGAGCTCGTGCTGCTACCCGAACTGCTACAGGCCGCGACGGTGATGGCGAGCACGCACAGCGCGGCCCCGGCCGCGGGTCTAGAGAATTTCCGCATGTTCATCAGCCACCTTCTTTCCGGGAATTATTGGGTTTCGGAAAAGCAGCGACGGCTCGGCCGACGCTATTCGTCGATGTCCTCGGCAGCTTCGGGCGGCCCACCGGCGGACAGGTAAATGCTCTCGATTTCCTGGAGCAACGCCTTGAGCTCGGCGGCGGCGCCCTGGAGCACCACACGGCCGCGCCGCAGCTCGTAACCGCAGTCGGCGAAACCGCGGACCTTGCGCACGTGCTGCTTCACCAGCAGCAGCACGCCAAGTCCGGCATCGGAGGCTGGGCGCACGGCCTGCAGTAGGCGGTCGACCACCAGGGGAGCCAGACCGAGGGAAAGCTCGTCGGCCAGCAGAAGCCGCGGCCTCCCGCCGAGGGCCCGGGCGAGCGTCAGCATCTGCCGCTCCCGCCGGACAGCGGGCCGGCCTTCACCCGCCACAGGATGCGGAGCTCCGGGAACAGCGCGACGGCGGCGCTGATGTCGCCCCGGCCGATCTTGAGGTTCTCTTCTCTGGTGAGACCCATGAACACAGACCTCCTCAGCGTCCCCCGTTGGCGCCAAGCAGGCGACCCCCTCGCCCGGCCGGACTTCGAGGTCGATCCCGTGGACGACCGCGACCGGCCCGTAGCCCGCTCTGAGCTGCTCCGCTCGAGGAGGGGCCGACTCCACCACTTGCACTCCTTGGCCTCCATGACGCGTCCGCATCAGGCTTTCCGGCATCTTATATGTCGAATTACACCAAGTCAATTATTTAACTAGTTAAGAGTTGCCAACGGGCCGTCCGTTACGGCGCTAGGGATGCTCCCGGCTGCTGGCCCCGGCTGGCGGCGCGCGTTCGTGGTCACAGTCACTACTGGCCGCTGAGGATCATCTCGATTTCAGCCGAACGGAAGCTGGCGCACCGGCTGCACTCCGACGAGCCGGCGGACACGCCCCCGTCGCGGATCAGTCGGCCCGCCCGCGGGGCCTGGCGCTCAGCGCCGTCCAGGCGACCGGCAGCCCCGGACCGACAGCTCGGCGATCTCCTGCGCGTCGAAGTCGGAGCGGCGGGCGATGGCGAAGATACCGCGGCTGCGCTCGGCCAACGGCTCGGCGAGCGCAAAGAGCTCCTCCATGGTGGCGAGCCGACTCGGCACCGGCTTGCCCCCGGCGCCGGCGTGGGCGGGCTGGCGGAAGGACGCGAAGCCGATCGCCCCGGCGTCCATCGCCCCGCAGACGATCTTGCACATGTGGCCGATCTCGGCTTCGGCGGCTTCGCGGTCGGCGGCTTCCTTGCCCAGTACGTACAGCCGCAGCGGCGTGTGTCCGAGCGTGACCGCCACTTTCAGCTTCGGCCTGGTTCGCGCCACCGCGTCCAGGTACTCGGGAAAGGTCTCGAACGTCCAGGGGATCCTGGCCCGCAGCGCGTCGGCCGACATGCCCTCGACGTTCTCCGGCGTCCGGGTGATCGTCTCGCGGCCGGCCGGGCGGGCGCGATGCCGAACCCGCAGTTGCCCACCACGACCGTTGTGACGCCGTGCCACGACGACGAGGTGAGCGCGTGGTCCCACTGCACCTGCGCGCCGTAGCGCGTGTGGCAGTCGATGAACCCGGGGCTAGGGCAGGGCCGTCGAGGTCAACGACCTCGCCGTCGGCTGACCAGGCCCGCCTGCAGTGCTTCCGCGGCGGTCAGGTAGTTGCCGGTCAGCCACATCTCGATCGCGCGCCGTAGCCCGACGGCCTGCGGAGCAGCACGGTCATGCCGCCGCCGGCTGGGTCTCGGCAACGGTCGTGGTCGCGGCGTGGCTGCTGCGCTCGGCCATCGGATCAGCTGACCTTTGGCATCCGGTCCGGGCGGCGGCCGATCGCCACGCGTTCGGCGATCCGTCACCCGTCGGCGGTCCGCGTGACGACGTCGTTGTAGGTCACGCCGCCCACCTGGCCGTCCGGAGCCCAGGCCGAGGCCCTCGCAGATCACCCGCACGGTACCATCGCTGTCTTCGCTGATGATCACGTCGATGGCGTAATGGGCCAGCGGATGGCGCGCCCGCGGGCTGCCCTATTCCGCGGCGATCTCCCCGGTCCGTGGCAGACGCCCTTGCCGAAGTCGGTGATGTCGTACCGCGCGTCGGCGGTGAAGATCTCGCCCGTCCGGCTGAACTGCCGCTCATCGATGATGTAGCCGTACAGCGCAAGCAGCTCGCGGATCGCGAGCCTGTCCTCGACGCTGATCATGGCCGCCTCTTTCAGACTGGCTGAGATCGCTCAGATCTTGCCCTGCGCGCGCAGCCAGGCGACCGTCTTCTCGATGCCCTCGCGGACAGGGGTGAGGGTGATGCCCAGTTCGGCGTTGGTGCGCGCGGCATCGACGAGCGGTGAGGGGTAAGTCCGCTCAGCCAGCGCCCGCATCGAACCGATGTCGCTGGTCATCTCGGCCAGGGGGACATCGCGGACCCGGTGCGCGACGCCGGCAGCCGCGCAGCCCAGGTTGCAGAAGGCGGCTAGGCTCATGTCCTCGTCCGGGATTCCCGAGATGAGGTACATCCGGGCCGGCTGGCCCTGGTCCAGCGCGGCCAGCGTGACCTGGGCCGCGTTGTCGACGTAGGGCCAGCTCATTGGGAAGCTCGCGTACTCCGTGAGATCGCCCCGGATGGCGCTGTAGAGGCTGCCGGTGAACAGGGTCGGGTGCAGCGCCCGCTCGGTGAACGGCGAGGGGCCGTACATCGCGCCCGGGACAGCGAACATGATCTGCTCGCCGCGGCAGACGCGGTGCATGCTCTCGTAGTAGATCGCCAGCTTGGTCTGCAGGTAGGGCATGTGCTCCGGGCTCGGCGGCACCAGGCGGGCGTTCTCCGTCACGGTCGCCCTGTGATCGAAGATCACCTTGGAAAGGACGACCACCACCCGGCCGACTCCTTGTCGCCGCGCCTCGTCCAGCACGTTGAGCGACCCCTGGTAGTTCACCCGGTCGAACTCCTCCGGCGCGGCCGTGGACCAGGTGCCGCTGATGATCGCGGCGGAGTGAACCAGGCCGTCGATGCCCTTCATAGCGTCGGCGAGCGAGGACGGATCGGTGACGTCGCCGATGACGGGCTCGACGCCGAGCGTCCGCAGCACCTCCGCGTCCGCGGTCGTGCGAACCAGGCCGCGCACGTGGCGGCCGTCGCGGACGGCGAGGCGGCAGACGTTGGAGCCGAGCAGCCCGCTGGCTCCGGTTACCAGAATGCTGGAACAGGTCATGGCGTTCAGATCCTCATCCGTCGCAGGAATCGCTTATGGCAAAAGGCGGTCCGCCGAACAGCAGCTGGCGGACTTGGCCCGCCGCTCGGTGACATCCGGCGGATCGTCGCGGAAGTAGGCCACCGAGTCGTCGCCCTCGCCCCAGCGGAACTGGGCATCTTCTTCCCTCCCGGCGGCGTGGGCGTCGAAGAAATCGCGTGCCTCGCGCGCGAACTCCCGCATCTCGTTAGGCACCGGCTCTCCTCCCGTTTCGCTGAGCTTACCCGTATTCGTCTAACTTTATAAACTCATTATGCCCGGTGTGCAGCGGGATCGGTGAAGGGCATGTCCGGCGGCGTCCGCGGCCCCGCCGCACCCAGACAAGACGACGGATACGCTGTCCTCCTCCTGCGCCGGCACCGTCACACCGGCACCGTCAGCGGCTACCTGTGCTGGACAGCGGCCAGGTCACCACCTGGACCTCCTGGCACCGCTGGACCGCGGTCAGCCTGCTCGCCGGCGCGTTCCTCGCCGTGGCCGCCGCCTGCCAGCGCGTCGCGGACAGCAGCGCCGGCATCCTCGAACTGACCCCCGTCACCGTACCTGAGCTGCTGAGACAGCTCCGCGGCATCGTCATCCCCGAGCCCCGCCGCGACAAGCAGCACCGTGATGCCTGGGCGCTGTGGCGACGCCGCCACCAGTACGACGCCCAGCAAGCCCACCAGCGATGGCACGCCTACGCCGACGAGGTGCCACGGTAACGATCTACAACTGCCGTATCATCGTGAGCACGAAGGCGCTGTTGAACCCGGAGCTACGTACGGCCCGTCGCCGTTCCTCCAGCGGGCCATCCATCCGACCTTGTTCACCGGCTCGCTCTTGACAGCACTGCGCGGAGAACTCAAGCGAGGGGTCCGGCCGTGAGCTCGAAGGAGAAGCAGGACAACCAACCGTGGTGGCGGGGCGTTGATCCGGGACACCGCTTGACGGGCAAGCGGGCGTTTGTCACCGGTGCCGGCACGGCGCCGGGGGGTGATCTGCTCGGCATCGGTGAGGCGATCGCCGTGCTCTTCGCGAGCCAGGGCGCGAAAGTCGCCGTAGCCGACGTATCCGGCGAAAGGGCGAAGGCGACCGTCGGCCTCATCAACGATGCTGGGGCCGAGGGTGTCGCGGTGATCGGTGACCTATCGAGGGAAGCTGACAACGCGCGATGCGTCGAAGAAGCTGTCCGAGCGCTGGGCGGCCTGGACACCGTGGTTAACAACGTTGCACTCTCCGGCGGCGGAGGAAGTCCCACGACCGTGGATCTTGAGGTCTGGGAGCGCGTCATGGCGGTGAACGTCCGGGCAGCGATACTCACCGCCCGGCATGCGATCCCGCACCTCAAACGCGCTGGCGGGGGATCCATCATCAACGTTTCGTCCGTCGCGGCCACGCGCGCACTGGGTACAGGGGCTTATGCGGCGTCGAAGGCGGCGATTCAGGCGCTGACGCGTGACTGGGCCCTCATTCATGGCCGGGACCACATCAGGGCCAACTGCATCGTGGTTGGTCACGCACACACGCCTATGGGCACAACCGATGAGGCTGGGCGCGAGCGCCGTCGCCTGGCCAGCCTGCTCGGCACTGAGGGAGTCGCGTGGGACATCGCGTGGCCGGCCGTGTTTCTCGCATCCGATGAAAGCCGGTGGATTAGCGGCGCCGATCTTCCGGTGGACGCCGGTGCCACCGCAACGACCGCGTTGGGCATTCACATGCTTAACAGGTCAGGCAGGACGGAAGGCGAATTGGGCCCGTCAATACCCCCGTCCACTTCGAGCACCTCTCCGGTCACGTAGCCGGAAGCCGGCGAGGCGA
>Ga0207664_10002842_pt1 | contig 11491 bp, 10 predicted proteins | sample LARL83metaG_FD_184349 | JGI IMG/M metagenome (GOLD analysis project Ga0207664, IMG submission 184349) | Corn, switchgrass and miscanthus rhizosphere microbial communities from Kellogg Biological Station, Michigan, USA - LAR L8-3 metaG... | ecosystem: Host-associated > Plants > Roots >...
GGAGGCATCGGGCTGACAACCGCTCTCGGCGTGCTCCGCCGGGGGTGGGTCGTGGTCGGAAGCCTGCCGACGACGGATGGCTCGGCAGCCACCGCACGGGCAGGCTGCCTGATCGTGCTGAACCGATGGGGGACGCCGGTCGAGACGTTCTCCGGCGGCTCGATCAACGGGCCGTGGGACATGGCCACGGTCGATCAGGGGAGCCGCGCGACCCTGTTCGTGGCCAACGTGCTGAACGGGACGAAGGCGGCCGGCGGGATGGTCGTCCACCGCGGCACGGTCCTCCGGCTTCGCCTGGCCGTCATGCACCGGCCGCCGCAGATCACGTCGTCGACGGTGATCGGGCGCGGCTACGGCGAGCGCACCGATCCAGCCGCCCTGGTCGTCGGGCCGACTGGTCTGGGCATCGCCCGCAACGGCACGCTTTTCGTCGCCGATAGCGTGGCCAACCGCATCGACGCCATCCCCGACGCGATGACCAGGACGTCGGCCGTCCGGATCGGGCGGATGGTGTCCAGCGGCGGGGCGCTGAGCACCCCGCTGGGCCTGGCGATCGCACCCAACGGCGACATCCTGACCGTGAACGGCGGTGACGGCCGACTCGTCGAGACGACCCAGCCGGGTCACCAGATCGCGATCCGCTGGCTCGACCGGTCGGGCAGCCCCCCGGGCTCGGGAGCGCTCTTCGGGCTCGCGGTACGCCCCGACCAGCGCGCCGTCTACTACGTGGACGACGCCACCAACACGCTCAACCTGCTCCACCACTGAGGTCGCTGCCGGCAGTGGCAAACTCTTCGAGCGCTCTCGCGGTAGTACCGGCGAAGCATCGTGATGCCCCCCGTCCGATCCCGCTCCGAACGCTCGCCGAGCACGCCGGCCCTGCTCCTCGCCGCCATCGCCTGCGCGCTCCTGGTTCTGACGGGCTGCAGCCGGTCCCCGGGAACGGGCGCTGCGCTCGCGCGCGACTCGTCACGTCCGGCGCCGTCGCCCGGCCGCTCCAGCTACACCATCATGCAGATGAACCTGTGCCTCTCCGGTATCGCCGACTGCTACGTCAAGGTCGCATACCCGGCCGCGCTCCAGGAGGCGGCAGCCCTGATCCGTGAGGCCCGGCCGGACGCCGTGACCATCAGCGAGGCGTGCCGGGGCGACGTCGCGCAGATCGCCCGCCAGACCGGGTACCACCTGCGCTTCTCGACGGTAATCTACGGCGGCAGGCCCTTCCGCTGCGTGCAGCCCGGCGGCCGCGGGGTCTTTGGCGACTCGGTGCTCACGAAGGCGGCCATCGTGAGCAGCCACAATCACGCATTCGCTGCGCAGACTGACAAAGAGCGGCGCCGCTGGCTGTGCGTCACCACCGTGGGCCAGATCGAGGTCTGTACCGCGCATCTGGACACGCGCTCGGCGGTGGAAGCGCCCGGGAACGACGCCCAGTGCGCCGAGCTCGCAGCCATCCTGGCAGGCCGCGCTGCCGCCGGCACCGTGATCTTCGGCGGCGACGTCAACCGCACCGCCCCCTGTGCGCCCGCCGGCTTCTGGATCCGCACCGACGCTTCGGGAAGGCACGAGCCCGGTCTGCAGCAGGTGTACGGCAGCGGCGCCCTGCAGTCGCCCACGGCGGAGGTGGTGCCGTTCACGCACAGCGACCACGACGTCCTCGTGCTGCGCGGGCACCTGGAACGGTGATCGGGACTGGCGCTCGTCTGCCGCGGCTGCACCAGGCAGGCTTGGGCGCCGGCCGGCGATCAGAACCCGACGAGCGCCGGTAAGAGCAGCCTGCACGCCCCGGCCGTAACGGCGAACGTGACCAGGCCGGCCACGACGCTTCTCACCCAGCCCACGATCAGCCCGGCGACCAGGCCGATGATGAGCGCGACCACCGTGTCGTCGAAGGCGTCGACCATCGCCCTGCCACCGTACCGGATCGGCCGAGCATCGGCCGGGCAACGCGTCGGATACCTACACTTCCCGCTGATGAAATCGTCACGTAATCCATACACTTTTGACTGTTGCGCCGGATGCGAGTAGCGTCCTGCGCTCATGCGTTACGTGATCATCGCGGTCGCGATGCTTGGAGCGTTCTCCGGCACCGCGAACGCCGCGGCGGTCGGAGTCCCGATGCCACATCGATCGCACCCCCATCGGGTGACGATCGGAGACCATGTGGCCGAGCTGGCCCTCGACTACCGCGGCCGACCATATGTGTACGGGGGCAGCGGGCCGGACGGGTTCGACTGCTCCGGGTTCACCCGCTACGTCTACTCCCGAGTGGGCATCGACCTTCCCCACTCGAGCTATGCGCAGTGGGACAGTGGACGCCACATCACGCGGGCCGATCTTCGGCCGGGCGACCTGGTGTTCTTCGCCGGCCTCAGCCACGTCGGGCTCTACCTGGGGCATGGCCGCTTCATTCACGCTCCGCATACCGGCCTCAACGTCTCCGTGGCGTCACTGCACTTCGGCTGGTATGCGAGCACCTACAGCGGCGCTGTCCGGGTCGCCGGCGCGGGGCACCGCTACCGGCCGCCGCATGCTCACCGGGGCAGCGGCCGACCCGCCGCGTTACGCCACCGCGCGTTCTTCCACGTCGAGCGGCGGTGAGGGAGACCGCGACCGGCCGTCAGGAATGAGTAAAGCCATTGACGGTAGGCCAACGCTGGAGTAGGGTCCTGCCGTTTGGTCAAGGCGCGGCGCCCGGGGTCGGGCAGCGCCCAAATACTCTCTGAGGAGGGCGGGATGCGGAAGGCAGGTCTAGTGGTGCTCGTGCTCGCCGTGGCGGGGCTGGCAGCGGCCCCGGCGGTTGCCAGGACGCACGGCGCGGCGCGGGTCGGGCACGCCCAGACGCCGCGCTTCGGCTTGCGCGTGCCGGGGATGATGAAGGCGCCGAACGTGTTGAACACGCAACCGCTTGCCCTCTCATTGAACTGGTCGGGTTGGGCAGCCACCAGCAAGAAGGGCTCGTTCAACTACGTGCACGCCCAGTTCCGCCAGACGGCGGTGAAGTGCGACGGGAAGCCGAACAACTGGACGTCTCAGTGGACGGGCCTGGACGGCTTCGCCAGTGGCACCGTCGAGCAGGACGGCACGTTCGCAGCCTGTCTCGGCAAGAACCACCGGCACAAGGTCTACGAGGCCTGGTATGAGATGTTCCCGGCCGGGTCCGTGAACGTCTTCGCGGTCAAGCCTGGCGACCTGATCGACTCGCTGGTCTGGTACGGGAACGGCAAGTTCCACCTGCGCATCGCCGACATCACGCGGCACCGGTCGGCGTCCGTCTCGGCGGCCTGCAGCGAGTGCCTGCGCTCGTCGGCTGAGTGGATCACCGAGCGGCCTGCGCTCTGCAACAACACCCAGACGAAGTGTTTCATCACGGCGCTCGCGAACTTCGGCACCGACCGCTACATGGACGCTTCGGCGGGTATCGATGGCGGTCAGGCGAAGCCGATCTCGTACTTCGCCCATACGCCGATCGACATGGTCCAGCCGAAGAAGAACGGCAAGCTGATCCTGCTCGCCCACACGAGCAGGCTCAGCCGCAACGGCCACTCGAGCAGCAACTTCTCGGTCAAGTGGCGCGCGCGCGGCGGGATCTTCCCGATCACGCTCTAGCGGTACATCCGGCCGGTGCCACCCTCCGCGGTGGCACCGGCCGCAACACCGGCAGCTAGCGCAGGCGGCCCTCCGCCCTGGCCCGTTCGAGGAGGCCGGGCGGCATCGGCACCCCCGGGGCCCGTCCGTCGACGTGGTAGTGGACGAACACGTAGAGCATGGCGGCCCAGGCCGTCTCCAGCCTTAGCGGCGGGTGGCCGGGCGCCTGGACCTGGACGGCCGGCGTGCCGCCGTCTCCCACGGCGATCTGCAGGGGCCCGGCGCCGGCGTACCACAGCGACTCGCCATGACCGTTTCCGGTCGCCACCAGGCGCTGGTTGGTCACGAGCAGGTCGGCGGCGCCCAGGGTATGCCAGCGAGGCACCGCAGCCTGTCGGGCCTCCGCCTTCTTGGACGCGTTGTGGGCAAGGCTGGCGGCGCCGGTCACGGCCAGCCCGACCGGCCCGCCGACCAGCAAGAACGACGGCCGGTACTGCGTATCCTCGCCGAAGTAGCCGGCGACGCTGACCGACGCGAAGAGCGCATTTGCGACCTCACCCGGCCCCAGCGGGATCGTCGTCGGTTCCTGGGGCATCGGCGTCCCGCCGGCCAGCGCACCGGCCCACTGATACGCGCGCAGATACCCCTCGTCAAACGCGCTCCAGGGCTGGACGCTCATGCCGCAAAGATACCAACGCCCGGCTTCATCACCGGGCGAGCAGAAAGGCCGCCACCGCCCGCCGGCCGACGTCGCTGACCGCCCGGTACTGGATCGAATGCCCGGCGCCGGGAACGACCACCAGGTTCGCCCGCGGCATCATCGCCAACTGCATCCTCGCCCACTCGAGCGGGGTCGACAGGTCGTGATTGCCGTTCACCAGCAGCGCGGGCACGGTGATCCGCCCGTGCGGCAGCGGCGTCGGCGGCGTCGGCGGCCAGGGCAGGCACTGGCGGACGAAGCCGTTCCCTGCTGCCGTCGCGGCATCGAAGGGGTAGAGCGCCGACGCCGGCAGCCGGTGGACGGCGCCGCCAAGGGCCGCGACCCGTCCGGCCACAGGCGCCGACGAGTCCCCCCAGGGGAAGCGCCAGTCAGCGCAGAGCGCGCTGGCGTGCAGCCCCTGGTCGAGCTCGGCCGCCGGCGTATCCCGCTGGTAGCGCCGGGCCGCCGCGAGGAACGCGTCGAGCGCCGCCGGTTCGCCCTCGCGGGCGGCCTGCAGCGCCCGCGGGACATCCCATATCCGGCGGTAGGTCGGATCGGCGATGCTGTCGAAGGTGAGGGCGTCGAAGAGCTGGGGGCCGAGGTGGTCCCGACGGACGACGACGGACAGGTCGGCCAGGCAGCGGGCCCCGCAGACCGACCCCAGCACCCGCCGCACGCCCGCAAACTCGGCCACCCCGAGGTCGGTCTCGCCGGCCTGTGGCACCACCGAGTCGAGGACGAGCCTGCGCACACGGGCGGGGTGGGTGAGCGCATAGCGCTCCCCGACGAACGTGCCATAGGAGATCCCGTCCAGCGACCAGCTGCGCACGCCAAGCGCCTGCCGCAGCGCCTCCATGTCGACCACGACGTCGTCGGTGCCGTAGAAGGCGCGGCGCGCCCCGATCCTGCGGGCGCAGCTGCGAACCGCCACCGCCGTCGGCGGGGTCAGGTCGGAGCTCCCCATCTGGGCCTGCAACGCCGGGCAGTCGAGCGCCCCGGCACCGGTGCCGCGCTGGTCCATGACCACGATCCGGTACTGGCGGCGCTCGGCGGACAGTGCGCGGTGGACGAACCCGCGGATGATCGGGAGCCCCGCCTCGCCCGGCCCGCCGGCGAGGACGAGCAGGACGCCGCGCGGCGCGGCGCGGTTGTCGGCGGCCGCGATCGCGAGATGCAGGGTGCCGCGCACCGGCCCACCGGGATCGAGCGGCACCGCCAGCGTCGAGCATGTGAACCCGGGCGCGCCGGGGCACGGATGAGGCTCGGCCAGCGCCGGATGGCCGGCCCGCACGGCGCTCTGCCCGGAGCCGCAGCCGGCGAGCGCGGCGAGCAGGAGCCCGGCGAGAGCGTATGCACGCATCTGCCCGATTCGACGTCCGCTTCGCGCCCCGGTTTGCGGCAGAGGCGCCTAGCTACCATTTAACGCGTGTCAGCCCACGCGAACCTGCGGTTCATCTCGGACGCCCGGCCAATTCCGGATGATGACGCCCTGGACGCCTACTCGCGCTCGGTCGTCTTCGTCGCCGAGCATGTGACGCCCAGCGTGGCCAATCTCCGCGTCAGCCGCCACGGCCGCGGCGGTCGCCGCCAGGAGGGCGGAGGAAGCGGTGTGGTGGTCTCGGGCGACGGGTTCATGCTGACGTCCGCGCACGTCGTTGGCGGCAGCTCCAGCCGCGGCCACGCCTCGTTCGCGGACGGCCGCGATCTCGCCTTCGACGTCGTCGGCGCCGACCCGCTCTCCGATCTTGCCGTGCTGCGCGCCGAAGGCGACTCGCTGGCGCCGGCCGAGCTGGGCGACGCCGAGCGGCTGGTCGTCGGCCAGCTGGTGGTCGCGATCGGGAATCCCTACGGGTTCGGCGGCTCGGTGACTGCCGGGGTCGTGTCCGCCCTGGGGCGCGCGCTGCCCACGCGGGCGGGCGCCGCGACGCGGCTGATCGAGAACGTGATCCAGACCGACGCGGCGCTCAACCCGGGGAACAGCGGCGGGGCGCTCGCCGACAGCCATGGACGTGTCGTTGGCATCAACACCGCGGTCGCCGGCGTCGGACTCGGACTGGCGGTGCCGATCAACGCCGTGACCCGGCAGATCGTCGGCGCGCTGATGACCGACGGCCGCTTCCGGCGCGCCTACATCGGCGCCGCGCTCGGCTCGCGGCCGCTGCCGCCGCGCCTGCGGCGCGAACTCGGACGCGCCGACTGCGTCGAGGTGGTGGAGGTCGTCCCAGGCCATCCGGCGGACATTGCCGGCCTCCGGGCAGGAGATCTGATCGTTGCCCTCGGCGACACGCCGATCGAGGATGTGCCGTCCCTGCAGCGGGTACTGGCCTCGGAGACGATCGACACCGAACTGCCCGTGGTCGCGTTCCGCGAGGAGCGCATGCTGCGGCTCCCGCTCGTGCCCCAGGAGCTCGCGGCGTAGGCCAGGGGGCCGGCGCCGTGCACGGCGGAGCGTTGGCTCAGGCGGTGCGGGAGCCCATCCGCCTGGCCAGCGCCGCGATGTGCTCCGGCCCGGTGCCACAGCAGCCGCCGACGATCGTGGCGCCCGCGGCGATCCACTCCTGGGCTCGGTCGGCGAACGCCTCCGGCTCGATCTCGCGGAACACCCAGTTCGGCGGCCGCCAGTCACCGACATGCGGGTAGGCCCCGATAACCCCTGGCCAGGCGGCACGGATCGTTGCGAGCGAGTCGGGCACAGTGTCGATGTCGCTGTGCATGACGAACACGGCATCGAGTTCGTCGCCGGCGAGGAAGCCGATCAGTTCCGCCACATCCTCGTCGTCGATCGTCAGGGCGTGCCCCGGTCGCGCCTCGGCGACCGAGATCCCGAGCCAGATCGGCAGCCCGGTCTCGGCCGCCGCGACAATCGCCGGCTCGGCATGAGTCAGCGACCCCATCATCTCGAGGACGATCAGGTCGACGCCCGCGCCGGCGAGCACCTCCGCCTGGCGGCGGTAGCCGTCGCGCAGCGCGCCGTGGTCGGACGAGACATCGAATGGGACGCCGGTCGCAGCAAGTCCGTTTGCCACGTCGCGCGACATCGAGCCTGCGACCAGAACGCCGTCCGCCGCCGCATCGCTGCGCGCCCCCACGGCGGCGGCGACCGCGTTTCGGTTGGCCTCCGCGAACCGATCCCCGTAGCCGGCGGCGGTGAGCGGCCCCGGGCCGGTGGCGAAGGTATTCGTGATCAGGATCTCCGCTCCCGCGTCCAGGTAGGCCGCGTGGAGCCCGCGAACGGCGTCCAGGTGCGTCAGGTTCGCCACGCCGCCCCATGCTTCGCCGTCCATTGGGATGCCCATCGCCTGCAGGCCGGTACCGGTGCCGCCGTCCATGATCACGACCTCGCCCCCAGCGATCCGCTCGTGCAGCCGGGAGACGCGGGAGTCGGGTCGGTCAGCCATGGCTCCCATCGCTGCCCAGGTTAGCGATCACTACCCAGACGCACACGCGCGCGGGACTCGGGTCGCGAACGCTGTGCATCGGCATGCCGAGGAGCGTTAGCATTCCCACAAACGGAGGGCGTCGACAATGAGCGGAGGAGCGTGATGACTGATTCTGCGGTGCTGACTGATTATGCGGTGGTGAATCCGGCGACCGGCGAGACCGTCAAGACCTACCCGACGATCACAGACGATGAGCTCGAGGCGGCCATCGCTCTCGCCCACAAGGCCCACCGGGAGTGGAGCCGCTCGACGACCGTCGAGGAGCGTGCCGCCCTGGTGCGCCGCGTCGGCGAGCTGCACTCGGAGCGGCGCGAGGAGCTGGCGGCGATCACGGTGCGCGAGATGGGCAAGCCGATGGAGCAGGCGCTGGGCGAGGTCGACTTCTGCGTCGATATCTACACCTACTACGCCGACAACGGCCCGGAGCTGATGAAGGACGAGCCGATCACGCTGCTCGCCGGCGAGGGGTCGGCGATCATCCGTCGCAGCTCGCTGGGCGTGATCCTCGGCATCATGCCCTGGAACTTCCCGACCTACCAGGTCGCCCGTTTCGCCGGCCCCGGCCTGATCATCGGGAACACCGTGCTCCTCAAGCACGCGCCGCAGTGCCCGGAGACCGCCGCGGCGCTGCAGCAGCTGTATCTGGACGCCGGCTTCCCCGAGGGCGCCTACGTCAACATCTACGCCAGCAACGAGCAGGTCGCCAGGGTCATCGCCGATCCGCGCGTGCAGGGCGTCTCGGTGACCGGCTCCGAGCGCGCCGGTGCGGCGGTGGCCGAGATCGCCGGCCGCAACCTCAAGAAGGTCGTGCTGGAGCTGGGCGGGTCGGACCCGTTCATCCTGCTCAGCACCGACGACCTGGATGCGACGGTCGAGGCGGCGGTGTCGGCGCGGCTGGACAACACCGGCCAGTCGTGCAACGCGGCCAAGCGGTTCGTCGTCATCGACGACCTCTACGAACCGTTCCTGGAGAGGTTCACCGCGGCGATGAGCGCGAACACGCCCGGCGATCCGACGGGTGAGCCGGACATCGGGCCGCTCTCGTCGACGACCGCCGCCGACCGCCTGCAGGACCAGCTCGACCGGGCGATCAAGGGCGGCGCGAATGTGGTCACCGGCGGCGAGCGCGACGGCAACTTCTTCACGCCGACGGTGCTCACCGAGGTCAGCAAGGACAACGACGCCTACCGTGAGGAGCTGTTCGGACCGGTCGCGGTGGTCTATCGCGTGGGGTCGGAGGACGAGGCGGTGGAGCTCGCCAACGACACGCCGTTCGGGCTCGGCTCGTATCTCTTCACCACCGACCGCGAGCAGGCGGAGCGGGTGGCGAACAAGATCGACGCCGGCATGGTGTACGTGAACCTCGTCGGCGCCGACGGCGCCGAGCTGCCCTTCGGTGGGGTCAAGCGATCCGGCTCCGGCCGTGAGCTGGGGAAGTACGGGGCCGACGAGTTCGTCAACAAGAAGTTGATTCGCGTCGGCTGACCGATGTCCGTGGGCCGGCGGCGTTCTCGCCGCCGGCCCGCTCATCGCCTATTCGACGAACTCGCCGAAGCCCTGCTGGGCGACGCCGGCCAGCTTGGTGAAGTCGCCGCCCAGCGCCAGGCGTCCGCCGGAGCCGTCGAGGGCGAAGACGCCCAGCGTGCTGTTCGCCGCCGGGTGCCAGGTGGTGTTCAGGGTGCCGGTCGTCTCGTCGACGGCCAGGAGCTTGGAGCGTGCGATCGGGTTGGTGCAGGTGTGCTGCCCACCCTGCGGCCCGCAGTAGTCGGTGTAGTGGCCGCCCACGTAGACAACGCTGTCCATGACGGCGATCGCCTGAACGTTGCCGTTCGTACCGCCCTGCCAGAGCATCGCGCCGGTCTGCGAGAAGCCGGCGAAGTTGCCGCCACTGCCGGCGCCGGCCACGAACACGCCGGTCGAGTCAGACGACAGGGCGACGACCGCATACGGCGTGTGGGTCGTCCACGACTGGGTGGCGCCGGTGGCCGGGGCGAGCGATGCGATGTGATTCTGGGAGGCGCCGTCGACGTGGGTGAAGTCGCCGCCGATCACCAGCCGCGAACCGTCCGGCGTCAGCGTCGACGTCAGCACCTCGGCATCAGCCGTCCCCGACCAGCCGGTGTTGAGTGCTCCGGTGGCGGGATCGACGGCGGCGAGGAAGCCGACCGCGGTCCCGTCCATGGTCGTGAAATTCCCGCCCGCGTAGACGTTGCCGGAGGTCGCCTGGAGCGTCAGCACCTCACCGTTCGTCTTCGCCTTGAAGCCCGCGATCGGGGCACCGGTGGTGGCGTCCACGGCGGCGATGTCCTTGTGGCTCTTGCCGCCGACCGTCCCGAACGATCCGCCCAGGTAGACGGTGCTGCCGCTGACCGCGATCGCCTGCACGGTGCCGCTGGTGTTGGGGTCCCAGGGCAGGAGGGTCTGGGTCGAGAGGTCGATCGCGGCCGCGTGGTTGCGCGGTACCTCGCCGGTTCCCGCGGGGTCGCCGGCGGGCCTGACGGAGGTGAACTTGCCCCCGATGTAGGCCACCGAGCCGACGATCTGGATGCTCAGAACGCGACCGTTCGTCTGCCAGGTCGGAGTCGGCGCGGTCTGGACGACCGCTGCCGATGCCGTGCTCACCGACGCCAGCAGGAGCGCCGCCGCTCCAGCCGCGACCAGTCGCCCGCGAACCTTCATTCCCGCCTCCCAACGTCTCGTGCTGCCTGCGTCCTGCAGGACAGGATAACCGGTTCTGCGGCGGTCGGTGTGCGGCGTCTCCTGCACCGCCACGCGGTGCAGTTTCCCCGTACACTTGCAGCGTGATCTGTCCACACTGCGCGACCGAGAACACCCCGGGGCGCAAGTTCTGCGGAGAGTGCGGAGCGGCGCTGTCACAGACGTGCCCGGCATGCGGAACCGCCGTCGAGCCAGGGACAAAGTTCTGCGGAGAATGCGGCACGGCGCTGCAACCGGGGGCGCAGACGGCCGTGGCCCCACTCGCTCCGGCCACCGCCCCGGCGGTCGCCGAGCGCCGCCTCGTCTCGGTGCTGTTCGCCGACCTGGTCGGCTTCACCACCCTCTCCGAGGGCCGCGACTCGGAGGAGGTGCGCGAGCTCCTGTCGCGCTACTTCGACTCCTCGCGACGGCTGATCGAGCTCTACGGCGGTACCGTCGAGAAGTTCATCGGGGACGCCGTGATGGCGGTCTGGGGCACCCCCACCGCCACCGAGGACGACGCCGAGCGGGCGGTTCGGGCGGCGCTCGACCTGGTCGCCGCGGTGACCGCGCTCGGCGACGAGGTGGGAATCCCCGACCTGCGCGCCCGGGCCGGTGTGCTGACCGGCGAGGCGACCGTCACCGTGGGCGCCGAGGGCGAGGGGATGGTGGCCGGCGACCTCGTCAACACGGCGTCGCGGATCCAGGCCATCTCCGAGCCCGGCCAGGTGCTGGTCGGAGAGCCCACCCGGCGGGCGACCGAGCCGACGATCGCCTACGAGGACGCCGGCACCCACGAGCTCAAGGGCAAGTCGGGGCTGCACCATCTGTCGCGGGCGGTGAGGGTCGTCTCGGGCGTCCGCGGCGCCCTCAAGTCGGAAGGGCTGGAGGCCCCGTTCGTCGGCCGCGACCGCGAGCTGCGCCAGATCAAGGACCTCTTCCACGCCTCCGCCGAGGAGGGCCGGCCGCACCTCGTCTCGGTGACCGGCATCGCCGGCATCGGCAAGTCGCGTCTGGTCTGGGAGTTCTACAAGTACTTCGACGGCCTTGCCCAGGTCATCTACTG
>Ga0207664_10002843_pt1 | contig 11490 bp, 11 predicted proteins | sample LARL83metaG_FD_184349 | JGI IMG/M metagenome (GOLD analysis project Ga0207664, IMG submission 184349) | Corn, switchgrass and miscanthus rhizosphere microbial communities from Kellogg Biological Station, Michigan, USA - LAR L8-3 metaG... | ecosystem: Host-associated > Plants > Roots >...
CATGCAGGATGGGTCCACCAAGAAGGCCTCCGACCTGGCCAAGGGCGACATGGTCGTCGTCGAGGCGGGCGAGCTGATTCCTGGCGACGGAACCGGTGGCGGGATCGATCAAATTTCCAGCGCGGATGGCGACCGTTTGGGCCCAGACGGGGACGGCAAAAAGCAAGCACACAATGACCACGCAGACAGGGATCAGGCACACAACCAGCGAGCGTTTATGCATTTCAGGTTCCTCAGTTTGACCGTGGAAGAAGCGGGCAGGAGTGTAACACAGGACAAATTCGCCCGAAGACGCTCCGAGAAAGCGGGGTTACGCCCGGCCGTGCGATTATAGACACTCGGACAGAGCTAGTCGGAACACATGAACGCTTCGACCTTTCGCAGAGTATTCAAAGCATTTCAATATCGAGATTTCCGGCTCATGTGGATCGGCGCTTGCATGTCGAGCATGGGCACGTGGATGCAGATCGTGGCGCAGGGGTGGCTGATCTACCGCCTCAGCCACAATCCGCGCATGCTAGGCCTCGAGCAGTTTCTCGCGGGCATTCCGATCTTTCTGCTCTCGCCGCTCGGTGGAGTCGTCGCCGACCGCAAGGAGCGACGCAGGATCCTCACCATCTCGCAGTACATCCAGATGGCAAGCGCAGGGATACTGACAATCCTGGTTGCACTTGGCCTGACTCACGTCTGGCCCATCTTGTGCCTTTCGTTCGTCTCCGGCGTGGCGCAGGCCTTCGGAGGGCCGGCATACTCGGCGCTGATTCCTACGCTCGTCGATACGGAAGACATGCCGAACGCGATCGCGCTGAACTCCATTCAGTTCAACCTGGCTGTAACCGTGGGTCCTGCGCTCGCCGGCTTGACGCTGGCCAAGCTTGGCGAGAAATGGTGCTTTGGCCTCAATGCTCTGTCATTTGTGGCGCCGATTGTGTCGCTTGCGATGATCTCGGCGCGATTCGTGCCCAAGGTTACGACGGCTTCGATGTATGGCAGCTTGAAGGAGGGCATTCGCTTTCTCTGGCACCACGGATCGATGGTTGGGTTGATTGTGCTGGCATTCCTGATGACTTTCTTGAGCATGCCAATGCGAACCTATATTCCAGTGTTCGTGAAGGACATCTTCCATCGCGGTCCTGAGACGTACGGCAGCTTGCTCTCGCTGATGGGAGTTGGATCGATCTGCGGATCGCTGGCTGTTGCCGGCCTGGGCAATATTTCAAAAAAAGGCCGCTTCGCCCTCGCGATGATGATCATTCTGGGCGTGGGGATTGCAGGATTCTCACTCTCGAAATCCCTTCCCATTTCCTACGTGATGCTGGTGCTGGTGGGCGCTTCGATGATGGCGGTATTTGCGACGGTGACATCGCTGGTGCAGTTGATTACGACGAACGAAATGCGCGGGCGGGTCATGAGCGTCTACAACTGGGCGTTCCGCGGCGGCATGCCGATGGGAAATCTGATGACGGGATGGTTGGTTCCCATGTTCACCGCACCGATCGTGCTGGGCGTGAATGGGCTGTTGTTAGTGTTGGTGGCCGGTTACTTTCTGACGGTGCAGAGGAAGGTGGCGGCGTTGTGATGGAAATTCGAGCCCGCTCGACGGGCAATGCGTTGCGCCTTATGCCGGCAATGGACGAACCGCGCAGAAGCCCTTTGCGAGGGGCTGGAACTCATTAAAACCGAATTGAGCAAGTTCGGACTTGATTCTCTCGGTAATCAAAGTGCCGATCACTTCGAGGATCGTATAGGGAGGATTGGCGGAATGAATGCCGTGATGCAGGTCGATCATGTCGAGTTGTGATAACAGGAGTTCCTCAGTGGAAGAAGTGTCCGAATCGGTAAAGGTGGTAATGCCGGTAAGATGATTTTCCGTGGGGAGCTCTTTCCAGAGCCGTTGAGCACTAGCTCGATTCGTAGGCGAAGAAACAATCCAAACAGGTGTACCCGCTGGAAGCTCTCGCAATCGCTCGCCGAAACTGCGGTCGACCACGGCGTATACCTTGCATGGGTTTGTAACCAAGGACTCAGGCATCACGTTCCCAAGACTAACTCATCGCCTCGTAATTCGGCGTTAGACGCGAGTGCGTTCCAGGATTGAGGTTCCGGCGGCAAGGACCGCTGGAGTTGTGGCAGCAGCGGGTTCGGCTGCTACGGGAGCCGCTGTGGGCGCAGGAGCCACCGGGCGCTGGATGGTGAAGCGCTGAATCTTAATTTCTCCGCGAGCATAGACGGCCATTAGGGCCGCGACGGCTTCGGGATCAAGCCGTTTACCCGCCAGGTTTTGAATAATCTGCAGCGCCTGTTCTGGCGTGTGCGCTTTCTGGTACGGACGGTTCGTGGTCAGCGCATCGAAGGTATCGGCGACGGCGATCACGCGCGCCAGCAATGGAATCTGATCGCCTTTGAGGCCGTAAGGATATCCGCGGCCGTCGAGCGCCTCGTGGTGCAATTCGATGCCGGGCAGCATTTCGGCCAACTGCGTGACTGGACGCAGAATATTGGCGCCCTTGGTCGTGTGCGTCTTCATGACCTCGAATTCTTCTTCGGTCAGAGCGCCGGGCTTCTTCAGAATGTGATCTTCGATGCCAATCTTGCCCACGTCGTGAAGCTGCGCGGAAATCTGCAGCGTCTCCATGAAAGGGGCGGGCAGCTTCATCTCCTTGGCGACGAGCAGGGAATAGCGCGTGACGCGGTCGGAGTGGCCACGGGTGTAAGGATCTTTTTCGTCGACGGCTCCGGCGAGCATTTGGATGGAGCCCATGAATAGTTCGCGATTTTCTTCGGCTGCGCGCTTCAAGTCTTCCACGAAGCGCTCTAGTTCGTCTGACATAGTATTGAAAGTGTGGGCGAGTTCGCCGATTTCGGTACGGCTCCAAAGGTTGACGCGCTGCGAAAAGTCTCCCCGGGCAAGAGCGCGGCTCGACTGCGTGAGCACTTGCAGCGGATTGGTGATGCGCCGCGCGGCAAAAATACTAACACCAATGCTCAGCAGAACCGCCAAGAGGGCCAGCAGGCGAGCGGTCCGCTGCATTTCGAGAACTCCGCGATAGGCCTCGGCCTGCGGCTTTTGCACCACAACGGCCCAGTTCAAAGACATGACCGGGCTGTAGGTGCCGAGCATTTCGACGTGCTCGGAATTGGCGTTCACCGTAAATTCCATGGTGGGGACAAATTGCGCCTTGTTGCCGCTCTCCACGAAATTCCGGACGATGTCCAGGTTCTTCATGTCCTGGCCAGTGGCGAACTCGGGCGTGGCAGCGGCAACCAGGCGCCCTTGAGCGTCAACGACGTAGGGCGTGAGGCCTCCGCCGCTGACTTCCTGCAGGCGACGAATCAGGAATTGAAGATCGACGACGGAAGCAATCATCCCCAGAAAACGTTGGCCGTATTTCACCGGATAGCTGACCAAAAAGACCGTGCGCGCCGATTTACCTTCGCCCACAACCAGTGCCTGTCCGTTGTACACGCGGCCGTCGCGAGCGGCAGAATAGGCTCGCTCCAACTCGCGATTCAGAAAAGCATCGGGAGCGATGCGCCCTGCGGAAATGCCCTTGGCATTGGAGTTCAGAAGAGTCGCATAAGCTATTTCGTCGGAAGACGAAACAAAATTTTCTAACAGTGCGCGAAGTTCCGGCGCTTCTATATTTTTCTCGCCGATATCGCCGCCGCTGGCCACCTGAATGGCGGACGACAAGTTGGACAACATCATATGCTGGGAACGTTCGTGCTGGGCGAGATCATCCGCCAGCGAGCGCGTCACGGTATTCTGCAGCAGCATCTCGTTGGTCTTCAGGCGGTCCCGGTTAATGGCCTCGACTTGCGCCGAGTAGAAATACATGGGGACGATACTGATGACCAAAAGCACACCGAGGATTACATAGAGAATCGGGATGCGTGCGTGGTTTGATGCGCTGGAGGACAAGTCTCTCCCTTCACTCAAATCGACGCCGGACGGCGAAGTGGCGGCGGCTTTCGAACGTATCCTTTTAAGTTTAATGGGGAATCAAGCGGGTGCGACGAAAAGGTGGATGGATTGCCGTTACCAAAGTACCTGCGGAAAGGCACGTCTGGTGGGGGTTTGGCAGGGAAAGAAGGGCGTCGGGCTGCGGCGTCGGGCTGCGGACGTCAGGCCTCAGACCTCAGACCTCAGACCCATTACTTTCTTTGCTCCTAATTCAGGAGCTTTTTCAGGTCCTTCCATTTGAGGAGGATCACGTGATTGTCCTCAATCAACTTCTTGAATTCAGGGCTGGTAACGACATCGTAATCACGCTGGCGCCAGGCGGCGCCGTAGTCAGCGTGGTCGACGGTCACGGCTTGCAGTTCCGCATCATCGTGGCCGAGGTGAACGATGAGTTCGGTCACGCCGGGCTTTAAGTTCTTGATCGCGTTCGCATAGAAGTTCTTCCAGTCGCTGGGTTGCAAGGAAGGGTTGGCAATCAGAACGGAATCGATGATCACGTCCTTGCTGGAGACCAGAGACGACAGGGCGGGTGGAGTATTGGGAGCGATAAATGCAAGGAAAGGCAGCTTGTATTCGCGTGCGACCTTGACATAGACGGCGAAGAGATCGGGCCGCGAGAAAAGCGCGCCCATGTGGCTGTCGAGGTGTGTGGGATGAATTCCCAGGGCGTTGGCGCGCTCAATTTGCGCGCGAATTTCGCGCTCGGCCTCGTCGGCCTTGAGAGCGCCGACGGCCAGGGGAGTGTCGGCCCAAAGGTATCCGGTGGGGTCAAGCAAGCTCGGGACTTTGTCTTTGGACTCAACCGGGCCCCAGCGATAGGTCTTCCATTCGCTGGTGAGGGTCAGGTGCAACCCGAGGTCAGCGTCAGGATGCGCTTTCGCGTAGTCGGCTATCTCGTTAAGCCACGGGCAGGGAATCATGATGCTTGCTGAAGTAATGGCGCCTCGATCGAGCGCGTCGAGGCTGGCAACGTCTTCGGAGTGGGCGACGGCAAGATCGTCGGCGTGGATGATGAGAAGTTTGGAATCGCGTGGGTAGCCGAGGCGTTCGGCGATGTTCTTCGATTGCGCGAACGCGGACGGGAGAAGGAAGAGGAAGAGTGCGATCGTGAGAGCAAGTCTGGTAAGGCGCATCAGGGCCTCCGATGGGATTTTGCGCGTTAAAGCGTACCACGTTGTGAGGAACAGTTTCTGTGACCGGAGACGTCGGTACCCCGTTAAGCGCCAACCTCACTCTTGCCGCTGCGCGTCATCAGTTCCTGAATCGCTTCACGCGGAGACTTCCCGTGATGCAGGATGGCGTTCATCTGCTCGGTGATGGGCATTTCCACGCCTCGGGCATGAGCGAGGCCGACGGCGGCGGTGGTGGTGAAGACTCCTTCGGCGACCATGCCGTGCATGCCGGCGATGATGTCGGGCAATTTCTTTCCGCGGCCGAGTTCGACTCCCACGCTGCGATTGCGTGACAAGCCTCCCGTGCATGTGAGGACGAGATCGCCGAGGCCCGCGAGTCCTGCCATGGTTTCAGCGCGGCCTCCGCAGGCGACCACCAGGCGTGTCATCTCAGCGAGGCCTCTGGTGATCAGAGCAGCAGCAGAGTTGTGACCGAAACCAAGTCCGTCACTGATTCCGGCAGCGATGGCGATTACGTTCTTGAGCGCGCCGCCCAGTTCCACTCCGACGACATCGCTGTTGGTATAGACGCGAAAGCTTGCGTCGCTGAATTCCTGCTGCACGGTACGCAAGAGGGCGGCATTTTCGGACGCAATTGTGACTGCCGTCGGGTCGCCGCGCGCGACTTCCAATGCGAAGGAAGGGCCGCTCAGTGCCCCCACGACTGGGATCGATCCGTCGTTGTGCTTCAGGACGTGGCCGATCACCTCAGTCATGCGCAGCAGCGAGCCCTCTTCCAAGCCCTTGGTTGCGCTGACGATCAGGGTTTGCGGCTCGAGCAGCGGGCGCATGCGGTCGAACAGGCCGCGACAGTGCTGCGAAGGCATCACGCTTACGACAATTTGAGCGCCATGGATCGTCGCTCCGAGGTCATTGCTGGGCGTGACGGAATCGGGAATCTGGCGGCCGGGAAGGAATCTCTCGTTGACGTGGTCCTGAGTGATCGATGCGCAGACGTCGGTCTCATGCGCCCAAAGGCGCACGCGGTGCGTGCCTTTGCGGCCGAGCACGATGGCGATGCCGGTGCCCCACGCGCCCGCTCCGATGACTGCGATCTCGCTCATGCGGGCCTCGATTTTCCTGAATTTGATCCAAAACGATTTTCGGTGCCGGACAGCAGGCGACGGATGTTTGCGTGATGCTTGGCGATGATCAGCAGCGAAGTCAGGACCATCAACACCAGAGCTGGAGTGAATCGGCCATATTCATCAAACAGTCGAGCAAACGCGGGAAACGCTGCTACGGCAATGATGGAACCGAGAGAGATGTAACGAAACATGATCACGATCAAGACGAAGATTACGGCCGCGGCCAGCACGGCTTTTGGGGCGATCACCAGAAATCCTCCAAGTCCTGTAGCGACGCCTTTCCCACCTCGAAAGTTGAGCCAAACAGGAAATAAATGCCCTATAACCGCTAGCATCGCGGCTCCGGCTCCCCAGGTTGCCACCTGAGCAAACGCAGACGCTTCGGTCCAGGGTATAAGAGCGGCACCGTGTGGGTAATATTCCTGAGGAATCCACGCGATTGCCAGACGGACTGCGACAGCGCCCTTCAGGGCGTCGAGAATAAGTGTGAGTACACCGAGCGTGGGCGATTTGCGCGAGACGTTGGTCGCACCGATGTTACCGCTGCCGCTCCGGCGTACGTCTTCGCCACGAAAGATGCGGACGAGAATGTAGCCGAAGGGAATAGAGCCCAGGAGGTAGCTCACGGCGGCGATGAACAGCCCTCTCCACATAAGTGCCTGAACGGTAACGCTAGCTTAGCGGGAATGCCGCTAGCTTCGTGTACTTCGATCCTTTCGGCGACAACTGGCTGTGGTACAAAAAGAACTCGCGGGCGGTCATGGTACCAAACTCGGGCGCGGGCAGCGCGGACAGTTTCTCCTGCAAGTGCTGAAACGTGCGATTGGGTCCGTCTCCTTTGCGCCAACGTGGCGCACCAGATCCACCCGCGCCGCGCGCCAGAGTCAAGTGTGGACTGAAGGCGCGGTCTTCTTTCGGAATATCGAGCGCAGCCATCTTGTCGTCGATCAAGGCGGCTAACGCTGCCAGTTGGGGGCCCGCTTCCATGCCGATCCAGAAGACGCGCGGCGATTTGGCGGTGGGAAAGAAACCGTATCCTTGGAAACAAATTTCTGAAGGACTTGCGGTAATCGACGACAAGGCTTGCTTGATCCTTTCGACTGACGGTTCTGGTTGCTCGCCGATAAATTTCAGCGTCACATGCATGGATTCCGCTTTCACCCAACGGGCGTCAGGCGCGAATCCCTGCACACCTTCGACAAAGCGCGCGATGCGCTCGCGAATGGAGTCGTCGATGTCGAGGGCGATGAAGAGGCGCATAAGAAGCTTCTAGCTTCTAGCCAAGTCAACGTCAAAATCTAGGTGCTTCAAGCGAGCAGCTAGAAGCTAGCAGCTGCCTTCACATTAGTTTCTTCCTCACCATATCCAACGCCATGGTCGAGGCGAAGCGGCGAATGCGTTTGCGGTCACCGGGGAAGCTGCGTTGCACGACCTCTGTGCCGGTACTGCCGGCCACCGCGTGAAACACCATGCCCACGGGCTTATCTGGGGTGCCGCCGCTAGGGCCGGCTACGCCGGTGATGCCTACACCGAGGGTGGATTCGCAGCGGTAGCGAATACCCTCGGCCAAAGCTGCCGCCACTTCGCGGCTGACCGCGCCATGACGATCTATCATTTCAGCGGGCACACCGGCCAACTCCGTCTTCAAATTATTCGAGTAGACGACGGCGCCGCCCAGAAAATAGCGCGAGCTTCCGCTGACCGACGTGATTCGTTCTGCCAGCAGGCCCCCCGTGCAAGATTCTGCAACCGCTACGGTCGCGTTGCGCATCTGCAGCCAGTAACCGACGATCTGCTCGAGCGATTCGCCGTTCCGCGAGTAGACTGCGTCGTCGAGTTCGTCCTCTACGACTCCTGCAACTTCGTCGACGCGCCGTTGCGCCGCGTCCGAGGTAGCCGCGCAGGACTTGAAGTGCAGCTCGATTTCGCCCGCGCCTGCGAGGATTGTGGTCTCGACATCTGTGTATCGCTTGTAGATCGGTGAGACGCGCGCGTCAACCGCCGACTCCCCGAGCATGGCGATCTTCAGGACCCGCGTGGCGAGAAACGCCGGGGGAACTTTTGCGCGCAGGCGTTCGCGCACTTCGCTTTCAAACAGCGCCTTCATTTCGAAAGGAGGCCCGGGCAGCAGCACAATGATCCGTTCACGTCCGTCGAACTGGCCGCTGAGCCATTGGCCCGGAGCGGTGCCATTCGGGTTTGGAAGCGCGGTGGCTCCGTCGATGACGTCGGCTTGCTTGGCATTGTTGGGAGCCATTTTCCAGCCGCGCTCGGCAAAGCGCTGCTCCAGGCGCGTCAGGATCTCGGGATCACGGTGCAAGCCCAGGCCAAGAGCTTCGGAAACGGCTTCGCGTGTCAAGTCGTCTTCGGTGGGGCCGAGGCCGCCGCTGAAGATCACGATGTCGGAGCGAAACAGTCCGTGCTGCGCTGCTGCGACCAGCCGTCGCCGGTCGTCTCCGACAATGCTTTTGAAAATAACGTCAACGCCCAGCAGGTTGAGTTGCTCGGTCAGATAGAGCGAGTTGGTGTCCATGCGGAAGGGAGAGAGGAGTTCGGAACCGACCGCAATGATTTCGGCGTGCACGCCTTAGAAGTTTAAATGAAAATAGAGCAAACCACAGAGGACACAGAAGGACTCAAAGGCACTGGCTATTCCGGTAGCAACGACAATCCCTGAATATTCCACAACAGATGGTGGACCGCGCTAGTCGTGGCGAGGATGACCGAGCGACCTGGCGCGAAGGCGAGTCCTACCAAGCCTTGTCCCGCGACTTCAAGGTTGGCTTTGCCATCCGGGGAAATTTTCACGATGCCGCGTTTGCCGGACAGCGACGCCGCGACGTACAAATTCGCGTCTACGTCGAAGGCGAGGCCCTGTGGACGTCCCAAGCCCTTGTAGAAGGTGCTGACGCTGCCATGCGGATCGATTTTGTAGACCCGGTCGAAGCTGGATGTCGTTGGACCCGTCACGAACAGATCGCCCTTGGGTCCGAACGCAAGGTGGTAGGCAGAAACGCTGGGTTCGAGAGTGGCGAAGACGAACATTTGCTGATCGCGGCCGACCTTGAAGATCGTGCCGCTACGGTCACCGACGTAGAGATTCTGCTCGCGGTCAAAGGCAATTCCTGTGGCCACGCCCATACCCTCCGCAAACGTCGTCACAGTGCCATTGGGAGCGACGCGGTAAACCGCTCCGTCATGACGCGAGGAGACGTACATCTGTCCCTGCCGGTCGAAGGCGATGGAGGTCGCGTTCATCATCTCCGCCACGAACGGTTTTACGACATAGTTCGTATCAATCTTGAAAATGGCGACTGGAACTTTCTGCCCGCGCGAGCCAGAGAATGTGACGTAGGTGCTGCCTTCGGCGTCAATCGCGGGATTGGTGACCGGATGAAGATTTTCTGCTATGGGCACAGCGACCTTCACGGTGTGTGCGTTACTGACGTGCCCGTCGGCGGCGACGACGACCGGACCCGAGGTCGCGCCATCGGGAACGCGCGCCACGAGGAATGCTTCGGAACTGACCACGACCGATCCTTCGACTTGGCCGAACTGAACTTGAGGGCGCTTCAGATCTTGCGGCCGGAGTCCGGAACCGGTGATGCGAATTTCGCCTCCGGCAAGGGCAAGGGCAGGGGCGACCGCTTCAATGCGCGGGCCGCCATTGACGTTTTTCTTGCCGAGGATGCGATCGGATAATGCCATGAGTAGTACCGAGTACCGAGTTGTGAGTAGCGAGCACGAAGAATCAGAGCGCGGTCTCTCTGGAGTACTCAGTACGCGCAACCCACTACTAGCTTAGTAGACCAAAATGCAGCAGAAGATGCATCCCAATCAGCGCAAAAATTCCGGCGGCGACATCGTCGAGCATAATCCCCGTGCCGTCCGGAAGCTTTTCCAGTTGGCGAACAGGAGGCGGCTTGATGATATCGAAGGCTCGAAAAAGTATAAAACCCGCGAGAAAAGTTTTCCACGCGAGCGGGACGGCAATGAGAGCGATCATTTGCCCCGCAACCTCGTCGATCACGACGAACTGCGGATCTTTCACGGCGGAAGCCCGCGCCACCCGCGTGGCCGCTGGGATGCCGAGTCCGATCGCCAGCACGGCCAGATCAACAGCAATCGGGATTCGCAGCCAGGGTGGGAGTTCGTGCACGATCCCGGCCCAGAGCAGAACGGTTGCAGCCGAGCCCCAACTGCCGGGCCCAGGCTTCAGACGCCCGATCCCGAAGAAAGTCGCGACGAGCGTGGCCCAAAGCGGACCGCGCGGGCGGGACGCCCCCGCGACTGCCGGCGGGACGCTGGCGCTACGGTCGAGAGCATCGCTCGTGTCGGGAGAGGGTTTCACTTCCCGTCCTCGTCTTCTGGGTTGCTCTCGCGAATCGATTCGTCAGCGTCGGCGGTGGGGGACGAGATGACGTACGCGCCGCTCGCCCACTTGCCCAGATCGATCAGGCGGCATCGATCGCTGCAGAAGGGGAAGTCGGCATCCGTGTTCTTCACCGCTTTCTTGCAGATGGGACAACGGAGTTTGACGACGCGTTTACGCGGCATACGATTGGTATTGTAAAGGGAAGATTCCACGTTGGCCGAACGTGCACGGCTCGATTAAAGAATTTTCGCGACCAAGTCGTAGTCGTGTGCTTCGGTGATTTCGCAGCGATAGAACTGACCGGGCTGTGGATCGATTTCTTCTGGGAAGTCGTTGACGAAGACTTTGCCGTCGATTTCGGGTGCATGCATGGCGGTGCGGCCCTCGAGTAGCAGCTCCGTTTCTTCCGACTCGCCTTCGAGCAACAGATCAAGCTCGCGCCCGACTAGAGCTTTCTTCTTTTTCTTGCTGATTTGGCGCTGGATGCTCATCAAATGCTTGCGGCGGCGCTCGATTTCGCGGGGCGAGAGTTTCTTGTCGAGCGCATAAGCGCTGGCGCCATCCTGATCGGAGTAGCCGAACGCGCCCATCCAGTCAAATTGCGCTTCGCGAACGAAATCGCAAAGCTCCTCGAATTCTTTTTCGGTCTCGCCCGGGAAGCCCACAATGAACGACGTGCGCAGGGTCAGGTCCGGCACCACGCGCCGCATCTTCGCAATGGATCGCAAAAAGACGTCTGCCCCGCCTCCGCGTTTCATGCGCTTTAGCACCGAGGCTGAGGCATGCTGCAGGGGGACATCCATGTACGAACAAATTTTTTCGTGGCCGGCGATCGTTTCCAGCAGCTTGCCGGTGATCTTGTTGGGATAGGCGTAGAGAAAGCGGACCCAG
>Ga0207664_10002845_pt1 | contig 11490 bp, 7 predicted proteins | sample LARL83metaG_FD_184349 | JGI IMG/M metagenome (GOLD analysis project Ga0207664, IMG submission 184349) | Corn, switchgrass and miscanthus rhizosphere microbial communities from Kellogg Biological Station, Michigan, USA - LAR L8-3 metaG... | ecosystem: Host-associated > Plants > Roots >...
CTGGGTTCCCGGGGAACAGCTTGGTGAGCCGCGCGCGCCCTGTCTTCTCGAACCGCTCCACGGCGTCCGGGTCGGCGTCCGCCAGGTCGAGCGTTCCCGCCCTGCGGTCCTTGTAGTACAGCAGCGTGTTGCGGCCGCCGAGGTCGGTCAGCCCGTCGATCCACATCCGCTGCGCGGTGGCAACCAGTGCGGCGCGCCGGGCGTCGCCAGCGTCCCCCTGGTCGTTATCCCCCGGCGCCGTGTCGTCCTGGACCGCGTCCCGCACGGGGCGCTCGTCCTGCTCGGGGGGTTCGCTCGGCTGGGTCACGTGGCCCTCCGCAGTCCTGCGCTGGCGCGCTCCATGGGAGCCTTCGGCTACCCCCGTCAAGCCGGGGTAAACCGCGCATAACGCACGCCCCCCGGGGTGTTCACCGGGCGCGGGCGGCGAGCGGAGCGGGGCCACGCCCTCGTTATGGCATCGGCCTCCAGGGACCCGCCGCGACGGGCCAGCGGGCCCGGCTACCGCGGCGGCGGTGACCTTTCGGCCTTTTGCGCGCCTACCGGTTGCGGGCGGCCGCGGCCACCAGCTCGAAGGAGCGCAGCCGGTCGGCCGGGTCGTGCGTCTGGGTGGTGATCATCAGCTCGTTCACCTCGGTGCGCTTGACCAGGTCGGCGAGGCCGGCGAGCACCGTGTCCGGCGCGCCGATGTGCTGGGTGGCCTGGCGGTCCGCGATGAAGGCGCGCTCCAGGTCCGAGTACGGGTAGGCGGCGGCCTCCTCGGGGGTCGGCACCCGCCCCGGCCGGCCAGTCCGCAGCCTGAGGAAGGACAGGGCGGAGGCGCCCGCCAGGAACCTGGACCGCGAATCGGTGTCCGCGCAGACCACGCCCGCGGCGACCATGCTGTAGGGCTCGCTCAGGGCCTCGGACGGGCGGAACGAGCTGCGGTACAGGTCAAGGGCGGGCAGCGTGTTATGCGGCATGAAGTGGTGCGCGAACGCGAACGGCAGGCCGAGCGCGCCGGCCACCTGCGCGCTGTAGCCGCTCGAGCCGAGCAGCCACAGGCCGGGCCCGTTGCCTTCGCCGGGTACCGCGTGCACCTGCCGGTAGGGGTGGTTCTCCGGCCAGCTGCCGGAGAAGAAGCCGAGCAGGTCGGTGAGCTGGCGCGGGAAGTCGTCGGGGCCGCCGTGGTGCAGCGCCTGCGCGGTGGCCTGGTCGGTCCCTGGGGCGCGGCCGATGCCGAGGTCGATGCGGCCGGGGTGGAGCGCCTCGAGCATGCCGAACTGCTCGGCCACCACCAGCGAGGAGTGGTTCGGCAGCATCACGCCGCCCGAGCCCACCCGGATGGCCCGCGTCGCGCTGGCGATATGGCCGATAAGGACCGGCGGCGAGGAACTCGCGACGCCGGGCATGCCGTGGTGCTCGGCAACCCAGAACCTGGTGAAGCCGAGCTCTTCGACCCGCTTCGCGAGCACGGTGGTGGCACGCAGCGCGTCGCCGGCGGTCGAGCCCTCCGGGATCGGCGCCAGGTCAAGCACGCCGGCCGGCACGCCAGAAATGGTCAGCGGGGTGTTCGCGCCGGTATCGGCGGTAGCAATGTCGGCCACGACTAGCGCCAACACCCGCGCGACGGGAGATCTTCCAGCGTGGCCGGCGATTCTCCGGTGAGCCATCCGGCCGCTTGGAATGACGGGGCGAGGCAAGGGCACTGAGGCGGAATTTGCGCGAATTCGGAGGATTGCCGGGCTAATCATCAAGCTTCATCGATCGTTCGTTTGGGTGTAACGGCCTCGTAGGCGGATTCGAACGCCGTATGGCGATCTTGGGAGCATGAGGATCGCGATCATTACGGAGTCGTTCCCGCCCGACGTTAACGGCGTCGCGCACTGCGTAGTGCGCGTGGCGGAAAACCTCGTGCGCAAGGGCCACCAGCCCCTGGTCATCGCGCCGGAATCGGGGCGCTCCGCGGCCGACGACCAGCTCCCCTACCCCGTGGAGCGGGTGCCGTCCGTCCCGCTGCCCGGCTACCCGAGCTTCCGGCTCGGCCTGCCCTCGCCGGCCACCCGTAAGGCCATCGTCCGGCACCGGACCGAGGTCGTGCACCTGGCCAGCCCGGTCGCGCTCGGCGCGTGGGGCACCCGGGTCGCGCGGGCCGAGCGGCTGCCGACGATCGCCGTCTACCAGACCGACCTGCCGAGCTACGCGCGCGCCTACCACCTGGGCCGGGCGACCGAGGCGTTCGCCTGGCGCTGGCTGCGCGACATACACAACGCGGCGGGCCGCACCCTCGCCCCGTCCAGCATGACCGCCGCGGACCTGCACTCCCACGGCCTCGAGCGGGTCTGGCGGTGGGGCCGCGGCGTGGACACCGAGCGGTTCCGCCCGGCGCTGCGCGACGAGCGGCTGCGCGCCGAGATCGCGCCGGGCGGCGAGGTGATCGTCGGCTACGTGGGACGGCTGGCGATCGAGAAGCGGGTCGACCTGCTCGCCGCCGTCGCCGCGCTGCCGGGGGTGAAGCTGGCGGTCACCGGCGGCGGGCCGATGGAGGAAGACCTCCGCGCCGCGCTGCCGACCGCGGCCTTCCTCGGCATGCGCTACGGCGCGGACCTGGCGCGGATCTACGCGTCGCTCGACGTCTTCGTGCACACCGGCCCGTTCGAGACGTTCGGGCAGACGATCCAGGAGGCGTCCGCGAGCGGCCTGCCCGTGGTCGCCCCCGCCTCGGGCGGACCGCGAGACCTGGTGGACCACGGCGAGACCGGCTACCTGGTCCCGCCGGGCGACCCGGACGCGCTCGCCGCGGCGGTGCGGGCGCTGACCGCCGACCAGGCGCTGCGCGCCCGGCTTGGCGCGGCGGCGCGGCGGCGGGTGCTGTGCCGCACGTGGCCCGCCCTCACCGATGAGCTTCTCGGACACTACGCGGCCGTCATCGAGGCCGACGCGCCGCCCGCCCGGCTGGCGGCCTAACCGTGATCCCTCGCTCCCAGGCAGGTAACGCATGACGCGAATCGTGACGCTCGGCGACTCGATCACCCTCGGCATGGGCGACCCGTCGCCCGACGGGGGCTGGCGCGGCTGGACGCGCCACCTCGCCGCCGGACTGCCCCAGCCGGAGCTGCACAACCTGGCGGCGAAGGGCGCGCAGGCCAAGCACGTCGAGCGGGACCAGCTCCCCGACGCGCTGCTGCTGCGGCCGCACGTCGCCAGCGTGGTCGTGGGCATCAACGACACGCTGCGGGCCGGGTTCGACCCGGTGCGGACCGGCCAGGCCACCGCGCGGACGGTCGCCGCACTGACCGCGAGCGGCGCGACCGTGCTCACCATGCGGCTGCCGGACCCGGCGCAGATGTTCGGTCTGCCGTCGGGGCTCGCCCGGCCGCTGTCACGGCGGATGCGAGCGGTGAACGCGGAGCTCGACCGGATCGCGGCGCACTACGGGACGTTGCACTGGGACGCCTCGACCGACCCGGAGACCTACGACCGGGGCAACTGGTCCGTAGACCGGCTGCACCCCAACGAGCGGGGTCACCGGCTCATCGCCTGCCGGATGTGGGACCGGCTCGCGGCGGCGGGCGTCCCGGTGACCGGCCGGCCAGGCGGCGAGCCGACCAGTCCCGCGGCGACCCGCGGCGACGACGTGCTGTGGATGGCGACCCAGGGAACCAAGTGGTTCCTGCGCCGCTCGGTCGACCTCATCCCCTACATGCTTTTCATGGCGGCGCGGGAGGCGCTGGTCCAGCCGCGGGAGTGGGCCGGCGCGGGCGTGCCCGACTGGCTCCCGCCGGTTCGCGATAGCCAGGCCGGCATCTCGCAGACCGCGGAGCCAGTGGCCGAATAGGTCACTACCGAGACCGTATTTCGGTGAAATGAAATGCCATCTGGCGCGTGCAATGTCCCGGTTAAGCACTTACGCTTTGATGGCGATGAAAGCAGGGGCGGGCAGCCGCGTTCTGGTACCGCCGCTGCTGCGGAACCAGGTGTTCCGGCGTTACTGGGGAGCATCGACGGTGTCGATGTTCGGCGACCAGGTCTCATCGGTCGCGATCCCGCTCACCGCTGTCCTCGTCTTGCACGCGCGGGCCTATGAGATGGGCGTGCTCACCGCGCTGCAGTGGCTGCCGAGCCTGCTGTTCGGACTGCACGCCGGGGCCTGGGTGGACCGGCGGGGCAAACGGCGCCACGCCATGATCCTCGCCGACATCGGCCGCGCCGTGGCGTTCGCGACGATACCGCTGTGCTACGCGCTGCACGTGCTGACCTTCGCGCAGATGTGCGTGGTCACGTTCGCGGCCGGCTCGCTGTCCGTGCTGTTTACGGTGTCCGACGGGACGCTGTTCGTGTCAATCGTCGAGAGCGGCGAGTACGTCAACGGGCAGTCGCTGATCTACGGGAGCCGGGCGCTTTCCTTTCTCGGCGGGCCGTCGGTCGGCGGGCTCCTGGTGCAGGCGCTGAGCGGGCCGTACGCCATCGTGGTGGACGCCCTGTCATTCCTCGGGTCGGCTTTCCAGCTCGGCATGATCCGGCCGAAGGAGCCGCCCGCCGCCGACGGCGAGGACGGCCTCACCGCCGGGCTGCGCTTCATCGCCGCCGAGCCGATCGTCCGGGCGTCGCTGACCGGCGTGGCGGTGGTCAACTTCTTCAACCTGATGTTCGAGGCGCTGTTCATGCTGTACGCGGTGCGCAACCTGGACGTGCACCCCGGCTTGCTCGGCGCGGTCATCGGGGCGGCCGCCGTCGGCGGGATCCTCGGCTCGCTGCTGTGCAAGCGGCTCACCGACCGGCTCGGCGCCGGGCTCGTCTACGTGGCCGGGTGCCTGGTGTTCACCGTCCCGCTCGCGCTCGTCCCGCTCGCCACGCCGGGGCCGGGCACGCTCACCCTGGTGATGCTGTTCGCCGCGTGCGCGTGCAGCGGCTTCGGCGTCATGGTGCTCGACATCAGCATCGCGGCGATCTTCGGCGTGGTGATACCCGACACGATGCGATCCCGGGTGTCGGGGGCGTTCCAGTCGATCAACTACGGCACCCGGCCGGCCGGGGCGCTGCTCGGCGGCTGGCTCGGCAGCATGCTCGGCCTGCGTCCGGCGCTGTGGATCGCCGTGGCCGGCGGCGTGTTCGGCTCGTTGCTGCTCGTGCCGTCGCCGCTGCCGCGGTTCCGCATGCCGGGGTTAACGGGCGAACGTCACTAACGGGTGTCAGGGTCACTCGCGGCTCTGGTGCCAGCCTGGGCGCCCGGTACGATGGCGCTTTTTTGCCATCGGGCGCCCGGGCTGGCACATCGGGGGCCCGGGGTCGTCCCCCGGGCTAGCACAAGGTCCGCAGCAGGCGGACCGGGGGCGAGCCGTGGGCGAGCATGCTGTCGTGCGCCGCGCGCTCGGGCAGGCCGCGGCCGAGCAGGTCGGCGGCGAGGTCGGCGACCTCGGTATAGCCCACGTAGTAGGTCGACAGCTGGGCCGAGGTGAGCTGGGCCCGGCGCCACTTGCCCGACGCCTCGCCGTCCTCCTGGAAGCCGCGCCCGGTCATCAGGGTCATCGCCTCGGCCTCGGTCATCCCGTGCGCGTGCACCCGGGCGTCGAGTATCGCGTTGATGACCATGCGCAGCTGCATCTTGAGCTGCTGCATGCGGACCGCCGCCGGGTCCCCCTCCCCCGGGTACCCGTGCGCTGCCATCAGCTCCTCCGCGTAGACCGCCCAGCCCTCGACGAACGGCCCCGACCACAGCGCGGCCCGCAGCCTGGTCGCCCCCTGGAACCGGCGCGAGTGCTGCAGTTGCAGGTAGTGGCCCGGCATCGCCTCGTGCACCATCAGGTTGTGCACCATGTGCCGGTTGTACTCGCGGTAGAAGGAGGCGACGCGCTCGGGCGTCCAGTCCTTGGGGGTGGGTGAGACCGCGATGAACGTCGCGCCGGGGACGGGCTCGAGCGGCCCGGGCGGGTCACAGTAGGCGACCGCGATCCCCCGGTTGATCTCCGGCATGTCGATGACCTCGACCGGGTCGTCATACAGCGTGACCAGGTCATGGTCGCGGACGAAGGCGATCTGGGCGGCGAGCGCGTCGGCGCAGAAGGCCAGGATCGTCGCCTCGTCGGGCGCCGCGGCGCTCAGCCGGGCGAGCACCTCGCGGGGCGTGCCGCCGAGTGCGGCGGCCACCTCGGTGATCTCGCCGGTGACCCGCTCCAGGTCGGCCTCGGCCCTGGCCAGGATGGCGCCGGAGTCGGACGCCGCGGACAGCGCAAGCGACAGCTTGCGGGAGAACAGCTCCCGGCCCAGGCGAGGGTCCTTGAACCCGTCGCCGCCGCTGGCCGGATCGCCGGCTTCCAGCCGGGCCGACAGCCAGTCCCGGTGCTCGGTAAGGGCGGCGAGCGCGGCGGGCCGTACCCGCTCGACCTCGGCGGTCACCGCGCGGGCGGCCGGGTCGCCGGCGTTGGCGGCGTTGGCGGCCTGGCCCAGCGCGGCGTTCACCTCCTCGGTGACCAAGGCGATCGTCCCGCCGAACTGGGCAATCGCGGTCTCCAGGTGAACCTTGGGCATCCGGCCGAGCGTGCCGCGCGCGGCTTGGAGGGTTTCCGGTACCGCGGCGAGACGGCCGGCCAGCGAGCGCAGCCGGTCCGCCAGCGGCGCGTAGTCCCTGGCGAGCAGCGTGTAGATCGCCTGGCCCGGGTTGGCGAGCAGCGGGTTCCACTCATGCTCGCGCAGGTCGGTGAGCTCGAACAGGCGCCGGGCCACGTCGTTGCCGAGCACGGCCGCGTCCACGAGCAGCTCCTGGTCAAGGCCCGCGTGGTCGATGGCGGCCAGCCGGGCCGCGAAATCATCGAGGCCGCGGCGCTCGTCGTCGAGCGCCGCCGTGCCGTGCTCAGGCAGCCGGTGGTCGTAGCGGTGATCGCCGAGCTCGGTCGCGATGTCGGGGTGGCGGTGCGCCAGGTCGTCGAGGTAGTCCTCGGTCAGCCGGCGGAACTGCGCTGCGGCAAGCCCGGCCGCACCGGGCTCCCGGCCAGCGGCGGCGGCGTCCCCGGCCGACCCGGCCGGTGAGGATTCTGCGCTCACGTGTGCTCCTGTCAAAGGACATGGGTCGTCATGCGGCCGCCGGGCACGCTGGGGCTAACTCTACGGAGTGGACCTGGGGTTGGCGCAACCGTGCCCTTACCGGTCATGACGCTAAAACTACAAACCATATCTTTTACCGCTCAGGCCGGCCGCCTCCGTCAATATGGACTGGGCGCAGCAGCCCCTCAAGCTCACGGTAAGAACTCCAGTCTCAGCGAAGGCTGATGTCAGTTCGAACGCGTTTGAAGTTGGCGCTTTGTGGAACACCCATGGCGGGTGAGGCGTTAGGGTTCAACGGGTTGCGGTAGCTGACAGGGGCGACTGTTACGGTTTCACCGTTGAGGTGCGACGGATGCCGGGAGTTTCCGATTGCACGCCGGCCCTTCGCGTGATTGTGAGCGGAACTCAAGGTTGCTGAGGAAAACCTCAGCTAACCAGTAGGTCCGGTTCATGGTCCCTTAGGGGTCCGCCAAGGTTTGCGACCGATCCTTCCTGTGTAGCTAGCAGCAGGGCTGCCACTGGAGCAGAGCAAGGCTGCCGACAGGATTCGGGGTGACAGGGACCAATGAGCGAGCCATTCGGACAGTACCCGCACGGGCAGTACCTGCCGTACGGGCAGTATCCGGAGCCGCCGCGGCGGCACCACGGCCGGACGCTGCTCGGACTGACGGCGACCGCCATTGTGGCCGCGGGGGTCGGCGCGGGTACGGCCCTCGGGCTGTCGCACTCGTCGCCGGCCGGGTCGTCGGCGACGTCGACGTCGAAGAACGAGCTGACCACCGCGCAGATCGCCAGCCGGGTCGACCCGGCGATCGTCGACGTCACCTCCACGCTTGGCTATCAGCGGGCGACCGCGAAGGGCACGGGCATCGTGCTGACGTCCAACGGCGAGATCCTCACCAACAACCACGTGATCAACGGCGCCACTTCGATCAGCGTTACCGACATCGGCAACGGCAAGACCTACAAGGCGACCGTGGTTGGCTATGACGAGTCGCAGGACATCGCGGTGCTCCAGCTCTCCGGCGCCTCCGGGCTGACCACCGCGTCGACCGGCGACTCCTCGACGGTCGGCGTCGGCGACGACGTGGTGGCGCTCGGCAACGCGGGCGGCACGGGCGGCCCCCCCGCGGTCGCGGCGGGCGCGGTCACCGCGCTCAACCAGGCGATCACCGCCACCGACGAGGGCTCCGGCTCGTCCGAGCAGCTCACCGGGCTGATCCAGACGAACGCGAACATCGAGGCGGGCGACTCGGGCGGCCCGCTGGTCAACTCCCACGGCCAGGTCATCGGCATCGACACCGCGGCCTCGACGAACTACCAGTTCGGCGGGTCGGGGAACGGCGGTTTCGGCGGGCAGGGCGGCTTCGGCGGCTCCGGTTCCTCGGGCTCTGGCTCCTCGGGATCATCCAGCTCGGCGGGCGGGTCCACGACGCAGGGGTACGCCATCCCGATCAACAAGGCGCTGTCCATCGCCAAGCAGATCGAGGCGGGCCAGGCATCCTCCACGGTGCACATCGGCTCGACCGCGTTCATCGGCCTGCAGATCGCCAGCCAGCAGTCCAGCTACTACCAGGGCGTGGTCCTCGCCGGCACCCAGGCGGGCACCCCCGCGGCCCGCGCGGGGCTCGCCCAGGGCGACGTGGTGACCGCGCTCAACGGCAAGACCGTCACCTCAGGGACCCAGATCTCGGAGGCCCTCGTCGGCCTGCACCCCGGTGACAAGGTGAGCATTAGCTGGACCGACACCTCGGGCCAGTCGCACTCCGCGGACATCACGCTGACCACCGGGCCCGCGGCCTGACAGCTCCCCATCCTGTACGGCAGCTCCTGTGCCGCCGGGCTCGCGACAGAGCCCGGCGGCACAGCGCGTTTCGGCACGGGGCTCCCCTTGTACCACGACCGTTCTGGCACGGGGTTCCCCTGACCTGATCTAGACGTACCGGGGTTCGCCCGGGCCAGAACCGGTGCCGGTCCCGGCGTGGCGCCGGGACCGTTATGGGCCGATGTTCCACCGGGCCAGAATCGTTATGGGCCGATGTTCCACCGGGCCAGAATCGTTATGGGCCGATGTTCCACCGGGCCGATCTAGCTGGGCCGGTGTTCCACCGGGCCAGAACGGCTATGACGGGGACCCGATGGGTAGGCGGGTCAGTCGGCGGCGGAGCCGAGCGAGGTGAAGAGGGCGGCCCGCGCCTGGGCGACGGCCGCCTGCATGGCGCCGCGGAGAACCGGCTCACCGGGCACGGAGGTGGGCCGCACGGCGGGGCGGGCCAGGCACAGCCGGGGGATCTCGGCCGCCACGCGGCTGGCGAGCTCGCCGGCGCCGGCCTCGCCGACCGTGCCGCCGAGGACGACGAGGCCGGGGTCGAGGACGGAGCAGACCGCGGCGACGCCGATGGCGACGCGGTGCGCGAGGTCGTCAAGGAACGCCTTCGCGGCCGGCGCATCCGGGTCGCGGGCCAGCTCGGCGACCGCGGCGGCCACCGCGTCGGCGGGCGTCGCGCCGGCGAAGCCGTGCTCGGCGGCCAGGGCGTGCACCGCGTGGCCGCCCGCCAGGGCCTGCAGCCCGGCCTTGCCCGGGTGCTCGTTCCCGGCCGGCAGGGGCGCGCCGTGCACCGGCATCCAGCCGATCTCGCCCGCGGCGCCGCCGACGCCCCGGCGTACCCGGCCGTCGATAACCGCGGCCAGGCCGAGGCCGGTCCCGAGCCACACGAACGCGTAGTCGTCGAGCCCGGCCGCGACGCCGTCGGCGCGCTCGGCCATCGCGGCGAGGTTCACGTCGTTCTCGATCACCACCGGCGTGTGCAGCATCTCGCGCAGCGCGTCGAGCACGCCCTCGTGCCAGGTGGGGAGGTTAACCGCCAGCCGCGGCTCGCCGGTCCGCGGGTCGAGCACGCCGGGGATGCCGAGCACGACGGCGGACAGCGCGGAAAAGCCGATCCCGGCGCTCTGGCAGGCCCGGCCGATGGCGTCGCGGACCATGCCCACCGGGTCGTCGGCGCCGTTGGGGTCCACGCTGACGTCCGCGACCCGGCGCCCGGTCACGTCCGCCACGGCGGCGCTGACCAGATCCTGCTCCACGTAGAGGCCGGCCACGTAGGCGCTTGACGGGACGACGGCGTACAGGGCGGCGTTGGGGCCGCGGCCGCCCGCCTGCTCCCCCGCGATCATCACCAGGCCGCGTTCCTCCAGCCGGGCGAGCATCTGGGAGACGGTGACCTTGGACACGCCGGTACGCTCGGACAGCTGCGCCCGGGTGAGCGGGCCGTCGGCGAGCAGCAGCTCGAGCGCGGCCCGGTCGTTCAGCTCGCGCAGCAGGCTCGGCGTGCCGGGCTTCTGCCGCTGCACGACCGGGCCCGGCTTGCCACCGGGCCCGTCCTCCCCGACATGAACGGTCATCGGTCCGTCCCCCGTGCCAACCATCTGACCGCCAAACTCCGACAAAAAGTGATATAAGAGGACATCTCGCCCGAACACCTGCTTGGAGCGGCCGAGCCACCCCACGCCCCTGGCCCGCGGCCGCCCGCCCGATACGACGGCGAATTTTGCCATCGGGCGGGCAGCCGCGGGCACCAGGGGGTCGCCCCCCCGGATGAAAACTGCATCAGCGTTCCCCTCCGACGAGATACCACGGGTTACGGCCGGCCACAAGCGAGACGGCCTTTGTTAAGTTCTGGCAACAGGTCTATCTTATAGGAAAGTTTCCAGTTAGTTTCTGTGCAACGGTCACACACCAGTCTGACCGGAAGATTTCACCTCGCAGAAGGAGTGCCAGCAGTGGGACTCAGGAAGAGATCGGCCGCGCTCGGCGCGGTCGCGGGCGCCGCTGCGGCGGCGCTGGCAATCGCCGGCTGCAGCTCTGGCAGCTCCAGCAGCTCGTCCGCCGCGACGGGCAGCACGGCAAGCAGCACGGCCGGCAGCAGCACGTCGTCGGCCCCCTCGACGCTCACCGTCTGGCGCATGGGCGGCTCCGTCGACTCCCAGGTCAGCTGGATGAACGGCGTCGTGGCGCAGTTCCACCAGCAGTTCCCGCAGTATGCCAAGACCCAGGTCGTCGTGAAGTGGATCCCGTGGGGCAACCGCACCACGGACTGGAACAACGCGCTGTCGTCCGGCAAGAACATCCCCGACGTCACCGAGCTCGGCAACACCGACACGCCCACCGAGGCCGCGAGCGGCATCCTCGCGTCGCTCAACAGCCAGCTGAGCGGCTGGTCGGGCACCAGCGGCCTGGTCAAGGGCATGCTCGCCAACGACACCCAGGACGGCACCACCTACGCCGTGCCGTGGTTCGGCGGCGTGCGCGCCGTGTGGTACCGCACCGACCAGTTCAAGAAGGCCGGCATCACCTCCACGCCCACGACCTGGGCGGAGCTGCAGGCCGACGCGCAGAAGCTGCAGGCGGCCTACCCCGGCACCACGGGCTTCGACGCGATCACCAACGACACCAACGCGTTCGCCAGCTTCATC
>Ga0207664_10002847_pt1 | contig 11488 bp, 10 predicted proteins | sample LARL83metaG_FD_184349 | JGI IMG/M metagenome (GOLD analysis project Ga0207664, IMG submission 184349) | Corn, switchgrass and miscanthus rhizosphere microbial communities from Kellogg Biological Station, Michigan, USA - LAR L8-3 metaG... | ecosystem: Host-associated > Plants > Roots >...
TACGCGGTCAACCATCTCGCCGCGCACATCGCGGTCGACCAGCTGGAGCACGGCCCGCTGCCCCGGCCGGTGGTGGCGCTGCTGGTCTCGGGCGGGCACTCCTCGCTGCTGCTGGTGCCGGACGTGGCGGCCGAGGTACTGCCGCTGGGCGCGACCATCGACGACGCCGCCGGTGAGGCCTACGACAAGGTGGCCCGGCTGCTGGGGATGGGGTTTCCCGGCGGGCCGCCGATCGATGCGGCCGCCGGGGCCGGGGACGGCGCCGCAATCGCGTTCCCGCGCGGGAAGTACCGTGACGGGACGCTCGACTTCTCCTTCTCCGGCCTGAAGACCTCGGTCGCCCGGTGGGTGCAGGCCCGGCAGCAGGCCGGGCTGCCCGTGCCGGTGGCCGATGTGGCCGCCTCGTTCCAGGAGGCGGTCGCCGACGTGCTGACCCGCAAGGCGATCGATGCCTGCCGCGCGCATGACGTCAAGGACCTGGTCATCGGCGGCGGGGTGGCGGCCAACTCACGGCTGCGGGCACTCGCGGCGGAGCGCTGCGAGGCGGCCGGGATCAGGCTGCGGGTGCCGCGGCCCGGCCTGTGCACCGACAACGGCGCGATGGTGGCGGCGCTCGGGTCCGAGCTCGTGGCCAGGGGCGCGCCCGCCTCCCAGCTGGACGTGCCAGCGGATTCCTCGCTCCCGGTGACCACCGTCCTGGTGGCGTAGATGCCACCGGCGCTGCGGCTCAAGTTGACGTGGCCAATCGCTGGCGATACTGTTCGGAACTGGCACTCACTAAGGTAGAGTGCTAATGCGACGAGGCTGGTCTGGCACCCGCGACGACAGGCCGCCGCGGTCGCCTCTCTAGTCCTTGTCAGCCCGCCTTTCCGGAGGGGGAGGTCAGATCGTGACGACCGCCACCAAAGTTGTTCTCAAACCGCTCGAAGACCGCATCGTAGTCCGCACGCTTGAGGCCGAGCAGACCACCGCGTCTGGTCTGGTGATCCCGGACACCGCCAAGGAGAAGCCCCAGGAGGGCGAGGTCCTTGCGGTGGGTCCGGGTCGCTTCGACGACGCCGGGGCCAAGCGCGTGCCGATGGATGTCAAGGTCGGCGACGTGGTCCTGTACAGCAAGTACGGCGGCACGGAGGTCAAGTACCACGGCGAGGAGTACCTGGTGCTCTCCGCCCGCGACGTGCTCGCCATCATCGAGAAGTAAGCACAAGTTCCAGGCGGCGCGGCCCGGGGCTCTGCGACGGGACCGTGCACTGCGTGCCACACCGCCCCGGACGCCGCTGCGGCGTCCGGGGCGGTGGCACGAGAACCGGTGGTGCCGCATGGGCCTGCCAGCCGCGCGGGCGCGCCAGGCAAGCACGAGCCTGTCAGACGTAATCACACCAGCCTTCAGACGTAATCAGAGGTAAAAAATGGCCAAGACGCTGGAGTTCGACGAGGACGCGCGGCGCGCGCTTGAGCGCGGCGTGGACCGGCTCGCGGACGCCGTGAAGGTGACGCTGGGGCCGCGCGGCCGCAACGTCGTCATCGACAAGAAGTGGGGCGCTCCCACGATCACGAACGACGGGGTCACCGTCGCCCGCGAGGTGGAGCTCGAGGACCCGAACGAGAACCTTGGCGCTCAGCTCGCCAAGGAGGTAGCGACCAAGACCAACGACATCGCGGGCGACGGCACCACCACGGCGACCGTCCTCGCGCAGGCGATGGTCCACGAGGGACGGCGCAGCGTGACCGCGGGCGCGAACCCGATGGCGCTCAAGCGGGGCATCGACGCCGCCGCGGCCGCCGTGTCGGACCTGCTGCTCAAGGCGGCCCGCGAGGTGAGCGACCGGCAGGAGATCGCCCACGTGGCGACGGTCTCGGCGCAGGATGCCCAGATCGGAGACGTGATCGCGGAAGCGTTCGACAAGGTCGGCAAGGACGGCGTCATCACCGTCGAGGAGTCGCCGACCATGGGGCTCGAGCTCGAGTTCACCGAGGGCATGCAGTTCGACAAGGGCTACATCTCGCCCTACTTCATCACCGACCAGGACCGGATGGAAGCGGTCCTGGAGGACGCCTACGTGCTCCTGCACGCGGCCAAGATCTCCTCGATGGCCGACTTCCTGCCCCTGCTCGAGAAGATCGCGCAGGCCAAGAAGCCGCTGCTGGTCGTGGCCGAGGACGTCGAGGGCGAGGCGCTGTCGACCCTGGTCGTGAACCGGATCCGCGGGCTGCTGTCGGTGGTCGCGGTCAAGGCGCCCGGGTTCGGCGACCGGCGCAAGGCCATGCTGGCCGACATGGCCATCCTCACCGGTGGCGAGGTGATCAGCGAGGAGCTCGGGCTCAAGCTCGAGCTGGCCGATCTGGACAAGCTGGGCCAGGCCCGCCGCGTCGTGGTCACCAAGGACACGACCACGATCGTGGACGGGGCCGGTGACCCCGACGCGATCGCGGACCGGGTCCGGCAGCTGCGGGCCGAGATCGAGGACACCGACTCCGACTGGGACCGGGAGAAGCTGCAGGAGCGCGTGGCCAAGCTCTCCGGCGGCGTGGCTGTGCTGCGGGTCGGGGCGGCGACCGAGGTCGAGCTGAAGGAGAAGAAGCACCGGCTGGAGGACGCGATCTCGGCGACCCGGGCGGCGATCGAGGAGGGCGTTATCGCCGGCGGCGGCAGCGCCCTCGTGCACACGGCCGCCGAGCTCGGTGACCTCGGCAAGACCGGGGACGAGCTGACCGGCGTCAAGGTGGTGCGCACCGCGCTGAACGCTCCCACCTACTGGATCGCCGCCAACGCGGGCGAAGAGGGCGGGGTCGTGGTCGAGAAGGTGGCCGGGCTCGGCCGCGGCCAGGGCTTCAACGCGGCCACGCTGGCCTATGGCGACCTGATGGAGCAGGGTGTGATCGACCCGGTCAAGGTGACCCGCTCCGCGGTGCAGAACGCGGCCTCGATCGCCGGCATGCTGCTCACCACCGAAGTGCTCGTGGCCGACAAGCCCGAGAAGGAAGTGGCGGCGGACGGGCACGGGCACGGCCATGGGCATGCCCACTGACCCAGGCCACGCGGCCACATCGATCTAACCTTTCTGGCTGCCCGCCCGGATGAAGGCGCCGCTCCGTGGGAATCATGCTGTCGTGACGGAGCGGTTCTTCATCCGGGCAGTGGCGGCCGAGGGGTGGCCGCAGGGTGCCGGGGCGCCCGGCGGGCCGGGCCCAGCCGCCGGCTCCGGAGCCGATGCGGCCCGGGTGCCCGGCGGCCGGGGCGACGGGGCCGGGCTCCGCGATCTCACCAGCCGCGCCGCGCGCGGCCAGCCGGCCGCGATCGAGTCGTTGCTGGAACAGATCCGGCCGATGATCGTCCGGTACTGCCGGGCGCGGCTGGGGCGGGCCGCCGGCCACTACCACGTCGCCGACGACGTGGCCCAAGAGGTGTGCATCGCCGTCCTTTCCGCGCTGCCCCGCTACCGGGACATGGGACGGCCCTTCGCGTCCTTCGTGTTCGGCATCGCCTCGCACAAGGTGGCGGACGCCATGCGCAGCGCCGCCCGGCTGGCGGTGCCCACCGAGGTCCTGCCGGATGGCCCCGACGAGCAGCCCGGGCCCGAGGAGACCGTGGTGGCCTACCTCGAGGCGCAGCGGGCCCGGGCGCTGCTGGCGCGGCTGCCGGGCCACCTGCGGGAGCTGGTGATACTCCGGGTGGTCACGGGGCTGTCGGCCGAAGAGACGGGCAACATGCTGGGCATGTCGGCGGGAGCGGTCCGCGTTGCCCAGCACCGCGCACTGGCCAGGCTCCGTGCGCTCGCGGTCGAGGAGTCGATTGCCTGATCACGTCCCGGGCATGAGCTCATGATCGAGGTGAGCCCGGCCCGGTTCGAGGAGATGGTTGCGGCGGCGCTCGACGGCCTGCCGGAGGAACTGGGCCGCCTGATGAGCAACGTGGCGGTCATGGTCCAGCACGAGCCCGGGCCGCCCGGCCTGCTGGGGCTGTATGAGGGCGTCCCACTCACCAGCCGCACGACCGGTTACGCCGGGGTGCTGCCGGACCGGATCACCATCTACCGGCTGGCCATCTGCGCCATCTGCAACACCGAGGACGAGGTGGTCGACCAGGTCCGGCGCACCGTTGTGCACGAGGTCGGCCACCACTTCGGGATCGACGACGCCCGGCTCACCGAGCTCGGCTGGTGAGCGCCCGGGCCCGGGCAACCGCGCCCGCAGGCGTGACCGCGTGGGAGCGCGGCAACCCGCCGCCGCCCGTCATTAGACTGGGCATGACCCCGGACTCCCCTCCCGGAAGGTGCTATGGCTGACCAGAGCAAGTTCGGCCCTCCGGCGCTGACCTTCGACGACGTCCTCCTCCTGCCGGCCCACTCGGAGGTCCTCCCCGGGGACGCGGACACGGCCGCCAGGCTCAGCCGCGGCATCACGCTGCGCCTCCCGCTGATCTCCTCGGCCATGGACACCGTCACCGAGGCCCGCATGGCGGTCGCCATGGCCCGCCACGGCGGCGTCGGCGTCCTGCACCGCAACCTGCCGGTCGAGGACCAGGCGCATCAGGTCGACATGGTCAAGCGCTCCGAGGCCGGCATGATCACCAACCCGGTGACGTGCGGCCCGGACGCCACCGTCGCCGAGGTGGAGACGCTGTGCGCCCGGTACCGCATCTCCGGCGTGCCGGTGGTCGGCGACGACGGCATCCTGCTCGGCATCGTGACGAACCGCGACATCAGGTTCGAGACCGGCCTCGGCCGGCCGGTGTCGGCGGTGATGACCCCGATGCCGCTGGTGACCGCCCCCGTGGGGGTGACCAGGGACGCCGCGCTCGACCTGCTCAGGCGGCACAAGGTGGAGAAGCTCCCGCTGGTCGATGACGCGGGCCGGCTGTCCGGCCTGATCACGGTCAAGGACTTCACCAAGAGCGAGAAGTTCCCCAGCGCCACCAAGGACGCCGCGGGACGGCTCGTGGTCGGGGCGGCCATCGGGGTGGGCGAGGACGCCAAGCACCGGGCCCAGGCCCTGGTGGATGCGGGCGTGGACTTCCTGGTCGTGGACACCGCGCACGGCCATGCCCAGGCGGTCATCGATATGGTGGCCCAGGTCAAGGCGAACATCCGGGTGGACGTGATCGGCGGCAACGTGGCCACCCGGGCCGGTGCGCAGGCGCTGGTCGACGCCGGCGCCGACGGGGTCAAGGTCGGGGTGGGGCCCGGGTCCATCTGCACCACCAGGGTCGTGGCCGGCGTCGGCGTGCCGCAGGTCACCGCGATCTTCGAGGCGGCGCAGGCGGCCCGCCCGGCGGGGGTGCCGGTGATCGGGGACGGCGGCGTCCAGCACTCGGGGGACATCGCCAAGGCGGTCGCCGCCGGCGCCGATACGGTCATGCTCGGCAGCCTGCTGGCCGGCTGCGAGGAGGCGCCCGGCGAGATGGTGTTCATCAACGGAAAGCAGTACAAGCAGTACCGGGGCATGGGGTCGCTGGGGGCGATGCGCGGCCGCTCCTTCTCCAAGGACCGGTACTTCCAGGACGACGTGCTGCGCGAGGAGAAGCTGGTCCCGCAGGGAGTCGAGGGCCAGGTGCCCTACCGGGGCCCGCTGGCCGCGGTCGCCGACCAGCTCGTCGGCGGGCTGCGCGCGGCGATGGGCTACTGCGGCGCGCGGACCGTCGGCGAGCTGCAGCAGGCGCGGTTCATCCAGATCACCGCGGCCGGGCTGACCGAGAGTCACCCGCACGACATCCAGCTGACCACCGAGGCGCCCAACTACTCCCGGCGGCTGACGTGACCGTCGAGATCGGCCGCGGCAAGAGCGGCCGTCGCGCCTACAACCTGGACGAGATCGCGATCGTGCCGTCCCGCCGCACCCGCGACCCGGAGGAGGTGTCGACCGCCTGGCAGATCGACGCCTACCGGTTCGAGGTGCCGCTGGTGGTGTCTCCCATGGACAGCGTGGTCTCGCCCGCCACGGCGGCCGCGATCGGCCACCTCGGCGGGCTGGCCGTGCTCGACCTGGAGGGCCTGTGGACCCGCTACCCCGACCCGGAGCCGCTGCTGGCCGAGGTCACCGAGCTGGGCGAGGAGGCGGCCACCCGCCGGCTCCAGGAGATCTACTCCGAGCCGATCAAGGAGGAGCTCATCGGGCGCCGGATCGAGGAGGTCCGGGCGGCGGGGGTGACCACGGCGGCGCGGCTGTCGCCGCAGCGCACCGTCCGTTATTACAAGACCGTCGTGGACGCGGGCGTGGACATCTTTGTCATCCGCGGCACCACCGTGTCGGCCGAGCACGTCTCCGGCCAGGCTGAGCCGCTCAACCTCAAGCAGTTCATCTACGAGCTGGACGTGCCGGTGATCGTGGGCGGCTGCGCCACCTACACCGCGGCGCTGCATCTGATGCGGACCGGCGCCGCCGGGGTGCTGGTCGGGTTCGGCGGCGGGTCCGGGCACACCACCGCCGCCGTGCTCGGGGTGGCGGTGCCGATGGCCACCGCCATCGCCGACGTGGCCGCGGCCCGGCGCGAGTACCTCGACGAGTCCGGCGGCCGGTACGTGCACGTGATCGCGGACGGCGGGGTGACCCGCAGCGGCGACCTCGCCAAGGCGCTCGCGTGCGGGGCGGACGCGGTGATGGCCGGCTCCCCGTTCGCCCGCGCCGAGCAGGCGCCCGGCCGCGGCTACCACTGGGGGAGCGAGGCGCATCACCCCGACCTCCCGCGGGGGGCGCGGGTGGAGGTCGGCACCATCGGTACCCTGGCGCAGATCCTGCACGGCCCGTCCACCGTCGCCGACGGCATGCTGAACCTGGTCGGCGCGCTCCGGCGCACCATGGCCACCTCCGGTTACTCCGACCTCAAGGAGTTCCAGCGCGTGGAGGTGGTGGTCACATCCAGCACGCAGCCGAGACGCTGATCAGTGGTTGCTAGCGTTCGGCCGATGGGGGCCGGAGGGGCGGAGGCGGCCAGGCTGGATCCTGACTCCAGGTCCGCCGCGCTCGCCGCGCTCGCCGGGGCCGAGTTCCAGGTGCTGGTCGTGGGCGGCGGGGTGGTCGGGGCCGGGGTAGCGCTCGACGCCGCCACCCGCGGGCTGTCGGTCGGCCTGGTCGAGGCGCGCGACTTCGGGGCCGGCACCTCGTCCCGGTCCAGCAAGCTCATCCACGGCGGCCTGCGCTACCTGGAGCAGCTCAACCTCGGCCTGGTCAGGGAGGCGCTCGCCGAGCGGTCGCTGCTGCTCGGGGTGATCGCGCCGCACCTGGTCCGCCCGGTGCCGTTCCTCTTCCCGCTCACCCACCACCTGTGGGAACGCGCCTACGTGGGCACCGGGGTGGCCGCCTATGACGTGCTCGGCTTCTCGCTCGGCCACACCAGGGGCCTGCCCGGCCACCACCAGCTGTCGCGGCGGGCCGCCCTCAGGGTCGCCCCCGCGCTCAAGCGCTCGGCCATCACCGGCGCCATCGCCTACTGGGACGCGCAGGTGGACGACGCCCGTTATGTGCTCACCCTGATCCGCACCGCGGCCGGCTACGGCGCGCAGGTGGCGTCCCGGGTCCAGGTGCGGGGCCTGCTCCGCGAGGGGGAACGGGTCACCGGGGTACGCGCGGTGGAGCTGGAGACCGGCGCCGAGATCCAGATCCGGGCCCAGCAGGTGGTCAACGCGACCGGGGTGTGGACCGACGAGATCCAGGCGATGGTGGGCGGGCGCGGGATGATCAATGTGCGCGTCTCCAAGGGCGTCCACCTGGTCGTGCCCAAGGACCGCGTCCACTCCTCGACCGGGATCATCGCGCGGGCGGCGGACAGCGTGCTGTTCATCATCCCCTGGGGGCGGCACTGGATCATCGGCACCACCGACACCGACTGGGCGGGCAGCAAGACCGAGCCCGCCGCCAGCCGGGCCGACATCGACTACCTCATCAGCCAGGCGAACCGGCTGCTGAAGACCCCGCTGACCAGAGAAGACGTCATTGGCGTGTACACGGGGCTGCGTCCCCTGCTGGCCGGGGAGTCCGAGTCCACCTCCCGGCTGTCCCGCGAGCATGTGGTCGCCCACCCGGTGCCCGGCCTGGTGCTGGTGGCCGGCGGCAAGTACACCACCTACCGGCTGATGGCGCGGGACGCGGTGGACGCGGTGGTGCACGCGCTGGACTGGCGCGCGCCGCCGTCGTGCACCGACCGGGTGCCGCTGGCCGGGGCGGACGGATACGTGGCGCTGTGGAACGCCCGGCACCGGCTGGCGCTGTCGTCGGGCCTGCACGTGGCCCGGATCGAGCACCTGCTGCGCCGGTACGGCTCCCTGACCCCGGAACTGCTGGCCCTGGTGGCGGCCGAGCCGGGGCTGGGCCGGCCGGTGACCGGCGCGGACGACTACCTGCGGGCGGAGATCGTCTACGCCGCGTCGCACGAGGGCGCCCGTCACCTCGACGACGTGCTTGGCCGCCGCACGCACATCGCGATCGAGACGGCCGACCACGGGATGGCGGCGCTGGCGGAGATCGCCAGCCTGGTGGCCGGCCCGCTGCGGTGGGACGCGCGCCAGACGGCCAGGGAGGTCGCGCACTACCGGGCGGGCGCCGCCGCCGAGCGCGCCTCCCAGGAGGCGGACACCGACGCCGACGCGGACGCGATCAGGGAGACCGTGCACGACATCGTGCCCGTGCTGGACGAGGGGGACGGCAACGGCGTGGACAGGATGGGCGGCGGCGTGGCCGGGGGAGTGGGAGGCCGCAGCCACTAGACTGCGCCCATGTCCGCGCCCCGCGTGTTCTCCGGCATCCAGCCGACGGCCGACTCCTTCCATCTCGGCAACTACCTCGGCGCCGTCCGCCAGTGGGTGCAGATGCAGGAAACTCACGAGGCGGTCTACTGCGTGGTCGACCTGCACGCGATCACCCTGCCGTGGGACCCGGCGCAGCTCCGGCAGCGGACCCGGGTCGCGGCCGCGCAGCTGTTCGCGGCCGGCCTGGATCCCGAGCGCAGCATCGTGTTCGTCCAGAGCCACGTGCCCGAGCACGCCGAGCTCGCCTGGGTGCTCAACTGCCTGACCGGGTTCGGCGAGGCCAGCCGGATGACCCAGTTCAAGGACAAGGCGGCCAAGGGCGGAGCCGCCCAATCGAGCGTGGGGCTGTTCGCCTATCCCATCTTGCAGGCCGCCGACATCCTGCTCTACCACACCGATCAGGTCCCGGTCGGGGAGGACCAGCGCCAGCACCTGGAGCTGAGCCGGGACCTGGCGATCCGGTTCAACCACCGGTTCGGGCCGACCTTCACCGTGCCTGCCGCCTACATCCTGCCCGGCGTCGCCAAGATCACGGACCTGCAGGACCCGACCGCCAAGATGAGCAAGTCCTCGTCGTCCCCGCAGGGGATCGTCGACATCCTGGACGAGCCGGACGTGATCCGCCGCAAGATCGCGCGGGCGGTCACCGATACCGGTTCCGGCATCCAGGCAGACGAAACGAGTAAACCCGGCATCACCAACCTGCTCCGGATCTACTCCGGGCTGACCGGTGAAACCGTCGCGGCCCTGGAGTCCCGCTACGCCGGCGTGGGGTATGGGCAGTTCAAGAAGGACCTGGCCGAGGTCGTGGTCGGCGCCTTCGCCCCGATCCGGGAGCGGGCCGAGGAGATGCTGGCCGACGAGGCGGAGCTGGACAAGCTGCTGGCGCACGGCGCCGGCCGGGCCCGGGCGATCGCCGGCCCCACGATGGCGACGGTCATCGACCGGGTGGGCTTCCTGCCCGGCGAGCGCGCCCGCTGAACCGCGGCGGCGGTCAGCCGCCAGGTGGGCTGGGCGGATTCCCGGCCCGGCGGCGGCGCCCGCCGATGAGCATGATCGCCGTGGTGGTGACCACGGCGATCAGCAGCGCGCCAAAGCCCACGGCGAGCGAGATGGCCGGCAGATCGGTTCTGGCCGGCAGCGCCCGCTTGAGGTGGACGGCCGGGCGCAGGGTGACCCGGGGGTGAGCGGCCACGGCGGGCAGCGGGCTGACCAGTTGCCCGACCGGCCCGGCCTTCCCATCCATGGCGAAACCCCAGTTCAGCAGCTGTGAGGCGACGGTCAGCTCGGTCCCCGGGGGGCAATGCAAGATGGTGACGACCAGGGTCGTGTGCCCGCGCCGGGCCCAGCCGATGAACGTCGCCCCGGCCGGGGTGGTCCAGCCGATCTTGCCGCCCAGATCACCCCGGAACGTGTACAGCATGCTGTTCTGGGTCCACAGGTTTTCCCAGCGGGGATGATGGCGGGTCCCGTGCGGCCGGAGCTGGAAGCGGAACTTCCGCAGCGCCTCGTCGTGCATGAAAGCGGGCACGGCCAGCGCCTGCCGGGCGAACAGCGCCTCGTCGTAGGCCGACACGTGCTGGCCCGGCGCGTCCAGGCCGTTCGGCCTCACGGCGACCGTGTCGTAGGCCTGCAGGTGGTGCGCCTCGGCGTTGATCACCGCCATGCCCTTGGCGTAGGACCCGGTCGCCTGGGCCAGCGCGACCGCCGCATCGTTAGCGGAGATCATCAGGAGCGCCTTGAACAGGGCGGAGACCTGGTAGCTGTTGCCCTGGACCAGCCCCACCTTGCTCGGTATCTGGTTCGCGGCCCGGCGCGAGGCGACCACGGCCGCGTCCGGGTTGAGCACCGGCATCAAGGCGATGGCGGTCAGGACCTTCAGCGTGCTGGCGGGGCGGTACAGGCCGTGTGGGTCCTTGGCCGCCAGTACCTGGCCGGTTCCGGCGTCGGCGACGACGTAGGCCGAGGCCTTCACCTTCGGCAGCCGCCGCGCGCCGTGGGCCGGATAGCTGACGATCACCCCGCGCCGGGCCAGGCGCGCGCCGCCGATGGTTGCCGTTCGCGGGCCGGCCGGCCCGGACCCGTTTGACCCGGACCCGGGGCGGCCAGAGCTGGAACCGCCAGACCGGGAGCCGCCGGACCCGGAGCCGCCGGACCCGGAACTCCCCGAGCCGGAACGGCCAGAGCCGGAGCTGGAATCCCCTGACTGGGCACTGCCGGGGCCCGAGCTGGCCTGCCCGGCGCCGGGGCCCGGCGCCGGCGAATGCGCCGTCTGCGGCTCGCCGCGCGCGATGAGCCCGGCCGGTGCCGCGCTGCCCGGTGCCGCGCTGCCCGGTGCCGCGCTGCCCGGTGCCGCGCTGTCCGGCGCCGCGCTGGCCGGTGCCGCGCCGGACGCCGCCGTCGCCGCGACGGCGGCACACAGGCACGCGGCCGCCGCCCCCGCCAGCCGGTGCCGGCGGGCCGCAGGCCGCTGCGCGCTCCCCAAGAACAGTCGCATGGTTAATTACGTTGAGTAATTAGCTACACCCGCTCTGCGGACGATGGGAAGGTCCCCACCGGCCGTTTACTGACCTATGCCCCGGTCGCTGCGGTCCCACGTATGCTAACGCGTTCTAGTCTGGGCTCATGGGACGCGAGTCGGAGTCCGGGCTGCCGGTCGAGCCAGTGTACGGGCCCGGCGACCCGCCGGGGTTCGATCCGGCGGTGAAGCTGGGTGAGCCCGGCCGGTACCCGTTCACCCGCGGCAT
>Ga0207664_10002849_pt1 | contig 11484 bp, 4 predicted proteins | sample LARL83metaG_FD_184349 | JGI IMG/M metagenome (GOLD analysis project Ga0207664, IMG submission 184349) | Corn, switchgrass and miscanthus rhizosphere microbial communities from Kellogg Biological Station, Michigan, USA - LAR L8-3 metaG... | ecosystem: Host-associated > Plants > Roots >...
GCCACCACCACCGGCTCCGCAACGACCGGCTCCCCAACCGGCTCCGCAACCGGCTCCGGCGCCACCGGTTCGGCGGCGGCCGGCTCCGCAGCAGCCGCCACCGGCGCCACCGGCGCCACCAGCGGCGCAACGGCACCAGCGAGCGGCGGCACCGCTGGTGCGGCGCCTGCCGTGCTGGGTCCCGCGGCAGGGGCCGTCGCTGGTGGGCCCTCGTCGACGATCCGCAGCCGGCGGGTTGCGATCTCGAGCCGGGCCGCGGGGTGGCCGCCGATGGCATCGAGCCAGCGCTGCCAGGCCTGCGGGTCGGCGATCCGGTAGGCGTGCCCGAGCTCGCTGGGAGCGCGGCGCTGCCCGTCCGGCGCCGGGGTCCGGCGCAGCAGCGACATCGCGATCTGCGAGCCGAAGCCGGCGGCCAGGCGCAAGGCGAAGTCCACCGGGTAGGACCCGCCCTGCGACAGGTTGAGGTCACCCAGGTCGGGGTCGGGCTCCTTGTAGTTGGGCACCGGCGGAACGACGCCGGTCTCCAGTGCTTTGATGGCCACGACGTCCTCGATGCCGGCGCCCATGGCGTGGCCGGTGAAGCCCTTGGTGTTGGCGATCACGACGGAGTCCGCCGCAGCGCCGAAGACCGTCCGCAGGGCGTTGATCTCCGCGGCGGCGCTTCCCCCGCGCGCGGGGGTGTAGGTCTCGTGCGAGACGAAGACGGTCGATGCGGCGATCGCGGTGCGATCGACGCCGCGGCTCTCGGCCTGGCCAACAACCTGCTCCATGATCTGCGCGATGTGGTCGACGTCAAGCCGGGTGCCGTGGAAGGCACTGTTGGCGGTGACGCTGCCGAGGAGCTCGCAGATGGGCGCCAGACCGCGTTCGCGGGCAGCCTCGGCTGACTCCACGACGATGGCGGCCGCACCCATCCCGACGATCATGCCGTGCCTGCGCCGGTCGAACGGGGTGGCCGCTTCGGCCGCCACATCGTCCGTTGCCGCAGCGCCGGAGGCCAGGAATCCGGCGGCCATCCAGGGCAGCAGGGTTTCGCTGGTGACGTCGTCGGCGGCGACCACGACCACGCGGCGGCACCGGCCGGCCCGGATCCAGTCCTCGGCGACCGCCATCGCCTGGGTCGTGCTCGCGCACGCTGAATTGATCTGCGTGTTCGGCCCGCGGGCTCCGATGATCTCGGCGAACTGCGAGTGCCCCATGGACAGGCAGCGGAACAGGAACCGGCGGTCGAACGCGAAGCCGCTGGTGCCGATCCGGTGACGCAGATCGGCGATCCTCCGGTCGATCTCGGGAACGGCCGGCTCGTTGCCGCGCATCCGCGAACGCACGGCTTCCAGGGCCAGCAGCTGCTCGCGGTGGCCGCGGTCGGTGTAGTACTGCTCGAGGTCCGTGGCGAAGGAGTCGAAACCGGGGAAGGCAGAGGCAAAGATCACGCCGGTGTCGTCGCGAAGCCCGTCGGGCAGTCCCCAGTGCTCGGGCAGGCTGGAGCCCAGGGTTGTTGTCTTGTAGCGCATGACCAGTGGGATGCCGGCGTCGCGCAGCGCGTCGAACCCGGCGCCGATGGCCAGGCGGGTGACGGAGTCCAGCGCGGCGTCGCGAGCCGGGTCGATGCCGTACTGCGCGACGATGTCGAGCGGGGCGTGCCGTCCGGCCAGCTTGACGACATCGGCCTCATCGTCGATCGTCTCGAACGTCGGGTCCCCGGACTCCCGTTTGATGAGGCGGGTGATGTTCAGATCGACCATCTGCTGGCGGAACCGGTGCGGGATCGTGTCGATGAACTGCTGCCCGTCCAGGATGCGCTGCAGGTTCTCGTCGTCGAAGACGTGCTCGACGCCGGGCAGCCCGAGTGCCGCACCGGTAATGACGACCGGCTCGGGCACGGCCAGAGGCGGGACCGCGCGAGGACCAGCGCCGGCGGGCCCGAGGGCGGCGCCCGCATAGGCCCGCATCCCTTGCTCGAGGATGGTGGAGACTAGCCTGCCGAGTTCGGTGTAGGCGTCAGTGCTCATGGGGGGGCCGGCAGTCGGGCTCATGGTGGTCCTCGGGGTAGCGGCGGGCGCCGTGGGCGCCGCGGCGGTGACGTGCGTGGCGACGTTCGCGGGCTGCGCCGCCGGGGGTGCCGCCGGAGCGCTTGCGACCGGCACGGGCGCGTAGCCGAGGCCGCTGGCCCATAGCCCGCACAGCGCGGCGTTGAGTGAGGGGACATCACCGTTCTTGGGGTGGTTCGTGAACAGTGCGAGTACGTCGTCGTGTGTGGTCCCGAGCACATCTTCCACGAAGCCGTGCAGCGCCTTCTTCGGCCCGACTTCGACGAAGACCCTCGCGCCCGCGTCGTAGAGCGTGTTCAGCCCGCGGACGAACTGCACGGGCGACGCCACCTGGCGGCCCAGGATGTCGAGCATGACCTCGGTGCCGGCGTGAGCCGGGTAGAAGTCACCCGTTACGTTGGCGACGATCGGCAGCGAGGGGGCGCGCACGTCGAGGCGGCGCAGCGTCACCTTCAGCGGATCGCTGACCGGCGCCACGATCGAGGTGTGGAAGGCGTGGCTGACGGGGATGCGGATGGCGCGGAGGCCGGCCGCCTCGGACGCCTCGATCGCGCGCGTGACCGCGTCTGTCGCGCCCCCGATAACCGCCTGGCTGAAGCTGTTGATGTTGGCGATGACGACATTGCCGCTGATGGAGCCGACGATCCGCTCGATCTCGGCCAGCGGGCCGAACACCGCGGCCATCGCTCCGTTGTCCCCCATCGACAGGCTCGCCATCTCGCGGCCGCGTGCGCTGACGGCCTCGAGCGCGGAGCCGAAGGTCAGCGCACCGGCAGCAACGAGCGCGCCGTACTCACCGAGGCTGTGGCCCATCACCATGTCGGGGTGCACGCCGAAGGAGTCCAGCATCCGGGTCAGCGCGAGGTCGGTCGCGAGTACGGCCGGCTGGGTGATCTCTGTCTGCAGCAGCTGATGCTCCAGCGCCGCGACGGCTTCGGGGTCGCCGCCATCGATGAAGATGTAGGAGGACAGGGGACGTCCCAGGAGCGGGGTCATGATCCGGTCGGCTTCGTCGAACGTCTCGGCGACGATCGGCTCCAGCGTGCGCAGTCCCTTGAGCATGTTGACGTACTGCGAGCCCTGCCCGGTGTAGAGGAACGCGACCTTGGGCGCGGGCCCGCGCCCGGCGAAGACCCCCTGGGCCCGGAGCATCTTCCACATGGCGGGGGCACCGGAGCGGAAGGCGGCGACGGCCTTGCCGGCCTTCGCCGCGAGGTCGGCGGCATCCGCGTGATCGATGGCGACCCGCACCGCGGCGCTGGCGAGGGCCGGGTCGGGCGCCGCCAGCGGCGGAGTCCAGCCGGCGGCTGCGTCCGCCACGACCCGCTCGAGCTGGGCGATGACGGCGGAGTCGTCGGCGCCGCCGACCACCAGGGCGCCTCGCAGCGGTGGCCGGGACGGCCCGGCTGACGTTGCGGCGCCGGCCGGGGCCGGCGCCGCGCCGGCCGGCTCCGGCGCTGCCACGCCCGACCGGGTTACCTGCGCCGACGCGAACGTCCGCGGGGCCGTCTGCTCACGGTGGCGGCCCGGGATGTACTCCTCAAGGACGGCGTGGTAATTCGTCCCGCCGAAGCCGAAGGCGCTCACTCCGGCGCGGCGTACGCCTGCCGGGGGCTCCGGCCAGTCGCGAAGCTCGGTGTTGACTCGCAGCGGCGACTCATCCCAGTCCACGTTGGGGTTGGGCTCGCTGAAGTGCAGGCTGGGCGGCAGCACCTTGTCGTGCAGCGCCATGACGGCCTTGAAGAAGCCAGCGGCGCCAGCCGCGGCCTTGAGGTGCCCGATGTTGGATTTGACCGACCCGAGCGCGACCGTGGCAGGCGCGGCACCGGCCTTCACGAGTACCTCCGTGAGAGCGCTGAGCTCGGTGCCGTCACCGACGCGGGTGGAGGTGCCGTGCGCCTCCACGAGGCTGACGGTCGAGGGGGCGACGCCGGCGCTGGCCCAGGCCCGCTGGATGGCAAGCCGCTGCCCAACCGGGTTGGGCGCGGTGATGCCCTTGCCCCTGCCGTCGCTCGAGCCGCCAAGACCCAGCAGCACCGCATAGATCCGGTCACCCGCGCGCTCGGCGTCGGCGAGCCGTTTGAGCACGAACAGCGCGGCACCCTCACCCATGACGAACCCGTCGGCGCCGGCGTCGAAGGGCCGGGTGCCGGTGGCAGACAGGGCACCGATCTTGCAGAACTTGACGAAGGCGTTGACGCCCATGTTGCGATCCACGCCGCCGGTGATGACGGCGTCGTAGTGGCCCGCGCCCAGGCCCTGAACGGCCGAGGACATCGCGGCCAGCGCGGATGCGCAGGCCGCGTCGGTGATGAAGTTCGGGCCCCGGAAGTTGAACAGACTGGCCACACGGCCGGCCATGATGTTGGCGAGCTCCCCGGGCATGCTGTCTTCGTTGATCTCGGGGAGGCGCCCCGCGGACTGCTGGTGCCACTCCTGGATGATCGCCGTGCGCACATCGGCCGGCAGTGACGCGAAGGAGGGTGCGTTGCCGAGGTCGCGGGCGAACTCGGGGAAGCAGATCCGCATCGTCGTCAGGTAGTGCTTCTCGCCGCCGAGCGCGTTCCCGAGGATGACCGCGACACGTTCCGGGTCGACCCCCCACTCCGGCCAGCCGGCGTCGACCAGCGCCGCCCGGGCTGCCGACACCGACCACTGCTGCCCAGTGTCCATCTGGGCGGCAACCGCCGGCGGCAGCGGGAGCCGCCACGTTCTGGGATCCCACACGAAGTCCCGCACCCACCCGCCGATGCGGCTGTAGGACTTGTCGGGCGCGCTGGGGTCGGGGTCGTAGTAGAGGTCCGCGTCCCAGCGGTCCGGCGGCACATCGGTGATGCCGTATCTGCCCTCCCGGATGCTGCTCCAGAAGTCGGGGCCGGTGGGCGCGTTCGGCATGATTGCGGAGACACCGACGACGGCGACCGGCTGGGCGGAGTTCTGGGTCATGACAGATCCCTGGTGTGCATCAGTTGGTGACGCGGTCGTAGATCACGTCCGCGACGGCATCCATGTCGGCGATCAGACCGGCCTGGGCCGTGCGTATGGCATCGAACGGGAGAGCGGCGGCAAGGGCCGCCGACGTGGCTGAGTCCGCGGTCCCGCAGACCCAGCGGGCGCCCTCTTCGGCCGCCCGCTGGGCCGCTTCACGGGCATAGACCCGGCTCATGGCGGCCAGAGCCGCGGCGCCGTACCTCTTGTCGGCCTTCTCCGGCAGCTGACCCCCGGCGGCCGCGGCCGCTCGTCGCACCAGCGCGGCCGCGCCTTCGACGGCGGCCACGAGCTCGCCGAGCCGCAGGAGGACATGCTGGTTCCGCGTGAGCCGGCCGGTTCGGCACGCCTCGAAGACCGCGCCCAGGCACTCAAGGGCCAGGGCGGCGGTGTCCGCGCCCACCGCGGGATGGGACGCGTGCAGGCCGCGCACCGTGCGGGCCGCGTCGGGGAAGTACGCACCGCGGGTTTTCAGGTGCCGTTGCCAGCGGTCCCTCGCGATGGTCATCTCCAGGATCTCGGAGGTGCCTTCGTAGATCGTGGTGATACGCACGTCGCGCCGGATCTTCTCCACGATGTAAGGGCGCGTGTAGCCGTAGCCACCGTGGGCCTGCACCGCGGCATCGGCGGCGGCCACCCCCGCCTCGCTCGCCAGGTACTTGGCGATGGCGCCCTCGGTGTTGAGCGCACCATCGGTGCCCGCACCGGCGTCGAGGCTGGCCGAGGTCTCCTCGACGAAGGCGCGCGCCGCTTCCAGGCGCACCACGTGCGGGACTATCAGCTTGTGCGTGTAGCCCTGCTTCTCGCTGAGCGTCGCACCGCCCTGGACCCGCTGCGCGGAGTAGCGGATGGCCCGGTCCATCGCGGCGCGGCCGCAGCCCAGGCCGAACGCCGCGACCATGACCCGGGTGTAGCCGAAGACCCGCTGGGCTTGCACCAGCCCGAGGCCCTCGGCGCCGCCCACCAGGCTGCCGGCCGGGACCAGCACGTCGTCGAGGAACAGCGCCGCTGTGTCGGAGAGCCGGATGCCGTGCTTATCCTCCTTCGGCGCGGTGGAGAAGCCTTCCGTGCCCTTCTCGACGATGAACCACGAGGGGCCGCCGGGAGCCATCGCCAGGATCGTGTAGGCGTCGGCGATGGTGCCGTTGCTGATCCACTGCTTGCGGCCGGTGATCCGGTATCCCGTGAGGTGGCCGCCGGTGCCGGCCGGCGTGGCAGTCGTCGTCATCGCGCCGAGGTCGCTGCCCGCCTCCGGCTCGGTCGCGCCGTAGGCGAAAATGATCCCCTCGGCTGCGATGCGGCCGAGCCAGTTCTTCTTCTGCTCGTCGGTGCCGCTCATCAGGATCGGGTCGCTGCCCAGGAAGGTGGCGAAGGCCGAGGTGGCCAGGCCGAGATCGATGCTGGCCATCCGCTCGCACATGCGGTAGGAGTCAAAGGCGCCGCCACCAAGCCCGCCGTACTCCTCAGGGACGAAGACCAGCTGCACGCCGAGTGCGTCGCTGCACATGGCGCGGACGGTGTCCTCGGGACAGAGGTCTTCGTGGTCGAGCTCGAGCATCCGGGCCTCGGGCAGTTCGACCGCGACGAAGTCGTCCAGCGCCTCGAGCATCAGGTTGAGGGTGCCGGGGTCGAGCCCGTCACCACCGTGGCCGGGCTGTTCGGTCGGGGTGCTCATGGCGAGGGTCCTTCCGCGGGCGGAGTGCTGGGCGGGGCTGGGTTGCTGGTCGAGCGCTGCAGCAACTCGGAGATATCGACGACTTCCACGTTTTCTGGCGCCTGTCCCTGCTGCTGGCGGAGATTCACGCCGTCGGTGAGCATGACGATGCAGAACGGGCAGGCCGCGGTCACGATGTCGGGCGTCAGGGACAGCGCCTCGTCCGTCCGGTTCTCGTTGATCCGCTGGCCGATCGTCTCGTCCATCCACATGCGCGCGCCGCCGGCGCCGCAGCAGAAGGACTGCTCCTTGTTCCTGGGCATCTCGGCGACGCGAGCGCCAGGGATGGCGTCGAGGATGTCTCGCGGCGGGGCGAAGACCCGGTTGTGCCGGCCGAGGTAGCACGCGTCGTGGTAGGTGATCGTCGCGTCGACAGGAACGACGGGCCGGATCGCGCCATCGGCCACCAGCCGGGCCAGCAGCTGGGTGTGGTGGACGACCTCGTAGTGCCCGCCGAGCTGGGGGTATTCGTTCGCCAGGGTGTTGAAGCAATGCGCGCACGTCGCGACGATCTTCCGGGCGCCGGCGGTGTTGAGGGTCTCGACGTTCTGCTTGGCGAGCATCTGGAAGAGGAACTCGTGACCCAGCCTGCGGGCCGGGTCTCCCGTGCAGGTCTCGGCCTGGCCCAGCACCATGAATGACACCCCGGCGTCGTGCAGCAGCTGGGCTACGGCGCGGCTCGTGCGCTGGGCGTTGTCGTCGAGGGCACCAGCGCAGCCGACCCAGAAGAGGTAGTCGACGTCGTCGGGGATCCGCTCGGAGCCGTCGGCCCCGACCACGGGAACCTCGAACGGCAGGCTTGCGGCCCACTCCATCCGGGCGCCGGAGCCGCTGCCCCACGGGTCGCCCGCGTGCTCGAGGTTGCGCAGCATCGGGTTCGCCGACTCGGGAAACTGCCCCTCCACCAGCACCTGGTGGCGGCGCAGGTCGACGATGTGGTCCACGTGCTCGATGTCCACCGGGCACTCCTCGACGCAGGCACCGCAGGTGGTGCAGGACCACAGCACATCGGGGTCGATGACGCCGTCGGTGCCGACCAGCGGCAGCTCCGCCGCCGCCCGCTGTTCGTCCGGCAACGCCGCGCGCGCTTCGTCCGACCCGGCGAGCAGGTACGGGGCCTTGGCCAGGGCGTGGTCGCGCAGGTTCATGATCAGCAACTTCGGCGACAGCGGCTTTTCTGTGTTCCAGGCCGGGCACTGCGACTGGCAGCGCCCGCACTCGGTGCAGGTCGCAAGGTCGAGCAGGCCCTTCCAGGTGAAGTCCTCGATCTTGCCCCGGCCCATCAGGTCGTCTTCGCCTGGATCATCGAAATCGACCGGCCTGCCCCCGGAGTGGACCGGCAGCAGCGCGCCGAGCGCACGGGGGCGACGGGAGAACGCAACGTTGACGACGGCCGTCATGATGTGCAGGTGCTTGCTGTGCACAACGAGAACGAGGAAAGCCAGGATGATGCCGATCGCGACCAGGATCGCCACGGTCTCGATGGTCTCGTTGGCCTGCGCACCCAGCGGGCTGAGCAGCCCGGCGACCCATTGTGAGGCGAAGGCCCCGCTCTTGTAGGGGAACACGCCACCGTTGATCTGGGCGCCACGGTAGAGCAGCAGGCTCCACACCACGTTGAAGATCATGAAAAGCACGAGCCAGGCCGCATCGAGGTGCGAGCCGAAGAACCGGGACTTGCGGCCCTCGCGGCGGGGCGAGTGGACCAGCCGGATCACTGCGAAAATCACGACGGACACCAGGACCAGGACCGCGACCAGGTCCTCCAGGAAGCCAAGCCAGGGTTCGGTCCCGATGACCGGGATGTGGAAGTCGCGGGCAAACAGCGCGCCATAGGACTCGAGCAGGGTCAGCATGAGCGCGATGAAGCCCCAGAACGCGAGGACATGCGCGATGCCCGGCACGGTCCACTTGAGCAGCTTGCGCTGCCCGAGCACCTCGATCAGCTCGGCACGGACGCGGGACCCGGCGCCGGCGGTCCGGCCTGGTTCCACCGGCTGGCCGCTACGGCCGAGCCGGACGAGGGTGACCAGCCGTCGTCCCACCAGCCAGAACGCGACAGCGATCATCAGCAGGCCGGCGACGAGGCGAACGGTCACGGGGCTTCACCTGATCCGGCGGGCGTGCCTGCCCCGGACTTGCGCTTCCCGATCTCCTCGATCAGAGCAGGGAGCACGGTGTGCACGTCCCCGACCAGGCCGAAGTCGGAGACCGAGAAGATCGGGGCCTTGGGGTCCTTGTTGACCGCGACGATCACGCGAGACCCCTGCATACCAGCACGGTGCTGAATCGCCCCGGAGATGCCGTTAGCGATGTAGAGCGTGGGAGCGACCGTCTGCCCGGTCTGGCCGATCTGGTAGCCGCGCCCGCACCACTCAAGGTCGGTGGCGGCGCGCGAGGCCCCGACGGCACCACCGAGGGCGTCGGCGAGGCGCTCCACGAGCTGGAAGGCCTCCGCCGACCCCATCCCGCGGCCACCCGCGACGACCACACGAGCGTCAGCGAGGTCCGGCCGGCCACTGCTCGTCCTGGCGGTTCGCCTGGTGATGCGGGCGCCCAGCGCAGCGTCGCTGAACGCCACCATGACCGGCACGACGGCGGGCTGCTCCGGCGCCGGCTGCGCGGCGACCGCGTTGGGCCGGACGGCGATGATAGGTGTGCCCCGGACGACCTGGCTCTGCGCCGAGAACGCCCCGGAGAACACCGACTGGGTCGCTAGCGGGCCACCGTCGGCAGGCGTGACGTCCACCGCGTCGGTGATGATGCCCGAGTCAAGGCGCACCGCCGCCCGGGCCGCGATCTCCTTGCCCTCGGGCCCGGAAGTGACGAGCACGGCGGCGGGTGCTGACTGCCGTACCACGGCGACGAGCGCGTCCACCTTGGGCAGCACGAGGTAGTCGTCGAGTTCGGCGCCTTCGACGGCGTAGACCTTGGTCGCGCCATAGGTGCCGAGCACACGAACCGTGGCGTCGTCAGCTGGCCCGCAGACGAGTGCGGCGGGCTCGCCCAGCCGGCGGGCTAGGGTCAGCAGTTCGAGGCTTGCCTTCCGGACGGCCCCGTCCGTTTGCTCGGCAAGGACCAGGACTTCGGCCATGGGATTCTCCTTCGGCCAGGTTCAAGACGTTGGGTCCGGCTGTGCGCCGATGGTCAGAGCAGCTTCTGGGCGACCAGGAAGTCGGCAAGCGCGGCAGCGCCCTCTCCCTTGTCGACGACGACCGTGCCTGCCTGCCGGGCAGGCCGCCGGGCCGCGCCACGCACCGCGGTTGCGGCCGCGCCTGCGCCTGCTGCGCCGGGGGCCACGCCGAGGTCCGCCAGCGACCAGGTCGCGACGGGTTTCCTCTTACCGGCCATGATCGCCTTGAACGACGGGTAGCGCGCCTCGCTGGTCTGGTCTGTGACCGACACGACGGCCGGCAGGGTGGCCACCACCGTCTGCGTCTCGCCGTCCGCCTCGCGCAGGACGGTCACGGCGCTGCCGGCCACCGTGAGGTTCGCGGCGAAGGTGAGCTGCGGGACACCGAGGCGCTCGGCGACCATCGCCGGCACGACTGACATGTCGGCGTCGGTAGAGGCCATCCCGCACAGCACGAGGTCGAAGCCGATGCGCTCGATCGCCTTGGCCAGCACCAGCGAGGTCGTGAGGGCATCGGACCCGTGCAGCGAGCTGTCCTGGACGTGCACGGCATCGTCACCGCCCATGGCCAGCGCCTTGCGCAGCCCGTCCACGGCCTTCGCCGGTCCCATCGTCAGGTACGTGATGGTCGCGGGCAGTCCCTTCTCAGCAAGCACGGTGGCCTGCTCGACCGCGTACTCGTCGAGTTCGGACAGGCGGCCTTCGACGTTTGCCCGGTCCAGGGTGAAATCCTCGGCGTAGCCCCACGCGGCTGTGGCCTCCGGGACGTGCTTGACCAAAACGACGATCTTCATAAGCTCATGGCTCCGTTCGTAATTTTGGCGTTTTGTTTTTTCCGTATGACGGAGACGCTAGACCCGTGGCGGAGCATTGCCAGAGTCCTACGACCCACGGAATAGGGACCTTCGGTGGCGCTCGCGCCGCTGAGTTCGCGGCCTCCTGCCATCGCCAACCCGCGGCAGGCCCAGATAGGCGCCCCGCTTGAGGATGCAGGCTCGTCCTCCCGCAGCACCCGCCACCACGACTTCTTGCTTGAGACCGGTGTGCCTGCCGCCGGCCCGGACACTGTTGAGCGGCAGAATCGGCAAGGCCAAGATCAATTCCCGCCGCCTCGCCGGGCTTCCGGGTTTCAGCCTGGAATATCCCCTCGGTTCTGGCTCCCCGTTGATCATTAGCGGGATGCCAGAATGCCGGCTATGAGGAGGAATTACCTTCCGGCAAGGATGGCCGCGAAGGCAATGAGAGCGGCTGGCCGGCGAACGCGGGCTGGGCGACGATCAGGCGGCGGGCTCGGTGCGGGTGCGCCGCGCTGCGCCGTCCCGCGCCACCCCTCAGCTGGCGATGCCCATCAGGCCCCGGTACCACTCGTAGTACCGCACGATCGCCGGCTGCTCGCTGGGCACCAGGACCCCGCCGTTCCGGTAGGCGCGTGAGCTCATGTTCGGCTGGCACCGCTCCGCCGCGGCGAAGTCCTGCTCGTTGACCCGGGAGAACAGCGCGACCGCGTCGCTGACGTCGTGCCGGCCCTCCTCCAGCGTCTCCGCCGGGAACAGCCACTCGCACACCGCAAGCGTCCGGCCGGGAGCCACCGGCTCGAA
>Ga0207664_10002850_pt1 | contig 11484 bp, 27 predicted proteins | sample LARL83metaG_FD_184349 | JGI IMG/M metagenome (GOLD analysis project Ga0207664, IMG submission 184349) | Corn, switchgrass and miscanthus rhizosphere microbial communities from Kellogg Biological Station, Michigan, USA - LAR L8-3 metaG... | ecosystem: Host-associated > Plants > Roots >...
TCTCCATTGCATCGTGCTGGACCCTCCCGTTCGACGCCGCGACGCGCGGGATCTCGGCATCGTCGACGGGCGTAGGGTTCTGGGTAGATTCTTGGTTGGATACGGGAGACGAAGACTTAACCGAAGACGAGAACGAAGACTTAAACGAAGCGGCGTTTTGCGCTGATTTGCGCTGATTTGCGCTGTCGTCGGCGTCTTGCGCTTGCTCGCGCTGTTCCGCGCCCGCCCTCCGATCCCCCTTGATATAGGTCTGATGCCGGTAGAACGTCTCGACGGGAAAGCGAAGGAGCCCGCGCGACGGGTCCCATTCGATGAGCCCGAGGGCGGCCATGGTGGTGAGTGCGCCGATGATGTCTTGGACCGACTTGCTCCTGCGCCCTGGCACGACCTGGAACATCAGCTCCTCGGGGTCGGCCGGAAGCGTTGCGTCGTCGGCGGCGTGGGGGATCATCCAGGTGTAGAGCAGCGCCGCGAAGTCGCTCTCTTCCGCGAGACGATTTACCCGCTTGTCGAGCGAGACGGCGGTGGAGAGGTAGCGACGTCTGCTCATCGCCTAGAACGCCTCGTCGTCGGCCGGCTCGGCCGGTGGCTCGTCGCCCGCGTCCCCGCCCGAGCGCGCCAGGTTCAGCAGCACCTCCCACTCGTCGGCGGTCAGATCCTTGGAGGACGCCTTCCCCAGGGCCTCGACGTTGCGCTTCCCCCACGCCTGCGCCTCCGGGCCGGTCCAGCCCTGATCGCCCAGTGCGGCCAGCACGCGCGGCCACCACTCCTTGACCAGCGGCGTCATCGGCGCGGCCTCGCGCGCCTCGCCGTCGATCACCTCGGGCTGGGCCGGTGGCTGGGCGCTGTCCACCCAGATGGGCGGCTGGGCGCAGCCCTGCTTGCCCTTGTCGCACATCCAGGCGGTCCAGGGCCGGTTGTTCTTGCCCGTGCCGCTCTTGAGCGTCATGCCGCCTGAGCAGGTCGGGCACGCGCGCTTCTGCTCGGCCGCCTTCCCGGCCGGCCGCTGCGCGGATCCACGGCGCTCGCCGGTCTCCATCTCCTCGATGTCCTGCGTGAAGAGCGACGACGCCGCGCACGCGATCAGCGCGACGCCGACGAGCGCGCGTTTCTCCGCGATCTTGATGGTCGCGTTGCGCGCGTCGAAGGCCGTCATCTTGAGCGCCCGCTTCTCGAGCGTGTTGGCCTCGCCCTCGCAGGTCGCCACGACCTGCCCCGTGCGCTTCGAGACGGCGCGGCAGACGTAGCGGAAGGCGAAGTAGGGGCGCGCGGGCAGGGATCCCGACGCCTCCTGGGCGGGGGGGCCGTCGTAGACCTCGATCTCCCGCACGCATTCCAGGATCGGTGCCAGCCCGTAGAACGTCATCAGCTTCTCGGCGCCCGGCTTGAGGAGCGTGTCCTTGTCGCCCGTGCCGGGGATGTGCGCGTAGTCGCCGTCGAGTCCCTCGACGAGCAGGCTCTTGACGAGCGAGCGCATGCCGTCCCAGTGCCGGCGCGCGACCTCGACGGTCGTGGCGGCCTCCGGGAAGAGCGCCAGTGCGGTAGAACTTTCGACCTCGGTGCCGTTCATCCTCGACGCAAGCTCAGTCGTGACCATCGTCCCCTCCCTGTCCTTCGTCCGTCTCGAATACGTCGTCCAGCACCGCCTGGTATTCCCGCTCGTCGCCCTCGTCGTCGTCGCCCTCCCCGACGCCCGCGGCCCCCAGCAGGAGCCCGAAGCACCGCGCCGTGAGCTCGTGCCACGCCCGCTCCTCCCGGAAGAGCGCCGACGTGTCGCCCAAGGCAAGGTCGCGGTCCACGGCCAGCGCGTGCTCGTGGTGGCCCCAGTTGCGGGCGATCGCCTTAAGTGCACGCGCGCAGGCCAGAATTCGGCGGGCGCGCGTGGCGTCCGTGGCCGGGGTGCGGAGCTCGTGGCCGGGGAAGGGCGGCGGGTAGGTCGTCACGGCTCCCGCCCTTCGAGCGCCGCGCGGGCCAATGCAACTTCGCAGGGACGACCCAAGCCATGCCCCTGGCAAAAGCCCTCGTGATCGAGCCTGCACGGCCCGTCATGGAGCGTGAGCAGCCGCCCGAGCGCGTCGCGCAGCCCGGCCGCCTCCGCCCGCTCGGCGCGCAGCGCCGCCACCAGCGCGGGCACGTCCGTGCGACTGGCCGCGATGAAGGCGGCATCGGTCCCGGCGCGACGCGCGTCCGCGAACTCCATGTAGGGCGCGACGGGCCGCACGCCCCCCACGACCTCCCACGCCTCGTGGTCGTCCTTCTCGACCACCCACGGCCCAGGCGTGGCCTGTGCCGCGCGGGCTTCGATGGCGGCTAGTTGTTCGCGTGTCATGTGCCCGCCTCCGTCTGGATGCGATGCAGCACCGCCGTCACGGTCAGCGCCGAGAAGTGGCGCTTCGCGCCCGCCGTGTCGCGCGCCGTCACGAACCAGCCGCCATCCGGGCCGCCCATCTCGACGTAGCCGCGCGGGCGCGCGTACTCGATGTCGGGTGCCGTGAACCCGGCGGCGGACAACGCCCGCGTGATGGCCTTCTCTCCCGGCGTCATCGCCCGGCCTCCCGTGCCGCGTCCTCGTTGAGCCAGTCTTCCAATCGCGCCCGCCAGCCCAGCGGCTGCGCGCCCGACTGGAGGCGGCTGTCGATGAGCGTCAGCAGCTTGTTCACCCGCGCGTTGAGCGCCGTGGCGTCCCGCTGCAACTCGGGGATGCCCCGCATGGCGTGCATCAGGAGCGCCGTGCCCGACATGAGCAGCGTGAGCTCGTGGCGCGACACTGAGAACCGGAAGCGGTCGTCGGCGATCTGCGCCTCGAAGTCGCGCTCGAAGTCCTCTAGCACGCGGTTCACGACCGCCATGCCGCGCTCGACTAGTTCGTCCTCCGTCATATGCCGCCCCCTCGAAAAGCATTGTCCATATCGTTCATACTCATTATAACGTTCTTGTCAATCATCAAGCAAGGAACGGATGCCACGACCGGCACGTTATGCCGTACAATGGCGCTATGGAGGGACGCGAGACGATGAGCATCAGCGAGGCAGCCGAGGCGTTGAGGGTGACGCCGCCGACGATCTACCGGATGATCCGCGACAAGCGGCTCGAAGCCGTCGAGTACCCGCACCTGCGGCACGGCCGCTACCGCATCGTGCGCGAGAGCGTTGAGCAGTACCTGCCGCCGGAGCGCCGCGCCACCGGCGAGCCCGGCCGGGCCCGGCCCGAGTAGGCGGCTCACGAGGCGGCCTCGCCGTCGAAGAGCGTGCCCTGGCCGCGCCTGTCGCGCTCGGCGTCGTCGCGGGCGAGCGCCTGCTCCAGCCCGCGCACCGCGCCGTCGAACAGCACGGCCTTGAGACACGGGTAGGCGACGGACCGCTCGGCGGCCTCGGCGCCGTCCATGTCGTGCGCCACGGCCCGCCGGAGCCGCAGGTCGCTCATCGCTTTCGCCTCGCCGTGCCAGTAGGCGGACGCGTTGCAGAACGTCGCGTGCATGCTTTCCGCCAGGTCGCGGGCGCCCGGCCCCAGCGTGAAGTGCGGCCCGAGCGACCAGATGTACCGCGCCCAGTCCTCGACGGTCGCGCCCTTGCCCGGCGGCGCACTCATTGCGTTTCCTCCATCCGGCACCCCAGCCGCCCGAGCCGCCCCGCCAGCGACCGCGCCCGCGCGCCCGCCGCCGCGCCCACGCCCAGCATGCCGACCCGCAGGCAGATCGCCTCCAGCGTCGCCGCGGTGTCCAGCTCGCACGCGAGCCGCCCCGCCTCCAGCGTCGGGCAGTGCCGCCCGAGCGCGCAGTCGGCGCAGCGGGCCAGCTCGCCCGAGGCGTGCCGCGGCACCGGGACGCTGTCCCCCGGCCGCTGCCACGCCACGACGCGCCACGTGCGGGTGTCGCCCGGCACGAGGCAGAGCCACCGCGCGGGGCCGAGCGGCGTGAGCGCGATGGGGCGCAAGGGCCGGGGCCGTGGGAGCGGGGCGCGCGGCGGGAAGGCGGCCGACGTGAAGGCGTCGAAGGGGTTCGGGAGCATCAGGCGACCTCCCGGATCGCGCGAAGGATTTCATACGCCTGCTGCGGGCAGACGGCGTTGCCCAGCGCCTTGAGCCGCGCCGCGCGGTGGGGCACGCGCCCGGTCACGGTGCGCGGCGGCTCCCAGTCGTGCTGCGCCTCGCCGGGGCCGGCGGGCCATCGGGAAGTTCCGTCCAGCCCGGAGGAAAACCTTGCAGCGTCTCGACCCAGGCCGGGTTGAGTGCCCCGCCCGTCGCGACGTGGAGTAGCCCCGTGAAGTGCTCGTGCGTCCGCTCGTGGGTCGTCGGCGCCCCGTGCTTCGCGTCCTGGCCCCGCGGCGTCGGCCAGGCCGACGCCGCCTTGATCTTTGAGTGCAGCGTGTCCGCCTCGCCCCGATGCCGGCCCGAGTCGTGCTCCGCCCTCGGCGTCGGCCAGAGCCGCACGGCCACGCCCAGCGGCGTCCCCATCCCGTTGTTGCCGTGCTTCCGGCGCAGCGTCTCGCGCCTCGCCTGCCAGTTCTCCAGGTCTTCCGTCTCGTTGAAGGAACCCGCCGAGGGAGTCGGCCAGAGTTGCTCGGCTCGAGCTGCGTCCCTCAGTTCGAGCCCGTAGGCCGTCTTTCCCGCCAGCTTCTTCGCTATCGTCTCCGGCGCATTCGGTGTTCGCTCGTCGAAGCCGACCGGCGTGGGCCACAAGGAACAGCCGTTCTCGCCGATGGGGCGCGCCCACGTCCGTAGCGCCGTACACCACCCACGCAGCATCAAGCCCGCAGGCGGCCAGCCCTCCGAGGATGCCGGCGAAGGCTCGCCCGGCATCCAGGCTGAGAAGTCCCCTTGGGTTCTCGAATACCGCCCATCTTGGTCGAACCTCCCGAACCACGCGGAGCGCCTCGGGCCAGAGCCAGCGCTCGTCAGCCTCGCCGCGACGCTTCCCAGCCACGCTCGCAGGCTGGCACGGGACGCCAGCGGTGATGAGGTCGATGGCGTCGGGGTCGATGCCCCGGCCAGCGAGACTGGCGCTGCTGACATTGCGTACGTCCTCGAATTGCGGCACGTTCGGCCAGTGGCGGGCGAGCACCGCCCGGCAGTAGGGTTCGATCTCCACGAAGGCGGCGGTGCGCCAGCCGCATGCTTCCGAGGCCAGCGAGAAACCGCCGATGCCGGAGAACAGGTCGAGGTGGCCGGGGGCCGGGGAGTTGGTCATCGCGTCCCTCCCACGTGCGCCCGGTGGAGCGCGATGCCGGCCAACAGCAGGCAGGCGTCCTGCACGAGCAGGAACGCCACGCCGACGACGGTGCCGATCACGGCGCCACCACCTGGGCCGTCGCCTCGGCCGCCATCTCCGCGCTCCATCTGCTCGCGTCCTGGATCTGTCCCATCGCCAGCAGGAAGCCGCCCACCAGCAGGCAGGCCACGACGAGCAGGCACACGGCCGCCACGGCGTTGCGGAGCAGGGCGGGCCAGAACGTCGCGGTCATGGCCGCTCCTCTCGCGCCATACGGCTCGCCACGACGGCGACCGTCCCGGCCACGCACGCCATGCACAGATCCCAGATGCCGAGGCCGATATAGAGGCCGTGGCGCGACGGCACGCCCACGCCCGCGGCCAGGACCACAAACATCAGCGCGGCACACGCACACAGGACGGCGCAGCACGCCGCGTTGATCCAAGCCGTGACGCGGAAGAAGGTCATCCCCATCCCCCTCCCATAACCCGCGCCGCCCACAGTCCCGCCATCGCCACGAGCGTCGGCGTGAGCAGCCCGGCGGCGTAGGCCAACTCGCCCAGCAGGTCGTCGGTGTCGCGGCCGGCGGCCCGGAGCAGGGCGGTCACGCCGGCACCTCCGTCCGGCACCAGATGACGGCGCAGAACTGGCCGTGCGCCTGAGTCGTCGGGACGGGCGCCACCCCCGGATTGGGCCGCGGCACGCAGAGCGCCAGCAGGACGAGGCAGGCGAGAAGGCCGATCACGATGCAATCCGCCATCCTCCGGCCTATGGGGAAGCGCCCGCGCCGGTCGGCATCGGAGCACGCGATCAGGATGTCGCGGGCCTTCTCGGCGGTCATCGACGAGACCTCGGACACGACTCGCACGGCCCCCGTCGCGGGGTCGATCCAGACATCCATGAGCCGGTCGGTGATCGCCTGGCTCATGGCCGCTCCCCTCCCGTCGCCCCGAGCGCCGCCTCGACGTCCGCCGCCGAGAGCTTGCATTTGCAAGCGCGCGTGCGATATGCCACCAACCGGTTCATTGCACGTGCTTCCAGCACTGGCGTGCCACAACTGCTCGGCAGAGCGCCGGAGAAACGTGCATCTCATTCGCTATCCGGGGCCATGAGCATCCGTCTTCTCTGAGTTGGCGAATACGTACCACCTTTGCTTCCGTGAGTTTGGCTCCCGGTTTGTCCTCGCCATACACCTTCCGAATGTGCGACATATCGTGCTTGAACCGGCCTTTGGCAATGCAATCGTGCGTGTTGTCCCAATGGGTCCCCAGGAAGAGATGCTCCGGGTTGACGCACGACCGGTTGTCGCAGCGATGGCAAATGATCATGCCTATGGGGATGGGGCCTCTCATAAGCTCCCATGCCAAGCGATGGACGACGCATCTGACCGCGCGGCCCGCAAAAATGCCGCAGAAGTCCCCGTACCCGGATTTATGCCGAGACCCGACCCAGTTCCAGCAGGTCTTTGTGATCTCGACTTTCGACCAAAAACGGGTCTCCGGTGTTGTTGCGGTCCTTCGGGTGATCCAGGCCCGCTGAAAGCGCGATGGCTCGTCCTTCCGGCCATTAGCGAGTAAGGACTCGACATCCTTAGGGCCGATGGCGCAGTTGCAACTGCGAGTCAATTGCACCAGCTCCGCGTGCGTGGACCCTTGGTCGTCGTCGCGGTAGCCGAAGCTCGCGAGGAGGTTGCCCGCGCAGAGCGGGCAGCGGAGGTTGACGGTGGTGACGCCGGGGCGCATCGGGCGCTGCGTCGTCATCGCGTCGCCTCCTCGCCAGGCACCAGCCCGAGCCTCCGGCGCGCACCGTCGAGCAGGGCGCGGATGCCCGCCTCGCCCAGGCGGCAGTGGCACGGCTTGATCACGTCGGCGAGCCCGTCGAGCCCGGCCTCTCGGATCGTGACGGCGATGTCGCGCCCGCAGATGGGGCACGGCACGACGGTGGACTGGAGACGTGCGCGGGCGGTCATCGCGACGCCCGCCCGACGCGCTCGCCCGTCGGCACCAGCGACTCCGGGTTGAACCATCGCCGGTGACCGGTCACCGCGAAATAGACGAGCACCAGGCCACTAGCCGCGACTTGGCGCACGACGCCCGCCTCGCGCGGGCCGCGCGAGGCCTTGGGGCGCACGGCGCTGCCGATCGCGAGCGGGGCGGGCTGGGGGAGCCGGTCGTTCATGACGCGTCCCCCTCGATGCCGCTGCCGGCGATGGCCGCGGCGTCCGTCACCAGTTGGTCGTAGTGGCGGTCGATGAACGCCGCCGTCCGCCCCGGCACGTCGACCACGAGGGTCAGCGTGAGCCAGGTGTCGCTATCGGTCATCGGCTCGGTCTGGAGCACGGCGATGACCGAGCGTTTCGGGAGGTGGGAGTCGAGCCGGCGCATCGCGGCGTTGAACCGCGAGGCCACCATGGCGGCGTACGTGCCGGTGAAGGCGAGGCAGCGCAGCGTCAGCCCCTCTTGCGGCACGCGCCGCCCTTGCCGTATACTGCCCGTAGAGCGTTCCAAGGCGCCTCCGATGGTCGGGGAGGGGTGTCATCCCTCACCCGACCTTTTTGGTTCACGTCCCCCAGAGGGCATCCAATGCCCGCTCCAAGTGGTCCGTGGCGTTCGCCAACACAGCCCGTGGCGGGTCGGGCATCCGCGCTCCCGAGAGCAGCTTGTAGAGCCCGGACAGCGCCGCGCAGACGAGCGCGTCCGGGCTCACGCTGGTGGGGCCCGCCGCATGTCCGCAACCTCCCCCACCTTCCCCAGTGCCACACCGCCCGCCTCGCGGTAGAAAAGCCACTCCTCGGGCACCCCGAGGCGGTGGCACGCGCGGGACACGAAGCTGGTCGTGATCGGGTACGCACCGTCCCGGATGCGCCGCAGGTGGCGCTCCGACATGTCGAGCAGCCCCGCGAGCTCGGACAGCGACATCCGCGGCCCGCCCTCCACGTAGCGCTCGAACAACCTCGTCCGAAGCATTTCGTCCCCTAGCATAGCAACTTTTCTCCGCTAGGGGAAATAGTACCGCGAGCGGGGACATTTTGTCAAGCGGGCACGCGAACTACGGTATGCTGCCCGTAGAGGGCGAGGGTGTAGCGCGGCGGTGGGGAGATGACCGAGGAATTGCGCGCGCTCCTGGAGCGCATCATCAAGTACTGCCACAACAACGGCTCGGAGGCGGACCGAAGGATCGGGCTGCACGAGGGCACGATGACGAAGTGGGCGGGCGGGCAGACGCTGCCGACGCTCAAGAGCCTGCGGCGCATCGCGGACGCCTTCGAGGGCGAACCCGGCCTCAATATCACGTACCGTGGTCTCATGCTCGCGGGCGGCTACGACACGCCGGACGCGCCGCCGGACGCGAGCGAGCGCGACCCCGTGCCCGCCTACGAGCGCGCCTTCTGGTCGCGGGTCGACCACGAGAACCTGGACCCCGAAGAGCTCGAGACCGCGCACGACATGTCGCGCACGGTCAACGAGACGATCTGGCGCTACATCCGGCGGAGGCGTGACGACCTACCGCGTCCGAGGTACGAGCCGCCCCCCGATCTGTAGTACGCGCCCGCGCGAGAGGCACACGGCGCCCACACTACGCAACACCTGTCGCGCGGCAGCCCCTACCCGTGGTACCCCGCCGGGCGGCCGCGGATGGGCTCGCTTGCGCCCGCCGTGGTGTAGCAGGTGTGACAATCACGCCAGTCGCGCGTAGACTCTTGGGACGCGCGGGGAGGCCCGGCGAGGGACAGCGAGATGGGCGTGAGGCATGCGGGACCGTGGGGACTATCCGGCGCGGCTGGCGCGCGACGTGTGCCAACGGTGCGGGGCGCCGCCGGCGTGCCTGCTCGATCTGGAAGGGTGGCTCGACCGCGAGCTGGGCGTGGCGCTCGTGGTCCGCGAGGCGCGCTATTGCGTGCCCGGCTGCCGCGGCTTCAGCCGGCTGTCGCCGGACCCCAGGGCGCGCGGGGGCATCCTCCTGCCCGCGGGCACGCCCCACGCCTCCTTTTGGGCGCTCCATGAGGCCGGGCATCTGTTGATGGGGACGGACGGCTTCTCGCTCGCGACGCCGACGTGGCAGATGCTGCCGGAGGAGCGCGCGGCCGACCTCTTCGCGGCGTGCGCGCTGATCGACGGCCCGGAGCTCCTGGAGTACCTGCTCATGGGGGCGTCGCTCGAGGACGCGGCGTCCGCGTGGGACGTGCCGTACCGCGCGGTGACGAAGCGCCTGACGGTGGCCTGCCGCATGGGCGAGATCACGGACGCGCAGTACCGCCGGCACATCGACCGCGTCATCTAGTCGGCGCTGGCGGCTCCTGCTCGCGGCGGGCGAGGGCTAGCCCCTCCCCAGCACCCGTTTCCACCACGGCCGGCGGGGCAGCGGCTGCGGCGCGTCGTCGGCGCGTGCGCGATAAGTCTCTAGCATGCGCGCGTGGAGATCGGCTACCTCCTGCGTTCGTTCATCGAGTTCGCCTCGCACGGTGGAGAGGCGACGATCCAGCGCCGCGATGTGTCGGCGTTGCGCTGGGGTCCAGGGGGCGGCGATCTGCGCAAGGTAGTAGAGAAACTCCTCCTCCGTCCGCGCGCCTTTTTGCATGTTGCACCGCCGGCACGCGGGCACGATGTTGGTCGCGTCGGTGGGGCCGCCTCGGCTGTGGGGCATCTTGTGCTCTTGGTGCAGATCGTCGCTGATTTCCCGGCAGTAGTAGCAGCGGTGCTCGTGTTCGCGGAGGATGCGTAGCCATTCCTGTCGCGGCAGCGTGGGGCGCGGCGGTATCCTAGACACGAGGAAGCTCCATTTCCTCACCGTGGGCTCGCCGGGTGATAGTCGGCGAGCCCACTTCACATCATCGTTTCCAGAACTTCCACCATGGTACGTGCACGGGCGACACTCCCGCAACCGCTCCCGCTTGCTCCTGCACCTGCACGGGCGACGGAAGCGCCCGTTGGAACCCCTGCAAAAGCACGTGCAGCTCCTGCACTTCCCTGGTTCGCGCGGCCAGTTGCTCCCGCAAGACGGCGTTGTGCTCGCGGAGCGCCGCCACCTCGCCCGACGGCATATCGGCCGTTCTAGGCGTATCCTGATCGCTTGCAGGGGCATCCGCCGGGGCGTCCGGGATCTCGACGAGCCACACCATGCCCTGGCGCATCCTGACGCGGCGGCCGGTCAGCTCGCCCTTGCGGATGCGTCGCCGGATCGTGTCGTACGACACGCCAAGCTCCCGCATTGCCTGGGCAATCGTGACTTCCGCCACCGCACGTGCTCCCGCAGTCGCGGTAGCGTCGTGACCGCGAGGGCGTTAGCATAGCAGAGAGCGCGATTCGGGCATGGGCGCAGAGTGTAGCACGGAGGCGAGGATGGGCGCGATCACCGATCCGAAGGAATTGGAGATGCTCGGGCACCTGGCCGCGATCGCGCGGCTGCTGCCGATGGATCGGGACGTGTGGTATCGGTTCGAGGTCGCCTTGCGCCTGGGGAGCGACGGCTCCCTGACGGAGGGCGGGAAGGTGCTGGTGCGCACGGAGCCCGTGCCGGCGGGCGCGACGTCGTAGCACGGGGAGGGGCGCGGCGTGGCAACGGTAGACAAGCGCGCGAGGTTTCGCGAGGCGCTGCGCGTGGCGCTCGCGTCCGTGCGGGAGGCGCGTCGCCAACTCGATTGCGACTGGTATCCCCACGCCGACTTCGGGCGGACGCGCGACAGCGCCCTCGCGCACCTCACGCACGCGGAATTCACGATCGGCGTCAAGCTGCGCGACCTCGACGATGAGGCGGGCGACGTGCGGCGGGCGCGGCGGCCGTGGTGGGTACGCCTGCTCTCGGCGGGCTGATCGTTACGAATTACGGCATAGCCCGCCGCCCCGGCCCCGCCGTGGCGGGCCGCGCGGGGTGCCACTCGGAGCGGAGTTGACCATGTGCGCTAGAAGCAATTGCCATAATAACTAGCACAATGGGAAAGGAGCGGCGATGGCCGTCTATTCCACGCTGCCGCGCGGGCACACGTTCGTCTGCGACCACGCGGGGTGTACCCGCTCGTTCGCCGCGCCGACGGATGACCTCGAATCGGCGGAGGGCGACGCGTTCTCGCACGGCTGGGAGTTCCGGGGGATGCGCCACTACTGCGACCGGCACGCCCCGCCGCGCGGCGGGGGACTCGCCGCCGCGACGCGCGGCGAGATCGCGGAGACCATCGAGTACCTGGACCAAGCCGTGGCGCGCGTCAAGGCGACGCTCGCCCGCCTTTCGCGCAGTTAGCTACGACTGAACGCGGCTTTCGGCGATGCTCCGGTTTTCCAATT
>Ga0207664_10002851_pt1 | contig 11484 bp, 11 predicted proteins | sample LARL83metaG_FD_184349 | JGI IMG/M metagenome (GOLD analysis project Ga0207664, IMG submission 184349) | Corn, switchgrass and miscanthus rhizosphere microbial communities from Kellogg Biological Station, Michigan, USA - LAR L8-3 metaG... | ecosystem: Host-associated > Plants > Roots >...
GGGCACGCACTTGATTCGCGAACTGGTCGGCCGGGGCTGGTTGTGCGTGTCGATCGACTACCGGCTCGGTCCGCACAATCGCTGGCCGTCGATGATCGTCGACGTGAAGCGCGCGGTCGCGTGGGTACGGGCGAACATCCAGCGCTACGGCGGCGATCCCGGCCGCATCGCGATCGCGGGCGCTTCGGCCGGCGGTCACCTGGCGACGCTGGCCGCGCTGTCCGGCAGCGACTTCCAGCCCGGCTTCGAGCGGGCCGACACGTCGGTGTGTGCGGCCGTGTCGCTGTACGGCGTGTACGACCTGACCGCGCGCAACGCCGACGGCACGACCCGCCTGCGCGACTACGTCCGCCGCGTCATGTTCGACACGGATCTGGCCGACGACCCGGAAACCTGGCAGGCCGCGTCACCCATCTTCCGCGTGGCCGCCGATTCCCCGCCGTTGTTCGTGGTGCACGGCGATCGCGACGAGATCGTGTCGGTCAAACAGGCGCGCCGATTCGCCGACCGGGCGGCGCGGGAAGCCACGCGTTTCGCGTACGCGGAGCTTCCCTACGCACACCACGGTTTCGACTCGATCGGCTCACCACGGACGAAGGCGACGGTCCGAGCCGTCGCCCAGTTCCTGGACCGTGCGGCTCACCAGGAGCCGTGGTCCACCACGAACGCCAGTTCCGGCACGAACTTCGCCGCGTCGATCGTGCCGACACCGGAGGCCAGGTCGTAGCCGGCGCGCGCGGCGAAGCCCTGGACGGTGAAGGTCTTGCCTTGCTGGCTGAAGGACACGGTGTTGTTGCCCTGCGTCACGTCGACGATGCCCGGCGCGTGCGCGGCCGACATGAAGTACAGCGCCGGATTGATCAGCCCGAGCGCGTGACCGGCGTGCTGGGCAGCGAGTACGACGATCCCGGAGAACAGCGGCGTTGCCTCGCTGGTGCCGCACGTCGGGGACCAGCCGACGGGCTGGCCGGCGAAGCTCTGGAACACGTTGACCGCGCCGTTGCAGGCACCGCTCATCGAGATGTCCGGCACGCCACGCTGGTCACCGACCACGTTCGCGACACCGAACTGGAAAGCGGGCCGCGGGAAGATGACCGACTTGCCACCGCCGCCGGCGAGTGCGTTGGGCCCGTTGTCGCCGAAGATGAACTGCTGTGTGGGAACGTCGAACGTGTCGTTCCAGACGACATCGGGCGAGGTGCGGTTGCCGTGCACGTCCAGCGAGAGCTTGGTGCCGCCGACACCCGTCACGAGCGGATCGCTGTCCGGCCACGAGGTCACGGGGAACGTGAAGCTGTCCGAGCCGGCCGTCGAGTCGGTGGCGCCGGAGTCACCCGATGCGGCCAGCACCGTGACGCCCTTGTTCGCCGCGTCGATGTAGGCGCCGCGCAGGTCGAGGAGGGACTGCTTGGTGGGGAAGGTTTCCTCGGTGGCACTGAAGCTCTGGCTGATCACGTCGGCTAGATGGTGGTCGATCACGAACTTCTCGGCCGTGACGATCTCCGGGAAGCCCGACGTGCCCTCGTCCTCGCTGGTCGGCGTCTCGACCAACAGGATGTTGGCCCTGGGCGCGACCGCGTGCGCCCACTGGACGTCGAGGTTCGTCTCACCGGCCCACCCGGCCCGGTTCGGGCTGCCGTCGTAGGGCGGCACGGGGCCGGCGGGTTGGATGATCGTCAGGTTGGGGTCCGGCAGGCCGTACGTCTTGTCGAAGACCTTGAGGTCGTGCTCGACGGTCGGCGAGCCGAAGGAGTCGACGATCGCGATCGTGTGGCCCTGGCCCGCGTTGCCCTGGGCGTAGAGGGCGGGCAGGTCGTAGGCCCGCTCGATCTGCTGCGGGCCGTAGCAGGCGATCTGGAACTGTTGCTCGCACTGGGCCGTGGTCAGCGGCGCGGCCGTCGCGGCACCGATGTGGTTCGCGATCGGGTGGATCTGGACGAGGTTCGGCGCGAGCGCGGCCTGGGCGGTCGCCGCCGTCGCGGTGGGCATGGCGATCGTGGTCAGGGCGACGGCCAGGGCTATCCGGTGTGCTCGCATACATAAGCTCCGCAAGGTCCGGCGGACGCCTGGTCGCGTCACGCCCGCCGGACCGTATCACTACAGGTCACCGCCCGGTTACCCGCCGATCGGCGGGCGCGGACCCGCCTCACAGCTTGATTCGGGCAACGACCTCGTTCGCGTGAATCTGGCCGGTCGGCTCGAAACCCAGGCGTAGATAGAAGGGCTCCGGGCTGTGCTCGCCGCGTTCCCAGAGCACGGTCGCCTCGTTCGCCCCGCGTCGCCGCGCCTCGTCGAACACCGCCTCCACGGCGAACCGCCCGTAACCCTTTCCCTGGTGGGCGGCAGCGATGTTCAGCCGCCAGATCCCGTACCGGAAGTAGTCGATCGGGCAGTCGGGGTCGAACGCGGCCATCACGAAGCCGACGAGTTCGTCGCCGACGTACACGAGGCGCGGCCAGGCCACGTTCGGCTGGACGTATGCCTCGGCGAGCGAGTGGGCTACCGGTGCCACATAGGACTGCTGGTGCGGCGCGACCTCCAGCTTGCAGGCCGCCCCCACGTTGTCCACGGTCACCTCGGTCAGATGCGGTGTCGTCATGCGAGGGACCATAAGTCACGGGTCCGACATGAGCAGGGCCTCGGCACCTGTGCTGGAGTGCCGAGGCCCGCTCGGCCGGCTGCGGTGCGATCGACGCGATCCGTCGTCGTCGCAGCGCCGGCCCTTGGTGGTGACGTCCAGATCTACCCGCCGCAGACGTCACACCATGATGATCGTGTTGTTCAGCCGGTGATCTTCGTGAAGATCTTCGTGTACGCGAACTTCAGCGGCTTGTCGAACTGGTCGACCTCCCAGAACGCGAGCACCCCGACGCCGTTGGACTTCGCGAAGCTCTCCAGGGTGTTCCCGTCGGCCTGCGTGAAGTTCTCGTTGTCGTCGTTCTGACCGGCGATCGGGGTCAGGCCGAGCATGTTCCACAGTTGCGCCGACGTCCGGCCGGTGAAGATCTTGCCCAGCTGGCCGTGCGACGCGTTGGCCGCCGACAGGGCGTCCTTCATGACGTTCTCGCCGTCACCGAAGTCCATCGTCATGATGTTGACGGTGCTGACCTTCACGCCCTTGCTGACCGAGTCCTTCAGCAGCGAGAGCGCGTTGCTCTCCATGCCGGTCGGGTCGACGGGCAGCGTGTAGTCGATCTGCACGGCCGGGTTGGCCTTCTGCAGGGCGGCCAGCGCCTGGTCACGGCGCGAGTTGGCGGCCGTGTTGTTCAGGTCGTTGCCCTCGATGTCGAAGTCCAGCCGCGTCACGCCGTACGTGCTCACGACCTTCGCGTACTCGGCCTCCAAACTGGACACCGACGTGCACTTCTCGGCCGGTTCACCACCGGACGCGCCGCCGAACGAGATGATCACATTGCCGCCGGCCGACTTCAACGCGTTGATCTGCGAGGTGAACGCGCCGACCGGATCGTTGCCGTCCTCCCACTGCGCGGTGCAACCGCTCTTGGGGATCAGGAACGCCAACGTGTAGAACTTGTTGCCCGACGCCTTCATGTCGGCCGCCATGTCGCCGGCGTCGCTGCTGGCGAGCTGGAGGTAGGGCGCGGCGAAGTGGGTCGGGAAGGCAGCGGCGTGCGGCGCCGTCCCGGCGGCGCTGGACACGCCGGACACGGCGAAGATCGCGCCGGCCGGCAGGATCGCCATCGCGGTGGCGAGCAGGGCCGTGCGTAGCTTGCGTGCCATAGAGGTCCTCTCGAAAGTTAAGAAACCTTCCTTACGTATGGCACGAAGGTAGGCTCGTCCGGGGGCACCGTCAAGACCGCGAATATGCCGGAATCGGCTGACGTCAACGTAAATCTGTTAATTGCGGACCACGGGGGACCGTGGTCCGTCCCGAGGTTTGGGTTCCTGCTTCGCCCCGATCTCCTCATTGTCGTAACGGTTGGTGGCTCTGTCTCAAGGCCGCTTCGCGTCGCTGCGCGATGGCCTGGCGGCCAGCCTTGACACAGAACCACCAACCGCACGGGAGCTTCGGATCGAGGCGGAGCAGGAACCCAAACCCCCAGGACGACCATCAGTCGGGACGACTGGCGCGATCCAACAGCACCGGTTGTGATAAGCGAATGACACAGTCAGCGGTGGTCGAGACCCAGGAACGACGCCTGCGGCGCGATCTCGGCTTCACCGGTCTCACCGCGATCGGCTTCTCCAACATCGTCGGCTCCGGCTGGTTGTTCGCCGCGATGTATGCCGCTCAGATCGCTGGTCCGGCCGCCATCCTCTCCTGGATCGCCGCCGGCGTCCTGTGTGCGCTGATCGCGCTGGTCATGGTCGAGCTCGGCGCGACCCGGCCGGAGGGCGGCGGCACGGTCCGCTGGCCGCTCCTCGCCAACGGACGGCTCGTCGGCACGATGATCGGCTGGTCGACGCTGCTGTCCGTGGGCGGTACGGCGGCCGAGATCACCGCGATCATGCGTTACGCCGACCACTACGCCCCCTGGCTCTACCACGGCAAGACACTGACCATCGCCGGTGTCGGGGTCGCCCTCGGGTTCAGCGCGTTGCTGACCGCGCTGAACTGGTTCGCGGTGCGCATGTTCGCCCGCCTGAACAACCTTGTGACCATCCTCAAGGTCGCGGTGCCGGTGATCACCGTGATCGCGCTCCTCGCCTCCGGTTTCCATCCGGGCCGGCTGACCGACCACGGCGGATTCGCACCTTACGGTTGGGCCGCCACCCTGAGCGCGCTGGCCGGCGGCGGGATCGTCTACTCCGTCAACGGATTCCAGGCGCCGGTCGACTTCTCCGGGGAGGCCCGCGATCCACGCCGTTCCGTACCGCGCTCGGTCCTCGCCGGCATCGGTATCGCGGTGCTGATCTACCTGGCACTACAGATCGCGTTCCTGTTCACGGTGCCGGAGAACCTGCTGGGCCACGGGTGGCACGGCGTGAACTTCGACTCGCCGTTCGGTGAGCTCGCGCTCGTGCTGAACCTGCAATGGCTCTCGAGCCTCCTGTACGCGGACGCCGTACTCTCCCCCGGCGGCTCGGCGTACGTGGGCGTCGCCGTGGACGCTCGGCATACCTACGCGCTGGCCAAGAACGGCCTGCTGCCACGGTTCTTCATGGCCGTCCACAGCGGTTCCGGCATTCCACGCCGGGCGCTCGCGCTGAATCTGGCCGTGATCGTCGTATTTCTACTGCCGTTCTCCGGCTGGCAGCAGATCGTCAGCGTGATGGGCGACATGTACCTGTTGATCTACGGCGCGTCCGCGGTCGCGGCGGCCACGTTCCGGGCCGGAGCCACGGCTCCCGTGGACGGCTGGATTCCCGGGATGCGCTGGATCGCGCCGGTGAGCTTCGTGGTCGCGAGCGAGTTCGTCTACTGGTCGGGCTGGCACGACCTGCGCCTCGCGCTGCCGCTCGTTCTCGTTGGCGTACCACTGTTCCTCGCGTTGTGGCGGGGTGGTTCGCCGGTCGCGGAGCTGGCGAAGGGCGCGTGGCTCGTCGTGCACCTGTGCGTGCTGACGCTGCTGTCGTGGCTCGGTACGTTCGGCGGTGGCGCCGGTTATCTGACCGCACCGTGGGACACGATCGTGGTCGGCGTGGTGTCGCTCGGCATTTTCGGTTGGGCCGTGCGATCGGGCGTGTCAACCGTCGACGGGCTGGCCTGATTGACGATCAGAAGAATGTTAACAACCGCTTACCGGCGTGCCCCCGACCGGACCAATCCGATCGGGGGCACGCGGTACTGACGGCCTACCAAGGAGTTGTCAGAACGCGCCCAGCCCGTTCGGCGAACCGATGCCGGTCGGGCCGTCGTAGCCGACACCCGCGTTGCAGATCTTCTGGCTGATGCCGAAGCTCGCGCAGGTGGCGTTCTGCTCGTTGTTGCCCGACGTGATGTCGTGGAAGTTCGACGTCGACGACGCGTACAGCGTGTTCGGGCCGTTCAGGGTCGACGGCACGCCGGCCCGCGCGAACAGGCCACCCAGGTACGGCGCGGCCGCACTGGTGCCACCGACGACGATGAAGTTCAGCGGCTGGCCGGTGAACGGCGCGTACGTGTCGAAGACCGCGACACCGGTGTTCGGGTCCGCGTCGGAGGACACGTCGGCGGCGGCGCGATGGTTGTTGCACAGCGCGGTGTCCGCGGCCGGCTGGCCGTTGGCCCTGGCGAACGCGGTCTCGCAGCCACTGCCGCCACCGCTCCACGCGGTTTCGTGGCCGGGCGAGGGAGCCGTGGTGCCGCCGGCCGCGATCGAGGTCGGCAGGTTGGACGGCCAGTCCTGGTGCGTGCCGCTGTTGAAGCCGCTGTCACCGGTGGACACCGTGATGGCCACACCCGGGTTGTTCATGTTGGCCAGGATGGTGCCGCTGGTGTTGCCGGCGGTCTCGGTGTAGCCGTAGCTGATGCTGACGACCTTGGCGCCGAGGTTGGCCGCGGTACGCGTGGCCTGCGCGAACTCACCGGTGGAGGTGTTGCTGTCGGTCACGCCGGCCTGGAAGGGAACCGAGACCTCGAGCAGGTGGCAGGACGGGCACGCGGCCGAGACCATGTCCATGTCCAGCGACGTCTCGACGGCGATCTGCTCCTCGATGTTGGAGCCCTGCGTGCCGGGCCGCTGCGGCCGTGGCTGCGCGCCACCGTTGAAGTTGACCAGCTTCAGGCAGCCGTTGCCGGTCGTGCACGCGGGGAGGCCGAACGTCGACCGGTAGGTCGCCAGGTCGGACGAGATGTTCGGGTCGACACCGGCGTCGAGCACGGCGATCGTCGTTGTCGCGGTGGAGGCGCCGGTGATGTTGTAGAGCGCGGCCATGTCGGCCGGGCCCTTGCCGGCGGGCACGGCGGTGCTCAGCGGCTTGTTCGAGCCCTTCGCCGCCGTGACGATCAGGCCCTGCGACAGGCCGCCGATGCGCTTGACGCCGTGGTCACGCAGCAGGGTGCCGCTGTTGACCTCCTGGCGCAACTGCGCCGCCAGCGCGGTGGCGCTCGGTGACGCGGTACCGACAGTGGCCAGCGGCTGTCCGGCCGCGGCGGCGGGGATGACGAGGGCGCCGGCGGCCAGCACCGCCATCGCCGTCGTCACCGTCCACCGCATCGCCCTGTTCGATGGGGACACTGTTCCTCCAAGGTTGGGGGTCTACCCGACCGAGTGTCACCGATAGGTGAGCGGTGAACTACCCGCCGTAAGACGGGCAAGATTTAACAGCCAAACCACACAGTGATTCGTCCGCTCGAGGTTGATCCGCTCGCATCTTGTGCACCGATTAGCCTGGCGGCATGCAGGACATCGTCGCGACCGCGCAGGGCAAGGTTCGTGGGCTGCTGGTAGACGGGGTGATGGCTTTCCTCGGCATTCCCTATGCCGCCGCACCCGTCGGCCCCGGGCTGTTCGCCGCGCCGGCGCCGCCCCCCGTATGGGAGGGCGTCCGCGACGCCCGCACGCTCGGCCCGACAGCGCCCAAACCGCCCTACGTCAAGCCGTTCGACGAGATCCTGAACGATCCCGTGATCGCGGGTGACGACTTCCTCAACGTGAACGTGTGGACACCCGATCCCGGTGGCGCCGGCCTGCCGGTGATGGTGTGGATTCACGGCGGCGCTTTCCGCAACGGTTCCAACGCGGTCCCCACTTACGACGGACGCGCGTTCGCGCGTGACGGCGTGGTGCTGGTGAGCGTGAACTACCGGCTGGGCGCGGCGGGTTTCGCGATGTTGCCGGACACGACGGCCAATCGCGGCATCCGGGACCAGTTGGCCGCGTTGGGCTGGATACAGGACAACATCGCCGCGTTCGGCGGCGATCCGGGCAACGTGACGATCTTCGGCGAGTCGGCCGGCGCGATGAGCGTGATCACGCTGGTGTCGGTCGCGGCCGGAAGTGGCTTGTTCCACAAGGTGATCGCGCAGAGCGGCGCCGGCCACAGCGTGGTCACCGCGGCCGACGCGACCCTCGTCGCGACCGAGGTCGGCGCACGCCTGAAAGTGCCGGCCACAGCGTCCGGGCTGGCGACGGTCGACGTCCCCGAACTCGTGGAGGCGCAGCACTCGGTCGCCATCGACGTGTCACGTGAGCCCGACCCGGCGCGCTGGGGTGCGTCCATTGTGGCCAATGCCATGGCCTTCCCGCCCGTCGTGGACGGTGAGTTGATCACGGAACGGCCGATCGACGCGATCAACGCCGGCATCGGCCACGACCTGCCGATGCTGATCGGCACGACCACCGAGGAATACCGCTTCTTCATCGTGCCCAACGGTTTGGCCGACGCGATGACGCCGGAGATCGTGCGTGGCGTGCTCACCCGGCGCGGCTGGGATCCGGCCATCGCCGACACGTACACCATGAACCGGCCGGATGCGTCGGCCGGCGACGTGCTGGCCGCGATCATCACCGACTCGTACTTCCGTATTCCCGCGATCCGTGTCGCCGAGGGACGGTCCGACGCGCCGACACCGACGTATCTGTACGAATTTGCATGGCGCACACCGGTCCGCGACCTCGGCGCGTGCCACGCACTGGAACTCGGATTCGTGTTCGACACGCTGGCCATGCCGGGCTCCGAGATCATGGCCGGCGACGCGCCGCCCCAGTCGCTCGCCGACGACATGCACTCACGGTGGGTCGCGTTCGCCCAGTCCGGCAATCCCGGCTGGCCTGCGTACACACCGGACACCCGCACCGTCATCACGTTCGACGAAACCGGCAACCTGCTGGTCGACGATCCACGCGGCGACGAGCGCCGACTCTGGGACGGAGTCGTGTAGATATTCGCTTGACGACGAGCCCGGCACATTGGTCTGCTGTGGCTCCGCGTACCGACGAGACCGGAAGGAGGCGAGTCCCATGCACATCCCGTCCTGCACACTCCCTCCGGAAGGTTTCACGACTTGGCATTCGCACGCTCGTTCCAGTGCGCCCAGTGCGGCGCGGAGGTCTCGCTAGACGCTCCCGGAACGTCCCATCGCAATCACTGCCCCCGCTGTCTCTGGTCCAGGCACCTCGACCGCAACGCCCCGGGTGATCGCAAGGCCGACTGCTCGGCCGGCATGGAACCGATCGCGGTCACGGTGCGCGGCAAGGGCAGTTGGGTCCTGATCCACCGCTGCCTGAGCTGTGGCCGCCTCCGGCTCAACCGCACCGCCGGCGACGACAATCCGCTGCTCCTGCTGCGCCTGGCGGCCCTACCGCTGACCATGCCGCCGTTCCCGCTCCAACGGTTACAGGACGACATGTAGCGCGCCGGGCTATCGTCACGACAACCTGCTGACCGACGATCCGCGCGGCGACGAACGCCGGCTCTGGGACGGTGTCGTCCAGGTAACCCACATCACACCTGCCCCGCTCCAGGCAAGTACTTGCCTGACGGGAAAGTGCCAGCTACTTTCTCCTCAGGAAAGTAATTGCCTGGAGAGGGTAGAGCGATGGTGACCACGGATCAACGACTGCCGGAGAACTCGACCCAACAGCAGGTCAGGGGCCTGCCGGCGTGGTATTTCGGGCTGGCGGGACTGCTCGTCGCGAGCTTCGACATCAGCCAGCAGTTCGGTCAGAACCACCCGCTGGTCAGGGTGCTGCCGTTGGTCATCCTCGCGGTGCACATCACGCTCTGGTTCACGTTGCTCTCGCGCCGCCGCCGGTACATCCGCGCGGTGTGGCGCTCCCCGCGGGCTCGGCTGCTGGTCGTGGCCCTGTTCGGCGTTCGCCTGCTGCTCCAGTGGTTCCTGACCCGGCTGACCGACGGCGCCGCCCCGCTGCACACCTACGCACACCTGATCATGGGACTGGCTCTCCTGGTGCTGACCACGACCGGCGCATGGTTCGACCAGTGGCTGATCCTGCGCACCGTGAACAGGACCGCGTCGTGACCGAGCCGACACCGGAGGAGGCGGCGGCCGCGCTGCGCACGGTCCGCGAGGGCCGCGATCGTGTGATCAGGTCCGCCATCGGTTCCCGGTGGCTCTCGATCATCGGCAGTCTGATCGTGTTCGGCTACTGCGCGGTCAACGATCTGGTCCCCGCGACCCGACCCTGGCTGACCTGGGCGCTGCTGGCCGTCTGCCTCGCACTGGTCATCGGCCTGCGCACGCGGGTCGGCAGCAGCCTGCTCGGCCGGCAGGTCACGGTGTCCAGCCGGAGCCTTCCGATCGCCGTCAAATGGCGCCTGCTGTACCTCGCGCCCATTTTCGGCATCGCGATCGTCGTGTCGCTGACCATCCAACTGCTGCACGTGCCGCACGGCGGGATCTACTACGGCGCGCTGGCCGGGCTCTATATCATCTTCCTCGGCCCCAGGTTCCAGTGGTGGCTCCTGCACCGGCAAGACGAGGACTGAGTGGTGGCCGAGCTCGACCAGCTCCTGCTGGACCCGACGAGACTTGCCATCGTCTCGCTGCTCGTCGCCGCGGATTGGGCGGAGTTCGGGTTCGTCCGGGACTCGGTGCGGCTGTCGGACTCCGCACTGTCCAAACAGGTCACGACACTGTCCAAGAACGACTACGTCGAGGTCCGCAAGGGCTACGTCGGCAAACGGCCACGTACCTGGCTCAACCTCACCGACAACGGCCGCACGGCCTTGGCTGAACACATCGCCGCCCTCCAGGCCATCGCCGACAAAGCCCGATCCGACGGCGCGCACCAACCGCGCGGCTAGCTCGACCGGGCTATCGTCACGGCGTGGCGAACTGGAACGACGTCCGGCGGATCGCGCTCGCGCTGCCGGAGACGAGTGAGAAGGAGTCATGGGGCTCGGCGTCGTGGCGGGTGCGCGACAAGGGCTTCGTGTGGGAGCGGCCGTTGGGTCGCCGTGACGTCGATGCGCTCGGCGACGCGGCCCCGGACGGGCCGATCCTCGGCGCGCGCGTGGCCGACGAAGGTGTCAAGCACGCGCTGATCGCCGACGACCCCGCCGTCTACTTCACCATCCCGCATTTCGACGGCTACCCGGCGGTGTTGGTGCAGTTGGAGGAGATCGCGCCGGACGAACTGGAGGAGCTGATCACCGAGGCGTGGCTGCTGCGCGCCCCGAAGAAGGTGGCCCAGGCGTTCCTGGACTCACGGGAGTGAGTTGCGCAGGGCGGTGATCCGGTTGACGGCACCGTCGAACGACGACTGGCTCAGCTGACCGTTCTGCAGTGCGCTCACCAGGGCCGAGTTCACGCCGTCGCCCTGGCTGACGGAGCCGTTCGCGCACAGGATCAGGTCCATCCCGGCCTGCGCCGCCAACACCGAGCGGTTCCCGTCACTCCCGAACGACTGCAACGCGCCCGCCTCGATCGCGTCCGTGATCGTCACGCCCTGGTAGCCCAGCCGATTCCGTAGTTCGCCCTGCACGATCGCCGACGACAGACCGGCCGGACGGCTCGCGTCCAGCGCCGGATACACCGCCCACGACACCATGATCAGCTTCACGCCGGCGGCGATCGCCGCCGGATACGGGGCCTCGTCGGTCGAGCGCAGTTGATTCAGCGACAGGTTCAGCGTG
>Ga0207664_10002854_pt1 | contig 11477 bp, 9 predicted proteins | sample LARL83metaG_FD_184349 | JGI IMG/M metagenome (GOLD analysis project Ga0207664, IMG submission 184349) | Corn, switchgrass and miscanthus rhizosphere microbial communities from Kellogg Biological Station, Michigan, USA - LAR L8-3 metaG... | ecosystem: Host-associated > Plants > Roots >...
GATCGCGCGGTGGCAGGCGTACCACCGGCCCTCGGTGGAGACCGAGGCGTAGCCGCCGCCCGCCCCGCATGGGAACGGCGCCGACCAGCCGCCGTGCAGACGGCGCAGCGCCGTGGTGAAGTTGTCGTAGCCAGTGTCGCCGCCGCCGAGCAGCACGCCGAGTTCGCGCTCGGCTAGCGCGGTCGATGCCTCCGTCCACTTCGGCCAGTCCGCCTCGCCCAGCGCCCCGAACCCGAGCCGGACCGGCGAGAACCCGACCCGTCCGAAGCCCTCGGCGAGCAGCTCGTCGTAGCGCGCAGTCAGATCGAGATGCCCCGCGGTCACGGTGGCCCGAGCGGTGACGGTGGCCAGGCCCGGCTCGGCCAGCAGCGGTGCGATCCCGGCGATCACCTCGTCAAATGTGCCGCCGCCGAGCAGGTTGCGGCGCAGCAGGTCGTGGGTGGAGCGCCCGCCGTCGATGCTGACCGTCAGGGCGAAACGCCGCGTGCGGACGAGCTCGTGGTCGGCTGGCCGCAGGCGGGTGCCGTTCGTGGTGGCCGAGAAGCCGACCGGCTGGCCGAGTTCGGCGGCTCGCGCGGTCGCGTAGGCGACGACCTCGTGCACGAGCGCGGGATGCAGGAACGGCTCGCCGCCGAGGAAGCCGACGGTGGCCCGGGCGGTGCGCTCGCAGCTCGCGAGCAGCGTGTCGACGGCCGCCTCAGCCGTGCTCCCGGACATCGCACCGCGCTGGTTGCCCGAGAACCGGCCGCGGTCGGCATAGCAGTAGGCGCAGCCGAGATTGCATGCCGAGGTCACGTTGAGCGAGATGCCCTGCGGCGCGATCCGGGGAACCGCATCCAGGCCGAAGCCGTCGCCGTGGTCGAGGAACGGGTCGAGCGCGGCCGGGTCGAGGTCGGCTGCGTGCGCGCCGTCCGGGAGGTCCAGGATCTGGGTGCCGCGCAGCACCAGCACGTGCTCGCCGATCCGCGACCGGAACGGCCGCCACGCCGCGGCGGTCACTGCTCGTCCTCCCCGAGCACGTCGAGCACCTGGCGCCGGCGCTCCGCCGCCGAGGAAGACAGCCCGGTGACCCCCTCGTCCGCGGCGATCAAGGCGGGTCCGCCAGCGGCGACCACGTCGTCCTTCCACGCCATAAGCAGCCGGTACTGCCAGTTCGATAGCGCCAGCGGCCAACGGTTGCTGTTGGCCATGAACGGTGGCATCTGCATTGTGAAGGCGTCGGCGTAGGTGGTGGTCGGCACCGAGAACGGTGCGCGCACCAGCGCGGCCAGGCGGTCGGGATGGGCCAGGATCCAGGACTTCAGCTGGTTGAGGTCCGACAGCGCGCGGTGGCGCTCGCGGGCACGGGCCGACAGCGGAAACGGCTCGATCTCCGATCGCGGCGCGATCGCGATGTCCCGGTCGCGCAGGGCATCCCGCCCGCCCATCGCGCGGGTCGGCGCGGGCACGCCGTCGTCGGGGATCGACGTGGCCGCCAGAGCGCTTCCGGTCAGGGTTGCGGACAGCCCGCGCCAGTAGTCGAGATCGAACAGCGACACGGTCTCGGCGATCCGCTCGAACAGGTCCTCCACCCACGCGTCGCGTTCGCCAGGCGTCAGGACGGCGTCGCGCGCGGCGGCGTCGTCCTCACGGTCGTTGATCTCGTCCGCGATCGAGAGGAAGGGCCGCCGGTCTGGGGCGAAATGGGGAGGCCCGACCGTGACGTTCGCCCGGGCGCCCAGCGCGGCGCCGCCGATGGTCACCGCGGCGGTGACGACCGCATCGCAGGTGTCGTCGACCACGCCGAGCGAACGAGGCGTCTGTCCCTGCGCGGTGTCTTGCGCGTCGAAAGTGTCCGCCGGAACTACGACGTTGCCCATGGGCGCGTCGAACCAGCCAGCGTGGTCGTTGAGGAACGCGCGCTCGGCGGGGACTGCAGGGGGTTGGGTCGCGGCCGCCTGCGGCGGGCCGTAGCACAGGCCGGCGGCGGGGGTGAAGCGCAAGCGCAGGACGTCGAGGCGGATCTCGGGCGGGAACGGCGGGTTCGCGGGTTGTGTCTGCGGCCGCATGATCTGCACGCTGCCCAGCGGGATGAACTGCCCGGCCGGGACCATCGGATTGGCCACGCTGGGTGGGCTCTCGCCACGCAGTAGCACCGCCCCGTGGTCGTCACCGGTCAGCGATACGGGGGGGAAGGTGCCGAACCGCAGGTTCGGCCGACTTGCGCGATGCGCGGCCTTCTGGTTCATGGCGGTGACGGTGAACGTCACGTCGGACTCCACGACGCCGTTGGACGCGAGCAGCGCCGGCGTGACGGGCTGGGCGACCCATCCGTCGGCCGGGCCGTCACCGGTCAGCGCCCACAGCTCGAGGAACGGGGCGACCGGACGCTGCAGGGCACCGTCACGGACGGAGATCGACGTCGGCAGCCTCGTCGTCACGTTGCCGGCCGCGTCGACATCGAGCGTCCACTCGGGACGGATCCGGGTCTCCGCGATCGTGTGTGGATCGCCCGGGCCCCAGCTGAAGGAGGCCATCGGGCTCGTGCTCCCGCCCAGTCTCGCCACGGCCACGGAAGGATTGAACAGGAGTCTGCGGATCGTGTCAGCGGTCATCGGTACTCCTTGTCGCGGTCGTTCACGGGCTCGTCCTCGTTCCCCTGGTCCGCCTGCACTATCCCGGGTACAACCGCCCCATCGGACGTCGAGGGCGGCTTGCAGCCCACCGTCCAACTGCCCCATCGTGGTCGCGTCCAACCGGCCCTGAGTAGCCCATCCAGGCGCGGTAGAGCCGTGGCGGCCGAGGCTGGCGCGTTGCACGACCCGGCGAAGGTGCTGCGGGATCTCGCAGTCACGCTTGCCGAAGGTTACGGGTTTACTTAGTCGCCCACCGCCGCTTCAGCGAGTCGTTCGGCGCCGTCGGTGAAGGCAGCACCAAGATCCCTTCGGAAGTCGTGACCCAGCCGACCCGAAAATGATCGCGCCCACGATGCGGGCAGAACGCGGCCAGGTCCTGCTAGCCGGTAACCCTGCCCGCGACCTCACCCGAGCCCACCACCACACCGTCCTTTTTCTGTCGTAAACCCCCTCCACCGTAAGTAAAGGCTACCGGCACCCCGGCGGGGTCAACCGAATACCCGGACGCCAAAACTTTTTCGGACGTAGGTTTTTGGACGGTGTCCGCCCTGGTCGCTAAGGTGTCCGGGTATCCGGGCTGACACATGGGGACGGGAACTGTCTCTACTATTGCGTAGGCAGCCTCTTCCTAGGGACAATAAATAACTTATGTTGAAAGATTCCGCAAGATGCTCACAGGCAAAACTTGCATAGTATACAAAATACGACCAAGCCGGGTCCTGAATAACCTAATTCATCCCCGTTAATGCTGCATTAGAAACCCTCGTTAGAGTATCCACAGAGGCCAGTGGCGCTGACGAGGACCTTTTGCGAATGCATGGGCTAGCTGATCCAGTTCACCTGGATGATGACCACGCGTTCGCCGCGGACATCGGTTAGGTAGACGAGCATTAACGGGCCTCGCTGGACGGTGCGCAGTCCCGGCGGCTCGCCGGTGAACTCCCGCCCGTCGAGGAAGATCATCGATTCGCGGATGGTCAGTTCCTCGGCTACCTGACGGACCGCTGCCAGCGCGGCGGGTGGCAATCCGTCGAGTAGGTCATCGGTGACGAGTTCCCAGTGCCACTCAGCCACCCGCGACCTCGCGGTAGGCCGCCTGGACGATCTTCGCGGCTTCCCGGACTGCCCGGTCCCGGACCGCGGGGTCGGGGTCGGCGAGGGCGCGTTCGGCGGCGTGGAGCCGGGCGGCGACCGAGGGCCGCCGCTCGATGGCGATGGCAGCGCCCCAGCGCTGGTAGAAGTGGCGGATGGGAAAGACGCTGTCCTCATCGCCCGCCTGGGTGAAGGCGTCCTGGATCTCCTGGAAGAACTCCGGCAGCCGGGACGGCGCGACCATGGCGACCGCCTGACGAAGGGCGGGCAGCGACAAGGCCGGCATGGGAATCAACGGCTCGTCACCCTGCGGGTACTCAGCAGTCATCCAACCCGCCTCCTCTCACGTCCAGCATCAGAATAATCCGTCTCATGCATTAAGGCGGGATCTGGCTCTTCGGTCGCGCGGCCGCGGGTCGGGCACTCCTAGCGCCGTTACGCACAGTAGCAGGACAAGGGGAGGCCGGCGCTTCGCCGTGGACCGGTTCGTGGACCGACCCATGGGTGCGAACGGTGCGATCAGAGCCATCCGTGGCACCGCTTCGTGGTATCTGTGCAAGTAGTGCGCCCGATGCATCGGGCCATACTTCTCATAATCCGCCGGTCGTGGGTTCGAGCCCCACCCGCCCCACCTCGCCGCTTCCCAGTACAAGCGCCCTTGACCTGCGGTGACGCCATCTTCAAGGGGTGCCTCGTACCGTTTGAAGTATGCGGTTATGTGCGATCGCAAGCGTTAGCATGCGGCCAGATGTGGCAAATACGCGGCCAGATCAGCCGGTGTCATCGCAGGTACGGAGGATGTGGCTGGGCCTTGAGGCCTGCAGCGCAGGCTGCTCGACGTCGGCCAGCACCACGTCGAGCCCGGCGCGGGCGAACGCTCGGCTAGCGCCAAGCCGATAGCGCTGGCGGTCCTGCTGCGCATGCCGACCTGCGCCGTGCCCGACCTGGGCAGGACCGCCCGTCAGCGTCCGCTGGCGTCCACCGCTGGCGATGGCGATCCTTACTCACCTGGTTCCCAAGCGGCTCGCGCGTCGGCATGGGTGCTGATGACCGCTCCCGGCATCTTGACGCCCGCCTGGGGGCGGCCGAGAATTGCGAGCACGCCATGGTGCGGGACTGCCGAGGGGTGTCACCTCGACCACCCTGATTTTGATGCCGGCTCTCGCCCACCAGTAACCGGGAGGGGAAGACCATGGCCGAGCATCCAAACATCGCACGCCTCAAGGACGGGTACGCCGCCTTCGCCAAAGGCGATTTCACCGTACTGGACGACTTGTTCGCTGACGACTTGCTGTGGCACACCGGCGGGCGGAGTCAGGTAGCAGGCGACTACCGCGGGCGGGAGGCCGTCTACGGGCTCGTGAGCAAGCTCATGGAGATCACCGAGGGATCATTCCGCCTTGACCTTCACGCGGTCTTTGCCGACGACGAGCACGGCGTCGCGCTGGTGGCCGCCACGGCCAGCCGGGGCGGCCGGAACATCACGGTCAACGAGGCGCACGTCTTCCACCTGCACGACGGCAAGGTGGTGGAGTTCTGGGACGCCACCACCGACCAGTACGCCCTCGACGAACTCATCGGCTGACCGGGCGGCACCATCGCGAGACGCTCAGAGGAATCCGAACTCCCAGCCTTCAGATCCGTCGCTACTGGCACGCTCCTGCTAGCTTGCCCAGGCACCCATGGTGCGTGACGGTTGCTGTACCTGGCTGCTGTATGCGGCGAGTGGCGCAGGCAAAAGATGGTCGGCATCGGCTCGCCAACACGCTTCCAAGTCTGTGGACGCGCGTTCGCGATAGGTCAGCGTGGTCTGTGACCTGGAGCTGCGGTCCGGTCCGGTCCTTCGCGGTCGTAGCGATCGGGAACCGTCCTCGGAAACGGATCAACAAGACCCGGTCGAGCAGCGCTTCAGCTCTAGCCATGGGTTAGTACGGGAAGCCAGGGGTAGGTGGCGGTGGCTTGACAAGGAGGACCCATGGTTGTGCTCGTGATAGTCGGTGTATGCATCGTGCTCTTGATCCTCGGCTTCCTGCTGCCGCGGCTTTCGATCTGGCCGCAGCGTGGCGTCGATAGAACGCTCGGAGGCGGGCAGCGGGCGGGAGCGAAAGCGCCCGGTCGACTCGGAAAGTGGCTGCAGAAGCCGTTCTCATTCTCTCGTCGTGCCGCGGACCGCAGTGCTGGCACGGGCCGGCGCGCTCGCGGAAAGTCCCCGGTCTAGCTCGGCCGCGAACACGGAGGCGCCGCGATCGAGTGACTTTCTTCCCCTCCTCGCGCCGCCAAGCGCTCGTCTCGGATTCGGATTCGGGAGGGAATCGCCCGATTCACATGAGGCGGGTGGCGTCATGCTGACGACAATTAGGACGGGTTCGCCGACGGCAAGGAGCTGGCCGCCCTGGACGAGCACCAGGTCCGCAGCTTGACCTCCTGGCACCGGTGAATCATCTTGGCTCTGCTCGCCCACGCGTTCCTCTCCGTCCTGGCCGCAGCCCAGCCCGGCGGCAACGACTCACATGATGACCTGCTGATCCCGCTGACCCGCCACGAAATCCGGCGGCTGTTCACCGGATTGTCCCGGCAGCTGGCACGATCGGTCTTTGCAGCGCAGGCGGATGCGGGTGGCGTGCGGATCAGCTCTGGTGGGCGGTCCGGTGTCCCCGGCGAACGTCCGGCTGGCTGGCGTGCCTCGAATGGGGGTGATCCTGTGTTCTAGCAGGGTCAGTCTGTGTCATCGTCGGGGCGGTGCAGCGCGTCGGCGTACATCCGCAGCACGGCGATCACGACCTCCAGCCTCGGTGTGGGGTCGATGCCCAGGTCGGCCGCGCGGCTGGCCTGTGGCAGGACCTCGGTTGCCACGAAGTCGAACAGCAGGTGGTTTAGCTTGGCGCCGATCTCGCTGCCTGCAGCGACCTGATCCAGGTACGCGGCGGCCTCGGCGGCGATGGCACCCGGGCCGAGCTCGCGGCGGCCTGCTTGCGCGGCGCGTAGCGCCTCGCGGACCCACCGAGCGTCCGGCAGCCCGCGCAGGCTCTGCCCGCCGGGGTAGAGCCTGCAGCTGTGGGTGTAGCCGACGCGCTGGGCGGCGCCCGGCTCGACATCCCGGCCGTCGATCCGGATGGTTGGCGAGCCCAGGCACCGGGTCCGCTCGGCAGCCTGCTGGTCCGCGACGTCGAGCACCTGGATCTCAGCGTTGCAGCCAAGCTCCTGGCAGACCCGCTCGGCCAGCGCGATCGCGGCGTCGCGGTTAGGGCAGCCGGGAAAGGCCAGCACCTGCACCAGCGGCCATGGCCGGGCTGCGGGCTCAGAATCTGCCCCGGCGGCAGGCATATCAGGCCTGCCGGATACGGCGGCAGGCGGCCACGTGGCCGGCATCGCCGGCCACGGCACGGACATACCCGGCGAGCACATCAGCCGACGTGCTGGCCGGGCGGCATGGCGACGGCAGGGCCACGAACCTCCTCGATCCAGGACTTGGTGCTATCAATAGGTACCGCAAGCGACCCGCTAGTCAAGCCCGAGTGCGGTCAGGTCCTTGCGGCCCGCATCCGGATGGGCCGTTACTGCTCCAAGAGCCCCAGCTTGCGAGCCTGCATGACCGCCTGGCTGCGTACCGGTTCAGCGGCCCGCTGTCAGCTCACCTGGCGGCCGGGCGTCTCATGTGCGCTGATCATCGGCATCTGGCTAGTGTCATCAACCACACGCTTGCCGCCATCGATGAACTGACCGTTTCGCCCGGCGAGGCAGTGCGCGGCGAGGACGTACTCAAGATGATGGCGGTCAGCCTGGAACCGTCCGGGGACAGTCAGCGACCTGGCTGACGGGCGCCGGACCCAGCGCGGACGCGGTCAGCAGACCCGGATCCGCGCCCTGGTGATATGAACGGCGATGGAGTGCTCTGCGCCCATCTGCTCAGGCATCATGCCGACGCCGGCGGTCCGCTCGCCGTATTTGGCCAGGTAGCCGTCTGGTCGTCAACATGGTGCAGTGGCGGCTAGGCGTACACCAGGAACTCGCTGCCATCCCACCGGAACCAGACCCGGGAGACTGCAGCTGCCCGTCAGCGGCCACCGCAGTGATCCAGTCGACGGCCTGTATCTGTCGGCGCCCGCGAGCGGCTCCCTACAGCACCAATGCGCAAGTGCCCGGAGGGCTTGTAACGGAACGTCGTCAGCACAAACGAACCTGCAGTGATCGCGATGTGCTAGATCGCCGATTCCGCGCGGGTGGTGTCTGTGCGGGATAACCAAGCGGATGGCATGCAGAGTGCCTGTTCTGCATGGTCAGGACGCGGCTGGCTCCGTATCCGCCGACGCGCCAGAACGGCGGATCCCGCGCGGCGCTTAGTAACGTTCCGTAGTTGCCATCAGACGCTCGCCATGGTGGTCGTGGACCGGTTCGTGGACCGAGCCATCTTTGCAAACAGTGCGATCAGGGCCATCGGCGGCACGGCTCCGTGGTATCCGTGCAGGCAGCGTGTCCGGAGCGCGGGGCCGTGCTTCTCATAATCCGCCGGTCGGGGGTTCGAGCTCCACCCGCCCCACCAGCAGTTTTACCCTTCTCGATCATGGTTCCGTGGACGACCCAGGCCAAGGGCCGGAGGACAACTGGCCTCCTCCGCATTCTGTCCGCGATCCGGTTTCAGGAGCGATGAGCATCTATCACCACGGGCGCTTGATCTGTCGGTGAGTTGAAAACTACTAGGCGCAGCAGATCGGGACCCCAGGCTAACGGGCGCACCGTTGTGGTCGCGACCGGTGGCCAGGACCGTTCTGGCGCGGGACGAGGCGGTGCCGCCGGGGGGCCTGGAGTCGTGTACGTCAGGCTGTATCCTGGTAGTGCTGCTCCGGACCCCGGCAGATGGATCCGCGAAGTGCGCGGTGTACCCGCATGGTCTGGAGTCTCAGTTGCTTCCTCACGTGCCGCATCCCGGTGCTGGCGGCGGGCGGCCGGGCCTGGTCAGGCCCCGAGGAGCGTGAGAGTTGAGATGGCTGTTACCGCATCTTCCCGTGACCAGTTCAGTCATCTGGCGTTGTTCTACCATGGCCGCGGCGAGTACCTGGCGGGGCTCCGCGGCTTCATCCAAGCTAGCCGTGCGCGCGGTGACGCGGTGTTTGCCGCGGTCCCTGCGCGCAAGGTTCAGCTGATACGCCGGGAGGTGGGTGCGGACTCAGCGGATGTGACCCTGGTTGACATGGCGGAGCTGGGCCGTAACCCGGCGCGGATCATCCCGGCGCTCCTGGCCTATGCCGGTAAGCATCGTGGCCAGCATGTCTGTTGCATCGGCGAGCCGATCTGGCCCGGCCGCACGGCCGCAGAGGTGCAAGAAGCCATCAGGCATGAGGCGCTCATCAACCTGGCATTCCGCGACAGCCCGGTTACTGTCCTTTGCCCTTACGACAGCGCCGGGCTACCGGGATCGGTCATTGCCGATGCGGTATGCACGCACCCGGCCGTCGTCAAGGACCGGCAGGCGACAGCCAGCGCCGGGTACCTGGGGCCGCCGGACCTTCCGCCGCGATGTAACCGGGCGCTGCCCCGCCCGCCCGCGCACGCCGAGACGCTGGGCTACCATGACGACCTGCGCCCGGTTCGCAGCTTTGTCGCCAGCAGCGCCAGATGTGCCGGGCTCACACCATCGCGCATCTCCGACTTGGTGCTCGCCATCGGCGAACTTGCCGCCAACACGCTGCGCCACACGGACGGCGGCGGAACGGTCCGGGTCTGGCAGACCGGAGAAGAGATCATCTGCCAGGTGGCGGACACCGGCCAGCTCACCGATCCGCTCGCCTGGCACCGGGCCCGGTCCGATGAGCTGCTGGGCGGCAACGGCCTGTGGCTCGTCAACCAAGTCTGTGATCTTGTCCAGGCCAGAACCGGCCAGGCAGGCACCACCATCCGCCTGCACATGAGCCTGCACCGGCCCTCGCCAAGACGACACACGCCGCGGCAGGCGCACTGATCCGCAGGAGCGGGCAAGTCGTCCAGGACCGTCCATCGCCCGGGCGTGTGCCGGGCCGGTATCCCAGATCTGCCGGGCACGTGCCAGCCGCTGCCTGACGGCTTGGCAGCAGTGCTGGCACGGCTAGAGCGCCGCGTCACCCAGCCCTGACCTTCCTTGTCCACGCGTGGCGTATCCCCGCGTGGCGAGGGACTGTTTGAGGATGCCGCCTGGTGGTATCTCAGTTCTGAGTGGACGGCATGCCACAGCCGTCCTCGGGTTCGGGTAGAGCCCGGCTTCGTCCAGACCCTGCGGAGCTGGTGATGTAAGTGGGACGCGTTGTCGCGCGCCGCGAGACAGTCGTGGCGCTCCCCGAAGAGATCGACCTGCTTAATGCGACCCGTGTCGCGGAACAGCTGACCTCGGCCGTCCGCCGCAACCCCGCCGTGATCATCGACATGACCGCGACCACGTTCTGCGATTGCGCGGGGGCGCGTGCCATCGTGCAGGCTCACGAGCGTGCCACCGACAGCGGCGCCGAGCTGCGCCTGGTGGTAACCGCGGAGCCGGTGCGGCGCATATTCGGCCTGCTGGGGATCGATCGTCTGCTTGGCACCTACCCCAGCGTGGAGGTAGCGCGAGCGGGGTGCCCGATGACACGGGCGGGACATGACCACCGGTAACGGCAGCCGGGCCAGCATGCCGGACGGTCTGACTGACTCCGGGGAGCATGACCCGGCCGGGTCCGGGGATGCCCGGCCTGGTGTGCTGGCCAGCTCCAGGCAGGCGGCCACTGGGCGGCATTCCACCGCCGTATCATCGCCCAGCGCGGCGACGTGTCCGTCACCTTGTCCCGCGACGTGTACCGCGACCCGGATGAGTCAGGCAGCGCCGTGATCATCCTGGCCGTGGGCGCACCGATGGAACCGGCCGAGCTGGAAGAAAGCGACGCCATCCGCTTGCCCGGCGCGCTGGAGACGGCGGGCGGCGGCTCGTCCTTGCTGGCAGGCGCGCTGCGCTCAACCCTGGACCTGCTGTACCCGGGCGTCGGCCGGGCAGGACAGCAATGATCCCCACACAGCGGCGTGGCCTTGACGCTCCGTTTACGAGATGGCTGAGACATCCTTGTGGTTAAGCTGTTGTCCCGCTCGTGCCGGCTGCAGCCGTACTTCGCCGTTCATGTTCGCCCGTTCCGCGCGCTGCACTCTTGGCTGCACCCCTGAGGTGAGAGGGCTTGCAGGCCGGGACGCTGGTCCCTACCTCAGTGAGGGGCGGGGCTTGACCGGGCGGTCTTGCACCTGGTGGCGGCGGCAACGATCCGGGCGTTCATGTCACCTGGTCCAGTTCGTCGATGCTGAGCTGGATGTGGTTGGCGGCCCGGTGCCCGTCCATCAGTTCCAGCGCGGTCTGAAGCAGCTGACATTACGCCTGAGCTGTGGTGGTGTATAGCCGCCGGAGGGTTGTTCCCTCCCCTGTCCTGCGCGTCAAGGCTCGCGAAGCGACGGCCTTGACCCCGAGACCCGGCCGGGACAGTCGAGCAGCGCGGAGGACGGCAGCACCAGCTTAGAAGGCTGGGACCGGACCAGGGACCACGCTGGTCATCGTCTTGGTACTGGTCTCGTGAGTGACCGCGAGTACCCATGCCGGACCGCCCCCATCGGGCATGCAGCGGGCACGGCCCGGGACCGCCGCCGGTTGCGTTCAACTCGGCTGGGCATTCGCTGCGCAGCGCCTGAGGGTATCGTGGTGATAACGGACACCGTTGCTCCAGACCCCGGTGGCGGCAGGAACTACCGCCTGGCGGTGAGCTTAGTGAGCAGTCCCCAGACCCCTGA
>Ga0207664_10002855_pt1 | contig 11477 bp, 8 predicted proteins | sample LARL83metaG_FD_184349 | JGI IMG/M metagenome (GOLD analysis project Ga0207664, IMG submission 184349) | Corn, switchgrass and miscanthus rhizosphere microbial communities from Kellogg Biological Station, Michigan, USA - LAR L8-3 metaG... | ecosystem: Host-associated > Plants > Roots >...
CAAAGAGCTCGGCGTGCTAGAGGTGCTGATGTCCGCCGACGGCGCGGTGATCAGTGCCGAGCAGCTGCTGGAACGGGTCTGGGACGAATACGCCGACCCGTTCACCAACGCCGTCGCGGTGACCGTGATGCGGCTGCGGCGCAAGCTCGGCCAGCCGCCGCTGATCGAGACCGTCACCGGTGGCGGGTACCGCCTGCCATGAGGGTCATGCCAGCCGCGCTCAGCCCGTGGCGCAGAAGCATCCGGGCGCGGATCGTCATCGCCTGCACGCTGCTGTTCCTGGTACTGGGCGCCCTGTTGATCGGCGCCGTCTACACCCAGGTCGGTCGCGTCCTGGTGGTTCCGTCCGGCCCGCAGGGCGAACACATCGAGCCCGGCCGCAACCCGCAGGTCAACGCCACGACGGACGTCTCGAAGCGCACTGATTTCCTGGTCTTCACGCTGGCCGGGCTGGGCGTGGGCACCTTGCTGGCGGCCGGGCTCGGCCGGGCGGTCAGCCGCCGGGTGCTGCGGCCGCTGACCGCCGTCACCACGGCGGCGCAGGCCGCCTCCCAGGAGAACCTGGACCGTCGGCTGGCCCTGGCCGGGCCGCCCGATGAGCTCAAGGAACTCGCGGACACCTTCGACGCGATGCTGGCCCGGCTGGAAGCCGCGTTCGCCAGCCAGCGCCGGTTCGTGGCCAACGCCTCCCACGAGCTGCGCACGCCGCTGACCGAGATGCGCACCCTGATCGACGTCACCACGGCCCGGCCGGCGGTCTCCGCCGCGGAGCTGGCCGCGGCGCTGGTCGCGATCGGCGCCGCCGTGGACAGGTCCGAGGAACTGATCGAGGCGCTGCTGACCTTGGCCCGTTCCGACCGCGGGCCAGGCCCGGCCGAGCTCGTCGACCTGCCCACCGCGGTCGAAGACGCCGTCGACCAGTTGGCCCCGGCCGCCGCGGCCAGGCAGATCCGGATCGAGGTCGCGCTGCAGGACGCCCAGGTCACCGGGGACCGGGTGCTGCTCGAACGGCTGGTCAGCAACCTCATCGACAACGCCGTCAAGCACAACGTGACCGGCGGCTGGGTTCTGGCCAGCACCAGGACCGAGGCGGGCACCGCCGAGCTCACCGTCGCCAACGGCGGCGAGCACATCCCCGCCGACCAGGTCACCGGGCTGTTCGAGCCGTTCCGCCGCCTCCGCGGCCGGACCGGCAACCGCCCGGGCACCGGCCTCGGGCTGTCCATCGTGGCATCGGTCGCCCAAGCCCATGGTGGCCAAGCCCAGGCCCGCGCCGGGCCGGACGGCGGACTGAACGTGCAGATAACGCTGCCTGCCACGGCAAACGGGTACCGGTATGCAGCTCCGGCGGCGCCCGGGATGGCCGATTGACGAGGAATCTATGCTCGTCGCCGCCGTCGGCGCTCGGCCACCTCGCGGTAGACGTCGAGCGTCGAGGCGGCCGCGGCCGCCCAGGTGAACTCGCCCCGCCCGGCGGAGCCCCATATCGCGCAGCCGGTCGCGGTCCGGTGCTACCCCGGCCACCATGGCCTCGGCGATGGAGGCGGGATCGGCGGGATAGCCGCGCCGTCCGCGATTTCCGGCATCGAGCTGACCTGCAAGGTCACCGCCGGACAGCCGCAGGCCATCGCCTCCAGGATGGGCAGCCGAACGCTTGCTGGGATGTCTCGGCTATGCGGGCCGTTTTCTTCTTGTCCCGCGACGTTTCATTCCGTGCCGCCGTAGTGCGCCGTGTAAGGGCAGTTGCGGACGTATAGCGGACAGGCCTGGGCCAGAACCAGCGGTCCGGGTAACCGCTCGCTAGGCAGCACTCAGCACCACACGGTGACGCAGCTATAACTGAACGTACGTGCTGGAAGCGGGATGAGGTTCCAGGTGCCGCGGGCGCTGCTGCTGGACAGGACGCCGTCGCCTCACCTGGCACGCAGCGCCAGCGCCTGCGCGCTCTTCGCGCGCCGCGCCCACTGCTCCAGCTGCGCCCGTTCCTCCTGCGTCAGCTCCAGGTCCGCCTTGGGGCGCCCCGGGCGTGCCTCGTCCTCCAGCCCGGCAAGGCCCGCCCGCGCGAACCGCTGCCGCCACTGCGCCACTGCGCCACTGCGCCACTGTCGGGCGCGACACCCCGAGATCAGATGCCACCCGCGCGTTCGCCGCCCCGGGCTCAGCGCACGCCAGCACGATCCTGGCCCGCACCGCCCGCCGCGATGACCCCCGCGACCACAGCGCCAGCACCTCACGATCCTCATCGGCCAGGCAGATCTCCGCGGCTGACGGTCCACGATGCGCCATGAAAACAGCAAACAAACTTACTGCCGACATTTCAGGCACGACACTAGGTAAATCACCCGGCGCTACGCCGTCTGAGGCTGTGTCCAGCCCCGGTCCCCGGGGCTGGACTGCTGGCCTCGGCTGGGCATTTCACGTGGCGGCGCCCAGCCCGCGTGGGCCACCTGGCTACTGGATCCCTGCGGCCTGGTCCTGCTTGAACAAGGCCACCGGGACGGCGGCGGCGATCGCCCCGTAGCCCGCGGGCGTCAGGTGCAGGTGGTCACCGACGTCGAATGCCGGATTGATCTGCCTGGGGTTAGCCGGGTCGCGAACAGCCGCGTCGAAATCGAGGACCGCATCGAAGACGTGACTGGTGCGAATCCATGTGTTGACCGTCTGGCGGGCCGCTTCGCGGAATCCGGTTGGGTCGTCGTATCCAGCGTTACCTCCGAAGGGGGTAATCGTCGCGCCGTAAACCTTGATCCCGGCTGCGTGAGCCCTGGTGATGATCTGCTGGAGGGCGGCTATCAGGTCGGCCGCGACCTTCTGCTGGTCCGCTTGCGTGGCGTTGGCGGTGCCGATGTCATTGACGCCTTCGTAGACGATCAGCCACTTGACACCGCTCTGCGAGAGCACGTCACGGTCTACGCGTGCCAGGACGTTGGGGCCGAGCCCGTCGTTCAGGATCCGGTTTCCGCCCAGCCCTTGGTTCAGGACCGTGATGTCAGAGGTGGATCGGCTTGCCTGCAGCCGGCTGAAGAGCTGGTCGGTCCACTTGTCGTCGCCGTTGGTTGTGGAGCCCCGGCCGTCGGTCAACGAGTCGCCAACCACGTCGATGGCCGCGGTCTGGACAGGTTCCCACGCCTCGAGGCCACTGAGGAAATACCAGTGCGCGACGGAGGCCGCCCCGGGCAGGTCCGCGTCGGTGACGTGGTTCCCGGCCATCATGTAGGTGGTCGTCCGGGAGCCGGGGTGGGATGTGATGGAACTCGAGGCCTGCCCGGCGGACAGGTAGATGGTCACCGTCAGGTTGGAGTTCGTGGCCACCGGGAAGTCCAGCGCGTCGGAGATCATGTTGGCGCCGACGGGGATGTCGATGGCGCTCCGGCGATCGAAGGTGACGGTCTGGGAACTGCCCGGCACGATCGCGCTCACCCCGGCCGCCCCGCCGGCCGGCCGGGCCACGGAGACATTGGTGATGGGCAGGTCGGCTCCGCCGTAGGCGTTGTCGAAGCGCAGCCGAATGAACCGCCCACCGACCGTCACGTGAATCGACATCCGCACGGTGCTGTCGGCGAAGACCAGATTGCCGTTGGTGAACGGTGCCGGGGGCATGTTGGATGGCTCTGTCAGCTGCGGCGCGGCCGCCCAGGTGCCCACCCAGTGCCCGAACGCGCCATCCCGAGGGCTGTCTCCCGTCGCCAGGACGGCCGACGACACCTTGTCTGGCCGATCGGCGGCGGTCCCAGCGGCCCCGGCGGCCTTGTCAGCGGCTCCGGCGGCTCCGGCCGCCCCGGTCGAGAACAGGGCCGTGATGACGAGCGTCGGAACGGCTGCCGCCACGCTTAGCCGGAAGGCCTGCGATTTTGCTACGGATCTCAGTGATGTGCGCATCAGAATTGACCTCTTTGTCCGTCGCGCCCGCGACCGAAGGACATGCTTTCCGGCGGCCCGAGATAGCTGGGCTTGAGCCCGCCCGTATCGACCACGAGCTTCTGCAGGATCACGGTCGTATCGACCATCCAGAACTTCAGGGTGTGAGCCCCTGGGGCGCTGATGGTATGGGTGGTGGACGTGAGGTTGACGTTATCCGAAGTGATCCGTTCCCATTGCCGGTTCATCGTCGCGTCGCTGGCCCCGCTCACCGTCGTGATGTTGACGGTCTGCAGCGGGCCATCGTCGATGGATACCGCGTACCTCAGCCCGTCGGTCGGGAAGACGTTGGCCCTGGGCGACACGTACGCCCACACCGTCACCTGGCCTGCGGTGAACAACGTCATGGCGTATTCCAGCCGAGGGCCGGCCCCGCCCGGTGTCTGGCTCGGCGCGGTTACCGGGGACGGCGCCACCCCGTCACCGGTCCGGCCGAGGTCGGGTATCACCTGCCAGGACACGGCCCCGGAGCCGACGGCGTTGCTGAAGTGGGCGGCCTCCATCGAGACGTACCCGTTCGCCTCGATGAACCCGGCCAGGCTGCCCTTCGACACCGCCGGGTTGTCGACCGGAGCCTGCACCTGCACGCTGGTCCCGCCTGGCCCGTTGATCGTGATCGGCACCTGGGTGGTACCGGACGGTGCCCTGGCCCAGTCGACGCTCATGGTGACGCGCACCTGAGTTGTCACCGTGCCGCGGCTCGGCTCGGCCCGCAGCCAGGCGGCACCCGACTTGATCTGGAAGCCGAACGGAGCCTGGCCGCGGTTGAAGAGGTCGATGAACGGCGCGGGCTGGCTCTGGAACGGGCTGAGGGCTGGCAGGACCGGTTGCGTCGGCTCGCCCGGCCACGCCTTGGCGGAGCCGTCGATGGCGACGCCCATCGACGCCCCGGCCGGCAGCGTGATCCGCCGCACCGTGGGGAAGATGACATCCGGGATGGCGACGTTGTTGATCTGCGGCTGCTGCCATGGCGCATCCGTGCCGTACCTCGCCACGTCGCCGTAGTCGATGTGCGGCTGGAGCTGGAAGTCCTTCCACTTGCCGCCCGCGATGCTTGTGTTGAACCTGGTCATCAGTGCCTGGTCCGCGGCGAACGTGACCTCGGCCGTCGCGGCGAGGTCGTTGGTGGCGGCGCGGCCCTGCATGGCATAGAGGATGTTGGTGAACTCGGCCCGGCGGAACGCGTACAGGTTCGCGGTCGCCTTCACCTGGTACGCCACGAGCTCGTAGTAGGCGTCTTGTGCGGCCGCGGGAAGCGCGCGGCCGACTTGCTCGGCTTCCGCCGCGAGCTCCTGCCATTCGGCGGTGACCCGGTCCAGCTCCTGGTAGTCGGTAAGGCTGAACGGGGTGTCCTGGTCGTTGTAGATGACCGCGCTCGAGTCGGTGGAGAGGTTCTTGGTGGGGTCGAGGGTGATGTGCCGGTTCAGCAGCTCCGGCTTGCGGCGCGCCTGAAGCCTGCCATAGGTGTGCAGCAGCGCCGCCATGCGCTTCGCGATCCGCGGCCCGAAGCTCTGCGCGACGTAGGCTTCCTCCCATTCGCCGAGGTTGTCAGCGGTATGGCGGGCCGGGTTCCACGCGAAGTCGAGGAAGAACTGCAGCGGCAGCTCGTTGCCCTTCATGTCGCCGACGTTGGCCACCCACAGCTTCTGGTCGCCGTAGCTGACGGCCATGTGCAGCTGCTGCCACGTGTTGGCGATGTTGGCGGTGTCCACCCACTTGTAGTCCCGCCCGCCGCCCACGTAATCGAAGTGGTAGTACAGGCCGTACCCGCCGGGATGCGGCGGCTGGCTCGGGTCGGGCACCCGGCGGATGTTGCCCCAGTTGTCGTCGGTGAACACGACGATCACGTCGTCCGGCGGACGCAGGCCCTCGTCCCAGTAGCGCTGGACCTCCTTGTACATCGTCCAGACCTGGGGGATAGTGGTCAGGTCCTTGCCGGTGACGTCGGACAGGATCTGCCGCTCGGCCGCGATGATGGACTTCATCAGGTCGATGCCGTTGCCGTCCGGCAGGGCGGTGTCGCCGTTGCCGCGCATGCCGAGGGTCACCACGCCCTCGATGTTCTGGTCCACCATCCGCTGGATGCCGAACGTCCAGTACTTCTTGAGGGCGTCGGAGTTGAGCCGGAAGCTCCACTCGCCGGTGCCGCCGTACGGGTCGCTCCCTGGCGTGATGATGTTCCCGTTTGCATCCCGGACGGCCGGCTTGGCGAACCGGTTCCACTCCTCGATGCCGCGCAGCATCGGCGCCTCGTGCGAGGTTCCCATCACGACGCCGTAGGCGGTGGCCGTCGCGTGGTTCTGCGGGTCGTCGAGGGCGAACGCCCTGCCCCAGACCGCCGGCCACAGGTAGTTCGCCTTGAGCCGGAGCATCAGCTCGAAGACCTTCGCGTACAACTTGCTGTTGAAACCGCCAGGCAATCCGGGGAACAGGCCGGGACCGAAGAATTCCGGTCCCCAGGTGCCGATGTTGGGGTTCTCGTCGTTGATGAAGAAGCCGCGGAACTTCACCACCGGCGTGCCCTGAGTGTGCCGTCCGGGCAGCACGAACAGCTCGTCGGAATGGGCCGGTGGTACGTCATCCCACCAGTACCACGGCGATACCCCGATGCCCTTGGAGACGTCGTAAGCGCCGAAAATCGTTCCGCGCTGGTCGCTGCCGGCGATCACGAACGCGCGCCGGACCCCGGGCAGCGGGTTGTCCACGACCTGCTCGAGGGAGGTTTCCCATTGTCCGGCAATCCCGGTGACGTCCAGCTTCCCGGCGGAAACCATCTGGTCGACGAGCGGGCTCTTGCCGATGGTGCCGATCAGCACGATCTCGCCGCCCGCGGGCAACTGGTCGACCGAGACGGCAGGCTTGATGCCGGTCACCGCCGCGATGTCGGTTCGCAGGTCGTTTACGACCCGGACAACGCCCGGGTAATCGCTTCCGCTGACAACAAGCGGCGCGGCCTTCCCGCCCGCGACCAGCGCGAAGCGTCCTGGGCCGGGCTCGGTTGCCAGGTACGCTTCGCCTTGGCTGGCCTCGTCGGCGAAAGCGGTTCCACCGAAGACCGACGCCATGCCGGTTCCCGCGCCTGCCGCGGCCATTAGCTTGAGGAACGTCCTCCGGAGGACGTCTTGCCCAGATCGGCCTTCTGGGCTGGTGGAAGGTGTTTCGGTCATGGTGATCTCCGTAGGGATTCGAGCTATTCAGGCGCATGCTGTCGAAATATTTCGAATCTTGTTGGAAGTACTGGCACCGTAACTCTTCTGGGATGGAGCGACAACCCCGAAACGTTGCCGAAAGTGTTTCGAAACATCCAGGCGAGCACCTCCAGGCTTCTGGCGGCACCGGTGTCGCCCGCCGCGGTGAACTCTGTGCGGGCCGGCATCACGCACGGCCGTTCCGATCAGCGGCCCAAGTGCCGGGCTCGGTGACCTCGATGATGGTGCCGACGTTGTCGGTGATGAACACGATGCGCTGGCCGATTTCCGGGATCTCCAGCTGGGCGGCGCTGCTGGGCGACCCGTCGCCGGTGCCGTCTGAGCTGCGCAACTTCGCCCGCGACACCTTCCTGGCCGGCGAGGGCCGCCCGTACCTGTCACACTGGCCGGTGATTTCGCTCATCCAGCCGGAGGTCGAGGCCTCCGTCGTGTCCGACCTGCGCCGCGCCACGGGGCGGTTCCCGGACAGCGACCGGCCGACCCGCCTGATCCGGGACCTAACGACGGGAAGCCAGCGCTTCGCCGAGCTTTGGGAGTCCGGCACGGTCGGCGTGCACCGGGAGGACCACAAGATCGTCCATCACCCTGCGACGGGGCCGATCGCGATGGATTGCGACGTGCTGAGCGACGGCGACGCGGAACGCAAGGTCGTCGTGCTCACCCCGGCCCCCGATACCGAAGACGAGACCAAGTTCCAGCTCGCGCTCGTAGCGGGTGTGCACGACCCAGCACGCCGCTGAGCGGAGCAACCTGGAGCTGCCGGGTTATGTGCAGGACCCGCGACTGTCTCCTCTCACGGCCCAGGTCTGGCCGAGCGGGATGATCTCGATCCTGGTGAACCATCCGACCCGGACCCGCAGAGCGAGTGTATCGATAGAGGTGGTACCGCCCGCCGAGCAGATATCCGATGTCCAGAGCACCCGTACCAGCCGGATCTGGCCGGGTGGTATGACGCCGGGAAGGGTAAATCCGGCACTTCGTGATGTGCCGCCACCGTCGATGTCCCGGTCGGGTACTGACACCGCTATCTGCACCACCGCCGAACCGGGGCCATCCCACGGCACGCCAGGGCCGTAGGCGGGGCCGAGGATTGTCTGCGTCAGGCTAGTGGGGTTGTCGATGGTGACGAAATAGCCCTGGCGCTCCCCGGATCGGAGGGGGACCGTGGTCTGGGTGGCACCGCCGGCGGTGGTAATGACCGCACGGTTGTAATCCTGGGGATACCACCAGCCGGATGCTCCGTCGAATTCGAGTGAGCCAGGGGTGAGGAAGTAGATCAGGTAGCCCGTCGCTATCCCCGCCAGCACCACGATCACGCCGACGACGCTCCAGGTACGCCTGCGCACCCGCGCCAGCCGGTACCGCAGCCGGGCCCTGGCCACGGCAAGCGCCCCAGGCGGGCCTGCCCCAGCCCGCCTCGCATCCGCGGCAAGCTCTGCTGGTGAGCCGAGTCGGCCAAGCACCGCGGCGACCTGCCCATCGTCAGCATCAGCGGGAAGCGCATCATCTAGGTGCGCGGTGATCTGCTCCATGAGCTCGCGCGCCTCCGCGGCCGGCACTCCGCGCAGGGCCGCGTCCAGCTGCCTGATGTAGTCCCGGATCAATTCATGACCGGGCGAGGTGCGGCTCACGGCAAGCGTCCCTTCTCGCCTGCACCGGACGGCAGGTAGGTGTGGTTCAGCACGCCTGCGACAGTCGCGGAGAACTGGCCCCATTCGGTACGGAAGGCCGCGAGGTCCCGCTTTCCCGCCTCGGTGATCGAGTAGTAGCGCCGGGCGCGCTCGCCCGGGGTTTCCCGCCATTCGCTGGTGACAAAGCCCGCGTCGCGCAACCGGCTGAGCAGCGGGTAAACGGTGCCATCACTGGTCAGCAACCCACCTGCCGCCGCGAGATCGCGGACGAGTTCCAGGCCGAACCTGGACTTCACCTCGAGCAGCGCGAGAACGCACGGCCCGAGCACACCTCGTCGCAACTCGCTCAAGCTGCTATCGGCTGTCATGTTTCGCATTATGTCTTGCCGCGCAAGATAAGTCGAGTGCCGCTCCGAACCTCGGCTTCGCCGTGGCCGCCCACTGTCGTCTCGTGCACCCGGCGGGCCGTCGTGGACTAACGTACCCGAAACTTTCTTTTGCTTGCCCTTAATCCCTACCCCGATATATAAAGTCGCCATGGCGCTGAAAATTGTTCGGTTTTTGCATTGGCGCGTCTGGTTGACCACGGCGGCGACGTTGATCACGCTGGCGGCGCTGGCTTGTCCCGCGACTGCGGAAGGAGCCGTGACCTGCACCTATACGGTGACCAATTCCTGGAATGGCGGGTTCACGGCCAACGTGGATATCACCAACAACGGAACGGCGATCAACGGATGGACGCTGCGGTGGACGTTCACCACGCCAACCGCGGATGTCCGAGGCTGGTCGGCGGTCATCACAGAGCAGGACGGAAACCGGGCCACGGCGACCAACATGAGCTGGAATGGCGGCATTCTCACCGGACAGACGACATCGTTCGGCTGGACCGCGGCCGCGACAGCAACTGGCGTTCCCACGGACCTGACCATCAACGGCCAGCCATGCTGACACCGCGCGGGCCACTTACGCGCCAAAGCTGCAGGTTACGGCCGGCCTCAGCCGGTGAGGTGGGCGCGCACCTGCCCTGCCTCGGGTACCCCCAGCTCGGCGAAGATCGCTAGCGCCTGGTGCCAATGCTCGCATGCCTGGCCGCGCCGACCCGCGGTGGCCAGCACCCGGGCTATGCCGTCGAGCGCTCTGGCCTGTTCGAACCGGTCGCCCGCTTGACGGGCCAGCGCCAGCGCGGCGCGGAACCGGGCAAGCGCCGTCCTGGTCTTTCGCATGTCGTGCAGCGTGTCCCCGAGGGCGCTAAGCGTCTCGGTTTCCAGACTGCGGTCGCCTGTCTCGCGGCTGATCGCCAGTGCCCGGTGCAGATAGTCGAGCGCCTCGGAGTGGCGCCGCAGCCGCTGGTGTACCGTGCCCATCGTGCTCAGCGCGCTACCTTCACCGCCCCGGTCGGCGGTGCGCTGGCAGTTCGCGAGCGCCCGGCTCAGTTGCGCCAGCGCCTCGTCGTGCCGGCCCAGCAGACTGTACGTCGCGCCCAGGTTCCCCAGCGCGTACCCCTCGAGCCGTACCTCATCGAGCCCGACAAAGACGGCGGCGGCCGCTTGTTGGAGTTCGGCGGCCTCGGCGTAGTGCCCCAGCCTGCGGTGAAGCGCGCCGAGGTTGATCAAGTGGGTGCCCTCGCCGTACCGGTTGCCGATCCGCTGGCAGATTGCCAGCGCTTCATGCATGTGGTGCAGCGCGGCCGGGTAGTCACCGAGGCGTTCGTAGACCACGCCGAGGCGCCCCAGTGCCCTGGCCTCCCCTTCCGCCTCTCCAGCCTCGCGGTGGCCGGCCAGGGACTGTTCGAAGCACTCCTGGGCCGTTCGGTGGTTCCCAAGCCACCAGTGGATGCTGCCCAGGTTGGTGAGCACACCCGCACGCCCGCCGTGTTCCGCCGCCGCCGCGGTGCTGGATTGGCCTGGGCCTACGGCCGCGGCGGCGGAGTGGATGGCGAGCGCCTCGGCGTAGTGACCGCCGACCTCCAGCGCCCGCCACAAGACACAGGACAGGCCGACGCTGTGCCCGGCCCAGCCGTGACGGGCCGCGTGGACGGCGGCCGCTGTCAGCGCTGGGCGCTGCTGGTCGAGCCAGCGCGCTGCCGCGGTCGGCCCGGTCACTGGCGGGGCAGGGGAGGGCGAGGGCGGAGGACGCGGCCGAAGGCCTTGTTCGTGAGGGAACAAGGTGTCCATCGCCGCGGCCGCGGTACTCAGAAAATAATCGAGCAGGCGGACGCCGGCCGCGTCCCGCTCCGCTGGGCCGAGGTTCTCGGTGGCCCGCTCGGCGGCGAAAGCGCGCAGCAGGTCATGCATCGAGTATCTGCCCTGGCAGGCAGGGGCTACTAGGTGAGCGCGGGCCAGTTCGCCCAGCAGCGTCCGGGCCTGCCTCAGCGGGACCTCGGCGAGCGCCGCCAGCGCATAGGCATCGGCGTCCGGCCCCGGGTGCAGTCCCAGCAGGCTGAACGCATGCGCTGCACCGCTGGTCAGGTGCTGGCACGACCAAGAGAACACAGATCTGACGGCGGTCCGCGGGTCCTGGGCGATCTCCAGCAGGTCGAGACGGTCCTGCTCATCCCGCAGGCCATCCAGCACGTCGGCGAGGGCCATGTCCGGGCGGGCGGCGGCCAGCTCGGCGGCGATCCGCAGTGCCAACGGGAGTCGGGTGCAGTGCTCGGCGATTGCGGCGGCCGACTCAGGCTCCGCGTCTACCCGGGGCCCGATCAGAGCCCGGAGCAGCG
>Ga0207664_10002856_pt1 | contig 11473 bp, 7 predicted proteins | sample LARL83metaG_FD_184349 | JGI IMG/M metagenome (GOLD analysis project Ga0207664, IMG submission 184349) | Corn, switchgrass and miscanthus rhizosphere microbial communities from Kellogg Biological Station, Michigan, USA - LAR L8-3 metaG... | ecosystem: Host-associated > Plants > Roots >...
CGCGAGGTGGCCGCCTCACGTCACGGCAACACGCCGCACTCAGGCAAACCAGTCACATCTAGATCAGTTACCCCATACACCACACCCGTGGACGTGAACATGGTAGACCGCCATGCCGGTCTGAATCGCTTTGTCGGGCCGCGGGCCTCGATCGCCGGTGTCCTCGGTGCGTGGATGGTCATGATCTCGATGGCGGCGGGTTCCCCGCGCGCCTGTGGTCGGGGCACCAGCGGCTCGTGGCCTGCGGCCAAGGACGCAGAGCCCGACGATCTGGTCAGGGCGATCCGGCTGGTCGCGAGCCGTGACGCATACTCTCGCCGGGGTTGATCCGGCGGCTGATCGCCCGAGTGCGCCATGGTCAAGCTGGACGCGCGCGATCGTACCAGGCTCGCCGTGCTCGCCTACGAGACCGGCCTGGTGCCGCCCGGCTGGAGCACCTGGCCAAGCCAAGCGGGGGTGGACCTAGTTACACCCCGGAATGGCCGTCTGGGCGTATGTCGGGCAGCGGTAGCGGTGCGAAGAATTGCTGATGTTGGTGATGCATTCGTTTCAAGTCGGATGAACCACTTAGGGAGAATATCGTGCGTTTCATCAGGAAATCGTTCGTCCCCGGGCTGTCGGTGGCTGCCGCGGTCGCGCTGGCAGTATCCGCCACCGCCACGGCGTCGGCCACTGCTGCGGCGTCCGCCGTGAAGCCATCGATTCACAGCGCTGGCAGTGCGCTTCCGGAGCTGGAGTCGGTGTATGTGCCGATGCCGGACGGGGTGCGTCTTGCCGCCGATATCTGGCTGCCCGCAGGCACCAAGGCCGACGCACGGCTACCGACCGTGCTGGAGACCGACCGGTACTGGCGTGCCGCCGCTACCCCGGGCGGGGTGAAAGAGAACCCGAACTACTACATCGCCTCGCCGTGGACGGCGCGCGGGTACGCGTATGTGTTCGCTGATATCCGCGGCACCGGGGCCTCGTTCGGGACGCTGTCTGCCGAGCTGGGCAGCCAGATCATCGCCGATGTCGGGCCGCTCAGTGACTGGATCGCCGCCCGTCCGTGGTCGGACGGGCGGGTCGGGGTAACCGGGGTGTCGTATGCGGGGGATACCGCGATGCTGTCGCTGGGGCTGCGCGACCATCACATCACCGCCGCTGCGCCGGTCTCCTACGACTTCGATCCGTATGAGGACCTGCTGCGCCCGGGCGGATCTTGATCCAGCCGCAGGTCGCCCCATATGCGGTGCTGCTGCGCATCCTGGACGGCACCGGCGGCACCACCTGCGCTACCAGCGCGCAGACCAAGGCGATCTGTGCCGCGCTGAACCTCACCGGCGCGTCGCCCGAGCCGGTCGGCGGCCCGGATGGCGCCAAGCTGCTCGCCGAGGCGCGGGCCCAGCACTACGGCAACGTCAACCTGATCGACATGACCACCGCCGGCACCTATCGCGACTACGCCAACGGCCCCGAAAGCTGGACGGTCGCCAGCGCCGGCAGCAAGGTCGCGGCGATCCAGGCAGGCGGCGTGCCCCTCTTGACCTACGCGGGATGGCTGGATGCCGGCACGGCCAGCGGCGTCCTGTCCCAGTTCGCCAGCCTGTCCAACACCCAAGATGACTGGATCGGGCCGTGGAGCCACGGCCAGGGCTATTTCGCCGACCCGTTCCAGCCCAGCCGACTGCTCACCGCCGCCGAGCACACGCAGCTCCAGGACGTGATGTTCACCTTCTTCGACCGGTACGTCAAAGACGGCCAGCGCCCCGACGGGACCCGGCTGGTGCATTACTACACCCTGAACCAGGGCCGGTGGCACACCACCGCCGGCTTCCCGGTGCCCGGCACGCGCATGCAGAAGCTGTACTTCGGCCCAGGACGGGTACTCGCCTCGTCCCGGCCCGCCTCGCCGTCCTCGAACGTGCTGACCTTGGACCCCAAGGCGGGGACTGGATCGATGAGCCGCTGGCACACCAACCTCACCGGGGCAGCGGTCAGCTACCCGGACCGGGCCGCCGTGGACCGCCTGCAGCTCAGCTACACCAGCGCACCGCTCACCGCGCCGACCACGGTCACCGGACTCGGCCACATCACCCTCAACGTCACCGGCCTGCGCGGCACCGCCCTCGGCGCCCTGTACGCCTACCTCGAAGACGTCCAGCCCGACGGCAAGGTCGTCTACGTCACCGAAGGCGAACTAGCGCTCCAAGACCGCGCGCTCGCCGCGCGCGGCGAGAACCCGGCCTGGCGCATGTTCCGCACCCCTCGCACCTACGACCAGGCCGCCGCGTCGCCCTTCCGCACCGGCGTCTCGCGGCAGATCACCTTCGACATGCTCCCCACCTCGGTGCTATTCCGTCCCGGCGACAAGATCAGGATCACCATTGCCGCCGCCGACCCCGACAACTTCCAGCTGCTGCCAGCCGGCGGCAACGCCTCCTACCGGATCAGCAGCACCCGCACCGACCCGTCGTCTGTCGAGCTGCCCGTAGTCGGTTAGTCCCAGGTCCCGTCCAGTCCCCCGGGAGAATTCCCGGGGACTGACCCGTGCTAGGTCAGCTTGGCCCGAACCTTTCCGGCACCGGGGTGGCGCCCTACGTACCCCGCACGCTTGCCCGGCACGGGCTAGTGTGATCCCTGCCGGGGGCGAAGCGCGCGTTCTGGCCAATGAAAGTCACAATCCTGTTACGGGCTTGCCCGCGCCGGTGCGTATCTCGTGGCCACTGACCAGGGGAAACGCATCTTGATCTTCCGCTCGGCATAGTCGATGCCGCTCTAGCGGGCAGGCCGGCAGCTTGAGCTGGCGCCGCGCTCGCGTGGGTTGCGGCAGGGACTGTCTTCCGCTCGCCGACCGGGAGGCAGTGCGCTAGAATTCTGTACATGACTACTGTTCCCGTTGCCGAGGCCCGCCAGAACTTCTCGGCGCTCGTCGATGAGGCTGTCGCTACCCACCAGCGGGTTCTGGTGACCCGCAACGGAGTCCCAGTGGTCTGGATGATCTCCGATGAGGACTTCGAGTCGATCATGGAGACGCTCGACGTGCTCGCCGACGCGGCAGCGATGCAGGACGTCGCGCAATCAAAGGCGGACTCCGCGGCAGGCCGCTATGTCACGGCCGCCGAGATGGAGAAGATCATGGCCGTCCGGGCGCAGGGGATCGACATCGGCGACGACGCGGACGTGGTAGCCGACATGCACGCCCGCGGCCTGCCGGACCCCGTCTGCATGGCGATCCTGGACGCCCTCATCGCGGCACGCGGGAAGCGGGCGCGGTGAGCTACGGCGTCGTGCTGCGCCCGGCGGCAGTGCGGGCGCTGCAGCGGATGCCCGAGAAGATCTCGGCCGCATGCTGGGAGTTCATCCACGGCCCGCTGGCGGAGAACCCGCACCGGGTCGGCAAGCCGCTCCTTGAGCCGCTCGCGCCGCAGTACTCGGCGCGCAGGGGCGAATACAGGGTGCTGTACCTGATCGAGGACGGGCAGGTCATTATCATCATCACCTCCGTCACACACCGCGCCGACGCTTACCGCGCGCGATGAAACCCACGATTCCGCACGACCCGGGCACCGGCGCATCAACGTCGCGCCGCTCTACGACGTACTCTCCACCATCGCCCTCGAACTCACCGCGCCCAGCAGCTGGGTAAACCTCGGCGGGCGAGCCGCCGGTGCTGCCGCACAGGTCCAGGATGAGCCCATGCAGCGTGGCCTGCCTGGCCAGGCTGGCGATGGTGCTCAGAACCTGACTGCGGCGCCGGTGAAGAACGACGGCGGCTTGACGCAGGCGATGTTCGCGTCGAGCAGTTTCGCGGCCATCGGCGGCGCGTAGTGCTGGTAGGGCGCGGGTGCCGGGGTTACGGTCCAGGCGCGGGGCGAACGCGGCCCGGTCGCTGTCGTGGCTGCGGTCAGCGCGGGCATGGTGGCGTCGGGCTGGTCGGCCCTGTGCCAGTTCAAGCCCTGGGGTGAGCCTGGCGAACGCGCCGGCCGGCTGCCGACGTCGACCGGCTCTTCCGGCCCTTCCAGCGGCTTGGCCCACACCGGAGCGGCCAGCAAGACGGGACCGGGCTCGGCCTGTCCATCGTCAAGGCGATCGCCGACGCACACGACGCGACCATCACCGCTACCCCCCAGCCCCATGGCGGCCTGAGGATAGAGGTGAACTTCCCTCCGCATGACCTCCGCGGCGACTGGCAGAAGCAGTGCATGCCTAGGACGGTGGGCGCGCCTGAGAAGGTCGCCGCTGACCAGGTAAGCGACAGTGCGCCCGGCGCGCTGGTCACGAATGCCTCAATCACGTAGCGGGTAATGGCCACAGCCGTCGAAGGCCACCAGCTCCCAGACTGGCCGTTAGTTGATGGGGAGGCACGTGGTGGTGGCCACCGGTGATTCGGTTGCGCCGCGCACCATGGTGACTTCGGCGAGGATGCATCCGCGCGCCGTCATGAGCATGTTGCCGATGATCACCTCGCCGCCGAACTCCACCGAATAGGACCGGGTCGCCTGATCCGCCGGACGGATCGTCCAGACCGTGACCATCGTGCTCGGCCCGGGGCTCCAGTTCTTGGCGGGTTCGAAACGTGCCCAGGCGGCGCGGCAGTGCGGGGAGTAGCGCAGCTCGACCTCGCCGGACAACTGGCTGGTCGGGAAGTGCACCCGGGTCCAGGCCATCGTCACAGCGTCGGCACTGCATCCGGCCCGATTCGGATCCGATCCGTCCGCCACTGGGTTCGCCTTCCCCGCCTGCTGCGTCGATTGCTGTGAGGTTTGCTGGAGCAACCGGTGCTGCGACGTCGCCGCCGTGCCCACGACGGCCGGTCCGTTCGAGCCGCCGTCCAGCCTGACGGTCAGGTCGATGAGCGCGAGCGCGCAGATGGCCATGGACGCTAGGGTGAGAAGACCCGCCTGCAGATGCCGGACCTCAACGCGTCGCATGCGCTCCGCTCCGCGGTCTGGGGCGAGGCCGAGCGCGAGGAGGTTCCGCTCGCTGTCTGGCCGAGGGTCCGCCTGGCTTGGCTCGTCGCTCGCGATGAGGTCATCGCTTTCTCCGTCCGGGTTAACCGCGGCGTTGAGTTCCCGCCATCGGCGTTCCCATCCGGCGACGTCGCCGCCGCACGCCCTCACGAACCCGAGGGTGACCTCGAGGCTCGGAATCGCGCGCCCGTTGGCGGCCTGGGACAGAGCTGCTGGCGAATAATGGGCTCGCTGGGCCAGTTGGCGGTAGCTGGGCGATCCAGCCTCCTTGCGAAGCCGCCGCAAGTCATTGGCAAACGCCAGCAATCGCGGGTCATTGCTCGATAGCTGAGATTCCGGACGCCCCACCGCTCCTCCGTGACGCTGGAGTTAAAGTAATCGACAGAGGTCAGCCCGGGTAGCTACCTGGGAAAGCTTACGCTCAGCCGTGGAGTCCATTTCAGGTCGGCCAGAGCCGCGCACCCAACGCCCACTCGCTCACCTCATCACGGACATGACATGCTCATCATCCCACCCCATCCCCGAACAGGAATCCCCCGAAATCCAGGCATCTGCCGGAGCGGGTATTTGCCGCCAAGCCGAGGTAAGTTGCAAAGCTCAGGCCACCCGGAGGCTGGCCCTCCGTCACGAAGCTAACCCAAGTCGATGTGCCGGGTGCGGGATTGGCTGCCGGGAGTGAAACATGTCCACCACGGAGGCCGTGAATTGGCGTTAGCTGGCGCGGGGACCTGGCACCCCACAGGCCGTACCGGGAACCTGTGCAAGGCCCAGTCTGCGCTGCACAAATCGGGTGACGGTGCTATCCGGCGAAGGCGCTGGTGCACTCGAAGCGTGTGGTGTCGGCGATGACGTACCAGGCGTCGGAGCCGGGCGTACGGTCCGAGGAGGTGTAGAGGATTAGGCCGAGGTAGCCTGTGCCGTCGGCGCGGTACTGGCCGAGCTGTACCCACTGGCCGCGGGCCAGTTGCTGGTCGATCGTCAGGTCGCCGATGACGGTGTTGCGGTCGTCGGTGAGTACTTGGTAGTGCGCGGCGCGGTCCAGGATGTCGCTGTTGTGGTTTTGGTCGTTGGTGGGTCCGTTGGGGTGCACGTCCGGGATGTATGTGGACAGTGTGCAGGTTGCCCAGGCGCCTACGTACTCTCCCCAGCGGGCCGCGCGCCCGTCGAAGGTGCCCTGCTGGCTGTCATAGGTCCAGGCGTACCAGCCGTTGTCCGGGCAGACACCTTGGTTTTCGATGAGGTTCCACTGGTCCTCGGAGTCCAGGAGCGCATTGGAATTGTTAACGTTGCTGTCGTCGGTCTCGGCCACCGGAAGGTCGCAGCTGGATATCGGGCTGAGTTTCAGATCTCCCGTACCGGGCCCGTACGGCGCATCCGGCCGGTGGTCGCAGGACATGGCCGGCTGCAGCCTGCCAGGGATGTGCAGGTAGCTCACGTACGCGTCGCTGATCCAGCGGTCGCCGCCGATCTGGTCCCATTGGCTAGTGTCGCTGCCGTTCGGTCCGGCGACCGGGTCGCCGACGTCAAGAACGCACTCGACACCGACGAGTGTCTGGTCGGGGATGGTACCGGTGACCGGTGCGTCCACACCCGGTCCACTGTGGACATGAATGGCGGGTACCTGTCCGGAGGTGTCCACGTACCCGGCCGCCGTGGCCATCCGGCCGGTCGGGACGAACGCGATCGCATCGAAGGCGATGTCTTCGCCCTCGTCCTCGGCGTAAATCGCGGTGTTGCTGAGGCTGACCGTCGCGCCGGGGAAGAGCTCGAAGTTGCCCAGATCCAGCCATCCGCCGTGGTGCGTGCCGGGCTGGGCGAAGACCTGCGTGAGCGGTCCGTCCGGCCAGCGCTGGATGTCGTAGCGCACGTGGTCGATCGTCTGCGGCGCGAAGTCTGGGTCGAACGCCATGATTTTGTAGGTCCCCGGGCGGGGCAGGTCCGGTGTCCAGACGCCAGTGACCAGGCTGGCGGTAGCGGTGTCCGGGTATCCGTGGGTGAACCAGAGGTGACCGCCGAACCCGGTACCGAGTTGATGCCAGTCGATCTGCCCGGTGGGTGCTCCGGCACCGTCGATGGCGTACTGGACCTGGAAGCTGCCCTGATTGCGCCAGTCGGCGGGGTTCGGCGGACAGCCGACTAGGTTCATGTCGGGGCTGTCGTCGCCGGTGGCCTCGTCGTCCACCACGATGGTGGGTCCGTACCCGTTGCTGGCCGGTACCCCCGACGCGTTAAGTGTGCAGACTGGCGGGTGCGGGTTGTCCGCTGCTGGCTCGGTGGAGGCGCTGTCGTCGGGCGTGCTGGTGTGGCAGGTGTCCGTGCACGGCGCGACCGGCCAGTGCCACCAGCAGTGGAAGTCGCCCTGGTCGCAGGGTTGCGCGGCGGCCGGGTCGCACGTGTCGCGCGCGTCGCAGAAAGCATCGTGGCCGGGCATGCTCAGGGTGAAGCCGGTGGCGCCGTCCGTGGGGTTGCCCAAGGTTCCGCGGTACCGCGGGTTGGGTGTGTCGATGTCCAGGGGAGCGACCTCGGCCCAGCCCAGTACCCGCTCCTGGTAGGGCCAGTCGCCGGGGTGGCTGGCGTCGTCGAAGGTTATCGTGGGGTTGCCTGAGGCGTCGGTGTCGTGCAGGAAGGGATGCCGGTCGGGCGGATACACGGGGTTGGCGGGGTTGTTAGCCCAGCCCAGTCCCCAGTTGCCGCGGCCGTCGGTACAGTCGGGGCCGGGCGGGGCGCAAGTCGCACCGGTGCTCGCCTGGGGGTTGACGCCGGAGTTGTACGCCCAGATCGCCTGGTACCAGTTCTCGATGTATCGCGGGTCGCCGGAGATGATGCCGGAGGCGTACAGCTGATTCCACTTCTCTTCAATCGCCTGTGTGGCGGCGGCCACGTTCTCGGCGTAGTCGACCGCGACCTTCTTCTGCAGGGCGGTGGGCTGACCGCTGGGGCCCATCTTCATGATGTCGGTGAGCTGGCCGATGCCGTACCCGCAGTCGGCCATGGTGTAGTCGATCAGACCGCCGGTGGCGTTGGCGCCGTAGTAGTCGGCGATGAGCGGGTTACCGGGGATGCCGGGAAGCGCGTGCCAGCTGGCCTGCGACCAGTTCGACTCTTGCATGAAGATGCCGTCCAGTACCTCGCGCGGGACGGCGGTGCCAGGTGCGCCGCCGGCCAGGGATGGCAGCGGGAAATCCTGGCTCGGTGAGTATGCGGGCAGGCCGAGGTTAAGCGCGCCCGCCGGCCGGGTGGGCAGGGTGCCGGTGACGGCGCTAGCGATCGCCCACCGCATCTGACCGCTGTCCGGCTGCGGTGCCTGCAGGTGTACGTCGTCCCGGGGTACCGCGCAGGCGGGAGTGGGCCCGGGCTGATCGGCCGGAGCGGCGTGCGGTGGGCTGGCGGTCACCGCGGGCGCCGGGGTGGGCAGCGCGGAGGCGAGCAGGCCGGCACCGGCGGCGCGGCGCAGCGGTACCGACGGGCCACCCCGCCCGGAGGGGATCGCGGCGACCACGGTCGCATCCAGCGACACGTCGCTGAGCGGGGCGGCCGCGGGTACCGGTACCGGTGCTGACTGCCCGGGCAGCAGGGTCGCACCCGCCACCGCGGTACGGCCGCCGCGCCCCGCGAACAGCGCGACCCGCCCGGCGGTACCCGAGCCGACCCGGTGCGCGGTACCGGCGCTGATCCGCCACACGGTAGTGGTGGCGGTACCCGGCCGGAGGCTGAGGAAGTCGACCGAGCCGCTGGCGTTGGGACGCACCTGGAAAACCTGGCCATCGGCGCGCGCGAGGGTTCGCTGCCGGCCGTTCCGTATTGACACCACGGTGCTGCCGCTAGCGGCGATCACCGCATCACCGGCGGGTACCGCCGAGGTCAGCTCGCCGGGCAGCGTCTGTCCGCTCAGAACAGTGCCGGTCGCCGTGTCAACGTGTACCAGCAGTGTGACCTGCTGGCCCTGGCCGAGGTACCCGGTGAGCACGGCCTGCGAACCGGTACCGCAGCCGGGATCGAAGGAATACAGGGAGACGCCGGTAACCAGCGGCCGCACGGCACCGGTGCGGGTGTCCACGGCGTACGCCGAGCCGCCCCGGTCCAGCCCGGCAGCGCTGTTGCTGGCGCTCCACGGCGCGACGACGGCGACGGCATACCGGCCGTCGCCGGTGAGGCACTGGCGGCCGGTCCAGCCCTGGTCGCGGTAGCCGCCCGGGCGCAGCGTGCTCAGCCCTTGCCAGGCCCAGCCGTCGGCCGCACGCGCGAGGTAAAGGTGGTACCCGGTGGTGTCGCCGTGCCGGTGAGGATCTCGTCGGCGGCCGTGGCCGTTACTGCAGGCGCTGCTACCGCGGACGTCGGCGTCGGTACCGCCAAACTGACTGCGGCCAGGGCAGCGGTGAGTACCGCGGCCAGGGGACGCCAGCGAGCTGGATAGCGGAGCGGCAGCGTAGCAGCGGTCACATCGGCCTCCGGTATGGGGATGGAACGACTCGGGCCCAGCGGGCGGGGGCGTTACGGGACGTTGAGACTGGCGAGCATCTCGCCGGCCTCATGCTGATAGCCGTCGGTGGTGGGGTGGAACGACTCGGGCAGGTAGTTGAAAATGTTGCCCTGCCAGAGGTAGCCATTCACCCACGCATCGCTGGTGCAGATCTCGTGGCCGGCGAAGGCGTCGCGCTCGTCGAGAACCTGCACGCCGCCAACCTGCTCGGCTGCCGTAATGATCGTGTCATCGAGGTGGCCCGTCACCTGGTTGAGCCAGTCCGCGTCGGACGCCTTGATGGCCGCGCCGCCGGAGTCGTTGCCGAGGTTGAGCGGACAGCTCCCGTCGAAGATCTTCGGATAGGTCAGGATCCAGATGGCCGCGTGCGGTGCGGTCGCCTTGATGTCGCTTAGCAGGCCCGGCAGGTAGCTGAGGTTGTCCGTGACGCCCAGCGGAGTTTGGATCTTTTCTTCGAGCAGGTTGTCGATCTGGGTGTCCAGGTTGTTCGGGTTATTTTGGGTGTAGTAGTCCTTGCATGATCCGCTCCCCGGTATCCAGTAATTTGTGATGCACGTCTTCAGGACGTCGGCGAAGCCAACGTCGTTGCCGCTTATGGTCACGGTGATCAGGCCGACGTCCGAGTTCGCCTGGATGCCGGCGAGCTGGTTGAGCTGGCTCGCTTCGGGGTTAAGCGGGTAGGTCTTCTGGTGGTTCTGTGCGTAGGGGGTGTAGAAGTCCTGGATCCCCGCGCCGCTGCACGCGACGTGCTTCATCGTCTCGTTGGTCAGGCCGGTGTTGTAGGTGGCGGTCAGGGTGGCGAACTGGCGGCCGTACGCGTTGGGTGAGCGGTGGCACTTGTCGTACTGGTCGTCGGTGCCGACGTCATAACCTGCCGGTCCGGCGGGGGCGCCCTCGCCGGCCGAGTAGGAGTCGCCCATGGAGACGTAGACACCGGGAGTCTCCGGCACGAAGGCGACCGCGTTGTAGGCGACGTCGCTGATGCCGTTGCCGTCGGCGGTCCGGTTGTCGAGCTGGACGCTGGCGCCGGGCTGCAGCCAGTAGTCGCCGATGCTGACCCACTGGTTGCCGTAGCTGGCTTGTGAGAGCGTCGTGGTCACCGAGCGGCCGTTGCCGGTGAAGACGGTGTAGGGCGCTTGGTCGGCCGCGGCGGCGGTGTCGGGTACGAACACCTCGATCTGGTAGCGGCCGGGGACCAGCGCGCCGGGGGAGGGGGTCCAGGTGCCGACCACGTCGTCTTGGAGGTCGCCGGGCTGGTATGTGTGGGTGAACCACAGGTGGCCGCCGAAGCCGGCGCCGAGCTGGTGGAAGTCGATCTCGCCGATCGGCGCCCCGTCGGGGATGGAAGTGCCGTACTGCACGGTGAAGTTGCCCCGGTTGACCCACTGCGTGGGTGATTCGGGGCAGCCAGCCAGGTTCAGGCCGGTCGGTTCCTCATCGACGATGATCGCGTCGGCGGGCACGCCACCCCCGCAGTAGGGTGGGTGCGGGTTCTGCGCGGCCGGCTCAGAGCCGGGGAATAGCAGGTCGTCCCAGCCATCCATGCCGCAGATCGGCGGGAAGCCGAACGTCTCCTCGGCGTGGCCAGGGCATTCCTCGTCGTTGATGTGCTGGTGCCACCAGCAGTGGTACTGCTCGGCGTCGGGGGTGCCGTCGCCGGGGTTGAGCTGGCACGGGTCGCTGACTTGACCGGTGACCGCGCAATTCTGGCCGTCGATGGAGACGCAGACGAGATAGCTGGGGTCGCAGTTGTTGCTGGCGTCGCACAGCGCGTTGAGCGGGGGGCGCGGCAGGTAGTCGTGATACAGCCCCTGCTTGGTGGTGCCGGTGTACGCGTCGGACCCGTCGGGCTGGTGCAGCGGGACCTCCATCCAGCCCATGACCTTTTCCTGGTAAGCCCAGTCCTGCGGGTGGTCGGCGTCGCCGTACGAGAGGCCGAAGCCCGCATCGTCGTGCAGGAAAGGGCCGCGGTCGGGCGGGTAGGCGGGGTTGACCGGGTTGTTGGCCCAGCCGAGGCCGTAGTGCCCGTCGGGGTCGGGGG
>Ga0207664_10002859_pt1 | contig 11469 bp, 12 predicted proteins | sample LARL83metaG_FD_184349 | JGI IMG/M metagenome (GOLD analysis project Ga0207664, IMG submission 184349) | Corn, switchgrass and miscanthus rhizosphere microbial communities from Kellogg Biological Station, Michigan, USA - LAR L8-3 metaG... | ecosystem: Host-associated > Plants > Roots >...
GATGCGGTACCCAGGGCGAACATGACGAAGATGATCGGTGAGGCGATAAGGATCGAACGGCCGATGTCGCGACTAGGCATCTTCGATTCACCAGCCATGATGGCCACATACTCCAGGCCTGCGGCTGCAAACAGCGTCTGGCCGATGAGCGCAAATGAGACGGGAGACGCGGCGGGTAGGCGCAACTCGAAAGCGGCGTAGTGCAACGGCTTCTGGTGCAAGAGCGCCCACAACGGCGCGAGTATGAGAAGCGCGAAGGCGGCCATCATGACCGCGCCGGCGAAGTTGTGGATCCACTTGCCTAGTGCGAGGCCGCGAACGGCAGACAGCGCCAGCGCGGTGAGCAGCACAGCCAGTGCGCAGAAGACGACCCCATGGTTTTCCGGGACCCATGCAGCGCGTGGGCCGATCATGAAGGCGAACTCGCTGGGAATCTGGAAGAGAATGGTCGCGATGGTCGACAGGCCATAGGCCCAGATGTTCCATGCAACGAGGAAACCGGCCGTGTCTCCGAAGGCTTGCCGGGCCCACACGTACAGTCCACCTTCGAGCGGTAGTTCGCGGTTGAGGAAATAGACTGCGGCACCCATGGGCAGATAGAAGGTGGCAAAGGCGAGCAGCCAGACGAAGGTCTGCGCATGACCTAGTCCGGCGGCGATTCCCACCCAAGAGCTGCCGACGACGGTGAGCACCTGCGACAGAACGAGGTCTCGCAGACCAAGCTGCCGCGACAGATGATGAGCGGTGGCCTGATCTTTGGGTTGAGAGGGACCCGGATGGTTCACGGTCTGAGTGAGTTCTCGCTCCGATTGAATGGATGGGCGTCAATAGCCCATAGGCAGCGGGTGGGGCTCGGTGCGGGAGCGGAGGCTGCTATGGGCAGCAACGGCGCAGGCGGACACGACATCCTGCGCTTCAATCCGGTTTATACAACTCTTCCCAGACTTCAAAGCCGCCGAGGAGCAAGAGGACGACAATCAGAACAACAAGGACCCCGATCAGGATGTTGATCGAGCGGCGCGTACGTCGCTGCGCCGCAACTTGCTCCTGCGCCAGCAGAACCTGCAGGCGCGCGGTCAGGATGAGGCGCGTGCCCTCGGTTGAGTTGAAGGGCGGCGTGGTGAGGCAGAGCGAATACGCGCGCGCCACTTCTTCGGGTGTTGGCTGAAGCTCCGCAAACGCCCGATCGAGCGCACCTGCGTCGCTTTTCCCGGCTGCGTCGGCCGCTGCCGCTAGTCTCCACGTCCGATCGTTTTGGTCCACCAGCTACCCCTGCCGAGCAGACCCGTGATGTTCTCACTCCTTTGGCAGCTTCACACTTCTTTGGCTTTTGGCTCTGGGAGTAGCCAGCGCACCTGTGTAGGCTGCGGCTGAGTCTTCTATCGCGAGGACCGCAACTCGCGCTCCGGGCCGGGGGTGTCTGCCGGCCCCTTTCTTCACTCAGAAATAGGCCCGCCGGATCTCTGGTGAGGACACCCGGCGGGCCAATTGTTAGCGCGCGGGGGTAGGAACGCGCGATAGCCACTCCAGCGAGAGTACGGGTAGGTCCGTCCTGCGCGCCCTCGCTTCGCTCACTGCCGTCGCTTACAGCCGTGAGCGAGCTCATTTTCGAGATGTCGCTCCTTCCTGGAGCGAGCAGCGAGGGTAGCTCCCGGGTATGGCGGGTGACAGTGGCCAAACGGACACTGATCCTGGCGGACTTCAGTGATCCCATCTCTTGCGGGCGAACTCCTCCTGCAGCTGCGATTCGAAGAGTCTGAGCAGCCGGCCGCGTTCCCGCGCGCTGAGTTTCTCATAGGTCCGGAAGCACTGGAGGAGGCCGCCGAGGTACTGCAGACGCAACTCCAGTGGAAATTTCCTAGCGTATTCAATGAGCGTGAAGTTGGATCTGAGGTACTCCGGTAAGTCCTCCAGTTTCGAACCCGGACTCGCGCAGCAGCGCACGCACTTCGATGCCTTTGTTCACCGCATCCTCCGCGGTGTCGCCGCGGATTTACCTACACTGGCCCACGATCAGTCCGGTTCTAACTTTCTCGCCTATCGCTGCTGCCGGACTGGTCGGCACCGATGTTAGGTGTGACCGCTGAGCAAGCCGAGGTGGATACGAGGTCTGCGCTGCATTTCCCCTGTGTTGGACAGAAAGCCGCTGAGAGATCCGCGCGAGAGCTTCAGCGGGTGCGGCGCAGCAGCGCTATCGCAGCGGCCGCTGCTGCGGAATCCGATGAGACCAAGCGGGTACGCCTGCAGGCGACACATGTACTTGTGGCGTTAACTCACTGAATTTGCGAGACTTAAGGGGTCCGACTGAAGCAGATCCGGGTAGACGCGTAGCGTGGCACAGCGCAAAACCCCGGACGCAGCTAACTTCGGCGGATAGCGGTGGTCTCAAGAGCGCGCAATGCCGGAGCACACGATAGAAGTCGACAATCTGCACCTGTGGCGGGGAGATCGCCATGTGCTGCGCGGAGTGAGCTTCAAAGTGCTGCGCGGGGGCTGCCTGGAAGTGTGCGGCGCCAATGGCGCCGGCAAGACCACGCTGCTGCGTGCGCTGTGTGGACTCGTGTATCCGGAGCAGGGCCGCATACTCTGGAACGGCGAGAACGTGCGGCAGGATTTGCCGGCATTCCATGCAGCGCTTGCGTATCTCGGGCACGAGCCGCCTCTCAAGGCCGACCTGACGGCACGTGAAAATCTGCACTATTGGATTGGTGTGCGGCGACACCTTGGGACGTCGGAGCTGGACGCTGCGCTCGCGCGCGTAGGTGCGCGCAGCTGGTGCGGGCAACTGGTTCGTACCTTATCGGCCGGGCAGCGCCGGCGCGTCGCGCTAGCCGGCTTGACACTGCTTCCGGTGCCCCTGTGGCTGCTCGATGAGCCGACCACCAATCTCGATGCCGAGGGACGCGAGCTCGTCGCGGAGCTCGTCCGCGAGCACCTTGCGCATGGCGGCATCGTCGTCGCCGCGGTTCATCAGGGGCTGCCGAGCTCGGTACGCAATGTGACCCGTCTGGAACTCGCCGCGTGAATCACAGCGACGGCAATATCGCGCAGCCGCTCGCCGCGCTCGTCGCCGCGGATCCCGACAGGCTGAGCTCAGTGTGCCAGCGGGCGAGCGCACTCGAGGCAGTGCGCCTCGCGCTGCAGAGGGATCTGCAGCTCGCCTTCCGCAAGCGTGGTCAACTGGTGCAGCCGCTCGCGTTCTTCGCCATGGTGACACTGCTATTTCCACTGGCCATATCGCCGGAGCTCGCGCGCCTGCGCGAGCTCGCGCCGGGCGTGCTGTGGGTCGGGGCGCTGCTGGGCTCGCTGCTCGCGCTCGAGTTCCTTTTCCGGGACGACGCGCACGACGGCACTCTCGAGCAGTACGCGCTCTCCGGACAATCGCTGACCGCGCTGATGGTCGCCAAGACCATCGCCCACTGGCTGCTCACCGGATTACCGCTCGCGCTCATGGCGCCGCTTGCCGCGGTCTCACTCGGAGTCCACACCGGCGCGCTTCCCGGGATCCTGTTCGCGGTGGCAGTCGGCAGTGTCGCGCTCAGTCTCATCGGCTCGATCGGTGCGGCACTCACCCTCGGCATCAAACGCAGCGGGGCTCTGCTGTCGCTGCTCACGCTGCCCCTGTCGCTGCCGGTGCTGATCTTCGGAGCGCGCGCGACACAGCTGGCGATTCATGGTGCATCATTTGCGGCGCCGCTCGAGCTCCTCGGGGCGCTCGCCGTGCTCGGGGGCACCCTCGCACCGCTCGCTGCGGCGGCAGCGGTACGAATCAGCCTGGAGTAACGCGGCCGAATCTCATGAACTGGACCTGGTTTCACCGCCTCGCATCGCCACCGCATGTCTATGCGCTTGCGGTGCGTCTCACGCCCTGGTTCGCGTGGCCTGCGGCGCTGTGTATCGCTGCCGGGCTATGGGGCGGACTCGTGCTCGCGCCGCCCGACTACCAGCAGGGCGATGGATTCCGCATCATCTACGTCCATGCACCGAGTGCCTGGATGTCGCTCATGGTGTATGTGACCATGGCAGGCGCCGCGGCAGTCGGGCTCATCTGGCGCATAAAGGTGGCGCACGCGGTGGCAGCGAGCTGCGCGCCGATCGGCGCCTCATTTACGTTCGCCGCGCTGGTGACCGGGGCACTCTGGGGCCAGCCGATGTGGGGGACGTACTGGGAGTGGGACCCCCGGCTGACCTCGGAGCTGGTGCTGCTGTTTCTGTACCTGGGCTATATGGGTCTGCGTGCAGGAATCGAAGACCCGCAGCGCGCCGATCGTGCGAGCGCAGTGCTGGCGGTGGTCGGTGTGGTGAACGTTCCCATCATCCATTATTCGGTCACCTGGTGGAACTCACTGCACCAGGCACCGTCGGTAATGCGGCTGGGGAAGCCCGCCATGCCGCTCGCGATGCTGGTGCCGCTGCTGCTGATGCTGCTGGGCTTTACGCTGTTCTTCGTCGCGCTCCTGCTCACGCGGCTGCGCGGCGAGGTGCTCGCGCGGGAGCGCACGGCGAGCTGGATTCGGGAGGTGGTGCGCGCATGAGGGCGTTTTTCGACATGGGCGGATATGCGGCATTCGTCTGGCCCGCTTACGCGGTGACATTCGCCGTAGTGCTCCTGAACATCTTCTGGGCGCGACGCGCGCTCGAGCGCTCGCGCGCGGAGGCGCGGCGCCGCCTGCAGATGCAGCGGGAAGTCTCGTGACTCCGCGCCGCCGCCGCCTCGCGCTGGTGCTCGGCATCGTGGCCGGAGTCAGCATCGCCGGCGCGCTTGCTCTCAGCGCGTTCCGCCAGAACGTCACCTTCTTCTTCGACCCGACGCAGGTGGCTGCCGGCCAGGTGCCCACCGGTGAGCGCTTTCGTCTCGGCGGCATGGTTACCCAGGGCAGCTTGCACCGTGCACCGGGCAGTCTCGAGGTGCACTTCATGGTGACTGACTTCAGTCACGACGTGCCGGTCAGCTACACAGGGGTGCTGCCGGATCTGTTCCGCGAGGGCGCGGGGGTGGTGGCGCATGGCCGTTTGAGGCCCGACGGCACCTTCGTCGCCGATGAGGTGCTCGCCAAGCACGACGAAAAGTACATGCCGCCGGAGGTGGCGCGCTCATTGAAGCGCCGCCACGGCGATTCACGCGCGGAACCCGGGGCCGCCGCCAGCGCAAGCGCCGGCTCCGGAAGCTGAGCATGCTGCCCGAGCTCGGCCACTTCGCCCTGATTCTCGCGCTGCTGCTGGCAGGTCTGCAGGCGTTCTTCGGTATCGCGGGCCCCGCTCTGGCGCGCGATCGTTGGAGCAGCGCGGTGACCGCAGCCGTGGCCGGCCAGGCGGTGATGGTCGCGACGGCGGCGGCGTGCCTCATCGCGAGCTTCGTCAACGAAGACTTCTCCGTCGCCTACGTTGCCGAGAATTCCAACAGCGCGCTGCCACTTGTCTATCGCGTGACGGCCTTGTGGGGTGCGCACGAAGGATCGCTCCTACTGTGGATTCTGCTGCTTGCGGGGTGGACCGTCGCCGTGGCGCTTGGCTCGGGTCGGCTGCCGGCGCGCTTTGCGGCACGGGTGCTCGGTGTGCTCGGCGTCGTGAGCTTCGGCTTCCTGCTGTTCACGCTCGCCACCTCCAACCCGTTCCTGCGGCTCGATCCGCCGGCGCCCGATGGACGCGATCTCAATCCGATCCTGCAGGATCCGGGTCTGGCCGTGCATCCCCCGATTCTCTACACCGGCTACGTCGGGTTTGCGGTGGCGTTCGCGTTCGCCTGCGCGGCCATGCTCGAAGGCAGACTCGACCAGAACTGGGCACGCTGGACGCGCCCATGGACCACTAGCGCCTGGGCCTTCCTCACCTGTGGCATTGCGCTCGGCAGTTTCTGGGCCTATTACGAGCTCGGCTGGGGCGGATTCTGGTTCTGGGATCCGGTGGAGAACGCGTCCTTCATGCCCTGGCTGGTGGGCACGGCGCTCGTACACTCGCTCGCGGTGACGGACAAGCGCGGGCTTTTCAAGAGCTGGACGCTGCTGCTGGCGATCCTGGCGTTCTCGCTGAGCCTGCTGGGTACATTTCTCGTGCGCTCCGGGGTCCTGGTCTCGGTGCATTCCTTCGCCGCCGATCCAACACGCGGCATATTCATTCTGGTTTTCCTGATCATCATGATCGGCGGCGCCCTCGCTCTATATGCCTGGCGCGCCCCGCTGCTGCGCTCGAGCGCGGGCTTCGAGCTCGGAGCGCGCGAGTCATTTCTGCTCTTTAATAATGTGTTGCTGGTGATCGCCGCGGGCACGGTCTTTGCCGGTACGCTGGCGCCGCTCATCTCCGATGCGCTGAAGCTCGGCACGCTCTCGGTTGGGCCGCCTTACTTCAATCCCACCTTCATGCTCTCGATGCTGCCGCTGCTGGCGCTGCTGTCAGTAGGCATACATGCGAACTGGAAGCGCGGACGCTTGCGCGACAGTCAACGCACGCTCCTCTATACCTTCGTAGTAGCCGCGGTGCTCGGCTGCGGCTGCGCGTTCGGGATTTTTGCGCGTGGCAATCTGCTCACTCTGATCGGCGCGACGCTCGGAATATGGATTCTGCTGTCATCGCTCGTGGATCCGATCGATCGGTGGTGGCGCGGCCTCACCCTTTCGCGTGCCGTGCTCGGGATGACGGTGGCGCACATCGGTCTCGCGCTCGCGGTGCTCGCACTCACCACCGTGCAATCCTTCACCATCGAGCGCGATGTGGCTCTCGCGCCTGGCGGCAAAGCCGCGGTCGGTGAGTACGAGTTCCGCTTCGATGGCGTCCGTGCGGTAGAAGGTCCCAACTACGATGCCATGGCGGCCACCGTGGTTGTCACGCGCCACGGAGCGCCGGTGGCAGTCCTCACCCCGCAGAAACGGCAGTACTGGGTACAGCACCAGGTCACCAGCGAGACGGCGATTCGCATGCACCGGGGCAACAATCTGCTGCTCGCGCTCGGTGAGGATCTCGGCGCCGGCCGCTGGAGCGTGCGCATTCAGATACGTCCGCTCGTGAGCCTGGTGTGGATAGCGGCGTTCATCATGGCGATGGGAGGAGCGCTGGCGGCATCCGACCGGCGCTACCGCACGGCGCGCGCCGCCGCGACCTCCCCCGCCGGAGCGACCGCAGGGCAGGCTGGATGAGCCGCTTCCTGCTGCCACTTGGGATCTTCGCACTCCTCGCGGTGGTGCTTGCCATCGGTATCCGCCACTCCCCCGAGAAGGGTGTGATTGCCTCTCCGCTGCTCGGCAAGCCGGCGCCCGCATTCGCTGTTCCGAACCTCAGCAATCCGACGGGCGAGGTGCGCTCGGCGGATCTCAGAGGTCGCTGGTACCTCTTCAACGTGTGGGGTACCTGGTGCGCGGGATGCCGTGAGGAACATGAGACATTGCTGCAGGTTCACCGCGCGGGCGTCGTTCCCATCATCGGCCTCGACTGGAAGGATGATGATGCGCAGGCGCTCGACTGGCTCAAGCAGCTCGGCGATCCCTATCAGTCGGTGGGCACCGACCACAGCGGGCGGGAGGCCATCGAGTGGGGAGTGTATGGCGCTCCCGAAACCTTTCTCGTGAATCCGCAGGGTATCGTCGTCTACAAACACATCGGCGCGCTCACTCCCGAAGCCTGGACGCGCGAGATCCTGCCCAGAGTCTCGGGCAGGCCAGCCGGGACCTCGTAATGATGCGTGTCGCACGAGCGCTCATGATCGTGGCAGCCGTCGCATTCGTGGCTGCACGTGCGTTTGCAGTGGATCCCACGGAGCTGCCAGACCCGGCTCTTCAGGCACGCTATCTGGCGCTCACTCACGAGCTGCGGTGCATGCAGTGTCAGAATGAGTCCCTTGCGGATTCCCCGGTAGGGCTGGCCGCGGACCTGCGCCGCGAGGTGCGCGATCAGTTGCTCGCCGGGAGATCGGATGATCAGATCCGTGCCTGGATGTCCGCCCGCTACGGGGATTTCATTCTGTTCCGGCCGCGCTACTCGCTGCGCAACGCCTGGCTCTGGGGCGCACCGGGGGTGCTGTTGCTGATCGGGGCGCTCGTGTGCTGGCGCGTCGTGCGCGGTCGTGCCCGCCTGCTTCCCGGTGATCATGAGCCTCTGGAAGAGGACGGACCGAACTGATGATCACCTTTGTGCTGCTGGCCGCGGCACTGACCGTGGCCAGTGTCGCCGCGGTCGCAATCCCCTTGCTCCGGCGCAGCGAGACTGCGAGCGCTCCCTGGACAGCGCTCGCGGCCGCCGGGTTGCTCGTGGTGGGCTCGGTCGCGCTCTACCTCACCTGGAGCAACTGGCCATGGCGGGCGCCGCCCGCAGCTGACTCACCCGCGAACATGGTCTCGCGGCTCGCCCGGCGTCTGGAGCAGGATCCGAACGATGTCGACGGCTGGCTGATGCTCGGACGGTCATACACCGTGTTGCAGGAGTATCCGCTGGCGGCACGCGCATTCGGCCGTGCTGTGCGATTGAGCGACGGAAAAAACGCCGAGGCGCTTGCCGGTGAAGGTGAGGCACTGGCGCTGAGCGATGAGAGCGAGCTCGATGGGCGCGCCGGCCGGCTCTTCGAGCAGGCGCTCGCGCTCGAGCCCCGTTCGGCGAAGGCATTGTTCTTCGGAGCCGCGGTCGCTACACGCCGCGGTGACCTGCCGCTCGCCCGAGAAAGGTTCGCCAAGCTTCTCGAGCTCGATCCACCGCAGGCGATCCGGCCCATGATCGAGCAACAAATCACGGCAATCGACGAGAAGCTGTCGGGAGCTGCCGGATCGACCGCTGCGGTGCAACAGGTTCAGCCTCGAAAGCCAAATTCCACTCCCATGGGGCCCCAGCAAGGCACGCCCGTGGTACGCGTCAATGTTACCTTGGCACCCTCACTTGCCTCCGCGGCCGGAGCGGCGCCTCTGTTTGTTTTCGTCCGCGACCCCTCCCAGGCCGGACCTCCCTTGGCAGTCAAGCGCTTGGAGAGTCATTTTCCTCAAAGCGTTGAGCTGAGACCCGCGGATTCCATAATGCCCGGGCGCGCTTTCTCCCCCGGTCAAAGCGTTCAGGTGGTGGCCCGAATTGCCCGTTCAGGGAACCCCAGGGCCGCAACCGGCGATCCGTTCGGAGAGGTTAGTTACAAAGTTGGGAGCGACGGCGAGGTTAGCCTCGTTATAAACAGGCTTACACCCTGACTCACGACCAAAGTAGGCGGATGCTGACCGCACCGCTCAGGGTTCCCCTGATGTTCCATAACACGTTCGAGGCGTATGCTCTGCGCGGTTACCCCCCTTTTTTGTGAACCGGATCACACTTGAGTGCCCGGGGGACACCGGGCCCGCGAGTCTGAAGGAGAGCAGTAATGGCTGAAGGAACAGTGAATGAAGGGCGAATTTCGCATCGTGGTTTCGCTTCCATGAACGCCGAGCGGCAGCGCCAGATTGCCAGCATGGGCGGCAAGGCGGTACCGGATGAGAAACGCAGTTTCTCTCAGAACCGTCGTCTCGCCGCGGAAGCTGGCCGCAAGGGCGGCCAGAGCGTACCGGGCGCAAAGCGCAGCTTCTCGCAGAACCGCGAGCTGGCAGCGACTGCAGGACGCAAAGGCGGTCAGAGCGTACCGGATGAGAAGCGCAGCTTCTCGCAGCATCCCGAGCTTGCTGCCGAGGCGGGCCGCAAAGGCGGCCAGGCGAGCCACGGCGGAGCTACTCGTCCAGCCTGAAGTCGCTCTCGCCCACGACAGAATGTGGGAGGAGTAACCAGGGACGGTGAAGGCGGCGGCGCGCGCTGATGCGCGCGCCGCCAGCGCGGAAGCGCCCGGCAGAACTCTGCTCGTTGCGTGTACTGGTACGCGCATCGAGGCGGGCCGAGCGTGCACGAATAACAACAGCATGCGCGCGCATCCCCACCTCAGGAACGCTCCACGCATTCCTGGATCTCGCACAATGCGGCGAAGGTCACGCGCATGATTGACCTTGCGCGCGACTCGTACTACTTTCGCGCCGGCTAGGGGAGCCCCGCTAGGGGGCTGAGAGGCCAGCAGGCGCCGAAGAGAGACGGCGCACATCCTGGCGACCCTCGAACCTGATCCAGTTAATGCTGGCGTAGGAAAGTGTCTCTGCAAGTGCACTCGAGTCCGCAAGTCGCTGCGGACGCCTCGCACCTCCTACCGCACTGCATAACGCTGGATCCTGTGAACTGCTCAGGAGCCTCACCGTGAATGCCCAATTGCTGCACGTCGTCGCCGAATCACTGCCGGCCTCACGCAAGATCTACCACTCCGGGTCCCTGCATGCGGGGCTGCGTGTGCCCATGCGCGAGATCGCGCTGCATCCAACGAGCGGTGAGCCGCCGCACACCGTTTACGATACCTCCGGTCCCTACACCGATCCGTCGGTGACCATCGATATCGAGCGTGGCCTCCCGGGGCTGCGGACGCCGTGGATCCTCGCGCGCGCGGACGTCGAGTCTTATCCCGGACGGCGCGTGCAGCCGATCGACAATGGTCTCGCCGCCGGTGGCAGGCCTGCGCCGGAGTTTCCGCTGCAGCGCGCGCCGCTGCGCGCGCGGCGTGCACTGGCCGTGACGCAGCTCGCCTACGCGCGCGCGGGCATCATCACTCCGGAGATGGAGTACATCGCCATCCGCGAGAATCTCGGCCGCGATGCAGGCGCAGCCGGCACGCGCGATGGCAACTCCTGGGGGGCAAGCATTCCCGATTACGTGACGCCGGAATTCGTGCGCGCCGAGGTAGCGGCCGGGCGCGCCATCATCCCGGCCAACGTCAACCATCCCGAGTCCGAGCCCATGATCATCGGGCGCAACTTTCTGGTGAAGATCAACGCCAACATCGGTAATTCCGCGGTGAGCTCCTCGACCGCGGAAGAAGTCGACAAGCTCGTGTGGGCCATCCGCTGGGGCGCGGACACCGTGATGGATCTCTCTACCGGACGCAACATCCACACCATCCGCGAATGGATCCTGCGCAACTCACCCGTGCCGATCGGCACAGTGCCGATCTACCAGGCGCTCGAGAAGGTGGGTGGCGTGGCGGAGGAGCTCACCTGGGAGATCTACCGCGACACCCTCATCGAGCAGGCCGAGCAGGGTGTCGACTATTTCACCATCCACGCGGGCGTGCGGCTGCCTTACGTGCCGCTCACGGTGAACCGCGTGACCGGTATCGTCTCGCGCGGCGGCTCGATCATGGCCAAGTGGTGTCTGGCACACCATCGCGAAAGCTTTCTGTACGAGAATTTCGCCGAGATCTGCGAGATCTGCCGCGCTTACGACGTGAGCTTCTCGCTTGGCGATGGACTGCGCCCGGGCTCCATCGCCGACGCCAATGATGCGGCCCAGTTCGCCGAGCTCGAGACACTCGGGGAACTCACCCGCATCGCCTGGGCGCACGACTGTCAGGTGATGATCGAGGGACCTGGCCACGTCCCCATGCACAAGATCAAGGAGAACATGGACAAGCAGCTCGCCACCTGCGGCGAGGCGCCCTTCTAC
>Ga0207664_10002860_pt1 | contig 11467 bp, 11 predicted proteins | sample LARL83metaG_FD_184349 | JGI IMG/M metagenome (GOLD analysis project Ga0207664, IMG submission 184349) | Corn, switchgrass and miscanthus rhizosphere microbial communities from Kellogg Biological Station, Michigan, USA - LAR L8-3 metaG... | ecosystem: Host-associated > Plants > Roots >...
TGACTCAGCTAAATACAAAACGCTGCCTATATGGTCGGAACACCGCCCCATAACCGGGGATGCCGGTCAGTGGGGGAGTTCGGCGGCCAGGGCGGCGGCGATGGTCGGGTGCGTGAACTCGAAGCCGGCGTCGAGCAGCCGGGCGGGCAGCACGCGGGCGCTGGTGAGCAGCTCCGCCGACATCTCGCCGAGGCCCAGCTTGAGCACCGGTGCGGGCACCCGAAGCCAGGGGAAGTCGGGGCGCTTGCAGGCAGTGAGCAGCGCCGCCGTCAGCTCGCCGTTGGTGACCGGGTTCGGCGCGGTGAGGTTGTACGGGCCGGATCGCTCGTCCGCGCCGTCGCCGTCGAGCAGGAAACGGACGGCGCGGATCTCGTCGGTGAGCGAGATCCAGCTCATCACCTGGTGACCGTTGCCGAAGCGGGGCAGGACACCGAGCCGGGCGGGCAGCGCGAGCCGGGCGAGCACGCCGCCGCCCGCACCGAGGACGAGGCCGCTGCGCAGGTGCGCGACGCGGATACCCGCCTCGCGGGCCGGGTCGGCGGCGGCCTCCCAGTCGTGCACCACGCGGGACAGGAATGCCTTGCCCGCCGGCGCGGCCTCGGTCACCTCACGGCCGCCGGTATCGCCGTACCAGCCGATCGCCGAGGCCACGATGAATGCGCGCGGCCGCGGCTCCGCCGCGGCGAGCGCGGAGGCGAGGGCGCGGGTGGCCAGCACCCGGCTGGCCCGGATCTCCGCCTTGTAGGCGGTGGTCCACCGGTGATCGCCGACACCCGCGCCAGCCAGGTGGACGACCGCGTCGACGCCTGCGAGCGGCGGGTCGCCCGCGTCGGCGGCGCGCGGGTCCCAGCGGACCTCGCTGATCCTGTTGCGGCCGGCCCCCTCGCCGCGTGGCGCCCCGCCGCCTGTCGCCCGGCGGCTTGTCGCCCCGCCGCTTGTCGCACCGCCGCCTGCCGCCCCGCCGCCTGCCGCACCGCCGCCTGCCGCACCGCCGCCTGCCGCATCGTCGAGCGCCCGGTTCTCACCGCCGCGCGGCGGCCGCCTGACGAGGCGGACGACCTGGTGGCCGTCCGCCCGCAGGCGGGCCGTCAGCGCCCTTCCGATCAGCCCGGACGAGCCGGTGACCGCTACCTTCATCGGCCCGCGGTCAGAGGCCGAGGTCGGCCTCGAACGCGCCCTCCTCGAGACGGTTTTTCACCGTGACGAGGAACCGGGCGGCGTCGGCGCCGTCCACGAGCCGGTGGTCGTAGGTCAGCGCCAGGTAGACCATGGAGCGGACCGCGATGACTTCGCCGAGTGACGAGTCCTCGACGACGACGGCGCGCTTGACCACGCTGCCCACGCCCAGGATGCCGACCTGCGGCTGGTTAATGATCGGCGTGTCGAACAGCGCGCCGCGGCTGCCGGTGTTGGTCAGCGTGAAGGTGCCGCCGGACAACTCGTCCGGGCCGACCTGGCCGCCCCTGGTGCGGACCGCGAGGTCGGCGATCTTGCGGGCGAGGCCGCCGATGTTCAGGTCGCCGGCGTTGTGGATGACCGGGACCATCAGCCCGCGCTCGGTGTCCACCGCGATGCCGAGGTGCTCGGCGGCGTGATAGGTCACTTCCTGCGCCTCGGTGTTGATGACCGCGTTGAGCACCGGGTGCACCTTGAGCGCCTCGACCGCGGCCTTCGCGAAGAACGGCAGGAAGGTCAGCTTCACGCCCTCGCGGGCGGCGAACGCGGCCTTCGCCCGCTCCCTGAGCCTGGCGATGTTGGTGACGTCCACCTCCACCACGGTGGTGAGCTGCGCAGAGGTGTGCAGCGACTCCACCATCCGCTTCGCGATGACCTGCCGCGGCCGGGACATCCGCTGCGTGGTGCCGCGCAGCGTGCCGGCGCTTGCCGTGGCCGCGGCGGAGGGTGCGGCGAGGTGGGCGGGCGGGGCGAGAGAGGCCGGGGCGGCGGGCGCCTGCGCGGGAGCCGCCGGAGCCGCGGAGGCGGGCGCCGCGGAAGCGGCCGCGGCCGCTTCCGCCTCGCGCTGCGCGCGAGCCGCCTCGAGGACGTCCTGCTTGCGGATCCGCCCGCCGACGCCGGTCCCGGTGACGGACTCAAGCGGCACGCTGTGCTCGACGGCCAGCTTGCGCACCAGCGGCGAGACATACGGGGAGTCACCGGACGGGAGCGGCGTGGGCTCGGGGTACGACTCGGCCTCATCGTCTACCGGAGGGGAGGCCGGGGCGGCCTGGGGAGGCGCCGGGGGCGGCGGGGCGTACGAGGGGGCCTCGTAGGCGGGCGGGGCGGGCGGGGCGGGCGGCTCGTAGGCGGCCGGGGCCGGGGGAGCGCTCCACGACCAGTTGCTCGACTGCGCGGCGGACCCGCCGTTGGCGGGGGCGGTCGCCGCGGGGGCGGGGGGCTCGGGCGGCGCGTAGCCGGGTGCGGGCTGCGGGGCGGGGGCCTCGGCGGCGGGCGCACCGCTTACCCCGTCCGTCCCGCCCGGCTCGGCCGGGGCCGGCGGGGTGCCCGCGTCCGCCTCGTCCTCGATCAGGGCGAGCTGGGCGCCGACGGCGACCGTCTCGTCCTCGTCCACGGCGATGCCGCGCAGGATGCCGGTGGCCGGCGACGGGATCTCGGTGTCGACCTTGTCCGTCGAGACCTCGAGCAGCGGCTCGTCCGCCGTGACGTGCTCGCCCTCCTTCTTCAGCCAGCGCGTGACCGTGCCCTCGGTGACGCTCTCACCGAGCTGGGGCATTACTACGGAGACCGACATGTTCGGGGTGACTCCTTAGGCGTGGAAGTGCAATGGCTTGCCGGCGAGCGCCAGGTGCGCCTCACCGATGATCTCCGACTGGGTCGGGTGCGGGTGAATGAGGGCGGCGACGTCGTCCGGCTCCGCGTCCCAGTTGAAAATGAGCTGCGCCTCAGCGATGAGCTCACCGACCCGGCTACCGACCAGGTGGACGCCGAGGACCCGTCCCGGCTGGCCGCCTGGCGTGGACGGCGCCTCGGCGATCACCTTGGCCTGCCCCTGCGTCCCCAGGATGACGCTCTTGCCGTTGCCGCCGAGCGGGTAGTTCACCTCGACCACGCTGATGCCGCGCTGCTCGGCCTGCACTGCGGTGATGCCCACCGAGGCGACCTCCGGCTCTGAGTAGGTGATGCGCGGCACGCCGTCGTAGTCGATCGGCCGCGGGTCAAGCCCGCCGAGCCGCTCCGCGACCATGATGCCCTCGGCGAAGCCCACGTGCGCCAGCTGCGGATGAGCGATCCCCGGGATGGCGACCAGGTCACCCACGGCGGAGATGGTGGGCACCGGCGTCTGGCAGAGTTCGTTCACCTCGACGAACCCGCGGGTCACCGTGACCCCGTTCTCCTCGTACCCGAGGCCGGCGGAGACCGGGCCGCGGCCCACCGCCACGAGCAGCAGCTCCGCCTCAAGCTGCTTGCCGTTGCCGAGCGTGACCGCGACACCGGTGTCGGTGTAGCTGACCGACTGGAACGGCGTGCCGAGCTCGAACCCGATGCCGCGGCGGCGGAACACCCGCTGCAGCACCTTCGCCGACCCCTCGTCCTCAAGCGGCAGCAGTTGCGGCGCCATCTCCACGATGGTCACCGCGGCGCCGAACGACCGCCACACGGAGGCGAACTCGACGCCGATCACGCCGCCGCCCAAGATGATCACCGACGACGGCACCCGGTCGAGCCGCAGCGCGTCGTCCGAGCTGATGATGCGCTCACCGTCGAGTTCCAGGCCGGGCAGCGACCTCGGCTCGGACCCGGAGGCCAGCACCACGTGGTCCCCGGTGTAGGTCGCGCCGTTGACCGTCACCGAGGTCGGCGACGCCAGCCGCCCGTCGCCGTAGATCACGTCGACCTTCCGGCCCGCCAGGGTTCCCTGCAGCCCCTTCCAGAGCCGCTCCACCACGCCCTGCTGGTAGGAAAGGACCGAGGGCATCTCGATGCCCTCGAACGAGGTACGCACCCCGAACTTCTCGCTCTCCCGCGCGGAGTCCGCGACCTCGGCCGCGTGCAGCAGCGCCTTCGTCGGGATGCAGCCGCGGTGCAGGCAGGTTCCCCCTACCTTGTCCTTCTCGATCAGGGCAACGCGCTTGCCAAACTCGGCCGCGCGCAGCGCGCACGCGTACCCGCCGCTGCCCCCGCCGAGGATGACGATGTCGTAATGGCCGCCCTCTGCCACAGTTAACCCCTTTTCCGCTTACGCTCAGTGTCCCATCATGTCACCGAGGTTGCCTACGCACAGGTTGATCAAGCACTGGGAAGTCGCCCGGCCGCTGTCTCCGCCGCGATCGCGATGAGCGCCCGGGCCGCCGCGCCGGTACCGCCCTTGGGGGTGTAACCGAACGGCCCCTTCTCGTTGAAGGCCGGACCCGCGATGTCCAGGTGCGCCCAGGCGACGCCGGCCGGCACGAACTCCTTCAGGAACAGCCCGGCGGTCAGCATGCCGCCGCCGCGGTCCGACGAGACGTTGGTCATGTCGGCGACGGTGGAGTCGAGCCCGCTGCGCAGTTCCTCCGGGAACGGCATCGGCCAGGCGGGCTCGCCCACGTTGCGCATGATCGCGGCGACCTCCGCGGCGACCGCGTCGGAGGAGCCCATGACGCCCGCGGTCCGGTTGCCGAGCGCGACCGTGGCGGCGCCGGTGAGGGTGGCCACGTCCACGATCAGCACGGGGTTGTCCTCACCGGACCTGACGATTCCGTCGGCGAGGACCAGCCGGCCCTCGGCGTCGGTGTTGAGCACCTCGACGGTCTTGCCGCCGTAGATCGTGATGATGTCGGACGGCCGCTGCGCGGCACCGCCCGGCATGTTCTCCGCGGCGCACAGGTAGCCGACCACGTTGACCGGCAGCGCCAGGTCGGCGGCGGCGACGGTGGCGGCCAGCACCGCGGCGGCGCCGCTCATGTCGCACTTCATCGTCTCCATGGACTTCGGCGGCTTTAGCGAGAGGCCGCCGGAGTCGAACGTGATGCCCTTGCCGACGAACGCGACGGTTTGCGTCGCCTCCGGGTGCGTGTACGACAGCCGGACGAGCCGCGGCGGCCTGGTCGACCCCTGGCCGACGCCGATGAGGCCGCCGAAGCCGCCGTCCTTGAGCGCCGCCTCGTCGAGCACCTCCACCGCGACGCCGGCCTCGGCCGCGACCCGCTCGGCCTCGGCCGCGAGCCCGGCGGGCGGCAGGTCGAGCGGCGAGGTGTTAACCAGGTCCCGCACCAGGTTGACCGCCTTGGCGATCACCTGGCCGCGCCGCACCGCGTCCCCGTTGCCGCCGCTGGTGAGCACCGTGACCGCCAGGTCGGGCGCCGGCGTGGACCGGTACTTACGGAAGCTGTAAGCACCGAGCAGCGCCCCGGTGGTGACCGCCTCGGCCTCGTCCGGGGTGAGCGCGGGCAGCGCGAGCGTGACCGCCTTGCTCACGGGGGAGTCGGCACCGTTCCCGCCCGCCTTCTTGGCGCTGGCCGAGCGGAGCGCGGCCCCGGCGGCCCGGCGCAGCCGCTCGGCGTCGAACGGCGCGCCGTCGGCCGGGGCGTCGCCGAGCCCCACCGCGAGGATGAGGGTGGCCGGCAGCTTGCCGCCGCCAGGGATCTTGCTGATTTCCTCGAGTTCGCCAGTGGCGCCGAGTGCCGACAACGCGCTGGCGAGGGTACCGCCGAGCGCCTCGTCGACTCCGGTCAGGCCGGGTGCGGCTGCCGGGCCGGCGGGATTGCGCGTAACCCCGATGACAAGGACGTCGGCCTCGGCCGTCGCCGGCGCCGACTCACTGGTTGCAATGGAGACCGTCACGCACCCGATGCTATTGCACGGCGATGTAAGGAGACGGACCCCGCGCCCTTGCCGTGACCGACGGCACAGTGCTATTTGCGGGGGGACGACCCCCCTGCACCCCCCGATCATGGGGGGCTGCGCGCCCCCCATACCCCCTGCGGTGGTGGCAGCGCAAAGAGCGCGCCGCCACCACACTGTGGATCGGTTAGAGCCTTGCGGTTGCTGTCGCGGGCGCCGCAGAAACCGCGACGCCACCACACGGTGGTTGCGGTTAGGGCCCGGTGGTCGCGGTGGGCATGCGGCCAAAGACCGGGGCGCATCACGCGGCCGGTGGTGAACCGATCATCACAACCTGGAATTAACGTTGGTTACTTCTATAATCTAACGGTTGTTACCATCAAGATCATGACGGCCGGCGCCGATACATGCTGGGAGTTGCCTGTGACGACAAGCCCCGTGCTGACCAGCCCCGTGCTGACCGGGCCCGGATGCGCCGCGTCGTCAGTGGCCCTCCCCCTCCTCGGCGTAGACCCGGGCCGCGTACGCCTCGAGCGACTGCTCGCACTTGTCGAGGAACTGCTCGCAGGCCTCCCTGCCGCTGGCGCCGAAGACGTCCCGTTCGATGATCTTCGCGAACCAGTTCTTCAGCTTGACCAGGTCGACCTCGTTCTCCTCGAGTTCGGCGTAGGTGAAGTGGTTCTCGTCGTACTCCTTCTGCACCTGCCGCAGGAAGTCCTCGCACTTGTCGACGATCTCCTCGTACTCGTCGTTGCGCGCCGCCTGGAACGAGGCGCGCACCTCCGCCTCGCCCGCGAGCACGGAGCAGGACATCAGCATGGCCGTACCGGACATGTCGGTGATCTCGCGCCGCAGCTTGCGCAGTGCCCGCTCGTTGGCCGTCGACGCGGGCAGGGCCGCCACCGAGTTCTGCAAGTAGATCGCGCCGAGCGACTTGATGCGCCGCCATACCGTGGAACGAAGCCGGGTTGGCTCGGGCGGTACCCGGTAGATAAGCAGCAGCCAGCCCGTGCCGTCCGCCACGCATCGATCAGTCGTCACCCGCTTATTGAACCTTCTTATTTCCGTCCCTGCACCGTCGGCCTGACGGATCCCGGCGTAGCAAAAGGAAGGTTCACCCCGCAATCGCCTGAGGAGATTCGTTGAATGCCCTCCCCCTGATCCTCACCGTCTTCGTCGCTTGCGCGGTCGAAGCGGTCGAGGCTCTCACCATCGTCCTGGCCACGGGCATAACCAGGGAATGGAAGTCCACGTTCCAGGGGATGGCCGTCGCGCTCGTCGTGCTCGCGGTGATCACCGCGGCTGTGGGCCCGGCCATCAGTTACCTGCCGCTCACCGCGCTGCGCCTGGTCGTCGGGGCCCTGCTGGCGATCTTCGGCCTGCAGTGGCTGCGCAAGGCCGTGCTGCGCGCCACCGGGTACAAGGCGCTGCATGACGAGGCGAGCGCCTACCTCAGAGAGGTCGCCGCCGCGAAGGAAGCCGCCGTCGAGCGGCGCCGCGGCGTCAGCGACTGGTACTCGTTCACCCTCGCTTTCAAGGGGGTGCTGCTGGAAGGGCTCGAGGTCGTCTTCATCGTCATCACCTTCGGCGACAACCAGAAGAACATCGGCGCCGCCGTCATCGGCGCCGCGGCCGCGATCATCGTGGTCACGCTGACCGGCATCGCGGTCAGGGCGCCGCTCACCAAGGTCCCGGAGAACTGGATGAAGTTCGCGGTGGGCGTCATGCTCACCAGCTTCGGCACCTTCTGGGGCGCGGAGGGCGCGGGCGTCGCCTGGCCGGGCAACGACGCCGCCCTGCTCGTGCTCGTCCCGGTGGTCGCGCTCGTCGCCGCCGGCTACATCTTCTGGCTGCGCTCCCGCCAGGGTGGCGCCGCCGCCGCACCCGCCAAGGAATCGGAGGTCGTCGGCTGATGAAGTACCTCAAGTCATTCGGCGCGTTCTGGTACGACTTCATCATCGGCGACGACTGGCACGTCGCCGCCCTCATCGTGGCCGGCCTGGCGCTGACCGCGCTGCTGACTCACGCGGCGCACGTCAACGCCTGGTGGCTGCTACCGCTCGTCGCGTTCGCGGCCCTGGGCTGGTCCCTGCACCGTGCCACCGACTTCCGCAAGTAGCACGTCCCGAGGATCAGGCAGAACGAGCGGGCTCTTTCTCCTGCTTCACCCTGAAGCGACCGCTGACCGATAATGTCAGGAGAAAAGGGCCCGTAGTACTCCGCCCCCCATGACCCGCCCGCGCGGCGCCTCGCCCGGTCCCCCCACCCAAGGCCAGGCGTCGCGCGGGCGGCCTTGCGAGCTCTTTTCTCCTGCTTTGCCTCGAACGGACTGCCGATCGGAAATGTCAGGAGAAAAGAGCTCGTTACGCGCCGAGGAAGCGGACCGGGAGTTCGGTCTCCACGCTGCCGCCCGTCTCACCGGGAATGACGTGGAAGGCGCGGCCGTCGGGGTGGTCGGCGATCATCTCGGCGAGCGAGTCATCGACGTAGTGCGCGCCGACGCCGTCGTCGCAGGCCAGTCCGGCCGGCAGGGTGCCGTCGGCCACCAGGCGGCGGAACAAGGGACGGCGCTCGTCCTCGGAGTTGTAGTGCGGGCAGAAACTGCCCGCGAGCATGCCGAGCCCGTCGGTGTACGGACGCAGCTTGGCGCCGAAGGAGTCCGTGGTGCCGCCCTCGAACCAGCAGATGCCGCCCGCCGACGAGCCGGCCAGCACGATGCCCGCGTGCCACGCCTTCCGCAGGATCTCGTCGATCCCGTGCACCCGCCACACCGCGACCATGTTGGCCACCGAGCCGCCGCCGACGAAGATGATGTCCTGCGAAAGCAGGAAGTCCTCGGGATCCGCGACGTTCGGCATCGGGAACAGCGACAGGTGGCGGACCTCGGCGGGTGAGTCGGCGAGCCGGTCGTAGAACCGCAGGTAATAAGCGGGATCGTCGCCGACCGCCTGGTTAAGCACGCACAGCCGGGGTGTCGCCTTGCCGCTCAGCTTGATCGCGTACTCGACATGGAGGGGTGTCGTCTCGCGCGGCTTGAGCATGCCGCCACCGATCGCGACCACGTGTCGCCGTCCGTCTGCCGCCATGCCGTGACCGTATAGGCGAACGCGGACCACCGCAAACGGTGTCACGGACGGAAGAGTGTAAGCGGCATCCGTTTCGAATATATAACGCGAATATATGACCGTTTATCGCCGCGGCTCGCGGGTTCGCGGGGGGCGTAACAGGCTTTCGGCCAGCGCACCGAAGACGTACTATCTTAATGACGATTTTTCCGCGGCGTAGCGAGGAAAACGGGCGGCGACGACATGTCTGAATGGTGGTCGATCGAGGTCTTCTCCGGTGACAAGCTCCCGGCGAGCGGGTGGCGGTACGCATACGAGGACGAGCTCACCGAAGCCGCGATCACCCACGGTGCCCTCTACTACGAGTGGCACGACTCACAGTACGGCGTGATCTTCGAGGTCCTCTTCCCAAGCGACGCGGAATGGGACGCCTTCCGCGCCCTGCCCGCGGTACGCGCCGCGCTCGACGGGGTGCCCGACCCGGTGAACGGCCTGATCATCTACCGCGGCCGGGGCGGCGCGGCCGGCGGGACCAAGCCGCGCAAGCCCAAGCCGGCGCCGGGCGCCGCCGCGCTCGAGATGGAGGAGCCACGGCGGCGGGTACGGCTGCCGCGGAGGCTGCACTACAACGTCGAGGGCGAGGGACTCGACGAGCTGTTGCGCGAGCTCACGGCCGAGCCCGGGCCGGCGGAGCCCGGCCCGGCGACGGAGCCGCTGCGGATCGACCCCGATCCCGGCGAGCCGGTCTGGCGTGGTATCGCCGCCTATGACCGTCCTGGGGGTTAGTTCCGCACGGGTTAAGTCCGTCCAAAGGGTGAACCACGCCCGTGGACGGTGCAGGATGGAGGAATGACGGAAACCCGAGTCATGACGGAGGACCTGCGAGCGGCGATCGAGCGCACTGGCTACTACCCGGGGCTGGTGACCGACGCCGTCGCCAGCGCTCTCGGGCAGGAGCCGGTCACCGCGTTCTTCGCGCTGCACGACGCGATATTCGATCCCGGGATGGAGGTCCGCAGGCACATGACCGTGCTGGCGCTGACCCCGACGCGGCTGGTGTACTCGCACACCGACGAGCACCCTGCGGAGGATCCGGGCAGCAGGCCGCGCGCCGAGACGTCGACCGAGGCGATCAGGTTCTCCCGCGTTTCTTCCGTGTCGCTGACCCGGGTGGTCCCCGACCCGGCCAGCTACGTGCCCGGCGTGACGATGCCGTCTGAGGTCATCTTGACGATCGGCTGGAACGTGCTGTCGCACGTGGAACTTGAGCCGGCCCACTGCGGCGACGAGAACTGCGAGGCCGACCACGGCTACCTCGGCACGATCACCGCCGACGACCTGACCCTGCGGGTCAGCGAGGCGGCGGACGGCGAGGACGCGGTCCGGCAGGTCCTTCAGTTCGCGGCCGCGCTCAGCGACGCCACCGCGCGCAACGGGGGCTGAAGGCCTTGTCGCGCGAGCCAAGAACCAGCCCGATCGTGCCGTCGTACGGCGGCTCGAGCCTCGCTGACCTGTCCGCCTCCGTCCTCGCCTCGCTGGCCGGCGACGCGGCGGCGAACGTCCTCGGCCTGCCGGACTACCCGCGGGTGTGCCTGCTCATCATCGACGGGCTCGGCTATGAGCTGCTGCGCGCGCACCAGGCGGCGGCGCCGTTCCTCGCCGAGCTCGCGTTCAACTCCCGGCCGCTGACGGCGGGCTGCCCGTCCACCACCGTGACCAGCCTCGCGTCGATCGGCACCGGGCTGCCGCCGGCGGAGCACGGGATGCTCGGCTACCAGGTCGCCGTGCCGGGCGAGGACCGGCTGCTCAATGGCCTGCGCTGGCCGGACGACATCGACCCGGCCAGCTGGCAGCCGCGGCCGACGATCTTCGAGCGGGCCGCGGCCGCCGGGGTGACCCCGGTGCACGTGTCGCGGCATGCCTTCAGGAAAAGCGGGCTGACCATGGCGGCGCTGCGCGGCGCGGAGTACCGGTCGGCCGACTCGCTCGGCGCGCTGTCCGCACTGGCGGCGGACGCGCTCGCCGAGTCGGAGCGCACGCTGGTGTTCGCCTACCACGGCGACCTGGACGCGACCGGGCACCGGTACGGCGTGGCCTCGGCCTCCTGGTACAACCAGCTCGCGCACGTGGACAAGCTCGCCGAGCAGATCGCCGGGAGCCTGCCGTACGGCGCGATCCTGTACGTGACGGCCGACCACGGCATGGTGGACGTCGGGCCCGATGACCGGATTGACGCCGACGAGGACTCATCGGTGCTGCGCGACGGCGTCGCGCTGCTCGGCGGCGAGGCCCGGGCCAGGCACGTGTACGCAAGGCCGGGCGCCGCCGAGGACGTGCTCGCCACCTGGCGGGAGGTGCTCGGCGAGCGGGCCTGGGTGCTCCCGCGCGAGGAGGCCGTCAAGGAAGGCTGGTTCGGTCCGGTCGGCACCGCGGTCAGCGACACCATGGCGCCCCGCATCGGCGACGTGGTCGCCGCGTGCGCCGGCTCCTGGGCGGTAGTAGCCTCGCGGGCCGAGCCGCTTGAGTCCTCGCTGATCGGCATGCACGGGTCGCTGACCGCGGCCGAGCAGCTCGTCCCCATGCTGACCCCCGCCCGGTGACACGGCGCCCGGTGACACAGC
>Ga0207664_10002862_pt1 | contig 11466 bp, 6 predicted proteins | sample LARL83metaG_FD_184349 | JGI IMG/M metagenome (GOLD analysis project Ga0207664, IMG submission 184349) | Corn, switchgrass and miscanthus rhizosphere microbial communities from Kellogg Biological Station, Michigan, USA - LAR L8-3 metaG... | ecosystem: Host-associated > Plants > Roots >...
GCAATCGCGTATGGCTTCTTCGCGGCCAGCATCGAGCACACGTTCGCCGAGCGATTCACGGCCATCGGCCTCGCGGGCTACCAGAGCTTCACCGACGGCAACGACCGCGTACATCTGCGTGCGCGCCTGATCTGGCAGGCGGTCCCGGAATACGGCATCAACGTGCAGTTGCGGTGGCGCCAATACGAAAGCCGGAAGGACGATGTCGACGGCGCTTACTTCAACCCCGATCGCTACCGGCAGTGGCAGACGGCGCTCGGCATGCGCCGGCGCTTCGGCACCTGGGTGTGGATCGGGTCGCTCGGCGCGGGCCGTGAGACGATCAACGGCACCGACACGCATCCGGTGCGGGTCGCCGAAGTCCGGGGCGAAGGCGCGCTGACCGACGGGCTGCGACTGGCGCTGTACGCGCTGTACAGTCGCTCCACTGGTTACGTCGATTCGCCCGATTACTCGTACCGGCAGGTGGGAATCACGCTGATTTATCCTTTCTAGCAAATTGGCGCGGCGCATGTCGCCGTCGCCTGATGACGACATTTCCGGTATCCTTGCGCCCGCTGCTCCGAAACGGTGGGGCGGATGTGAGATTGCGCAGGAAAGTGATGATGTCTCGACGACGCTGGATGGTGTTCGCGGTATTCGTGGCGACGCTCGCCATGGTCGCGATCGTGTCGCTCGACGGGCCGGGCATCGCGTACGGAAGCAACATGTCGGTCGGCTATCGCGCGCTGCACGAAATTCCGGCGCGGCGCGCGAGCCCGCTGGTCGAGCCGACGCTGATCGATCTCGAGGAGCGCACGTTCCGCTTCTTCTGGGATACGGCGAATCCCAGGAACGGACTCGTCCCCGATCGCTATCCGACGCCGTCGTTCGCGAGCATCGCGGCAGTCGGGTTCGGCCTCACCTCGTATCCGATCGGCGTCGAGCGCGGTTACGTGACGCGCGCGGAAGCCCGCAAGCGCGTGCTGACGACGCTGCGCTTCCTCTACAACGCGCCGCAGGGGACGCACCAGCACGGCATGTCGGGCTACAAGGGCTTCTTCTATCATTTTCTCGACATGAAGACCGGCGAGCGTTTCGACGACAGCGAGCTGTCGACCGTCGACACGGCGCTGCTGCTGGCCGGCGCGCTGTTCTGCCAGTCGTACTTCGACGGCGCGCAGCCCGAGGAGGTGGAAATCCGCCGCCTCGTCGACCAGATCTACCGGCGCGTCGACTGGCGATGGGCGCAGCCGCATGCGCCGGCCATCAGCCTCGGCTGGTCGCCCGAGGACGGCTTCCTCGAATACGACTGGCGCGGCTACAACGAAGCGATGCTGGTTTACGTGCTGGCGCTTGGCTCTCCGACATCACCGGTGGGAACGGACGCCTGGGACCAGTGGACGAGCACCTACGACCAGACGTGGCACAAGAACTTCGGCCAGGAGTACCTGGGCTTCGCGTCGCTGTTCGGGCACCAGTATTCGCAGGTGTGGCTCGACTTCCGGCAGGTGCAGGACGCGTACATGAAGAAGCGCGGCATCGATTACTTCGAGAACACCCGCCGCGCCATCTACGCGCAACGCGCCTACGCGATCGAGAATCCGCTGCGCTGCAAGGACTACGGCGCCAGCATGTGGGGAATCACGGCGAGCGACGGCCCGGGTGACTTCCAGATCGAGAGCGCGTCCGGCAAGCGCGTCTATCGTGCGTACACGGCGCGCGGGATCGGCGGCGCGGCCGCGCACGACGATTGCACCCTCGCGCCCACGGCGGCCGTCGCCTCGATTCCGTTTGCGCCGGAACTTGCGATTCCCGCTGTCCTCAATATGTATCGGCGCTTCGGCCAGTACATCTACGGGACTTACGGATTCCTCGATGCGTTCAATCCGAGCTTCACGCTCGCCGACGAGCAATTGAGCCACGGCCGCTGCATTCCGGGCTTCGGCTGGGTCGACGAGGATTACCTCGGCATCGATCAGGGCGCGCTCGTCGCGATGATCGAGAATTACCGCAGCGGGCTCATCTGGAACGTGATGCGCCAGAACACGTACGTGCGTCGCGGCCTTACGCGCGCCGGCTTCTCGGGGGGGTGGCTCACCGCGTCCGCCCCGTGACGCGCTGCGCCCGCGGCAGGCGGCGCTTTGCGTCGCTGCTGCTCGTCATGGGCGCAGCCGTGCTTGGCGCGGGTTGCGGCGAGCGCGCAGCCGACGTTACCGTCGTCCGCTTCTGGGCGATGGGGCGCGAAGGCGAGATCGTCACCGCACTCCTGCCCGAGTTCGAGCGCACGCATCCGGGCATCCGCGTCGACGTCCAGCAATTGCCGTGGACCGCCGCGCATGAAAAGCTCCTGACGGCGTTTGCCGGCGACGCCACGCCCGACCTCTGTCAGCTCGGCAATACCTGGATTCCCGAATTCGTCGCGCTCGGCGCACTCCAGCCGCTCGACGCTTCGATCGCGCGATCTTCGGTCGACCCGCATGATTTTTTTGCCGGCATCTGGGACACCAACGTCGTCGGCGGACAGGTGTACGGCGTTCCGTGGTACGTGGACACGCGTCTTCTGTTCTATCGGCGCGACATCCTCGACGCCGCCGGAATCTCCGCGCCACCTGTTTCGTGGTCCGAGTGGCTGCACGCGCTCGCCGCCGTCCAGGCGCATGCGCCGCCCGGCCGCTACGCCATCCTGTTGCCGATGAACGAAGTCGAGCCGCTGCTGGCCCTGGCGCTTTCGCAGGATGATCCGCTGCTGCGTGACGGCGGGCGCTACGGCAACTTCAGAAGCGCCGGCTTTCGCCGCGCGCTGACGTTTTATGTCGACATGTTCCGTCGAGGCTATGCGCCGCCGATCACGGCGTCGCAACTCGGCAACGTATGGAGCGAGTTCGGCCGCGGCACGTTCGCGTTCTACATTTCCGGTCCGTGGAACATCGGCGAATTCCAGCGCCGGCTCCCCGCTGCCGTGCAGAATGCGTGGGCCACGGCCGCACTGCCCGGACCTTCAGGACCGGGCACATCGACGGCGGGCGGATCGAGCCTCGTGCTCTTTCGCGCATCGCCGGTGAAGGACGCGGCGTGGCAGCTCGTCGAATATCTGTCGCGTCCGGACATCGAGCGCCGCTTTCATGCGCAGACCGGCGATCTGCCGCCCCGGCGCAGCGCATGGAACGATCCGGCGCTCGCCTCCGACGTCTACGCGCGGGCGTTTCGCGATCAGCTCGAGCGCGTGAAGCCGGCGCCCACGGTGCCGGAATGGGAACGCATCACCGACGAAATGCAACTCGTCGCCGAGCGGGCCGCGCGCGGCGAATGGAGCGTCGACGAAGCCGTGCGCGAGCTCGACGCGCGCACCGACCGGATTCTCGAGAAGCGACGCTGGATGCTTGCGCGCGGAGCGCGTGATTGAGGCCCACGCGGGTCGCGTGGTGGTTCGTCGGGCCGGCATTGTGCGTCATCGGCGTGTTCTTCGTCGTGCCGGTGGCGGCTGCGCTGGTCATGAGCCTCACCGATTTCGACATCTACGCGCTCGCCGACTGGCGCAATCTGCGCATTGTCGGTCTTTCCAACTACGTGGAGCTTTTGCAGCGTCCGCTGTTCTGGAGAGCGCTCGGCAATACGGTCTACTTCGTCGCTGTCGGCGTACCGCTGTCGCTCGCGGCGTCGCTCGGTGCGGCGCTGCTGCTCAATTCGCCGCTCGCGCGCTTCCAGCCGTTCTTTCGCACCGCGCTCTTCGCGCCGGTGGTGACGACGGTCGTCGCCGTCGCGGTGATCTGGCGCTATCTGCTCGGTACGCGCTACGGCTTCATCAATTACGCGCTGGGCGCCATCGGCATCGCGCCGGTCGACTGGCTCGGCGATCCGCATTTCGCGATGCCGGCGATCATCCTGTTCGCCGTGTGGAAAAATTTCGGCTACAACATGATCATCCTGCTCGCCGGACTGCAGGCCATTCCGCGCGAGCTCTACGAGGCGGCGCGCATCGACGGCGCATCGTCGCTCGCGCAGTTCCGTTACGTGACGCTGCCGGTGCTGACCCCGATCCTGACGATCGTCGCCATCCTCACCGTTGCCGGCTATTTCCAGCTTTTCGCCGAGCCGTACGTGATGACGCAGGGCGGACCGCTGCAAAGCACCGTCAGCGTTCTCTATTTCATGTACGAGGAAGGCTTCAAATGGTGGAATCTCGGGAACGCGTCGGCGGTGGCGTTCCTGCTGTTCCTGCTGATCTTCGCCGTGACGCTGCTGCAAATGCGCCAGGCGCGCCGCAGCGGAGTCTGGCAATGAGGGCACGGCCTGCGGCGTTCGCCGTGAACGCGATGCTTCTCGGCGCGTCGGCTTTTGCGGTGTTCCCGTTGCTCTGGATGCTGGCCGCCTCGTTCATGGCGCCCGGCGAAGCGAGCACGTATCCGCCGCCGCTCGTGCCCGCGCATGCGACGCTGGCGAACTATCGCGAGCTGTTCGCGCAAACGGGCATGGGTCGCTATCTCGCGAACAGCGTGCTGCTCGCGGTCGCGGCGACGACGCTGTCGCTCGTTTTCAACGTGATGGCCGGCTACGCGTTCGCCAAGCTGCGCTTCACCGGACGCGACCGCATCTTCAAGCTGATGCTGGGCGCGCTGGTGATCCCCGGCCAGGTGGCGATGGTGCCGCTGTTCCTGTTGCTGAAGCATATGGGCCTCGTCAACACATACGGCGGCGTCATCGTTCCGGCGCTCGCGAGCATTTTCGGAATCTTTCTCGTGCGCCAATACGCGCTGTCGATCCCCGACGATCTGCTCGAGGCGGCGCGCATCGACGGCGCCACCGAATGGCGAATCTTCCGCTCGGTGGTCGTGCCGCTCCTGAAGCCGATCATCGTCACGCTCGCCGTGTTCACGCTGCTCGGAACGTGGAACGATTTCATGTGGCCGCTGATCGTACTCACCGACCGCAATCTGTACACGCTGCCGGTCGCGCTCGCGAGCCTCGCGCGCGAGCACGTGCAGGACAACGAGCTGATGATGGCCGGCTCGGTGCTGACGACGGTGCCCGTGCTGTGCGTGTTCCTGGCGCTGCAGCGGTACTACCTTCAAGGGCTGATGATGGGGAGCGTAAAGGGTTGATCCGGTGCGCCGCATCACGTCAGCGAATGGCTCGTCGCCTCGGATGCGCGCTCGCGTTCATGACGATGCTTGTCGCTTCGCACGCGTCCGCAAAGCCGCCATTGCCCGAGCCGCACATCCTCGATCGCTTCGACGACGCCGCCGCATGGACGGCCGTCGCCTCGGACGGCGTCACGGCGTCGGTACAGCGCGTCATCGATGCGAAGCGTCCCGCGCTGCGACTGGATTTCGATCTCGGCGGCACGGCGGGATACGCGATCGCGCGCCGGGCGCTTCCTCTCGATCTGCCGGAAAATTACGCGATCACCTTCTGGCTGCGTGCCGACGCGCCGGACAACGACCTGCAGATCAAGCTCGCCGATGCGAGCGGCGACAACGTCTGGTGGTACCGACAGCCGAACTTCGCATTCCCGCGCGAATGGCGTCAGATCACGATCAAGAAGCGTCAGATCGATTTCGCATGGGGACCCACGAAAGACCGCACGCTTCATCACGTCGCGACGATCGAGATCGCCGTGTCGGCCGGGCTCGGCGGCGGCCATGGCTCGCTGTACGTGAGCGACCTCGCGCTGCAGGAGCTGCCGCCGCCGCGGGCGCTCTGGCCGCCGCCGGTGGTCCGCGCATCGTCGTCGCGGCGGGGGGCCGCACCGGCGCGCGTGTTCGACGGGCACACCGCCACCGCATGGCACAGCAATCCGTCGTCCGGCCGCGAGCAATGGCTCACGATGGATTTCGGACAGCCGCGCGAATTCGGCGGTCTCATCCTGCATTGGGCCAATGGCGAGTTCGCGTCGCGCTACGACGTCCAGTTCTCCGACGACGGCAGGAAATGGCAGACGGTGCGCCGCGTCAGCGACGGCGGGGGCGGACGCGCGGCGCTGATGCTGACCGAGTCCGAGACACGCTACGTGCGACTCGCGCTGCATGACGGCCCCAGGCGCGCGTACGCGATCAGCGAGATCGACATCAAGGACCTCTCGTTCGGCACCACGCCGAATGCGTTCTTCGAAGCGCTCGCACGCGACTCCCCGCGCGGCTATTTCCCGCGCGGGTTCTCGAACGAGCAGGGCGCCTGGACGCTCGTCGGCGTCGATGGCAGCAGCGATAGCGGGCTTCTTTCCGAGGATGGCGCGCTGGAAATCGGCAAGGGCGGCTTCACGATCGAGCCGTTCGTCGTCGACCGCGGCAAGGCCGTCACGTGGGCGGACGTCGATCCGCGGCCGTTCCTCGTCGACGACGATCTGCCGATGCCCGGCGTGCAATGGACGACATCCCGCTGGTCGCTGCGCGTCACGGCATTCGCTACCGGAACGCCGGGCGACACGCGGCTCGTTGCGCGTTACGACCTCGCCAACCTGACCGATCAGTCGTTGTCGCTCACACTCGCGCTCGCCGCACGTCCGTTTCAGGTGAATCCACCGGCGCAGTTTCTGAATACCGCGGGCGGCGCGAGCCCGATTCGAAGCCTCGCCTGGGATGCCGGCACATTGACGGTGAACGCCACGCGCCCCGTTTATCCGCTGACCGCCCCCGCGCGCGTCGCACTCCAGCCGTTCGACGCGGGGTCGCTCGTATCATCGCTGGCAAGGCGCGATGGCGCATCCCGCCACGAGGTTCGCGACGACTTCGGCTACGCGTCGGGCGCGCTCTTCTATCCCGAGAAACTCGCGCCGCGGGCGAGCGCGACGTTCGCCGTCGTCGTGCCGCTCACCGGGAACGCGGGGCCGCCGGATCTCTCGGGACGCGCGCCGGCGCAGTGGCTGGCGGGCGAGCAGGCGCGCGTTGCCGCGACATGGCGCGCGAAGGTCGATCGCGTGACGCTTCGCGTGCCGCAGGAAGCGCAAGCGCTGGCCGACACGCTGCACACGGCGCTGGCCGACATCCTGGTCTCCCGCGACGGGCCGATGCTGCGCCCGGGAACCCGCGCCTATGCGCGCTCCTGGATCCGCGACGGGACAATGATCGGCGAAGCGCTGTTGCGGCTGGGACACCCGGCGGCCGCGGCGGACTACTTGCGCTGGTACGCGCCGCATCAATTCGCGAACGGCAAAGTGCCCTGCTGCATCGATGCGCGCGGGGCCGATCCTGTGCCGGAGAACGACAGCCCCGGCGAGTTCATATTTCTCGTCGGCGAGGTGTACCGCTACACCCACGAGCGCGCGCTGCTCGACGATATGTGGCCGCACGTCGAGGCCGCGGCGCGCTACATGGGCACGCTGCGCCACAGCGAGCGCGAGGGCGCGCCCAAAACCGGCGATCGCGCCGCATCGTACGGGCTGCTGCCCGCGTCGATCAGCCACGAAGGCTATTCCGCGAAGCCGGTGCATTCGTACTGGGACGACTTCTGGGCGCTCAAGGGCTACGACAGCGCGGTGATGATCGCGAAGGCGCTCGGCCGCGACGACGACGCGAAGGAGCTTGCGGCGGCGCGCGACGAATTCGGCAACGACATCGCGGCATCGCTTCGCGCGACGGCCGCCGGCCATCGTATCGATTACCTCGCGGGCTCGGTCGAGCTCGGCGATTTCGATCCGACTTCGTCGACGATCGCGTTTGCGCCGGGCGGCGACGAACGCTGGATTCCGGCGGAGCTCGTGAAGCCGACGTTCGAGCGCTACTGGCGCGAATTCGTCGCGCGCCGCGACGGCACCGTGGCGTGGAACGACTACACACCCTACGAGCTTCGCAACGTGGCCACGTTCGTTCGCCTGGGATGGCGCGAGCGTGCGCACGAACTGCTGCAGTTCTTCATGGCGGGCCGGCGCCCGCCGGCGTGGAACCAGTGGCCGGAAGTCGTCGGACGCGATGCGCGCAAGACGCTGTTTGTCGGCGACCTCCCGCATGCGTGGGTGGCGTCCGACTATATTCGTTCGGTGCTCGATCTTTTCGCGTACGAGCGCAGCGACGGCGCGATGGTGCTCGCGGGCGGCATCCCCGACGCGTGGCTCGATCGCGCCGGCATTGCGATACGCGGCTTGCGCACGCCGTACGGGACTGTTGCCTATTCACTGGTTCGTACCGGTGACCACGTTGCCGAGCTGACGTTGACGGCGAGCGGGCGCGTTCCTCCGGGTGGATTCGTCCTTGCCGGCCCGTGGTCGCGTTCGCTGTACGCGATCGTCAACGGCAAGCCGGTCGCGATGTCGCGCGGCGAGCTGCGCATCGACCAGCTCCAGGCGAAGGTCGTCGTCGAGTTCGAGCGCTAAGTGCGCATCATTACCTGGGGCAGCGAGGAGACGATCCATGGGCCTGATTGAGCGCCGGACCGAATTTCCCGAAGCCTTCCTGTGGGGCGCCGCCACGTCGGCTTACCAGGTCGAGGGCTCGCCGATGGCCGACGGCGCGGGCGTCAGCATCTGGCAACGCTTCGCACGCACGCCGGGTCTCGTGCACGACGGCGACACGGGCGACGTCGCGTGCGACCAGTACCGGCGCTACGCCGGTGACGTTGCGCTGATGAAGGCGCTCGGCATCAACGCGTACCGGTTCAGCCTTTCGTGGAGCCGCGTGCTGCCCACCGGCCGCGGTCCGGTCAACGCGAAAGGACTCGACTATTACGACCGGCTCGTCGATGCACTGCTCGCGCACGGAATCCAGCCTTCCGCGACGCTGTTTCACTGGGACTTGCCGGCGGCGCTCGATGACCGGGGCGGCTGGCTCAATCCCGACATCGCGCGCTGGTTCGCAGATTACGCATCGGTCGTCTTTCGCAAGCTCGATGATCGCGTGCCGATGTGGGCGACGCTGAACGAGCCGTGGGTGGTCACCGACGGCGGGTACCTGCACGGCGTGCTGGCACCGGGCCATCGCAACCGGTTCGAGGCGCCGATCGCGGCGCATCACCTCCTGCGCGCGCATGCCGCGGCGGTGCAGGCGTACCGGGCGATCGGCAAGCACCGCATCGGAATCGTCGTCAATGTCGAGCCCAAATACCCGGCGACCGATTCCGCCGAGGATCGGGCGGCAACCGCGCGCGCACACGCGTACATGAATCGACAGTACCTCGATCCGGTATTCCTCGGCCGCTATCCGAAGGCGCTCGGCGAGATCTTCGGCGAAGCATGGCCGGCGTGGCCGGCGGACGAGTTGTCCAACATCGCGCAGCCGATCGACTTCGTCGGCATCAATTACTACACGCGCAGCGTTACGCGTTTCGAGGCGTCATCCTGGCCGCTTGGCGCAACGCCGGTGCGCGAGAAGCAGGCGACCTGCACCGAGACCGGCTGGGAGGTATTCCCGCAAGGGCTGACCGACACGCTCGTCTGGGTCAAGGAGCGCTACGGCAATCCGCCAATCTACGTCACCGAAAACGGCGCCGCGTTTTACGATCCTCCGGTCGTCGACGGCAACCGGCTGTCCGATCCGCTGCGCGTCGACTATCTGCGCCGGCACCTGGTGGCGCTGCGCGCGGCCCTCACCGCCGGCGTCGACGTGCGCGGCTACTTCGTGTGGTCGCTGCTCGACAACTTCGAATGGTCGCACGGCTATTCGAAGCGTTTCGGCATCGTGCACGTGGACTTCGCGAGCCAGAAGCGCACGCCGAAGGAAAGCGCGCACTTTTATGCGCGCGTGATAGCAAGCCGCGGGCGCGCGCTCGACGAAGATGCTCTGCTGACGGACTAGGCTTCCGCGGCGTGGAAGGGCAGCTTCAATCGCTGATCGGGTTTTTCTCGGCGCATCCGGACTACGCGCTGGCCGCCGTCTTCGCGGCCGCCTTCCTCGAATCGCTGGCGTTTGTAGGCACCATCATTCCGGGCAGTTCGATCGTGTTCGTTGGCGGCGTGCTCGTCGGACTGCGGGTGCTCGAGCCGTGGCCGGTCGGGGCGTTTGCCATCGTGGGTGCGGTTCTCGGGGACGGGATCAGTTTCTGGCTCGGTCACCGCTACGTCGACGCGATTCGCGATGTGTGGCCGATCCGGCGGTATCCGAATCTGCTCGCCCGCGGGCAGGCGTACTTCGCCGCGAATGGCGGCAGAAGCGTCTTCCTGGGCCGCTTCATCGGGCCGGTGCGTGCGATCGTCCCCATCGTCGCGGGAATGTCGGCCATGTCGGCGCGTCACTTTTATGCGATGAACGTGCTGTCGGCGTTCGCGTGGGCCGCGGCACACCTGGTGCCCGGCGTGTTGTTCGGCGCGTCGCTCGAGCTTGCGGGCGCGGTCAGCTCGCGCCTCCTGGCACTCGTCGCCGTGCTCGTCGCAGGCCTGTGGATCATCACGCAGCTCACGCGGCTCGCGATCCGCTTTGGATGGCCGGTGATCAAGCGGGTGCTCGAGCGCGTGTACATGCGCGCAAGCGCCGCGACCAGCCCGTTCGTGCGCGCCTTCGCGGCACTCGTCGATCCGTCGCGCCGTGAGTCGATGTCGCTCCTGATCTCCGCGGCGCTGCTGGTTTCCGGCGCCTGGCTGTTTCTCGCCGTTGCCGAAGACGTCGTCACGAACGATCCGCTCGTCGATGTCGATCGGTCCATTTACCTGTCGCTGCAGGGACTGCGGACGCGATGGGGCGACGACGTCATGGTGACGGTCACGCAACTCGGAAGCGCCTACGTGATGATTCCGCTGGTCGTGGTAGTCGGCGCCTGGTTCGCGATTACCCGGCGCTTTCGCACGCTGGCGTACTGGATTGCCGCCGCAACGTTCGCCGAAGTGCTGGTCTGGATGCTGAAGGTCGCACTGGCACGCGCGCGACCACCGACCGCTTATGCGGCGATCGACGAATATTCGTTTCCGAGCGGTCATGCGGCGCTTGGCATGGTCGTCTTCGGATTCCTCGCGTTTCTGCTCGGACACGGCAAGCCGGTATGGCAACAGACTGCATACGCGCTTTGCGCGGCCGGCATTGCAGTGCTCGTGGCGTTCTCGCGGCTCTATCTCGGCGCGCATTGGATCTCCGATGTGATCGCGAGCTTCGGGCTCGGGATCGCGTGGATCGCGTTACTGGGCATCGCGTACAGCCATCACGTTCGGGAACGGCCGGTACGCGGCACGCCGGTACTGCTGATCGTGCTCGCGACATTGACGTTCGTCGGCGGCTCGTACGCCGCCAATCATCACGATCGCGACCTCGCGCGCTACGCAAAGCCGATTACGACGCGTACGTTGCGCATCGACGCGTGGAGGCGCGGCGAATGGCGCAGCCTGCCCGACGCGCGCGCCGAAATCGGCGGTCAGCGCGAGGAGCCCTTTTCGGTTCAGTGGATCGCGCCTCGCGACGACATTGCGCAACGGCTGATCGCCGTGGGCTGGGAGCAGCCCGCCCGGTGGCGTTCCTCGGCCGCGTTGCTGTGGCTGCTGCCGTCGACGCCGATCGGACAGTTGCCCGTACTGCCGAAGCTCGATCAGGGACAGCCGCCCGCGCTGACCCTCATCCGCCCGATCGATGCGCG
>Ga0207664_10002863_pt1 | contig 11466 bp, 9 predicted proteins | sample LARL83metaG_FD_184349 | JGI IMG/M metagenome (GOLD analysis project Ga0207664, IMG submission 184349) | Corn, switchgrass and miscanthus rhizosphere microbial communities from Kellogg Biological Station, Michigan, USA - LAR L8-3 metaG... | ecosystem: Host-associated > Plants > Roots >...
GGTCTGCGGGTTCTTCCCCGGCCAGGAGGGCGGCCGGGCCCTGGCCGACGTGCTCAGCGGCCGGGTCAACCCGTCCGGCCATCTGCCGGTCAGTTTCCCGGCCGCGGGCGCGACCCAGCCGGGCACCTATCTCGCCGCGGGCCCGGGGCTGCGCAGCGACGTCAGCGCCGTGGACCCGACCCCGCTGTTCCCGTTCGGCCACGGGCTGTCCTACGCCCCGGCCACCTGGTGCGGCGTGGTGCGGCGGTCCCCGCAGGCATGGCCAACCGACGGCTACTGCCAGGTGGCGGTCACGTTGCGCAACGACGCGGCCATTGCCGCCACCGAGGTGGTCCAGGTGTACCTGCACGACCCGGTGGCCGAGGTGGCTCGCCCGGTGCAGCAGCTCATCGCGACCGCGCGGGTCGACCTGGCCGCCGGTCAGTCCCGCACCGTGGTGATCGACCTGCACGCCGACCTCACCTCCTACACCGGCAGGGCCGGCCACCGGCAGGTCGACCCGGGCGAGGTCGAGCTGCGGATCGGCGCGTCGAGCACGGACATCAGGGCGGTGCTCCCGGTGACGCTGACCGGGCCGCGCCGCCCGGCCGGCTACGACCGGGTCCGCTATCCGGTCGTGACGCTGCTGCCGCCGGACTAGCACGGCCAAGGCCCGTGACGAGAAGGAGCGGGGCTTTGAGCCAGCGGGGGGTTCCGGGGGGGTCGCTTCCCCGCGCGAGCACCACCATTACGCTCCTTCCCATGCTCACCGACCTGCCGCTTGCCGAACTCCGCCGGTACGTCCCCGAGGTGGCCGAGCCCGCCGACTTCGACGAGTTCTGGTCCGGCCAGCTCGCCGCCGCACGGGCCGCCGCCAGGGCGCCCGAGTTCACCCCGGTCAGCACCGAGATCAGGTACGCCGACGTGTCCGACGTGACGTTCTCCGGGTTCGCCGGGGACCCGGTCAAGGGGTGGCTGCTCGTCCCGCACGACCCCGCGCCCTGCGGCGCGGTGGTGGTGGAGTACATCGGCTACGGCGGCGGCCGCGGCGACCCGCTCGACTGGCTGCCCTGGAGCAGCGCCGGCTACGTCCACCTGGTCATGGACACCCGCGGCCAGGGCGGTGCCTGGCGCGGCGCGGACACGCCCGACCCCGGCGACAACGGCGCGCCGAGTACCCCCGGGTTCATGACCCGCGGTATCGCGGATCCGCGCACGTACTACTACACGCGCCTGTTCACCGACGCCGCCTGTGCCGTGGACGCGGCCTGCGGTCACCCGGCCGCGGCGGGCCTGCCGCTGGTCACCACCGGGGGAAGCCAGGGCGGCGGCCTGGCAATCGCAGCGGCGCACCTGGCGCCGGGCGTCCGTGCGGCCATGCCCGACGTGCCGTTCCTGGCCCATCCCCGGCGGGGGACGGAGGTCACCAGCAGCCGCCCCTACGCTGAGCTGACCGAGTACTGCGCCGTGCACAGCGACCAGGTGGAGACCGTGTTCCGCACGCTGTCCTACGTGGACGTGGTCAACCACGCGAAGCGGGCCCGGGCCCCAGCGCTGTTCTCCGCCGGGCTGGCCGACGACGTCACCCCGCCGTCGACGGTCTTCGCCGCGTTCAACCACTACGCCGGGCCCAAGGACATCGCGGTGTACGAGTTCAACGGCCACGAGGGTGGCGGGACCCGGCACCTGCGGGCCAAGCTGGACTTCCTGGCGGCCACGCTGGCTGGCTGAGCGCCACGGGCGGCCCACGCCAGCGCCCGCGAGGTAATCGCCCTAGCGGGTCACCGCGACGCTGTAGCCGAGGTCAAGCTCGGCCAGCCTGAGCAGGTGGCCCCAGCGCCGCTCCCAGGCGCCGCTGTCCAGGTCGGCGCGCAGGCGGCTCATTCCCGCGGCGCGGTCCGCCGGCGGGATCAGCGACAGGGCCGACATCGGCCCCCACACCGCTGGGTCCAGGATGGCCCGCGGGCGCCGCCAGTATGCCCCGTTGAACCCATCGGTGCAGTCGCCGGGGATCGGCACCGGGATCACCTCCAGCGGGCCGAGCACCCGCTCCAGCTCGGCGACCCGGGTCTCCCTTGCGGCCTCCAGCCGCGCGGTCGCGGGGAAGTAGTGGCCCAGCCACCAGGGCGGGCGCCGCCGCGGGTCGCACAGGAACAGCACTATGCGCCCGGCCACCCGGCGCATCTCGGCCAGGCCGCGGTCCCGGTCGGCCCAGTGGTGCATGGTGAGCACGCCCATGGCGGCGTCGAAGGCGCCGTCGGGGAACGGCAGCCGCTCGGCGACCGCGCGCACCGCCGGGGCCGAGCCGCGCGGGCGCTGGGCCAGCATGACGATGGACGGCTCGGCCGCCACGACGCGGCGGCCGGGAGGCTCGTAGGAGCCGCTGCCGGCGCCCACGTTCAGCACGCTCCGTGCGCCGCCGAGAGCAGCCCAGATCGGGCCCGCGATCCGTGGGTCCGTGCGCCGTCCCGTCGCGTAGCGCTCGCCGATGAGGTCGTACACCGGTGCCTGGGAAGCGGGCATTTTGTCAGGTTATCAACCGAGTCCTGGCCGACCGGAAGCCCGGGGCCGACGGCCGCCGCTCCGGGCAGCACGCCCGGCCTTGCGGCCGGTCAGGCCAGGCGGCGCTCGGTTGCCCAGCGCGCGAGCTGGTGACGGGTGGACAGCTGCAGCTTGCGCAGCACCGAGGAGACGTGGGTCTCCACCGTCTTGACCGAGATGAACAGCTCCCGGGCGATCTCCTTGTAGGTGTAGCCGCGGGCGATCAGCCGCAGCACCTCACGCTCGCGCCCGGTGAGCTGGTCCAGCTCGGGATCGAGGGACGGCTGTTGCTGGCCCGGGCCGGAGCCGCTGGCGAAGGCGTCGAGAACGAACCCGGCCAGCCGGGGGGAGAACACCACGTCGCCGGCCGCGACCCGGTGCACCGCGTCCACCAGTTCGGCGCCGGAGATCGTCTTGGTCACATACCCGCGCGCCCCGGCCCGGATCACGGCGATGACGTCCTCGGGGGCGTCGGACGCGGACAGGGCGAGGAAGCGCACCTCGGGGTGCTCCGGCTTGAGCGCGGTCACCACGGCCTGGCCGCCGCCGCCGGGCAGGTGCACGTCGAGCAGCACCACATCGGGCAGGCACTCGTGGATTCCGGCGATCGCCGGCGCCACGTCGTCGGCCTCGCCCACGACCTCCACGTCGTGACCGAGCTCGGAGCGCACCCCGGACCGGAACAGCCCGTGGTCATCGACGATGAACACCCGCGGCCTGGTGCCGCTCATGCCTGGCTCGCCTCGGTGACGTTGCGCCGCATGGTCAGCGACACCTCGGTTCCCTCTCCAGGGGCGCTGCGTATAGCTGCCTTTCCGCCACGGCGGGCCATCCTGGCGCGCACCGACTCGGCGAGGCCCTTGCGGTCGGCGGGCACCGTCTCGGGATCGAACCCCTTACCGCGGTCCCGGACGAACACCGACACCTCGGCCGGCTCCACCTCGGCGAAGATCGAGATGACGCTGGCGCCGGACCACTTCGCGGCGTTGACCGTGGCCTCCCGCGCGGCCGCGAGCAGGGCGGTCAGGTCGTCGTCCAGCGGGCAGTCGCCCACAAGGACGACCTCGACGGCCACGCCGTGCTGCGCCTCGACGTCCTGCTGGATGAGCCGCACCCCACCGGCCAGCGTCATTGCCTGGTCGCCGATGGACCCTGGTGGCCTGCCGTCGAACAGCCACGAGCGCAGTTCCCGCTCCTGGGCCCGGGCCAGCGCGACGACCTGCTGCGGCTGGTCCGCGCGGCGCTGGATCAGCGCCAGGGTCTGCAGCACCGAGTCGTGCACCCGGGAGGCGATGTCGGCACGCTCCTCGGCCCGGACCCTGGCCTGCCGCTCCACCACCAGGTCCCGCGCGATACGCAGCCACCACGGGCCGAGCAGCACCACGATGGCGGAGATCAGCAGCGCCACCCCGGCCAGTGGCTGCAGCAGCGCGATGTTCTCGTGCGCGGACCCCAGCGCGGCGATGCCGCCGGCCAGCAGGATCACCGCGACTGTCAGCCGCAGGATCAGCCCGGTCCGCCGGGACCTGGTGGTCAGGCCGAGCAGCGGCTGCGCCTGCCGGCGCATCATCGCCTGCTCGTCCTCGGGGGCGTTGCGCCAGATCAGGACCAGTCCCGCTCCGGCGATGGCCAGCGGGAAGATCAGCGAGCCGAGCCACCCGGCCTTGAACGCCGAGGCCAGGATGCGCACCACGATCAGCACCGACCACAGGCCAGCGACGAGTGCCAGTCCGCGCCGGTCGGCCAGCGCCTTGCGGGCCAGGTTGTGCTCCGTGCCCGCCATCGGGATGAGCATCCAGGCGACCACGTAGGCGGCCGCGACGAAGCCTCCGGTCAGCACGGCGGCGACGACAAGGATGATCCGCACGGTGGTGACGTCGCGGCCGACCTTGGCCGCTATGGCGGCCGCCACCCCGCCGACCAGGCGGTCCTCGCGCGGGCGCCGCAGCGGGCCGGAGGCCCAGGACCAGCGGCCCGGGCCGTGTCGCCGGAAGTGCCAGGGCGGCTGCCCCGGATCCCGGGAACCGTCGTCCGCCGGCGCGCCGGACCTGCCCGCGGCGCGGGCGGTCTCCCAGGGCGGCCTCCAGCCTGCCGGTTCTTCCACAAATCCATCATCGCCCCTCGCACGCCCGCGCGGCTATCCGGGCGAACCCTGATCCTGCCGGGCAGACATCAGGGTCGGATCGGGGGTCTTCCCGATACCCGCGCGCGGCCCGCCCGGCCACGCTGGAGGTATGAACACCACCGCAGAAGCAAGCACTCAGACCATCGACCAGAGCCGGCCCCAGCCGCTCCGCCGCCCCACCAGCGATCGGATGATCGCGGGGGTCGCCGCGGGAATCGCCGACTACCTGGGCGCCGACGTCACCATCATCCGGATCGTCCTCGCCGTGCTGACCTTCGTCGGCGGCGCGGGCGTGCCCATCTACCTCGCCTGCTGGCTGCTGATCCCGGAAGAGGGATCCGACCAGTCCATCGCCAGCAGCTTCGTCCAGTCCCGGCAGACCCGGTCGCTCTGAGCCAAGGAGGCCCGCACCATGCCAGCGCCGTACAATCCGCCATGGGGGCGCGGATCGTCAGGCCAGCGTCCCACCCCCGATCCGAACATCAGGCTCTCCCACGCCGAGCGCACCGAGGTCGCCGACCGCCTGTCCAAGCACTATGGCGACGGACGGCTCGACGAAGAGGAGTTCAACGAGCGCCTCGACCGGGCCATGAAGGCCAAGACCCGCGCTGACATGGATGGGCTTTTCGACGACCTGCCGGGCGACGAACCGCCCCGGCCGTCGTCCGCGCCGCCGGCACCACCGATGGTGCGGCCGCCGCGCCGGCACAGCCCGGTGCCGCGGATCGTGTTCCTCGCGTTCGTCGCGATCGTCGCGATCATGGTGGGACAGGCACTGGCCGGGCCGCTGTTCGCCTTCCCGTTCCACGCCACATGGGGGATCGGCTGGCCGTTCCACATCCCCTGGCTGCTGATCGGGATCGTGGTGTTCCTCTGGTACCGGTTCGCCAGGCGCCGTCCGTAGCCGGCCGCCTCCCGCACGCCCGCCAGCGTCCCGCTCCGCTGGCGGGCGTGGCCGTGTCATCCTGGAACCTGCGAACCGGCCGTAGCAGACTTTCCGCACCTGCGGACACACCCGAAGACTCATCAGGACATGACCCTCGCCAGCCGTTTCATGGGGCAGGCGCTCAAGCTGACGCCCGCCACGAGCAGGACCATCGACGTCGATCGTGACCTGCGGGTCCCCATGCCGGACGGAGCGGTGCTGCTCGCCGACCGGTACGCACCGCGGGCCCGCCCCTGGCCGCTGCGGCCACCGCCGCCCCTGGTACTGGTCCGCTCGCCCTACGGGCGGCGCCGGACGTGGGGGCTGCTGTTCGGCCGCCTGCTCGCCGAGCGGGGCTTCCAGGCTGTGATCCAGAGCTGCCGCGGCACCTTCGGCTCGGGCGGCACGTTCGACCCGTTCGGGCCGGACGAGCACGACGACGGCCTCGCCACGGTCGCCTGGCTGCGGAAACAGCCGTGGTATCCCGGTTCGTTCGGCACCTGCGGCCCGAGCTACCTCGGCATGACCCAGTGGGCGATCGCCGCGGACGCGGGGGCGGACCTCGGCGCGATCGCCGCCCAGGTGACCACCGCCGACTTCCGCGCCCCGTTCTACCCGGGCGGGTCGTTCTCGCTGGACACGGCGATGAGCTGGATCTGCCAGGTGGCGGGCCAGGAACGGCCGCTCGGGACGCTGCGCACCCAGCTTGCCGAGCGGGGCCGGCGCCCGCTGCTTGACCACCTGCCGCTGCGCGACCTCGACCGGCTGGCCACCGGCCACGGCGTGCCGTACTGGCAGGACTGGCTGGCCCACGACGAGCCTGGCGACGAGTACTGGAAGGGCCGCAGCTTCGCCGCGACGCGCGGCGAGGTGAGCGCCCCGGTCAGCATGGTCGGCGGGTGGCACGACTTCTTGCTGCCGCTGCAGCTTCGCGACTATGCGGCCCTGCGCGCCGCGGGCCGGGACCCCTACCTGCTCATCGGCCCGTGGCGGCACGCGGACCAGCAGGCCGTGCAGGCGTGGGTCGCCGACACCCTGGCCTGGATGCGCGCGCACCTGGCCGGGGACCGCGCCGCGCTGCGGCCGCAGCCGGTACGGATCTTCGTCACCGGCGCGGACGAGTGGCGCGACCTGCCGGCCTGGCCGCCGGAGACCCGGCCGCACCGCTGGCACCTGCACCCGGACGGGGTTCTCGCCCAGGCCGCGCCGCCCCAGGCGGACCCGGACCGCTACACCTACGACCCGGCGGACCCGACACCGAACCTGGCTGGGCCCACGGGCCTGAGCGGCCGGGCCCGGGTGGACAACCGCGCACTCGAGGCCAGGCCAGACGTGCTGACCTACACCAGTGCCCCGGTCGCCGGGGACCTGGAACTGGCCGGGGAGGTAGTGGCCGACCTGTTCGTCTCCTCCAGCCGGGAGCACACGGACTTCTTCGCCCGGCTCTGCGACGTGGGCCCGTCGGGCAGGTCGGAGAACGTCTGCGACGCCCTGCTCCGGCTGACGCCCGGACGCCCCGAGCGGCAGCCCGACGGCACGATTCGCGCCAGGTTCACGCTCTGGCCGGCCGCGCACCGCTTCGCCCGGGGCCACCGGCTCCGGCTCCAGGTCTCCAGCGGCGCCCACCCCCGGTACGCCCGCAACCCCGGCACCGGCGACCCGCTGGGCACCGCGGTCAACCTGGTGCCCGCGCAGCAGCAGGTGTTCCACGACCCGGGCCACCCGTCCGCGCTGACCCTCCCGGTCCCGCTCTAGCCACCCCGGCCCGCGCGGCCGCCGGCTACGGCGATTCCAGGTAGTCGAGCGCCGCGCGGACGCCCGTGCGCTCGATCGGCACGCCGGCCAGGGCCAGCCCCATCTCGACCCCGCACAGCGTGCCCGCCAGCATCAGGTCGCCCAGGTCGCCGAGGTGCCCGATGCGGAACACGCGGCCGGCCAGCCTGCCCAGTCCCGCGCCGAGGGAGGCGTTGTACCGGTCAAGAACGATCGCCCGGACCCGGTCGGCGTCGCAGCCGCCGGGGACGAGCACCGCGGTGAGCGTGCCGGAGTACTCGGCCGGACTGCGGCACACGACGTCCAGGCCCCAGGCGTGCACGGCGCGGCGGGTGGCCTCGGCGTGCCGCCGGTGCCGGGCGAACACCGCGGGCAGTCCTTCCTCGCCGAGCATGGCGAGGCTCTCCCGCAGCCCGTAGAGCAGGTTGGTGGCAGGCGTGTAGGGGAACACCCCGGTGTCCGCGGCGTCGAGCACTGGCTGCCACGCCCAGTAACTCCGCGGCAGCCGGGCCTGGCGCGAGGCGTCGAGCGCCTTGCCGCTGACCGCGTTGAGGCCCAGGCCGCCGGGCAGCATCATGCCCTTCTGTGAGCACCACACGGTGACATCGACACCCCATTCATCGTGCCGGTAGTCAATGGATCCAAGTGATGAAATAGCATCCACGACAAGCAATGCCGGATGCGCCGCGGCATCGATTGCCGCACGGATTTGCGGAATACTGCTTTCGACGCCGGTGGAGGTCTCATTGTGCACCACGGTGACCGCCTTGATGGCGTGCCCGGCGTCGGCGGACAGCCGCTCGAACACCTGCTCCGGCCGCACGCCGGAGCGCCAGTCACCGGCTACGATGTCCACGTCGAGTCCCAGGCGCCGCGCCATGGCGGCCCACAGCGCGGCGAAGTGACCGGTCTCGAAAGCGAGCACCTTGTCACCGGGGGAAAGCGTGTTGACCAGGGCGGCCTCCCAGGCGCCCGTGCCCGAAGACGGGTAGAGCGCCACCGGCCGGGCCGTGCCGGCCAGGCTCGCCACCCCGCCGAGCACCGCGCGGGCCAGGCCGGCGAACTCGGGGCCGCGGTGGTCGATCGTGGGCGCGGCCATCGCCCGCAGCACCCGGTCCGGAACATTCGTCGGCCCGGGGACCTGCAGAAAATGACGGCCACTTCGGTGATTCATCGTCCTATTATGTAACCAGAAGGCCGGTCATACTCAAGGGAGGGAATAGCATTCCTTATTCCGCTGCCGCGCCCGGCACCAGGGAACTGGCGGCTGCGCTGCGCCGCGCGACGAGCGGTGAGGTGCGGTTCGATCCCTACAGCCGGCACCTTTTCTCCCGCGACGCGAGCATGTACCAGATCGAGCCGCTCGGCGTGGTGTTCCCCAGGGACGGTGACGAGGCCGCAGCCGTGGTGTCCACCGCCGCCGAGTTCGGCGTGCCGGTGCTGGCCAGGGGCGCCGGGACCAGCCTGGCGGGGCAGGCCGTCGGGCGCGCGGTCGTGATGGACTTCTCCAGGCACATGAACCGGATCCTCGCGATCGACGGCGAGGCGCGGCGGGCGCGGGTACAGCCAGGCGTGGTGCAGGAGCAGTTGAACCTGGCGGTCGCCAAGCACGGGCTCATCTTCGGCCCGGACACCTCGACCAGCAACCGGGCCACGCTCGGCGGGATGATCGGCAACAACTCGGCGGGCAGTCATTCGGTCAGGTACGGCATGACCGTCGACCACGTGCTCTCGCTGGACGTGGTCCTGTCCGACGCGAGCCGCGCGGCGTTCGGCCCGCTGTCGGCGGCCGAGGTCGCCGGCCGGGCCGCCCGGCCGTCGCTGGAAGGCACGATCTGCCGGGAACTGCCGTTGCTCGCGGAGCGGAACGCCGCGGCCATCGCGACCGGGTATCCGCGCCTCTGGCGCCAGTCGGGCGGGTACCGGCTGGACCGCCTGGCCGGCCGCGGCGGGCCAGGCGGCATGGACCTCGCCAGGTTCCTGGTCGGCTCGGAGGGCACCCTGGTCACGGTGGTTGCGGCGGACGTGGCCCTGGTGCCCGCCCCCCGGCACCGGGTGATCGCGGTGGGCCACTTCGCCTCGGCCGAGGCGGCGATCGACGCGACCGGGGACGCGCTGGCCTGCGACCCCGCCGCAGTCGAGTTGATGGATCGCGCCATCCTGGAACTGGCCCGCACCAAGCTCGAGTACGCCGAACTGTCGTCGATACTGTCCGGCGACCCGGGCGCACTGCTGTTCGTGACGTTCTTCGGCAGCACCGAGGCGGAGGCGGCCGCCAGCCTCGACCGGCTCGATGCGCTGTGGCGGCGGCACAGGCACGGCTATCACACCCTGCGGGCACGGGCCGCCGCGGACCAGGCGGCGCTGCTGAAGGTCCGGCAGGCGGGCCTGGGCCTGCTCATGGCGGCCAGTACCGGGGGCCGCCGTCCGCTGGCGTTCGTCGAGGACACCGCGGTCGACCCGGCCGTGCTGGGCGCCTACACAAGCCGGTTCCGCGAGGTGCTCAGCGCGCACGGCCTGTCCGCGGGCTTCTACGGGCACGCCTCGGTCGGCTGCCTGCACGTCCGCCCGTTCGTGGACCTGACCGAGCCGGGGCAGGTGCAGACGATGCGCGCGGTCGCCGAGGAGATCCGCGACCTCGTGCTCGAGTTCGGTGGCGTCAACTCCAGCGAGCACGGCGACGGGCTGGTCCGCAGCGAGTTCAACCGCGCCGTGTTCGGCGACCGGCTCTATGAGGCGATGTGCGAGGTGAAGCGGCTGTTCGACCCGGACAACCGGATGAACCCCGGCAAGATCACCGATGCGCCGCCAATGACGAGCAACCTCCGCGAGGCGGCACCCCCGCCCGGCGCCGCCTACAGCAGCAGGATCGGCTTCCCTGATGGCATGCGCGGGGCGGCGGACCGGTGCATGAACATCGGCCTGTGCCGCAAGAGCGCGACCGGCGTGATGTGCCCCTCGTACATGGCCACGCTCGACGAGGAGCACTCCACCAGGGGCCGCGCGGGCGCGCTGGTGAAGGCCCTGAGCATGCCCGACCCGCGGGCGGCACTCGGCGATCAGCGGCTGCACGAGATCCTGGACCTCTGCCTGGAGTGCAAGGCCTGCAAGAGCGAGTGCCCGCTCGGCGTGGACATGGCCTCGCTCAAGACCGAGGCCCTGGCCGCCTACCACGACCAGCACGGCGTCCCGCTCCGCTCCCGGATGTTCGGCTCGGTCAGGGCGCTGAACCGGATGGGCTCCGCGGCCGCGCCGCTGGCCAACCTGCTCGCTGGCATGCGGCCGGCCAGGCTGCTGGCGCAGCGCTGGCTGGGGGTGGCCGCCGACCGGCCGCTGCCCCGGTTCCAGCGCCAGCACCTGGCCAGGTGGGATGCCCGCCGCCCGGCGAACCCAGGCACGCGGGGCGAGCTTGTGTTCCTCGCCGATTCCTTCACCAGCTTCACCGAGCCGTCGGTGCCGCAGGCCGCTATCGAACTGCTTGAAGCCGCCGGGTGGACCGTGTGGCTTGCTGCGGCCTGCTGCGGCCGCGCCAGCCTGTCCAAGGGCCTGGTGGACCAGGCACGTGACCGGGCCAGGAACCTCGTGGACCGGGTGGCCGGCCGTGGCCCGGTCGTCGGCGTGGAGCCCTCCTGCCTGCTGACGCTGCGCGACGACTACCCCGCGATCCTGCCCGGCGACCCCCGCGCCCAGGCCGTCGCCGCGGCGGCCATGCTGCCCGAGGAACTGCTGCTCCAGGCGATCGCCGACGGCCGCCTGGCGCTGCGCCCCATGGCGGGCACGCGGATCCTGTTCCACGGCCACTGTCACCAGAAGGCGGTCACCGGCACGGCGGCCACCGTGGCGCTGCTGCGCGCGATTCCCGGAGCCGAGGTCACCGAGGTGGACGCCGGCTGCTGCGGCATGGCGGGCTCGTTCGGCTTCGAAGCCGAGCACTACGACCTGTCCATGAGAATCGGTGAGCTTCGGCTGTTCCCCGCCGTCCGCGCCGAGCCCGCCACCACGGTCATCGCCGCGTCCGGCGTCTCCTGCCGCCAGCAGATCGCCCACGGCACCGGCCGCGCCGCCCGGCACCCGCTGGAGATCGTCAGGAGCGTGCTGGCGTCATAGGGATGGCGCCCGCACC
>Ga0207664_10002864_pt1 | contig 11464 bp, 10 predicted proteins | sample LARL83metaG_FD_184349 | JGI IMG/M metagenome (GOLD analysis project Ga0207664, IMG submission 184349) | Corn, switchgrass and miscanthus rhizosphere microbial communities from Kellogg Biological Station, Michigan, USA - LAR L8-3 metaG... | ecosystem: Host-associated > Plants > Roots >...
GGGTCAGCCGGTACAGCGAGCGCTGGCCGTCGGCGTCGGCCTGCCGCTCGACCAGGCCGACCCGCTGCAGGTGCCGGAGCCGCTGGGCGAGGACGGACCGGGAGATGCCGGGCAGGAAGCGCTCGAGCTCGTTGAAGCGCTGGACCCCGAACAGCATCTCCCGGATGATCAGCAGCGTCCAGCGGTCGCCAAGCACCTCGGCCCCCCGGGCCAGCGGGCAGTACTGCCCGTACCGCTGCATGTTTCCCAGTATCGCAGGTCAGGGACCAGCAGGCCGGGCCCCGGTGGGCGGGCGCCGCTGGCCCGGGCCGCCGGCCCCGGGCGTGCCTCCCCTGCGCGTCCGTCGCGCCCGGCCGCCGCGCCCGGTGCCGCGTATGCTTTCGTCAGGTGGCTGAGGCCGGCCTGCCCGGCGGCTTCCTTCCGGCCGGTGACGCGGTCGGCCACCCGGAGGTGAGCCCGTGGCCAGCAAGCATGAGGTTCGCGACCGGGTGCTCGGCGTCTGGGGAACCGCCGCCTACCGCTGGGACAGCGAGGAGCGGCCGCGCGCCGCAGGCTTCCCGATCGACCCGTCCGGCCGTCAGCGCGTCCTCGGGTTCCCCCCTGATCCGTTTGGCCCCGCTGACTTTGACTGGTTGCGGAGGCTCGCCCGCTCGATCCGCCGTCACCAGCGGTCTTCGGAAAGCCCACACACCCGGTGACCGGGCCGTGCCATGGTCTAAGTAGCAGCGCAGCCCGTGAGCGGGGCCGGCGTCGCGGCGGTGGGCGGGCTCGCCCGGGTCAACTGACTCAGCCTGGCCGGGATGCATGAGCTGGTACCGGCCTTCGTGAGCCAGTCCGCGAACACCTGCGGAGGGTGTTGTGAGTGCACTGAGCTGGGGCCTCGTGGTCGTGGGGGCTGTCGCGGTCTGCGCGCTGATCGGCTTTTCCCTCGCGTTCAGGCTGGATTTCGTCCTGATCGGCGTCTTCGTGGCGGCCGCCCTGGCGGCGACGTACATCGCCGGGCGGATCGACAAGCGGAAAGAGCGCGGTCCCTGGGCCAAGGAGAACAGCGACAGCTGAGCCAGGCGGGTCGCCGGTCACGGTTTCCCGGCCTCCGTGGCGGGCAAGGTCCGGGTGGACGCTGGGCAGCGCTGTGGTCATCACAGGAGGGGCGCCATGGACCTGTACGTCATCTTGCGGCGGAGCGGATGGCAATCGCCGGCGGAGCTCCAGGAGGCCGCGGAGCGGTCGACCCGGGTCGGGAACGACGAGATGGCCGACGAGGTGCGGTGGATCCGCAGCTACGTTCTGAACGAGGACGAGGGGTCGGTCGGCACCGTGTGCATCTACGAGGCGGTCAGCCCCGAGGCGCTGCGCAAGCACGCGTCGCTGGCGGATCTCCCGGCCGATGAGATCATCCCGGTCGCGGACACCGTGATCGTACGCGACGATCCGTAGGCCGATCCCGCTCCGGACGGGGTGCCCGGCTCATGGCGGGCCGGCGGCATCCCGGTTCCCGTCCGCCTGCCGGGTGCTCTTGTAGCCCCAGAACATGTACCAGACGAAGGCGGCCGCGGCCAGCGCGGCGCAGGAGAGGGCACACAGGGTCACCACCCCGTCGACGTGATGGGCGATGGCCGCCACGCCGGAGCAGGTACGTGGCCCCGTACGCGGGTTCGGCCCTGCCCCGCACTGGCTGGCCAGGCCGTTCGTCGCCTGCAAGACGATCGCGCCGATGATCGCGAGCGTCACCGCGGCACCCAGGAAGTCCTTGGCGATGCTGGTCGGCGGACGCCGGAGGGCGGATGGATCCGGGCTCGCCTGCCACCGCTGCCAGCATCTGGTCCGGCCCGCGGGTTCGCCTGCTCCCATGCCTCAATGGGTTCCCTCGCCGGCGCCGGCCGGAACCTCGGGCCGGGTGACGCGGAGCCTGGCCGGGGCCGCAAGGGTCCCTGAGGTCACTGGCGGCTCGCGCTGGCCAGCGCCGCGGCGTACCTGGGCCAGTCCTGGCCCGCGGCCGGCCCGCCGTGGCAGGGCCCGTCGCTAGCGCCCGGGTCCTTGATCCACAGATAGCCGTCGATCCCGGCCGGCCCAGGGTCGAGCCTCGGCGCCGGCCCCAGCGCCCGGCCGGGTGGGTTGCACCAGCGCGGATAGTCGCGGCCGGTGTACGGCCCGCGGCCGTTACGGCTGGTGTCGATGACGGCCCGGGCCGGGCTGGCGAGGTCGCCCTCCAGCTGCTGGCTCCAGCTGACGACGATCCCGGTCCACTGGAAGTTCGCCACGTTGGCCGAGAATCCTGCGCCGTACCGTAGGCCGGCCTTGTCGAGCGGCCCGGTCAGCACCGACGGGTTCTTGAACAGGCCGGGGTTGCCGGCGTCCAGGTAGACCCGCGCGTGCGGCAGCGCGCCCAGCACCTTCATGGCGTACCCGAGCAGCAGGTAGCGCTGCTTGCTCTGCGCGGCGCTCAGGCAGTGCCGGAGGATGTCCACCAGGCCATCCGGTTCCACGATGACGATGTCATCGCCGGCGCCGATCGCCGCCGCCAGCTGGCCGATCCAGCGCTTGTAACCCGGCGCCGTCATCGGCGCGCCGGCCGAGAACTTGCCGCAGGCATCGCGGTGGGGCAGGTTGTAGGCGACGATCACCGGGACCGAGTGATCCCGGGCGGCCGCCCGGGTCACCTGCGTGATCATCTGCATCTCACCTGGCTGGCCGGCCGCCCAGAAGCCGGCCGGCGTCCTCGCGATCGCCCTGAGCTCGGCTGCCTCGGCCGGGTCCCGGCCCGCCAGGTGCGCCGCCGCCACGAAGAGGGAGTTGACCGGGTCGGCGTACAGCCGCGGGGCGGCGGTGCGTGGAACCGGGCTGGCGGGGGGCGGCGCGGCCGGCGCCGGGGCGCAGGCGGCGATGGGCGACAGCGACGCCACGGCCGTCACCGCCAGAACGAGCACCCGCCGGGACCGCGGCCGGAGCCACCTGCGCGTTGTCATCCACGTCCTTCCGTGCGATGGGCCGGAATCACGGCACCCGGACCCAGGCGGCCGTGGAGGGAACTCCGCTGCCGCTGACCGCGAACAGCATGTAGTAGCTCGGCGGTATCAGGTTGGTGTTCGCCGGAATGGTGACATCGAGAGCGTCACCGCCCACGCGCTGGAACGGGACGGCGATGGAACGGGCGTTGACGTCGGTGACGTGCGTGGGATTGTCGGGCCGCATGAGCCGCAGATACTTGATCTTTGACGGCTCCGAGACGCTGATGATGTACCGGTGCCCGGGCTCCATGACGGTGGGCGCTTCCTCGATGCGCGGGCGGGTGCCCTGGAACATGTAGGGCGGGTAGTAGACGTCGATCTCCTGGTTGAAGGTCTCCGGCGTGGTGTCCTGCTTGTTGCCGAAGAGGGGGTTTCCCCCGAGGGTGAGCACGCTCCCGTTCGGCAGCAGGATCCCGCCGGAGTGGTAGTCGCGCCCGGTGATGGAATCGGCGGCCGAGGAGAACGAGTTGGTCGCGACGTGGTAGATCCGGGTGTCCCGGTTGTCGCTGCCGTGCATCCCGCGGTAGTACCTCGATCCGCCGGTGACGAGCACGTCATCGTCCGGCAGCAGCACCGTGATGGGATAGCGGGTCGGCTGGGCCAGGTCCGGCCCGCGCACCCAGTGCGGGTCGGGGGCGGCAAGATCGATCAGCCGCGTGTCGGCCGTCGCGGTGCTGGACTGGCCGACGCCACCGCCGCCGAGGACCATGATCGACTGCTTCTGCGCCGGCGGCAGCAGGACCGAGGCGCTGGTCTCCAGGTTCTTGGGATCCGGTATGCCGGGCACCGGCTGGAAGCCATCGGTCTTGGTATTCCAGAGACCGGGTGTGCGCCAGGCGGGCGTGTCGGGGCCGTAACCGGCGTTGGATCCAGTGAAGAACAGGCGCCCGTCCTCGGTCAGGAAGGTGGCCGGGTAGGTGGGGAAACCGTGGACGGGGCCCTGGGCCCAGGTGCGGGTCGCGGGATTGAACATCTCGCTGTTCACCGTGACCTGGCCCTGCCCGTCGAGCCCCGACATGGTCATGACCATCCCGTTGCCCATCTCGGCCAGCGTCGGGTACCAGCGCGCGTAGTGCATCGAACTGACGTCCTCGAAGCTCGAGGTCGCCGTGTTGAAGATGTAGGCGTCGTTGGTTCCCTGGAAATCCTGCTTCTGCAGCGTCATCGCCGTGCCGACGCCGTACAGTCTGCCGTTCGCCGGCCCGAGCAGGTCCCGCAGCACGTACCGGTCGGCCGCCGGCATGAGTGAGCCCTTGCCCTTCTTGACCGCGTCCACCCAGACGTTCTGCTTGGCCGCGATGACGTGGGCCTTGCCGTTCAGGCCAGCGTGCCGTTTGGCGGCCGGGATGGTCAGGGCGAAGGCCGATGCGAACTGCACGCCACCCGCGCCAACGAAGATGGTGCCCTTGGGCAGGTGCCACGGCTGGCTGGGGTCATCGTTCACCACCGTCATGCTGCCGCCGGCGTGGGTCGGCTTCAGGTTCTCGTAACGGGCGGTCCCGCCGGCGACCAGGATGTTTCCGTCGGGTAGTTCGATGTGGCCGGCGCAGAAGAGATCCCAGGGCGTGTGGATGAGCCGTTCCTTCATAGTCACCGGGTTGAGGAGGAGCGTCTTGAACGTCCCGGCATTGAAGAACGCCTGATTGTTGCCGGACCCGGCCATGATCAGTACATCGCCGTTGTGCAGCAGGGTGGAGTGAATGCCGTTGACCCGGAACTTGGCCGGGATGTCCAGCTTGACCCAGAGCCCGTATTTGGCCTCGTAGGCCGGCCTGGTTATCTGATATCGGTGATACCGGTCCGCCAGCGCCGTTCCTACCGTGGGTATGTTGACGGCTATAACCGCACCAGCCAGCAGCACTCCCAGCGCCATGGTCAGCAGCCGGCGGGCAGGGCGCCTTCTGCGCTGAGGCCCCGGAATACCGGGTGGGGCGACCACGGTAGAACTGTTCATAGGGAGATGTCTCCTACTTTGCGGCCAGCGTTAGCTGCGGCTCCGACGGCTCGCTCGGGCGGCCCTCGGGCGCGCTCCCGGGCGGCGTTTCCGTCCCGCGGCCGGTCCTCGCGCGGTCAAAAAGCCAGATTCCGACCGGCGCAAGACAGACGGCGAGAATGACCCCGGTCCACGCGATCATCATGGGGTAGGGCCGGTCGTGGGTGATCGCGATAACGAGGATGACGATCGGCACGATTGCCCACGCCAGCGAGTACCGGAAGGTCCACAGGCGGTCCGGGCTCGACGAGGAGCCCTTGGCCGTGACGTCGAAGCGGAGCCTGCGCCGGAACACCACCTTGATCAGGCTCCGGGCGTATATCGGCGCGGTGATGGCCGACAGCACCATTCCGGAGAGCCCGGATGACCCGGCGGGCTCGTGCGGGCTCACGTTGTGCCGCCGCATGAACCAGTACAGGACGAACTGCATGGCGGCCACGTCGACGTAATAGGTGAGCCACCAGCCCGCGTCGGTGCGCAAGCTGGCCACCCCGAACCCCAGGTAGCAGGCGCTGATGGTGATGCCCATGATCCAGCCGATGGCGACCGACGGGTAGTAGGTCAGCATCAGGCCGTAGTGGAGCATCGCGCCGGGCCGGAGCTTGAAGGCCTCCCGCCAGGCCCGCCTCATCAGGAAGTCGTACGTTCCCGCCGACCAGCGGGTCTGCTGGGAAAAGAAGTCGGTCCACGAACTCGGTCCCTCACCGACCGCGACGAGGTCCGGCGTGTAGACCGACCGCCACGCCCGGCCCGTCGGGCTCGTGGTGGCGTGGATCTTGAAGCTCGTCGCCATATCCTCGGTGATGGAGGCGACGTACCCGCCCTTGATGGCGCTGGTCCGGACGGCCACGTTCGTGCCGACGAGCATGGCGCACCGCCGGCGGTTGCCGGCCCGCTGGATAACGCCGTGGAAGAGGTACTGGGCCGACTCCGCCCACCGGGTGATGCGGTTCTCCTGGTTGCCGTAGAACTGCGGGCTGACGACGAAGGCCACCTCCGGGTCGCGGAAGTAGCCGAGCAGGCGTTCGGCCATGCTGGGCAGCGGCACGTGATCGGGGTCGACGAACATGACGATGTCGTAGTCGCCCGCGTGCTCCCAGAGCCACCGGTTGTGGTTGCCGTGCTTGGTCCTGTCGGCAAAGGTGCCGCTGTCCAGCTCAAGGTGACCGCGGTTCTTGCGGCTGAAGTGACGGACGCCCAGGCGGGTGCACATGTCCTTGACCGCGTCCGAGTTGCCCTCATCGAGCAGCCACAGGTCAAGCTGGCCGCCATAGACGATGGTCTTCGCCGCCCTCAGCGTCCGTTCCGCCATCTCGAGCGGTTCTTTGTCGGGGACGAGAGTGGTGAGGAACGCCACACGCAGTCGCGTGTCCGGCTCCACCGGGATCGGGTCCCGGGCGGCCAGACAGGCCCGTGACACGGTCAGCACGTTGACCAGGAGGAATACCTGCATGACGATCGACCCGATGGCCATCGCCGCGAGCAGCAGCAGGTAAGCGTCGGTTATGGCCACGTGTCCGCTTGTGTGCCACTGCCAGCCGTTGAGGTGGGGGTACTTGGACTGGAAGATGAGCCAGTACAGAAACCGGATGTCCAGAATCACGAGCACAAGCGCGATAAGCCTGGTGGCCAGCCATTCCCGCCTATTGCGGTGGATTTTCCGGTACTGGACCTGGTAGGGCTCGTCCCAGCGGGGACGGGCCAGCGGGCCGGCCAGGGTGGAGTACGCCTTGTAGTCGACGCCGGAGGCAGCGAGCCGGTCGTCCAGCAGGGCGACCGTGCCACCGACGGCAATGTGCGGACGCGTAGGAGAAGAATTCTGGTGTGGCTGCTCGGCTCCCGGCGGCGCGGTCACCTCGTCGATGTCGGCCAGCAGGGGCAGGACGAGCGTGTCACCGTTCTGCGACGGAGCCGTCGGGTCACCGGCCTGCCCACCCGGCGCATGCTCCTCGGCAGCGTCGGCGGCGTCGGCGGCCGGAGGCTGTACCTGGCCGTTGGCCGGTGCTACCTCCGCGCCGACGGCCCCGGATGAAACTTCCGCGGCGCCGCCGGCCGCCGGAACCTCTGCTTTGCCGTCAGCCGGTGCGGCCTCTGGCCCCGCGGCCGCCGGGCGGGCGTCCTCGCTGGCCGCTGCGGGCGGCTCGTCGGTGCGCCCGCGACGGATGGACACGTGTTCTCTCACCCGGGACCACATTTAACGACGGCAGCGACGGGGGCACGGAAGGGACGGCTGGCGGCCGCAGGTACTCGGCAGGGCCGTAGCCGGGCATGGCTCGCGGGACGTCATCGTCAGCCAGCGCGAAGCCCACCCCAGCGGACGTGGAGCGATCTGGATGAGGGCGCACCGGGCAATCCGGGCGGCGCATACCGGCCATCGGGCGCGTCAGATCAGTGTGGGCGGCTCAAGGCGGCGGTGCGCCGCGGCGGCAGGTTTGACCGTGCTCAGGCCAGACTGACAGATCATTCCGTGCTCTCCCCCCACCCCACCCGGCGCGCCCGGCGCTTCCGCCCCGCGGCAGCGCTAGCCTTCAATGAACTGGCCCACGCGGGTAAGGCCTTATGTCGCAGTAGGAGCTTATAGAAGTCGCTTCGTCCAGCCGATAGCTCTAACGCCATCGCAAGGCAAAATCTTGTGGCCCCCTGCCGCGCATGATCCTAGCCTGACGGCCTCAGGGCCGCCTGCCTTTCCCCATTGTCGCCCCGGGTGTATCGCCGAGCCATCACCACGGTGCGCGGCGCACCCCTCTGCCCACGCGGCCCTTGGGCGGGTGCGGAACGTTCGCGCCCGGTTTCGAGTGCCGCCGTCGCACATGACACCGCTGGTTCGTTGGAGAACGCGCCCGTTTCTGTTCGAGAACGCGCTTACTTCTGTTCGAGAACGCGCCGCTTGGCTGCCTCGTAGTCGGCGTCGGAAAGCACGCCCTGGTCGTGTAGCTGGGCGAGCTTTTGCAGGTGTGCTATCCACGACGTCTCGTTGGCCGCGGCGGCGGGCGGGGGCGGCGCGGGAGCGGCGGGCCGGGGGGGCGCGGCGGGCTGGGCGGGCGCGGTGGCGCCGGGGCTGGCTGGAGTCAGCAGCTGCTGGCCCGCGGGACTCACCCCGAGCTGGCGCCAGAACCGCTCGACCTGCGCCATGTACGGAGCCTCGGCGAGCCGCCCGGTGCGGAAGGACGTGGTCGCTCCGGACATCGAACGCAGGTAGGGCATCTGTGTGTTGCTGAGATGGAGGCCCCGGCTGCAGATGGGGCACACCAGGTAGTCGTCCGTGCCGTAGGGCACCACCGGCACGAAGTAGAGGCTGACCTTCTTCTTCGACCGGACGTGGTGGAGGAACACCTGGTTGTGACAGTTCGGGCAGACGGCCGGCGCGACCTCGCCCAGGTCCTCCGGTTGGCCCGGCCCGAACCCGAAAATCACCATGCGGCAATTGAAGCATGGGCGTCCCGGCCGACGGCGGCTGCGCACCGGCGCCGTGACCTCCAGCTGCTCGGCAGCGCGGTTAAATCGGCAACGGCCACTAGTCGAAAGGAAAAAAGTACAAAGTAGCCGAAACGGGCGATAACCCCTGCTTCACTGGTGATCACGCTGCCCGAGCTGGGCCGCGTCGGCGGAACGCCTGGCAGCGGGCTGGTCGCTGGTGGGCCGTCACCGGCCCGCTGGCCCAGCGCGAAGGAGGGCGACATGAACTCTGACGCAGCGGCCGCCGGAGCGGGGCGGAAGCAGGCCATCGCCCGGCGCTCCGTGCTGCGCGGCCTGGGCGCGGGTGCGCTCGCCACGGGCGCGGGCGGCGTCCTGGCCGCCTGCAGCTCAGGCAGCAAGGCGGCACCCGCCGCCAGCTCCACCAGTACCATCACCCTCGGCTACATCAGCCCGTTCACCGGCGCACTGGCCGGGTTCGCATCGGGTGACAAGTTCGTCATCGACACCATCCGCAACACCCCCGTCTACGCCAAGGGCTTCAAGATCGGTGGCAAGACCTACCAGGTCAACATCATCGTCACCGACAGCCGGTCCGACCCTAACCGCGCCTCGCAGCTCGCCCGCCAGCTCATCCTCAGGAACAACGTGGATCTGCTGCTGACCTCGTCCACCCCGGAGACCGTCAACCCGGTTGCGGTGGTGGGCCAGACCGAGGGCGTGCCCTGCCTGGCCACCAACGACCCGTGGGAGTCCTGGTACTCCGGGCTGGGCGGCAACCCGGCCTTGCCCACCACGAAGCTCCAGTTCTGCACCCTGTTCTTCTTCGGCCTGAAGAACCTCCAGGAGTGCTACACCCCGATGTGGAACCGGATCTCGGCGGCGAACAAGAACATCGCCTGCCAGTACCCCGACGATGCCGACGGCAACGCGTTCCGTACGGTCTTCGAGATGTTCATCAGGGAATCGGGCTATAAGCCGGTGGATGGTGGCCCGTACACCGACGGGACCACCGACTACACCGCGATGCTCACCAGGTTCAAGGACACGGACAGCCAGTTCTTCAGCAACTGCGCGCTCCCGCCGGACTTCAACATCTTCTGGCGGCAGGCGCATCAGCAGGGCTGGAAGCCGAGGCTGGCGACGGTGGCCAAGGTGCTGCTGTTCCCGGCCGACACCGTCCCGCTCGGACCCTTGGTCAACAACATCGCCACCAACTCGTGGTGGGGCCCGTACATGCCCAACAAGTCCTCACTGGATCCCAAGCTGCGCGCGCGGGACCTCGTGAACAACTTCCAGGCGCAGACCGGCCGGGAGTGGGTCCAGGCCATCGGGTCCACCTACAGCCTGTTCGAGGTGGCCCACCAGGCGTTCAGCGACGTCAGCGACCCCCATGACAAGCAGGAACTCGCCAACGCGCTGCACAACGTGCACTATGACGGGATGTGCGGGCTGCTCAACTTCGCCGCCGGCCCGGCGCCGGGGGTCGCCATCATCCCGCCCGTCGGCGTGCAGTGGAAGGCGACCGGCGGTGGCAGGTTCCCCTTCGAGATGAGGGTCGTCGACAACACGCTGAACCCGGCCGCGCGGCTCGGGGCCCATCTCGAGCCGACGAATCCCTAACGCCAGGCCGCGGCTTCATCTCGGCCAAGACAAGACCGTCGATCACCACGTCGCCGCCATACTCGCGAAGCTGGGCACCCCCAACCGCAACGCCGCCGCGGCACGGGCGGCCCGGCTCGGCCTGGTGGACGGGGCCGGCGCGGCGGAGAACGCGGGGTAACGAGCCGCCGCGCTTCCCCCGCCGCGCTCACGGCGGGGGAAGCGGTGCCTGAACGGTTAAGGCTGCCGGACGACCTGCGTCCATCAGGGCGGCGACCGCCGGATAGCGGCGCAGCTGCTCCAGGCAGCGGGCACGCTCCGGCCCGGCACCCCGGGCCGGGATACCCAGCCGGGCGCCGATCTCGGCGTCCGGCACGGTGGGGTCCTCCACGAGCATCGCGATCAGCTGCTGGCAGCCGGAGGGTAGGTGCGTGAACGCCTCGCGCAGCGCCGCGTTGCGCTCGGCCATCCGCAGCTCGTGCTGCACCATCCCGGTTTGCCCACCCGGGATGTCCCCGGCGTCGAGCATGTACTCGGCGGCCTGCTGCCTCCCCGCCGCCCGCAGGACCCGGCCGCACTCCCGCAGGGTTGCCGTGGCGAGCCAGCCGGGCAGCGCGGCCTGATCGCGGACCGTGGCCAGCTCGTCCAGGAGCCGCAGCCACACGGTCTGGCCGACGTCGCTGGCCTCGGCGCTGCCCAGCCGGTGCCTGCGGCAGATCGACCAGACCAGCGGGGCGTACCGCTCAACGAGCGCGTCCCATGCCTGTTTATCGCCGTTCCTCGCGCGCGTCACCAGGTCAGTGACCAGCAGCTCATCGCCCCTCGTGCCCGTCTCAGCGGTCATGATCTGGTTCTCCCCTCCGCGGTCAGGCCCGGGTGATGTGCGCGCTGACCCGTCCCTGCCGTGCCGCCCACCCGGTCATAGAGAACCGCCAGCACGGCACCGGCCAGCACGGCACCGATCACCGTGAGCATGACCTGCCAGCCATGGATGCCTCCCATGGTCGCGGCGTGGGCCGGGGCCGCCGGAACGTCCCTTTCCGCGCCTGAAGTTCCCGGAGGCGGGACAGGTCCAGCGAAGGCGGCCGGAGTCCCGCCGGCCCAGGTGGCGGCGGCCGTGAGCGCAGCGAGGATGGCCGCGCAGCGCCGCCGGATGCGTTGCGTACTGGTCACGACGATCTCCCCCCAGCAGTCGCCCGCCTCTACCTAGCGATCGTCGGGGGGGACGTGTCCCGTTGTCATGAGTCGGCCGTCCCGGGATGACCGGGATTTTCCGGCCCTCAGGAACGGGCCTGCTGGCCCAGACCGGCGTCCCGGGCGCGCACGATGGCCTGCGCGCGGTCGGCCACCTGCAGCTTGGTCAAGATGTTGGAGACGTGATTGCGGACCGTCTTCTGGCTCAGCTGGAGCCTGCCCGCGATGTCGGCATTGGACCGGCCCTGCGCCA
>Ga0207664_10002869_pt1 | contig 11459 bp, 8 predicted proteins | sample LARL83metaG_FD_184349 | JGI IMG/M metagenome (GOLD analysis project Ga0207664, IMG submission 184349) | Corn, switchgrass and miscanthus rhizosphere microbial communities from Kellogg Biological Station, Michigan, USA - LAR L8-3 metaG... | ecosystem: Host-associated > Plants > Roots >...
TTCTATTCCTAGAGGAACTGGCGTATGATTTCTGGTGGCTGGGAGGCAGCATGGTATACCAGCGCTCAGCGTTACGTCATCCAGTTCTCCCGCCTTCACTTCGCCCGCAACATTCAGCCGTACGGTCACAGGTTCGGTATCCGACCAACTGCAGTGGTTCGTGACCTGGCTTGGGGCGAGTGTGTTATCGTTGCTCGTGCTCGGCGTGCTTTTGGAAATGCGCTGTTAGGACGCCACTCGGATGAGGCGCTTTCGTCGATTTAATGCAGCTCCGGCTATTGCAAGGAGTCTGCGTCTCTGGGGTCTCGTACTCACTCCCATGAAGACCGACCCGGATCTTCGCCAGTACAGAATTGCCATCGTAATCGGCGTCGATTACAAGATTCAACGCTTTATTCCAGGACTCGCCCCGGACGATCCCCGCACGGTGCTCCGACTTCGGTTCCATGACTTCCTCCGAGAGATTACCGGTTATCCGGTCGATGTGATCTGCGAGGAAGCCAAGCACGGGCTGGCGAGCATCGCTGAGACGGTGGCTGATCGACAACACATACCCTATCGGAATATCGAAATGTCCCCGCAGCGTCGAGCGGAACTTGGGATACCGCTGTCGTTTACGATAGGCGTGCCTGGTTCGGAGATTCCGGCGGAACAAAACGCCCAATGGTACTCACTGCGGGAATTACACATGGTTGATGAACTTCTCGATGCCGTGGCAGATGCGCTAGTCGTCATCCTGATCTGCCGCGTCACTCACGTGCCAGTATTCGTGGAAGCACTTCAAACGAAGTTCACACGCGTCGACCAGTACGATGTGACGAAGTTGGCCTGGTTCGACCAGACGTTGTTGTAAGATCTTTTGTTTTTTGGATCCTCTGCGGGCGGCGGTGGTGGCGTGTTTGCGACCTGTAACCCCTCGACGATGATTCGCGGCGTTCGGCGGACTAGAATAACACCACAAGCAGCAGGGTCTGAAAATGTCATTCAACAAAGAAGTACAGTTTCGTGTCCGTAGGCACGCTGGGTTTGTTCCCAAAATCTTCCTGGATCGCCTATGTCAAAGAACAACTCGGGATGCCGGTGCGCCGTGCTCGGAATCGGGTTGGCGAACGAAAGTATCCGTGTCCACCGGAGAAACGTGAAGCGATCATCGAAGCACTTCGAGCGGCGATGGTGTGAGACTTCTCACCACGATAGGGGTAAGCAGGCGACCCGGACTTGCCGCCGCTGATGCAAATTTAGCCGTCCGCTTCGACATCCCCGTCATCGGGCACTGCTACCGTGAGTTCCCAACGCACACGTGCCACCGAGCGACGTGCGGAGACCACTCTCGATCCCCAGTGCTCGATGATTCTTGCGACAGCTTTCTGGAACTCCTCCAACTCGACCGGCTTCGTGACAAACTCACAAGCACCTGCTGCGAGACAGAACTCCCGTTCTTTCGGATTCGAAGACGAACTTAGAACAACCACTGCCGTCCGATAGCCTTTCCATAGCTCAAGCAGCCCCATGCCGGATATCTTCGGAATGTTCAGGTCCAGAACGATTAGGTCTGGTTGAAAGTGTGGATTACTCAGCAGCAGTAGGGCTTGATGACCGTCCATAGCGACGTGGAGATTGACCGCCACAGGCAAACGGTTAACAGCATCGCGAATCAAGACCGCATCACCGAGGTTGTCTTCGATCAACAGTACGTCAACAGGCATAGCGATTTGAAGATGTCTCGCAGGAGCGGATTGGATGCAACAAATTCTGTAAACCGGATTTAATCTTGTAGCATCGAACCTGGTGAAAATACCAGGTTGAGCTCCAATAGCGGGTAGGAGTCTTGAGGGCGTGCCGAGGTCGAGATCCACCACGAGGAGGTTAGCTCCGGGGCGCGCGTTGGTGTAGGCTGTTATCAGGTCGTCCAACCGGAGCAATCGCATGAATGTCCGCCACCCAGTACCGTCCGTGAGCCGCTGGCTCCTGTCCATGGGATTCCTCATGTTGGCGGCTGGCCTGCAGCAGCCGGTTCACGCGTCAGGCGTAGACCTTTCGAAGTTCAGGCCCATCGAGCCGCAGTACATCGCGGCGCTGGGAGACCCCGGGGCCACCTTCGGCAACGGCGCGCAATCATGGGGCCTCTGGAGCCAGGACCCGGGCCCGCGCGGTTGCAAGCTGGACCGCTACGATAAATTGAAGGCGGCCGGCGGCGTGGCGCCGTCACAGTGGAAATTCGACGGTGCGGACTGGTGGCTCGAGGAACACGGCTTGATCATGGAGAAGCCGACTTTTCCGCTGCCCCCTGGGAAATACCTCGTCACGGGCGACCGCAAGGTGACGACCGTGCTGACAATTCAGCCCAAGGACAAGGACGGCAATCAGCGGTGGGAACTCGCCGACGGCGCGACCCTCTACGATGTCACCCATCTCGGATGCCGCTCCGCACGCTACACGCCGGCGACGGCTAACAACTCGTGCTCGCCCGCGAACGTTCGCACTACTGGTTTTCCGGTGAATCCAGGGGCGGCCATGCCCGTCGTGAACGGCTGCCGCAAGCAGGACTACGCGGTTCTCATCGTCGTTGGACTGCCCGCCACTCACTGAGTGGCCGCACGCAGGGCGCGACCTCTCGCCACGTGACCACGCCGATACCCGAACGCTACTTTTCAACCGAGTGGCCGGAGCGCCTCTAGAACAGATTCATAGCGGATGGATCAGACTATTCTGCCGAGTAACGCTATAGTGTTTACCGGGACCAGCGGGCGGATTGTCGGCTAGTCGTAGGAACAAATCATGGCGGGTCGATGAAACTTACGTTCGGGAAAAAGGCCGCTGATGCCACCTGTACCGGGCGATCGATTCGGCAGGTGCCACCATCGATTTCCTATTGTCCGCATTGCGTGACGCCGATGCCGCCAAACGACTGTTTCGCAACGCGCTGAGCGATCTATCTCATCAGCCCCGCGTCATCAACACGGATCTGGCGCCGATCTACGGCTCGGCCATCGCAGACATGAAGAAGGAAGGGACCCTCCGCAGCCGGTGCCGCCACCGACCCGTCCAGTATCTGAACAACATTATCGAGCAAGACCATCGTGCGATCAAACGGCGAGTGCACGCCAAGCAAGGGTTTCGCGAATTTCAGGCCGCGCGACGAACGATTCAGAGCTATGAGGCCATGAACATAATTCGGAAGGGCCAAGTGCGGTGGCTGAGCGGGAGTGGCATCCGGCGTCAGAATCAGTTCATCAACGAACTCTTCGAAAGTGGCCGCCTCGGTCCCGAGGAACGACGTATTCTCTGCGAACTCTTAGTCTTGTTCCGAGACTTGCAACACTGTCCAAATCGGTACACCAGGCCGCCGGAGCCGAAATTTGTTCCGTCGCCATAACGTGAGAAGATAGCGCTGAAAGGATATAGAGGTCATGGACAGACGCGAAACACTTAGGGCAATTGTCGGTGGCGCTGCAGGCGTGGCCGCGGGTCTCGGTTCGGCGCGGGAGGCACTTGCTCAAGCTACGGCCACCACAACGCAGCCGTCGGCAGCGGCCCGTGACCGCGCCCGCAGCGGCGGCCTACCAGCTCTCAAAATTACCGACATCAAGGTGATCATCACCAAGCTTGGCGGCACAAACATGATCAACGCCAAGGTCTATACCAGCGAGCCGGGGCTGTATGGCATCGGCTGCGGAACACATGCTGAGCGTCCGACCATCGTGGCGAATACGATCGAGCAATATTTAAAGCCCATGTTAGTCGGCCGTAATGCAGATGAAATTGAGAGGCTCTGGCAGGAATTGTGGGTGGCGCCTTATTGGCGTGCCAGTGTGGATGCCAACAACGCCATGGCGGCGATCGATGGTGCGCTTTGGGACATCATGGGCAAACGCTGCGGCGTGCCGGTCTATGCGCTTTTAGGCGGCAAGGTTCGCAGCGGTCTGCGAATGTTGGGGGACATCCAGGCGCGCACTCCGCAAATGATGGAAGACCAGATTCGCAAGATGATGGCGGATGGCTACGATCACTTCCGCATCTATCTGGGCAGTGGGGCTCCGGCCCGCGCGCCGGGGGCATCGCCAGCCTCGGCCGCTGGCGGCCAAGTACATGGCAATGACACGGCCTACATCAAGCAGCTATGTGATGCATTCGAATATATCCGAAAGAACATTAGTTGGGACATCGAAATCGGTCACGACGTGCATGAGCGGCCAACGCCCCGCGGCGCGGTCATGCTGGCCAAGGCGGTCGAGCCATATCGCCCGTTCTTTATCGAGGATCTCTTCGCGCCGGAAGATGTGAGCTGGTACAAAATCGTGCGCGAACAAAGCTCGATCGGCATCGCGATGGGCGAGTTGTTCGTCAATCAGAACGAATGGCTACCGCTCGTTTCCAACCGCTATATTGACCTCATCCGCATGCATATCTCCGCGGCCGGTGGGCTCAATTTGGCGCGCAAGGTGGCGTATACCTGCGAATTCTTCGGAGTCCAGACGGCCTGGCACGGCCCGGCAAATGTTTCGCCGGTAGGCCATGCCGTCAACATGCATCTGGACCTGGCCATCTACAATTTCGGAATCTGCGAAGGGCGCCCTTTCAGCGAACAGTTGCAGGAGCTTTTTCCGGGCTGTCCGGAAATCCGCAACGGCATTCGCTATTCGAACGACAAGCCGGGCTTGGGCATCGATATCGATGAGAAGGTGGCCGCCAAATATCCGCCCACAGGCGATTTCGGTTCCGAACGCGGCGCGCACGATCCTGAAGGAGCGCCCCGACGCCCCTGAGGATCATCGCGACAAGCCTCAAAAGCACACTGTGCAGCGGCCTACCGAGTCGCATTCTGGCTAAACCCCGTTTCACCGCCGGAAAGCGCGATCGGGTTGGTCCGCACGTCCATCGTCGAAAGTACGACTGAGCGGTACTGCGTATAATCCTGGTATGCCGGGTTCGGCAGACCGGCTTTGCCGTCGAAGCCGCGCATTACCTCCATGTCAACCGAAGGATTCGGGGCCGGAATAGGTTACCCAGTACGCCTTCTCAATCGTGGAGACTGTTTGCCGCAACGTCAAACGCTGGCGGCCAGGCGATCAGATCGAACGCTGGGCTGGGTCGGGGCTGCTGGTCGCCGAAAGGCAGTTTCGAAAAAGTCATCGGTCATCGTCAGACTCCGTTTTTGCTGCCATCTTTCAACGACGCTCCGGATTAGGGCCGCACGATTGTCCCGTCGAGCATGCGATCGTTTCCACGTGTCTCGAAGTCACGCTGGTAGGGGTACTTCGCGGCGGCGGCTTCATCAATATCAATTCCCAGTCCAGGCTTGTCGTTGGAATACATGTAGCCCTTCTTGATGATGGGGCAGCCGGGCAGGACCTCTTGGGTCTTATCCGGAAAGACGGTCTCTTCCTGGATGCCGAAGTTCGGCGTGACTAAATCCAGATGCAAATTGTAACAATGGCCCACCGGATCCACGTTGTTTGGCCCGTGCCACGCGGTTCGCACATTGAAAAACTCGCAGATATGGGCTATCTTCCGACCCATATTCAGTCCGCCGACCGCCGAGATATGGCAGCGGATAAAATCGATCCAGCGGTTGGCGACGAGAGGCAGCCATTCCTGGCGGTTGACGAATAGTTCGCCCATGGCGAGCGGCGCCGACGTCTCTTGACGGAAAATCTGAAACCAGCCTACGTCTTCAGGAGCAACAGGATCCTCCATGAAAAACGGACGATAGGGCTCGACCGCTTTGCACAACTGTATGGCTTGGTTGGGGGCTGGCCGCTCGTGGATGTCGTGAACGAGCCCTACATCGAACCCAAGCTTCGAGCGTATATGGTCGAACATCTTAATAGTCGCGTTCAAGTAGCGGCCGGCGTCGAAAACGGGCGAGACCCCTACCGCTCCATCCGGTCGCAGAGCTTGCGTCGCATCCGAAGTCTTCGCGCCGACACCGTAGCCCGAGAAACCGGGAACGCCGGTTTGTATACGCACGACCTGGTAGCCGTTTTCCATATACTTCCGCACTTGATCTTCCAGGGCGGTCAGGTCCAGGGATGCCGCGTGGCCGTAGAGTGGCACGGCCGAGCGGACCTTGCCACCGAGCAACTGATAAACCGGAACACCCAGCCTTTTTCCCAGAATGTCCCACATCGCGCCGTCAATTCCGCTGAGTGCATTGTTGCTTTCCGGGCCGGAGCGGAAATACTGCTGCACGTAGGCCGATTGCCACAGGTCTTCTATCTCGTCGACTCTTCTTCCGATCACAAACGGCTTCAGTCGCTTTTCGATATAGGCTTGCGCGGCCTGAGGAACTTCCTGGTGAGTCGCCGAACCCAGCCCGTAAAGCCCCGGTTCGCTAGTCATCACCTTGACGATCGTCCAGTTGGAGTTGGACGGGGCGGTTGCGATATATTTGACATCGGTAATGGTCAGAGGAGGCATGCCTCGGCGGGCCGCGCTCTGTGCGGCTTGCAAAGGTCCAGGCCCGCCCAGGGTGCTGGCGAGGCTCGCCGCCGCTGCAGCCGGTACGGCCTTCAGAATGTCACGGCGTTTCATAGTAATTCTCCTAGTCTAGAAGGAAAACATTCCCCCAATTCGAATCACTCGCGGTGACACGATGTTCGACACCGCGCCGAACGTTGATACCGCATAACTAGTAGTCACTGCGGCACTGGTGTTAAGAAGGTTGAAGACTTGGAAATTTGGTTCAAAGAGCCATCGCTCCTTGAAACGGAACTGCTTCGCTACCTTGAAGTTTAGGACTGAGACGACGGGACCTTGATATTGGCCGAAAGGCCCCAGCCGCATAGTTACCGTGCCCTGATTCAACGCTTGACCGTTGGTGCCGGTGCCGCTAAAGATGTTGGTCAACTGCCCGTGTGTGCCGGATGTAGCCCGGAAAAGCGACGATACGCTAAAGCCCCAGGGAAGCCTGTAAGTCATGCTGCCTCGAGCCTCCCAATTCCAGGTGTTATCAATATTGAACGGATCATCATTGGGGCTTCCTACTATGCCCGATAGCCCTTCGATCCATCTGTGGTCTTTGGTCATCCAGAACGATGCCAGCCCGGTCCAGCGCTTGGAGTAGCGCTTGGTTACCGCTACTTCGAAAGTGTTATAGGTATCAGGCCGACTGGAGGGCGTGTTCAAGAACTCATTCGATGTCGTCCCGGTTCCGGCCGGGTAGGTGAAGACCGTCGCCGGCGTCACGACTCCATTGAGCTTGTACGAGAAGGTTGCGGGCAAAGTGTAGGAAGTGTACGGATGACCTACGGCGATGCCGGTGCCGACGTAGGTCGTCGTTGGCACGATTGAACCACCATTGGTCTGGGAATCAAACAGATCATAAATCCTGTGCTGGACGAAGCCCACTCTCAACGATACATTGGGTTGTATTTGCCGCTCGACCTCCAAATGGTATTCGAATGTCTTGGGCTGTTTGAGACCGGTATTATCTATCTGGCTGAGGCCCCCTGTTTGTGAAATCGGAGTCAGCGAGGGAAGCGTAGACAGGTAGCCGGGCGTCACGTCGCACTGCCATTCTACGGCAGCATTCGGCGCGGTCGGACCGCATGGACCCGACCAGCGATACGTCTTGCTTTGAATACTTTCGGGATTGTACAGGTTGGAGTACAAAAAACCCATGGTGTCGCCGAACTCTCCAAACGAGGCCTTCACCACTGTCTTGCCGTTTCCCTTGATATCCCAGGCCACACCCGCGCGCGGGACAATATCTTTCCACGTGAGAGTGTTCGTGTTGGGAACAGTTTGTGCGGGAAAGATGTTGCCGAACTGATTCGCCGTAGTGTGCTGTGTTGGGTAAAACGAGTTATAACGCTCCCAGCGGACGCCCACATTCACCGAAATGTTTCTCCGCACACGCCAGGTGTCCGTTACGAAAGCCGCCTGGGCATTCAGGAGGTTTCTAGGAAACACCGGATAGTTGAAGGCGGTGAACTCAAACGGGGTCGGAGTAGTAGCCGCTGCATTTGGACTGTTGAAAAGAAGTAAGTAGTCGCCGCTCGGATATTCCTTGGTCACTTGGGTGTCGCCCTCTTCCCAATCCCAAGTGGTACCTGCTTTCAGTTGATGCGACCCTCCTAGAAAAGTGCCGGAAGGAAGATAACTGAACGTCTCGGTCATTTCGTGGCGATCATAAATATGCAGGAAAACCTGCTGGTTCGTTCCGGTGAAGAGTTTGTTGTATAAATCTTCTTCGGGTGGATCACCTGCGATGCCAGCCCCGCTGGTAAAACCATACTTTCCAATTTCACTGGCAGGTTCAGGAATGTATGCAGGTTCCGTACCGGCAAAGCCCCCGACGGCCTCAAACACCCAGTGGGGGCGCGCAATCTGAATCTCTGCTTTCCAGACGGCTGAGGGCTCGTTCTGATAGATATTCGTTGGCAGAGGCTGCGTGATCGATTGGCCCTGGTCATTGATTAACTTTGTGCTGTGTTGATATGACCCGATTAATCTGATGCTGGGCGTGGCCTGATAAGACAGCTTTCCGTTGTATTCAGGAAGCTTGGCAAAGACCAACGCAGGCTTTGCGCTGGGACACTGGGCGAGAATCCAAGCAGTCACCGGGGTGCAAGCGTTGGGGCCGGTGGTTGGACCGGGACCGCCGACAAAGCCGACTATCTGCTGGTACAAAGTTTGTTTGCTGTAGCCACCGTAAAACCAGAGTTTGTCGCGAATGATACGGCCGCCAAAGTCTGCTGCATAGTCATAATAACCGGAGTCTGTGAGGGGATTGCTAAACGTTAGATTGCTAGGCGGGCCTGCCAGGGCGGGCGTGATGTTTCTGCTTTGAAAACTGGGCCTTTCGAAGTCTCCTACAACGGAACCATGAAATGAGTTCGAGCCGGACTTCATCACCGCCACTTGTGCTACACCCGCGAATGGGACATCGGCATTGTTGCCAGTCGTCTTAAACTCGACTTCCTCGAGCGAATAGGCATCCAGATAGTCAGAAGAATTTCCTGAGTGGTCCGTGTCGGTATTGAGTCCTTCGACATAAAGTGTCGGCTGCATGGGGATCCCGTAGGTGATGATTTGCGCCCGGGCCGCGAGATTACTGTCGCCCACATCGGGCTTACCGGCCAAATTGATACCGGCCACCATCGGCATCATTTCCTGTATCAACGCGCCCTTCGGAATGTCCTGGATCTCTTGCTTCTGTATGGTTGTACCGGTTGAGGTGTTGACGGTATCGATCACTGGATTTTCGCCGACAACTTCAATCGACTGCGACACGGCACCGATGGTCATCTTCGCGTCGATTTTGGCAGAGAAGCCAACAGTAAGGTTGAAATCGGTCCGCACGAAAGTCTGAAATCCTTCCCGCTCGAAAGTCGCGCGATAGACGCCCGGCGCCGGGAGATTGATGAACTTATAACTGCCCCCGGTATCAGTGACCGTGGTTAGCTGTGGCACTTGCAGGGCCGGGCTCGTCAGCGTGACCTTGACTTCCGCCATAGCGGTGCCTGAAGAGTCCACGACTGTACCCACGATGCTGCCGGATTCCGCGGATTGTCCCCACATAGCGGGAGCCCGAAAAAGCAGAGAGACACACGAGGCCACCAACAGCGATCGACGCATTGCTCCTCCTTCTTAAAGCAGGCGCAACAAACTCAATTGAGCACAATTTACGCAGTATGCAACCCACCCGCCGTCAAAACGAGTGTGCCCGCTGATATACCCACCGACTTACGGGCAAAAACTCTATCATACGCGGAGGATGCTGTCAAGAGAAGTCTAGTCTTGTGAGTCTAGTCTTGTTGTCTAGTCTTGTGAAGTCTAGTCTTGTCAGGCAAAGTGAGAAGTTCCGGTTTTGTGGTTCGCGGTGCGGCCCTCGGCCTGAATTCGAACTGTGGTTAACAGCTTCTGGGTCCCAAAACAAATCCCTTTCATTTTGCTTGACTCTTGCCCACAAGAGCGAATCGCGGTCAGAAGCGAAAAAGGAGTTGCAAATCAAACGTGTCGCCGACCAGACATCTCAGCGTCGAGGGACCGATACGAAGTGTTCGGCGATAATCATAATGCGATTCTGTGATCCATGACAATTCTTATCGGGAGCGGGTCTTTCTGTAGAACTCGAACGAACGTCATTGAGAACTGGAACGCGCACCGCTCAAAGAGTTTTTGTGTTGTAGATGATTTCGTAGCTGGCGAAAGCCTCCAGAATCCAAAGCCGCCAATAAGTTTCATTAGGCTTGCGGCATCTGCCTGACGAAAGCAGTAAATAGGCAGTTTTGGACGGCTGCCGGAATCTGTCTTGGGCACAGGGGGTCGGGCGTTCAAATCGCCCCTCGCCGACCAAACCTGTGTTTTCAATGTGTAGGACACGATCAACGACCCAATTTCACGCTGGCGGGCACATGTTGCGCCCCAGTTGAAATTGATAACGAAAGGACTTGCGGATCGGCAGGCGGTCGCAAACCACACTTTTCTGGTTGCCGGCATCTACATTTTCGACTACAACTGTGTCGCTGATTCCATCTCATATCCGATGGCGCTGTAACCTTTCAGCCGCTTCTCGTACATGCGAGCAAGTATAGGAACCTGTGAATCGACGTAATCGAACACTCGGACAATCTTCTTGCCGTGATGAATCCGATGCAACCGTCCGACGTACTGTTGCAACGTGCCGTGCCACGAGATGGGCATGGTAAGGAACAGAGTGTCGAGTTTTGAGTCGTCAAAGCCCTCTCCGATGTAGCTTCCGGTTGCGAGCAGTATGCGTGGTGTTCCGTCCGGAATCGAGGCCAGCTTTTCCGCAACAGCTGCTCGTTGTCTCTTGCCCATCCCACCCTTCAAGATCAGCACCTCTTGAATTTCAGATAAGCCGGCCGCCAACCTCTCAAGGTGGTCCGTACGATTGGTGAGCACGAGTGGAGTGCGGCCCTCGCGAACAGCTTGGATAATGTCCGCGACGATCTGCTGGTTTCGCTCGTGGTCGGTCACCAATGCGGCGTAGGCGTCGTGGATCGTGAGATCTGTGATCCCTGGCGGCTTCCGGAAAGCGGTGTTTCTAGGCAAGACCAGATGCCGAAAGGGCGAGCGTTCGGCGGCCTCACGGGCGCTCAGGTTAAAACGGATGGGGCCGCACTGCATGAAAATGATCGGGTGATGACCATCTTTTCGAACCGGCGTTGCAGTCAGACCGACGATATACTTCGCTTTGACCTGTCTCATGACCTGCTCGAAACTGAAGGCTGTTAGGTGGTGACACTCGTCGGCAATCACGTGACCGTATTCGGCAACACAGTCCTTCACTTCACCCTTACGCTGCAGACTTTGAAGGAGGGCCACGTCGATGAACCCGGTCCGGGTGTCCTTGCCGCCAACGACCTGACCGATGGCTGTCGCCGGAAGGTCCAGAAATACCGCAAGGCGTGCGCGCCATTGTTCGAGTAACTGCTGGCGATGGACTAGGATCAGCGTATTGGCTCCCCGCGCCGCGATCAATTTTGCAG
>Ga0207664_10002870_pt1 | contig 11458 bp, 12 predicted proteins | sample LARL83metaG_FD_184349 | JGI IMG/M metagenome (GOLD analysis project Ga0207664, IMG submission 184349) | Corn, switchgrass and miscanthus rhizosphere microbial communities from Kellogg Biological Station, Michigan, USA - LAR L8-3 metaG... | ecosystem: Host-associated > Plants > Roots >...
CGAACGCCGCCTCGGCTGGAAGCGGAACGCCTGATCATGGTCACCGCAGTGAAGCGGCCCGCCGGGGAAACCCAGGGAAAAGTGGCTGAGGGACCTAACGCCAGACAACGCCACCGCGCCAGCCCCGACCTACGTGATCTTGGTCGAGCGTCTTGAGGCTGCCGCTTGTGGCCTTTTTCAGGGGCCGGTGACCGGTGGGCCTACGCGGTTTGGCGTATGGCCCACCCGCCGGGACGGCGTTATTTTGGAGCGGCACGGGGGAACGTCAGGAAACTTCAGCACGGCGAGCCGGCCGGCCCAACTAATGGCGCGCTGATCAGGCATTGGGTGTGCCACCGTACGGGATCGCTCGGCGCGCTGCGACTGGAGCGAAGGGGGTGATCGGGATGCTTCGCAAGCTCAGCCGCAAGGCACGCGGGATCCACCACGGACCTTGATGCACACGTATCGGGTGCTTGTCTGCTGATACGCCGGCAAGCACCCCGATACCCACGGGGGGCCGTCGTTGGCTGCGCCGTCTATAGGGCACGGAGGCGTACCAGGGGTGCACGATGAGTGAGCCCGCGGCGGCTGCAGCGGGTCTGCGGTTCGCGCCTGGTGTCATCCATCGCACGAGCAAACGCGGTCTGGTGATCGCCAACCGGCACGGTGAGACCGTGCTGTTCGAGCATCCACGGGCAGCCGGGTTGCCAATGCTGCTGGCCCTCACGCCGACGCCGGACGAACTGGCCGCTCGGCTCGGGCCCCCGCTGGAGCCGGGCGTCATCAGCGAACTGCTGGCCGCCGAGTTCCTCATCCAGGCCCAAGGCAGCCCGATAGCCGCGACGCCGCCGCGGTCGCCGGCGGTGACGCTGAGCCGTTCAGGGCTGATGCTGACCGGCATCGCCGGCCCGAGCCGGTGGCTGGACCGCACCCTGGCGCCGGCCGTGACCAGCCGGCTTGGGCGGTGCCTGCTCCTCCTCATGGTGATCGCAGGAGCCGGCTGCCTGGCGGCCGGACCGCCGGGCCGCCTCAGCGCGGCGAGCCCGGCCACCGAGGTGCTGCTGCTGCTGGCCCTCGGCTTGGTCACCAGTCTGATCCACGAGTGCGCCCATGCCGTGGTCCTGGTCCACTACGGACGCACGCCGCGCTATGCCGGGTTCGGCCTGTACTGGGGCGCGGTGTCGTTCTACGTCGACTCGACCCCGGCATTGACCCTGCCGCGCCGCCAGCGGGTCATCCAGGCGCTGGCTGGCCTGGCCGCCGACGCGGTCACCACCAGCATCCTGGCCGTCGCGGCCCAGGCCTGGGCCGGTCCGCTGCTCGCCGCGGTGTGCTGGCGCCGGGCGGTGCTCAACGCGGCCGCGATCGCCCTCAACGCCCTGCCGATCCTCGAGGTCGACGGCCACTGGGCGCTCGCGGACTACCTGGACGAGCCCGATCTGGCGCCCCGTGCCCGGGCCGCGCTTGCCGATCTGCTGCACCGGCGCCGGCCGCCCGCAGGACTCGGCCTGGCCGCTTACGGCGCCGTCAGCCTCCTCGCTGGACTAGCCCTGATCGCCGTCAGCGTGGCGATCCAGTGGCAGGTGCTCGGCGGGCTGGTTACCGCCCTGGTCACCGGCAGCGTCACCGACATCCTGATCGGCTGCTACCTCGTTGTTCCGCTGGCCGTCGCCGTGCTCGTCAGCCTCGCCGGACTGATCCGGCAAGCGGTCACCGCCCCGGCGGATGGCTGAACCGGCAAGGCTCCCCGGCCCTGCCGACACCCTGCGAAGAAATGCCATGAAACTGAGACTGAACGGGTGCGGCCATGGGTGAGACAGCGGAGGACTCGCAGGTCACACAAGATCAACATGTCGCGCAAATCGAGACCCTACACAGCAGCACCGCACCGCCGCCGGGCCGTTCAATGTTGCCCTCGAGGGCCAGACCGACGGCGCAACACCGGACCGTGGCGCCAAGCACCTCGCCCCCTACGTGCAGGCCGGGCTGACTTGGTGGATCGAAGCGCTGGGCGGGTGGCTTGGCACTCCCGCCGACGCCCTGACCCGGGTCAGGCAAGGCCCGCCAGTGCAGCCTCCTGGTGAGCGATTGCCATTTGATTTCGTCTACCCGCAGCTGACAACCACTCGCGCCGCTGAGTGCCTCTAGGTGATTGTGGAGCACGTGATGACGTGTGGCGGTCGGCGATGAGCGGCAGCCGGGACGCCGAGTACACCGAGTACGTCGCGGCCAGGCTGTCGTCGCTGCGGCGGCTGGCCGCGGTGCTGTGCGATGACTGGCAGCGCGCCGACGACCTCGTGCAAGCAGCGCTCGTCAAGCTGTATGTGCACTGGGGCCGGGTCCGGGCGGCCAGCCACACCGACGCTTATGCGCGTGCGGTGCTGGTCCACGAGTTCATCCACGAGCGGCGCTCGACCTGGGTGAAGCGGGTGAGGCTGAGCGGCGGGGTCACCGAGGCGCCGGCCGCCGCGGTAGACCACGATGCCGTGCTCGACGTGCGCGCGGCGGTCGCGGCGCTGCCGGCCCGGCAACGCGCCACGCTGGTGCTGCGCTTCTACTGCGACCTGAACGTCGATCAGGTCGCAGAGGTCCTCGGCTGCTCACCGGGAACGGTGAAGAGCCAGACGGCCCGGGCCCTGGGCTCGGTGCGGCGGGCGCTTGGGCCCGCGCTCGCCGACGGGCCAGGCAGTCAGCCCACCGCGAGGGTGGGGCACCACACCGGCGAGGGAGCGCCCGGCCATGATTGAGTCCCAGGTACGTGCGCTGTTCACCGCCATAGCCAGCAGTGAGCCAGACGCTTCGCAGGTGGATACCCAGCTCGCACACCGGCGGGGGCGCACCCGGCTGCGCTGGCGCCGGGCCGGCATCGCGGGCGCCCCGCTCGTCGCGGCCGTCGCGGTCGCGGCCGTGGCCCTCGCCGTGGGAGCGGCGGCCCCGCCCAGCGGCCCGGTGAGCAGCGGGCCCTCGGCGCCCCGCCAGTTCAGTCCGCTCACCCCGTACCTGTCGTTCGGCTGGCTGCCCGCCGGGATTTCGCCGGTTCAGGGCGGCATGAGCAAGCACCTGGTGTGGCTGACCGCAGCGCGCAAGCTGGACGCCCCGTACGACTGGGAGCTCAGCGTCTACACGGCCGGGACATGCCACCTCAGCGGGTCCACGGCCAAGGAGCTGAAATGCACCGCCCCGGAGGACAACACGATAAGGCTCACCGGCCGCGCGCCGAGCCTGCGCGGGCACCGTGCGTTCTGGGCCGGGACCTGGGACACCCCGTCTCTGGCCTGGCAGTACGCCCGCAACGGGTGGGCAGAGATGGCGCTGCCGTTCTACCCCAACAACTCGGCGAAGCAAGCGGCGGCCCGGCGCGATGCGGTCAAGATAGCGAGCCAGATCCGGTACGGTGCGGCCACGCCGCCGCTGCTGTTCCCGATCCAGCTGACGCATCTGCCCAGCCGGTGGCGGGTGAGCAGCGTGACCTACGTGCCGGACGCTGGGGTGCTGCGGGCCAGCTCCTATGCGCTGGGCGCAGGTCCTCCCAACCTTGGCGCCGACGGCGGCCTGGTATACGAGACGGGCTTGCCTTACTTCAACGTCAACCCCCCCAGCTTCTACGGCAATCCTCCCTGCTACCGAGGCGAGCGGGGTTCCAAGATCATTAACGGCTACCAGGTGGTCGTGACCAACGTGATCAAGGAGCAGCTGTGTGCTCCCCGCGCTCGCGGCTTGATCGTCGTCATCTCCGAATTCGGCACACAGCCGGCCATCAGCGTGAACAGCCTGTTCGAGCATCATCTGCGGCTGCTCGGCCCCAACCCGGCGAACTGGACGAGCAAACCCATCGGGTAAGGGGCCCCGCCCGTGGTGCGCATTCGCACGAGCACCGTGGCAGTGAGCGCACCACCGATGCCCTGCCCTGCGAAGAAGTGCCATGAAACTGAACTGGTGTGGCCATGAGTGAGGCAACCGAAGACCGCAGGTCGCAGAAGATCAACATGTCACGCGGACTGAGACCCTACAGTTAAGCCGGCCACGCACGGCTCACCGGCCGGTTTCTTCGCGTGACGCTTACGGCAGCGGGGAGTCGGCTGCCCGCGTGGCCGTGCCCTCGCGCAGGCTCGAAACGGCTCGGGCAAGGCGCATGATGCCGTCCGCGATCGCCCGCTCGTTGAGGTTCGAGTACCCAAAGATGAGGCCGCCACGCGACGCGGGCAACAGCCGGTAAGGCGACACGCCGGCGACGGCGACTCCTTCGCGGGCCGCCGCCGCGATCAACGCCGCTTCCTCGAGATCCTGGGGCAGCCAAGCGACCAGATGAAGGCCAGCGGCGATACCAGCCGGTTCCAGTTCGGGCAGATGCTGGGCCAGCGCTATCAGCAGCGCGTCGCGGCGGACGCGATACACGCGGCGCATGCGCCGTAGGTGGCGGTCGAACTCGCCCTGGGAGAGAAAGTCAGCGAAGGTCAGCTGGTCCAGAATGGGGGACCCGCGGTCGGCCAGCAGTTTGGCCTCGGCGAATGGCTCGGCGAGCTCCCTCGGCAAGATGAGCCAGCCGAGCCGGAACCCGGGCGCCAGGGTCTTGCTCGCGGTCCCCGCGTAAGCGACCCGGTCGGGATCCAGGCCTTGCATGGCGCCGATCGGAGTGCGGTCATAACGGTATTCGGCGTCGTAGTCGTCCTCGAGGACCAGCGCCCCGGTTCGCTGCGCCCATCCGAGCACTGCGGCCCGAGCCTGGGGGGAGAGCACGCCCCCGGTCGGCCATTGGTGCGATGGAGTGAGGATGAGGATGTCGGCGTCGAGTTCGGCCACTGCGTCCACGCGCACGCCGTCGTCGCTCACCGGCACGCCGACCACGTTCAGGCCCAGCGCCTGCGCGATGGGGCGGGCATCGTCAGAGGCCGATGGGTCCTCGACGGCCACCGTTCTGGCGCCGCGGCCGGCCAGCACTCCGATCAGCAGCGACACCGCCTGCGCGTAGCCGTTGGTGATGACGATCGTCTCAGGATCGGCGTTGGTCCCCCGCACACGGTTGAGGTAGGCGGCGAGCGCCGTCCGAAGCTCCACCGCTCCGCGCCCGTCGAGGTAGCCGAGACGCTCGTCGGCGGCCTCGGTGAGAACGCGGCGCACGGAGCGCAGCCACGCTGCCCGCGGGAAGGCCGCCACGTTGCTGCGGCCGTAGCCGAAGTCGACCACAGGGCAAGACGGAGTCGGCCGCCCGGGCCACGGCGCGGCGGCGGGCGGCGCCGCAGGCGCCACGGCCGGCACCGGTGCTACCTGCGTGTAGCCGCCACTGCGGCTGGTCAGATACCCCTCGGCCACGAGCTGTGCGTAGGCCTCGACGACAACCCCGCGCGTGACACCCAACTCAGCCGCCAGGGCCCGGGTCGGCGGTAGCGCAACGCCGGCCGGCAAGGCTCCCGAGCGGATCCGCTGGCGAACCGACGCCTCGATCTGGCGGTGCAGCGCGTCCCCGCCGTTGCGGTCCAGGTCGATCGCCAGTTCCGAGACCGGTGACAAATTGGTACTCAAATCCGACACAGAACTGGACCTTATCAAGAGGACCGATTCCTAGGAACCTGGGGGCATGACTACTACAGCGCAGCTCCCCACCACCATTAGCCGTTCGCACTTCGACGGTCAGGTCCTCACCCCCGGCACCTGCGGGTATGACTCTGCCCGGTCGGTCTGGAACGGAATGATCGACCATCGCCCGAAAGTGATCGTCCAGTGTGCTTCGGTCGACGACGTCGTCACCGCGGTGCGTACCGCCCGTGAGTGCGACCTGGAGATCGGTGTCCGTTGCGGCGGCCACAACATCGCCGGCCTCGCCGTCCCGGACGGCGGGCTCATGATCGACCTGACCGGACTGGCCCGTGTCATCGTCGATCCGGCTACGCGGCGCGCCCGGGTGCAAGGCGGCGCGATGCTCGGTGCCCTGGACCGTGCCACGCAGCCCTTCGGCCTCGCCACAACGGCCGGCAACGTCTCGCACACCGGCGTCGGCGGGCTGACGCTGGGCGGCGGCATGGGCTGGCTGGCGCGCCAGCACGGTCTCACCTGCGACAACGTCGTGTCCTACACCGTCGTCACCGCGGACGGCGAGGTCGTACGCGCGTCCGCTGATGAGCACCCCGCCCTGTTCTGGGGTCTGCGCGGCGGCGGCGGCAACTTCGGAATCGTCGTCGAGTTCGAGTTCCGGCTGCATCCCGTCGGCACGCGGGCCTTGGCCGTGGAGCTCACCTTTCCGCTCGATCGCGCCGCCGCAGCGCTGCGCGGCTGGCGCGACCTGGCCGAGAACGCCGCCCGCCAGGCCACGCCGACCGCCGACATCTCTGGCGAAACCGTCAACCTCGGATATGTGTGGGTGGGCGACCCGGAGGACGGTCGGGCGATGCTGCCCGCGCTGCGCTCCGTCGGCGTGCCGGACGGCGAGGTCGTGCGCGAGCTCTCCTACGTCGAACTCCAGACCCGCGACGACAGCATCGAAGGCCACGCGTACCGCCGCTACTGGAAGGGCCACTACCTTCCCGAGCTGTCCGACGACGCGATCGGGGCGCTCGTGGACCGCGACCCGGCGGACGCCACCCTGCCGGGCGTCAGCCTCCAGGCCTACGGCGGCGCTATTGCCGACGTCGACGAGAACGCGACGGCGTTCAGCCACCGCCACACGCGCTTCGAGTACGTCGCCGCCGTGAAATGGAGCGACCCCCACGAGGACGACCTGCGGATGGGTGCAGCACGACAGGCGGCCGCCAAGCTCGAACCGTTCGCCGTGGGCGCCTATGTCAACACGCTCAGCGACGAGGGCGCGCCGGGCGTACGCCGTGCATACTCCGAGGCCAAGCGCGCGCGCCTGACCGCGGTCAAGGACGCCTACGACCCGGACAACGTCTTTCACCTCAACCACAACATCGCCCCCACCGGCCACGGTGACCGGTGAGTTCGGAGCCTGCAGCGGCGTGTAGCTTGCCAGCCTCCTTGCTGTAACTGAAACTATTACAGCGAGGAGGCGCGGTGGCAGCGAACAGCAGGATGACCATCGCCGTGCACGCACTGGCGTGGATGGCACTGGCTCAGCGGCGCGGGCAGGAGGTGCTGACCTCGGACCAGGTCGCCGCTAGCGTGAACACCAACCCGGTGATCATCCGGCGAAGCCTCGGCGATTTGGGCCGGGCGGGCCTGGTGCATGTGCGCCACGGTGCCGGGGCGGGATGGAGCCTGGCCCGGCCCCCCGAGGAGATCACCCTGCTCGACGTCTACGACGCCGTCGGGCAGGAATCGCCGTTCGGCCTGCACCACACCGAACCCAACCTCGAATGCCCGGTGGGCAAGGGCATCCGCCCCGCGCTGAGCCGGATCTACGGCGACATCGACCAGGCCGTGCGGCAGGAACTCGCGCTCGTCTCCGTGGCCGACGTGCTGCACGAAACGCTGCAGGTGAGCTAGGTGACCCTCAGCGGGCGCCCTCGCGCGGCCCGTGCTGTAACAAGAATTGTTCTGTCAAGAGAGGTATAGCGATGAGTGCCGTACGCTACCCGGTTGTCGAGCTGAGGCAGTACACGCTGCGGCCAGGCCAGCGGGATGTATTGATCGACCTGTTCGACCGGGAACTCGTCGAGAGCCAGGAGGCGGCCGGTATGACGGTCGTCGGCCAGTTCCGCGATCTGGACGATCCCGACCGGTTCGTGTGGATACGGGGCTTCGCCAGCATGCCCTCACGGGCCCGGGCGCTGGCCAGTTTCTACGGCGGGCCCACCTGGAAGGCACACAGCGCTCAGGCCAACGCCACAATGCTCGACAGTGACAACGTGCTGCTGCTCCGGCCGGTGACCGCGCGGGCAGGTTTCCCGGCACCGGCGGTCGCGCGGCCCCCGATCGGTCATGCCGACGCCGCGCCGTCGCGCATCCTGGTCACGCTCTACTACCGCGACCAGCCGTTCGACCAGGTGTTCGCGGACTTCTTCGACCGCCAGGCCCGCCCGGCACTCGTCGAGGCAGGGGCCACGCCGCTGGCATGCCTGCAAACGGAGCACGCCGAGAACACCTTCCCCGCGCTGCCGGTCCGCGTAGGCGAGAACGTCTTCGTGTGGCTCGCCCGCTTCCCCAGCTCCGCCCACCTCCGCGATCACCTGCACCAGATCGAACGCTGCGCCGGATGGCGGGACCGCGTGCTCCCCGCGCTGTCCGCAATGATCACCGGCGCGCCGCAACAGCTATGCCTGGTCCCCACCGCCAGATCCCTGCTGCGCTGAAGGCTGGGCACACCAACTCGCCGCCCTCGCCGGGCATCGCGGCCGGTGGCCTGATCGCCATCGCGGTAGCCCGACCCGCCAGACGTCCGCCGGCCTGCTTCCTGCCGAGACCGCGTGACCCGGCAGATCACACAGCCGGGCCGTTTCGAGGCGACGCGGTCGTGGCGGTGGACCTCGCGGGTCGGCTGTTCCGCCGGTTCCTGCGGCCGGTTAACGGCCTGGTGAGTCCGCCTGGTCAGCCGTATTCGATCATGCCGCGCAGGTAAGCGGCCTGCCCAGCGTGCTCAAGGTCGTCGTCGATCACGCTCATCAGGCGGACAGCGAGCGTCACCGGCGGATCCCAGCTCCTGTCCACGATGCGCGGCAGGTCGGCATCGGTCAGCGTGCTCACGTACCGGATGGTCCGCTCGTGCACGGCATCGTAGTAGGCGGTAAGCACCTCGGCGGAGTCCACGGTGATCGCGCCGACCTGGTCGGGCGTATGCCCGTATCCGTGCTCCATCGAGCCGGCCGGCAGGCCGAACCGGGGCGCCCAGTCCCCGGACTCCCACACCTGCTTGGTCCCCGTGACGCCCGCGACGTGGTCGTCCTGGATCCGGGTCAGGTGCCAGACGAGCCAGGCGATGGAGTTCCCCTCCGGGTAGGGCTGGAAAGCAAGCTGTTGTGGAGTCAGACTCATGACGGCCTGATGAACGGCGTCATGGACCCGGCTGAACGCGTCGGTGAGCAGGTCGGCGCTTGTCATGGGGCTCCCTTCGGCTGAGGCGGCGGTGCGCCCGTGGACCGCCATCGATCCTGGCAGACCTGCACCGCTCTCACACGCTATGAGTTGTCCCACAGGGGGCCAGCGCCGGCCCCCGCGAGGGGTGCAGATGCCGGGCGGTGGCTGCGACGATTAGTGAGGCGCCGCCGTGGCCCGACGTGCCGTAGACTGTTCCGGCACTAGCGCTCGTAGCTCAACGGATAGAGCATCTGACTACGGATCAGAAGGTTGGGGGTTCGAGTCCCTCCGAGCGCGCCAACGAAATCCCAGGTCACAGGGCTGACCCCTCAGCAGCCGCATCGCCGTCCTCGTCATCTGGCCTCATTTTGGCCTCACTAGCCTCGACGGCTGCCCCGTCTAGGCGGTCGGCGTAGCGGTCCATCTCGCCGGGGTACAGGTGCCCGTACAGGTCGAGGGTCGTGGTGATGCTGGCGTGCCCCATGATCTCTTGCAGCATCTTCGGCGGGTAGCCCACCTGGATCATCAGTGATGCGGCGGTGTGCCGCAGGTCGTGAACGCGGAAGCGGGCGCTGAGACCGGCCTGGGTGCGCGCAGTCTGGAAGACGGCACGCCGCCAGTTGGACAGCCGGACGACGGTGCCGCTGGGCATGGTGAACACGGGCTCGTCGGCGTGCTTGCCGGTGGCAGCTGCCGCGAGCGCCACGATTGATCACATGGAACTGCACGAGATCATCCGGCAACGGCGCTCCGAGCTGGGCATGTCGCAGGCGGAGCTGGCGGCCAAGGTAGGCGTGGACAAGCGCCAGATCCGCCGCTACGAGTCGGGGGAGACGCAGCCGACGCTCCCCATTGCCAAAGCCATCGCCCATGCCCTGGGCATCTCAATCGATGAGCTGGCGGGCGAGGAGACGCATCGCGTCAACCTCACCGGGCACTGGTGGGCGTCCTGGCAGACGTCCAGAAGCGGGATCGAGAAGATCGCCACCCAGGAAGTCGAGATCAAGCAGGAAGGTGCCACCTTGCACGCCGCGGCGCTCACACGTGGGCTCGGCGTCGAGGAAGGCGGCTACCACTGGAACGGGGAGCTTCGCCTGTGGGACAACGAGATCCTGATGGGCTGGTACGCCTCCAACGACGGCTCGATCCGGTCGAAAGGCACCATGTACTTCGTGGTGGACCCGCACGGCCTTTGCATGTCGGGGCGGTGGGTCGGGCTCGGCTACGACGATCAGATCATGACCGGCTTTGCGTCCATGGCCCACAGCTGCGAAGAATCCGAGCGGGCCATTGCGCAGCTCATCCGCAGTGGCGGTGAGGTAGACCGTGCCGGCGAGTGAGCTGTGTGAGGTTGTCATCACCGCCCCCGACCCGGAATGGCTCAGGGTGTTCAGCCGCCAGCTCGTCGAAGACCGGCTATGCGCAAGCGCGCACAACTTCCAGCCGATCCAGTCCATCTACCGATGGCATGGCGAGATCTACGAGCGCACCGAAGGACGGGTATCGCTGCACACCAGCAGGGCACGGATACCCGATATTGTCGCCCGCGCCAAAAGAGAGCACCCATACGAACTACCGGGCATCTCGGCCCGGCCAATCGATGACGGGAATCCCGACTACCTCGCGTGGATCGAGGAGGCATCCAGTCCAGTCGCACCCTAGACGCGAATAGCCACCAGTGTCAGGCTCCGCTTGATGTGCCACACGATGGCCTCACTTGACGTGTTACAGGGTCGGACGCCGCAAGTCCGCGCTCTGTCACTGAGGCAGTCAGTCATTCGTTCAGGTAACCAGCGACGGAGGGCGCCATTGGCATACGGTTGCCGCACACGGACTCCCGCGCCGTACCTATGCGGTAACGAGAGTAAGTGCCGTCAACTCCGCCTTCGCCTGGTCGTCGCACGCTATGGCAGGGTTGCAACAAATGCACAGACGACGTAGCGTCGAGGTAGGGCGTCCGCTTGTCCGCCGTCGAACGGAATGGTGATGGATGATGACAGAGCCATGGGTCGACTATCGATACGAGTACGTAAGTGGCGGTTTCCCGCTCCAGCAGCAAGTAGGCTACAGGATCCAGATCTTCGTTGTGAATAGAGGCGGGATCCCGGGGATCGCCCGGGGATACCTCGCTCTCTCGGACACAGGTGGTGTCTCGGACCTGACCGTTTTCGACAGCGACAAGATGACAGTCGCTCCGGGGGCCTCAAAGAGCAGCGCAATCGCGCATTTGCTCGAGCAGGATACGTTGACTTGCTGGGCTCGCATCTTCACGACGTCGCAGAATCTTGTTCCGAGCCTTCAAGTGTTTCAAGACACCACGCCTCTGAGCCAGTGGATCTACTACACACCTGGCGACTTTTCCGAATTCACAATTCCATATCGGCCATTTCCGCCGCCGCCTGTCGGGCCCATCGAGTCCGCTAAGCGCGAATAGCCGCAGTCGGCAACTCATCAGCTCGGCAAGCGACTGACGCGTCCGCTCAACGAACGTGTGCGAAACAACCGAGCGCGA
>Ga0207664_10002871_pt1 | contig 11457 bp, 14 predicted proteins | sample LARL83metaG_FD_184349 | JGI IMG/M metagenome (GOLD analysis project Ga0207664, IMG submission 184349) | Corn, switchgrass and miscanthus rhizosphere microbial communities from Kellogg Biological Station, Michigan, USA - LAR L8-3 metaG... | ecosystem: Host-associated > Plants > Roots >...
CCTCCGCCCGCGCGAGGCCGGTCCCCGCCAGTGACAGCACGGCGACCAGCGGGAGGCAGGCGCGCGGGAGCGGTGCGCAGGACACCGTGGCGTCGTTCCGTAGGCCCAAGCAAGATCCTTTCGAGCCGTCCACCCCGGTAGACGGCATTTTACTTATGCCTCAAGCATACCGGACTAGGGCGGCAAGATGCGGTGTAGGGGGTCACAACCCGGGGTGGGGGTCGGTCGGCCTGCCTTACAGACCCGCGATGGCGGTCACCGGTGTCCAGCGCTGTTTGCGGCGGGCCAGGCGGGCGGCCTCATCCTCGCCGCCATATTCCATGGGCGACACCGGTCCGGTCATGGCGGTACGGCAGTCCAGGGCATTGGCGTTCAGCACGGCGTATCGGCCGCCATCGATGTCCATCATGGCCAGGAGATACACGCCGCAGCGCCGGCAGATGAGGAAGTCGGTGATGCCGAGCCCGAAGCGGTAGCGCTGCAGCCGGGTGGGGTCCGCCACCGTGAGCCGCACCGAGCCACGCGGGTCGGAGGTGCTGAGGGCCCCTTGGCGGCGGCAGAAGGTGCATTGGCAGGCGCGCAGCGGCAGCTGCTGAGCTGTGAGCCCGGTCTCGAACTCGAGCCGCAGGTTCCCGCAGTGGCAACTGCCGGTATGGATCATGCCGCCAGCTCCTGGCAGAGCAGGCTGAGCGTCTCGCCACAGGGCGCTTCCACCTTGAGCTGCAGGAGATGGTCGGCGCGGGTCGTGCCCAAGTTGACTGCCGCCACGGGTATGCCGCGCTCCGCGGCGGCGCGTGCCAGGCGGAAGCCGGACCAGACCATCAGCGAGGAACCCACCACCAGCAGGGCATCCGCCTCCTGCACCTCTTGCAGGGCGCGCTGGGTGTCCATCGCAGGGATGGAGTCGCCGAAGAACACCACCGCCGGTTTGAGCACACCGCCGCAGCCCTCGCAGGCGGGTACGTCGAAACCGGAGAAGTCGTGGGCCTCCAGATCGGCGTCGCCGTCCGGCGCATGGTCGGCCCGGTATGCCGACCATGCCGGGTTACGGGTCTCCAGTTCCGACTGCATACTCACTCGCGAGATGCGTGCACCGCAGTCCAGACATTGCACCTCGTCGAGGCGTCCGTGCAGGTCGAGGACCGCGCGGCTGCCGGCCCGCTGATGCAGGCCATCCACGTTCTGGGTGATCAGGTGCCGCAGGCGGCCGGCCGCTTCCAGCCGCGCCAGCGCGGCGTGGGCGGCATTGGGACGGGCCTGGGAGAAATGCCGCCAGCCGAGCAGGCTCCTCGCCCAATAGCGCTGGCGCACCGCGTGCTGTGCGACGAATTCCCGCTGCTGCACCGGCGGCTTACGCTTCCAGTTGCCGGCCTGGTCCCGGTAATCGGGGATGCCGGACTCGGTGCTGCAACCGGCGCCGCTGAGCACCACCAGGCGCCGATGCGGCCGGCACCATTCGGTAAGGAGGCTCACGGCGGCGACCGTCATGCTCAGAGCATCGCCAGGATCACACCCATGAGGCAGAAGCCCATCACGTCGTAGCCGGCGTTGATGAGGAACAGCGTCAGGCTCTTCTTCTCGAACAGGTGGTTGATAGCGGTGATGGCGGCGGCGATCAAGCCGCCCAGGAAGCCCATGAACAGGCCGTGCAGGATGCCCTCGCCGGCGGTGGAGTTGGTGATGAGCACGTCCAGCACCGTGGCGCAGACCAGCAGCAGCAGGAAGGTGGCGGCGAAGGTCTTGGCCATGGTCCGCCCATCGGGCTTCTGGCTGGGGTCCATGCCGGCACCGCGCATCCAGGCCTTGGCGAACAGCACCGGCGAATACCACACGGAACCGACGCCGAACATGGCCGCGGCGGCGAGGAGGATGCCGAGATAATGCATGGAAGGCTCCGGGAGGACGGTGGGACTGCGCTTATATTACCGCTCCCACGTCTTCCTTAAGAGCCTGTGCTCAGGCTAGAGTCTGGTCATGCACGCCGTCACCGCCTCATCCGAGAGACTGCCCCGCAAGCTGAGCGCCTGGACCGGCACCGCCGTGGTGGTGGGCGTCACCATCGGCAGCGCCATCTACCAGGTGCCGGCGCCCATCGCCGCCGGCACCGGCAACCTGCTAGGCGTGAGCCTGGTATGGATCGTGGGCGGGCTCATCTCCCTGTTCGGCGTACTCTCCATCGCCGAGCTCGCCGTCATGTATCCCCAGGCCGGCGGTCCCTACGCATACCTGCGCGAAGCCTTCGGCCGGCCGCTGGCTTTCCTGTTCGGCTGGATGTGGTTGCTCACCACCCCCTTCTCCTGGGCGGCACAGGCCCTGGCCTTCGCCTATTACCTGGGGACGCTGCTGCCGCTGGGCATGAACGGCACCCACGCGGTAGCGGCCGCCCTGATCGTGCTCATCAGCGCCGCCCAGTACCGCTCGGTGCGGCTGGGAGCGCTGGTGCAGAACCTCTCCACCGGCACCAAGCTCATCGCCCTGGTGGGTCTCGCGGCGGCCCTGCTCCTGCTCGCGCCCCATGCGGCGACGAACGTCGCCAGCGCCAGCGCGGGCAGCCTGAAATGGAACGGCCTGGCGGTGGCGCTAGTCGCGTCCCTGTGGGCTTATGACGGCTGGGCCAACCTCACCCCGCTAGCGGGCGAGATGCGCGAGCCCCAGCGCAACCTGCCGCGCGCTTTCATCGGCGGCGCGCTGCTGGTGATGGGCATCTACCTGCTCATGAACGCGGCCTTCCTGGTGGCGCTGCCTTTCGGCGAGCTGTCCGCTTCCAAGGCGGTGGCCGCCGACGCGGTGACGGCGGTGCTGGGCCACGGCGGCACCGTGGTGATAGCGGCGCTGGTGATGGTCTCCACCTTCGGCTCCCTCAACGGCAGCATCATGTCCGACCCTCGGGTGTTCTTCGCCATGGCCGAGGACGGCCTGTTCTTCAAGTCCGTAGGCAAGGTGCACCCGAAGTTCGAGACACCGCACGTAGCCATCGCCTTCAGCTGCGTACTGGCAGTGGTGTACGTGCTGTTCCGGGACTACCTGCAACTCGCCGCAGCTTACGTGCTGGGCATCTGGCCGTTCCTGGCGCTCAGCACCGTGGGCCTGTTCGTGCTGCGACGCAAGCAGCCGGATCTGCCGCGCTCCTACCGGGCCTTCGGCTATCCGCTGGTGCCGGCCTTGTTCGTGCTGGGCACCTTCCTGGTGATCGGCGGCTCACTCTACTTCGATCCCGCGTCCACCGGTGTCAGCATCGGCGTGACCCTCATCGGTCTTCCCATCTATTGGCTCTGGCTCCGTTTTGGCAAGTCGTCTTAGATCTGCTGCGCTCGCCGGCGCGTAGTCAATCTCGCGCAACCGTCCGATCCAGGAAGTCGCGCACCAGTTGCGCGATCTCCGGCGTGGCCTCGTCCAGTGCAAAGTGCCCACCATCCAACAGGTGCACTTCCGCGTCGGGCAATAGCCTGGCATAGGTCAGGGCGCCGTCGATGGTGAAGGAAGTGTCATAGCGCCCCCACAACACCAGCGTCGGCGGCTGGTGCTGCTTCAGCCACTGCTGCCAGGCCGGGAAGGCCGCCTGGTTGGTGCGGTAGTCGTAGAAGAGGTCCAGCTGGATCTGCTCTTCGCCGGGACGGCTCAGGAACGCATATTCGTCGTTCCAGGCATCGGGGTTATAGCGCTCGGGATGGGGAGATGTGCCCACATGGCGGCCCCGGTCTGCCTCCAGAGAGGACAGGTTGGCCTGGATCTTGCCCTCATAGGCGGCGCGATCCGCCCAGTAAGCGCGGCGGATGACCCAGAGCTGGGACTCGCCCTCTTCGCTGATGTTGGCGTTCTGCGCGATGAGCGCTTGTACCCGCTCGGGATGGAGGATGGCGAGCTTCAGGCCCACGTCGCCGCCGTAGTCGCACATGTACAGGCTGTAGTGCTTGAGCCCCAGCGCCTGGGTGAAGTCATCCATCACTCTCGTGATGTGGTCGAAGCTGTAGGCAAACCTATCCTCCGGCGGCGCATCGCTCAAGCCAAAGCCCGGATAATCCGGCGCGATGAGGTGGTAGCGGTCCGCCAACAGCGGCATCAGCCCCTGGTACATGCGCGAAGAGGTGGGGAAGCCGTGCAACAGCAGCAGCACCGGCGCATCCTTCGGCCCGGCTTCCCGGTAGAAGACCTTCACCCCGTCCACCGCCAGCGTGTGGTAGCTCATGGGCTCCGCCGAGGCGGCGGCGGCGAACAGCAAGGGCAGCACCCAGAAGAAGCGGACAGAGCGGGCCATGCAGGGACTCCAGCGGCGTCAGGGATCTTTAGTGTGCGGATTGAGTGGCCGGCACACTTCGCTTAGCATGAAACTATGAAATCCGATGCCGCCGGGGCGTCCCCGGTCTCGCACATCGCCGCGGCCATCGCCGAGCCCGCCCGTACCCGCATGCTCTACTGCCTCATGGACGGCCATGCCCGCACCAGCACCGAGCTTGCGGCGGTGGCGGAAGTGAGCCCATCCACCGCCAGCGTGCATCTGAAGCGGCTGCAGGAGCAGCGGCTGGTGAGGGTGACCCCCCAGGGACGCTACCACTACTACAGCCTGCAGGGTCCCAGCGTGGCCGCCGCCCTGGAGGCCCTCACGGTACTGGCGGGCACGCCCCCGGCGCGCTTCGAGCCGAACACGCCGCCGCGCCTGCGGGCCGCACGCACCTGCTACGACCACATGGCAGGGGCGGTGGCGGTGACGCTGCACGCGCGCTGCCTGGAACAAAGCTGGCTCACCGCCGGTCCAGGGCAGGACGACTACGAGATCACGGCGGCCGGCATGCGCTTCTTCACTGCCCTCGGCATCGATCTGGACGCAGCGCGTGACCAGCGCCGCCGCTTCGCCTGCGCCTGCCTGGACTGGAGCGAGCGCAAGCCGCACCTGGCCGGTGCCCTTGGTGCCGCCCTGCTCAAGGTGCTGCTGAAGAAGCGCTGGCTGACGCGGGACCTGGACAGCCGGGCGCTGCGGTTGAGCATGAGCGGCCGGCGCGAACTCATCGCGCGCTTCGGGCTCGCCTCCGGTGCGCTGCCATGAGCGAAGCGCACCACCCTTCCCGCGGCCAGGTCGCCCTGGGCTTCGCCGCGGTCTATATCCTCTGGGGTTCGACCTACCTCGGCATCCGCTTCGCCGTGGCGAGCCTGCCGCCCTTGTTGATGGCCGGCACCCGCCACCTGGTGGCGGGCTTCCTGCTCTACGCCATCATGCGGCTGCGGGGCGCCCCGCGGCCCACCGCCGTGAACTGGCGCAGCGCGGTACTCCTGGGCGCCTTGCTGCTCCTGGGCGGCAACGGCCTGGTGACCCTGGCCGAGCAGACCGTGCCCTCCGGCATCACCGCGCTGATGGTGGCGGCGGTGCCGTTCTGGATGGTGCTGCTCAACGCCGCCGACCAGCGCACTTGGCCGCGGCTCTCGGTGCTGGGTGGGCTGGTGCTGGGAGTCGCCGGCCTCGCCATCCTGGTGTTCCCGACCGGCGGGCACGCACCTGACCATGTGGACCCGGTCGGCATACTGATGCTTGTGGGTGCCACCTTCTCCTGGGGCGTGGGCTCGCTGTATGCGCACCGCGCCCAGATGCCGTCCAGCACCTTCCTCGGCATCGGCATGGAGATGATCGCCGGCGGTGTGCTGTCCTGGGCGGTGGGCCTGGGCATCGGCGAGGGCAGCGGCCTGCACCTCCACTACTTCACCGGCAAATCACTGCTGGCGCTGGGCTACCTGGTCGTGTTCGGCTCGCTCCTGGGCTTCTCCGCCTACGTGTGGCTCCTCAAGGTGACCACGCCGGCGCGCGCCTCCACCTATGCTTTCGTGAACCCGGTGATCGCGGTGTTGCTGGGATGGGCCTTGGCAAGTGAGCCTCTCACCTCGCGGGTGATGCTCGCGGGCGCCACCATCGTGGCCGCCGTGGCGCTGATCCTCTTCTTCGGCAGCTCGGGCCGCGCCAAGCCAGCCATCCTGGAAGATCCTTAGGGCAGCACAGGTGCCCAGGGCGTAAAATCCTGTAAACCGGGCATGGTGCCCGAGGGGAGCAGCGCATGATCGTCACCACCACCGAGAACGTGGTCGGCTACCGCGTCAAGGAAGTGAAGGGCCAGGTGTTCGGCGTGGTGGTGAGGAGCCGCGGCCTAGGTGGCAACATCATGGCCGGGCTGCGTTCCATCGTCGGCGGCGAGATCACCGAATACACCACGCTCCTCGAAGAGGCGCGCCGCCATGCGGTGGACCGCATGGTGCAGAACGCCCAGGCCATGGGCGCCAACGCCATCATCATGATGCGCTTCGACTCCTCGGAGATCGGCCAGGTGATGAGCGAGATCGTGGCCTACGGGACCGCCGCGGTGGTGGAGAAGGTCTAGCGCCATGCTGCGCAAGCTGGTGCTGGGCCTGGGGGTGCTGGTGTTCGGTGCGGGGCTGCTGCTCCTGGCGGTCTCCCCTGCCGATGCCTTCCCGCCGCTGCTGTTCGGGGCACTGCTGCTGTTGGGGACGCTGTTCGAGCGCTGGCGCTACAAGCAACCGAGAGCCGCCGGCACGGCCAGGGGCGTCGCGACCGGCGAGCGCTTCGTGGACACCGAGACCGGCGCCTTGATGGAAGTCTGGTACGACGCCGCGACGGGTGAACGTACCTACGTCAAGGTGGCCGACAAGCCCTAAGGCTCAGAGGTTGATCTTGTACTGCTTGGTGGCCTTCTCGGCCTCGTCCGCCAGGTTCAGTTCGTGGCGCACGCGGATCAGCTGGTCGCCGTACTTCTCGTGCTGCTTGCCGCAGCCTTCGCACTTGAACGTGGCGTTCTGCTCCAACCAGCGCAGCTTCTTCACCATGGCCTTGCCGCAAGCCGGGCAGTTCATGTGCACGTCCACATCCATGATCACGGTGTTCATCTGCCACCCCCGATGAGCCCGGCGAAGGGCGTCGCAAGATAGTACACCTTGGGACTGCGCTCCCCGTATCTCCCCGCCTACAGCCGCCGTAGGCGCCGTCTGACGCCAGCCCTGCCGGCCCGTCCCCTAGACTGGCCCCGTCCTTACCAGCGTGAGCGCCATGAACGGCGGGAACCTGACAGCCGAGCACCGCATGATGCTGCACCACGACGCCGTGTGCTGCTGCCTGTGCGATCCCCCGCAGCGGGTCGAGATCCCGGCGCGCATCTTCTATCGCCTCAAGGACGTGGACATGGTGACTTGTCCCAACGGCCATCAGGGCACCTTGCGGGAGTACAAGCAGGCGGCAGCTGAACCCGCCACGCCCCACGGGCCCTTCATCCGCTACGGCCAACATCCTGCCGACTGGCTCGCCTCGCGATCCTAACCCGTGGAATCCTGACCCGAATTCCGTCGCGGTTTTGGGCATATCCGTCGCGTCCGCGGGCCCTTCCGGGCCATGTATGTCCGCTGGCCGCCGACTCTGCTATTTTCGCGCTGAACCGCCTGAGCGCCGCCAGGAGTCCGCGCCGCTTGACCCAGCTCATTACCCGCCTACCGCCCCTGCGCAGCCTCGACCGCGACCTGCTGGTCGCCGGCGTCACGTTGCTGCTGTGGGCACTGGACCTGACCTTCACCCTCACCTATTGGCTGGCGGTCAGCAGCGTGAGCAGCGCGGCGCGCTGGCACGCGGTGACCCGGCCGCTGCTCACCGAGCACCTGCTGCTGCTGCCGGTGCTGTTGGCCTGTTATTGGTCGGCCATGCGCATATCGCGCGTGTTCATGCAGCCGTTGCTGGCGTTCCTGGCGCACGGCGGATTGGCCCTGGTGTTCGCGTTCCTGGCACGGTTGCTGGCGCTGGTCGCCTACTACCTGATGGCCGACCCGGCGGACCTGAGTGGCACCCACTATCATGCCTTGCAGCAGGCAGTGCTGGACCCCTTCAGCCGTGCAGATGACGTGCTCATCAACCTCACCTTCTACCTGCTGGGGCTGTTCGTCCTGATGGGCGTGACCACGCGCATGGACCTGGAGAACGAGCGTAACCGCACCTCCGAGCTCTATGCGCTGTGGCTGAACGCGCGCCTCGACACCCTGCGCGGCCAGCTCAACCCGCACTTCCTGTTCAACAGCCTGCACACCATCTCTTCGCTGCTGTTCACCGACATCCGCCGCGCCGACAAGCTGCTGGCAGACTTCAGCGACGTGCTGCGCACCACCCTGCGCGAGGGCCAGCGCGAGTTCTCCACGGTGCGCGAGGAGGTGGACTACGCGCGCCGCTACCTGTCCATCGAGGAGACCCGCTTCGAGGATCGCCTGCTGACGCGCTTCCTGGTGGACGACGGCGCGCTGGGAGCGCGGGTGCCGAGCCTGATCTTGCAGCCGCTCATCGAGAACGCCATCAAGTACGGCATCTCCGCCAGCGCCGGCGGCAACACCGTGGCGGTAGAGGTGCGCCGCAACGGCGACACCCTGGTGCTGGAGGTGAGCAACGATTTCCGGCCCGAGAACGCGGTCGCGCCCGAGCGCAAGACCGGCATCGGCCTCAGCAACGTGCGGGAGCGGCTCATGGCGATCTACGGCGCCGACTACACCCTCTCCTCCCTGCACCTGCCCGGCAACCGCTGGTCGACCCGCATCAGCCTGCCGTTCCAGGAGGCCTTGCGGCCATGAGCCCGATCCGCGTCCTGGTGGTGGATGACGAACCCCACGCCCGCCAGAAGCTCTCCCAGCTCATCGGCATGGCCGGCGACCTGGAGCTCCTGGGCACCTGCCAGAACGGCCTGGAGGCCGTGCAAGCGGTCCGCAAGCACCGTCCGGACCTGCTGTTCCTGGACATCCAGATGCCCGGTCTGGGGGGCTTCGAGGCCTTGCAGGCCCTGGGGGCCGATGCCCCGCCCTACGTGATCTTCACCACCGCTTACAGCGAGTACGCCGCTCAGGCCTTCGAGATGGAGGCGGTGGACTACCTCTTGAAGCCCTTCGACTCCGGCCGCTTCGAGCGGGCTGTGAACCGCGCCCGCAAGCTCATCGGCAATGCCGGGGGCGCGGCGGCGCGGGGCCAGGACCTGGACCGGCACCTCAGCCGGCTCGCCTCCATGCTCGACCGGCGCTTCGGCAAGACCCGCATGCTGGTGAAGGTCGGCACCGGCATCCGGCCCCTGGACGTGGCCGGCATCTTCTACGTGGAGTCGGAGGGCGACTACCTGCGCCTGGCGGTGGCCGGCGAGACGCTGCGCATCCGCGAGCGCATGAAGGACATCGAGGAGCAGGTGGCGGACGCGGGCTTCGTGCGTATCCACCGCTCGGTGCTGGTGAACCTGGAGCACGTGCGGGAGATGAAGCCCAAGAAGCACGGTGACTACGAGTTCCTGATGAGCGACGGCGCGCGTTTCGTGTCCGGCGCAACTTACCGGGCCAGCGTGCGCCGCATCCTGGAGCAGCGCAGCCGGCACTGACGGCGATGCTTTCGTCGTGCATCTGGATGGATCCGTCGTGCGCACGGCCGGCCCCGGCCTTCGCTTGAGCCGTTTCGCGGACTTCCCGCCGCCTTGGACCCGTCTCCGGGCTCTGGCAGTCTGACCGCATCCGTCCTCGGACGAACCCCCGCGGGAGAACAGCCATGATCCGTGTCCTGGTGGTGGATGACGAACCCCTGGCGCGCAGCAAGATCCGCACCTTCCTGGAACCGCACCGCGACTTCGAGGTGGTGGGCGAATGCGGCGACGGCCAGGATGCGCTGCGGCGGCTCGAGGCCCTGCAGCCGGAGGCCCTGTTCCTGGACATACAGATGCCGCGGCTCGACGGCATGCAGCTGCTGGAGAAGGGCCGCCTGCCCAAGACCCCCTATACGGTGATGACCACCGCCCACGAGGACTACGCGCTGCGCGCCTTCGAAGCCCAGGCGCTGGACTACCTGCTCAAGCCCTTCGACCGGCAGCGCTTCGAGGCGGCCCTGCAGCGCATCCGCTCCCACGTGGACCGGGACGAGCGTGCGGCGGGACGGGTGGACGTGGACATGTTGCTGAAACGCCTGGAGCCCGCGGCCGCGGAACCCGCGCCCCGCCCCGCCGGCGGCGACCGGGTGCCGGTGAAGATCGGCCGGCGGGTACGCTTCCTCAGCACCCAGCACATGCGCTGCATACGCGCCGACCGGGACTACGCGAACATCCACATGACCACCGGCGAGGTGATCCACACCAGTGACCGCATCTCGCAGATGGAGGAGAAACTCAGAGGTTTCCCGTTCCTGCGGGTGCACCGTTCCGCCATCGTGAACCTGGAACAGGTGCGGGAAGTGCGCAGCGCCGGGACCTGCTACGACTTCAGCCTCAGCGGCGACGAGAGCGTGAGTTCCGGCTGCACCTATAAGCGTGAGATCCACGCCCTGCTGGGTACCTGGAAGAAGACCGGAGACCGGCGTATCGGGTGAGCCGCGATATCTGCGGACGGCGGAGGCCTGGAGCACGGGCTTCATCGTCCTCTCGGTAAGGACAAAAAAGCGGCCCCGTCTCCGGGGCCGCTGCGTCTCACCTGGTCGATGGTGTTCCCATCCCGTCAGAACTTCACACCGATACGGCCATAGAAGAACTGGCCGGGGATGCGGTTGTAGAACGGCGAGTAGGTGTTGGCGAACGCCGAGAGGGACGTCGGCGGCTGCTTACCGAACAGGTTCTGGATACCGAAGGTGAAGTCGGTGTTCCAGCTATCCATGTGGTAGGTCGTGGACACGTCGGAGTACGTGGTCGCGCCGATGTGGTTCTGGCCCGATGCGGCGAACGGGTGGTTGATGGCCACCGCAGTCGCCTCGGAGGTGCCAGGCAGCACGTTGGCGTAAGCCGGACCGTAGGTGATCTTCGGCTTGCCGTTCGCTCCCGCGAAGGTGCAGACCGCCGAGATCGACGACGGCGACACCGACGCGTTCAAGCACGGCTCCACGGTGTGGTCCACGAAGAACAGGCTGTAGTTCGCCGACCAGTCGCCATAGTGCCAGTCCAGGCTCAGCGTGGCGCGGCGCTTCGGGTAGCTGGCGATGTTGCTCTCCAGCGTCCAGCCCGCGAGACGGCTGGTATCGAAGCCGCCCTTGGAGATCGGATCCGGCGTGGTCGCGTCATAGCGCTTCAGGAAGGTGATATCCAGGCCCAGCTTGAAGTCACCGGCCGCAGTGGACGGGAACTTGTAGTGGGTGCTGATATCGTAGCCGTCCGTCAGGACGCTGCCGACGTTGACGTTGAGGTTCTTGATGCTGTTGATCTGGGACTTCGGGGTGTTCCGGCCGGCGATCGACAGCAGGTTGCAGTACAGCGGGGCATCCGCCAGGTAGCAGCCGTTGACGATGGTCTGGGGACCGAAGGTACCCACCAGGTTGCCGACCGAGATGTGGTAGTAGTCCACGCTCAGGTCGTAACCCGGCACGAAGTCGGGGCTCCACACGAAGCCCAGGGTCTTCGAGATGGAACGCTCCGGCTGCAGGCTGGGGTTGCCCCCGCCGAGGGTCTGGATCTGGCCGCCCGACTGCGGATTATTCGGCGATGC